>Ga0074045_10002030_pt1 | contig 19060 bp, 17 predicted proteins | sample BogForMeECP23OM2_FD_94442 | JGI IMG/M metagenome (GOLD analysis project Ga0074045, IMG submission 94442) | Bog forest soil microbial communities from Calvert Island, British Columbia, Canada - Bog Forest MetaG ECP23OM2 | ecosystem: Environmental > Terrestrial > Soil > Wetlands ...
CGCGATATCGCGCACGCCATCGCCATGCTTGCGGATATGCTCCGCCGCCATATCGTCCGGCGTCATCGGCGTAGTCAGAATAAAGTTAGCCTTACCCTGACTCATCGCATACGAAGCTCGCTGACGTTGGCCGGTTTCCAGTCCGCTGTAAGCAATCTGCGAAAAACCGAATCCCTTGCGATAGAAGTACGCTGCCTGCCGCGCGTTGCCCACCCAGAATTCGACGTGGTGAATGCGTTTCAGCTTGAGTGGATTTTCCATCCGATTCCCCCACACTGACATTTTATCGCCAGCTTTATCGCGATTTCATGTTGCCGACGCGCCGCTACCGCGCATCTACCTGGAAGCCGCGGTCCCGACCGTTACTTCTTCCGGTTCCGGCGCCACGCGATGCAGCCAATGAGCCCACTTGCTCGAAGCGCCCGTCTTCGCCCGATCAAACGCGCCACGAATCTGCTCGGTCACCGGCCCCGGCAATACCCGCCCGATCCGTTTGCCATCCAGTTCCGCCACCGGCACAATCTCGCAAGCCGTGCCACAGAGAAAAGCCTCATCTGCCTGGAGCAGATCCTCCACCGTGATCGTACCGACCTCAACGTCAAACCCTTCCGCCTCCGCCAACTGAAGGATCGAGTCCCGGGTAATTCCCATCAGGATCGACGATTTTTCGTCGTTGGTGAGCAGAATGCGTCCGTTAACCAAAAAGACGTTAGCGACCGCGGCTTCCGCCACGTTTCCGTCGATGTTGAGCAGCAACGCCTCATCATAGCCGCGGCTCGACGCCTCCGTCGTCGCCAAACGCGAATTCAGATACTGCCCGCAAGCCTTGGCGGTCGTCGGCATCATGCGCGCGTCAACTTTTCGGAATGGAGAAACGGTCAGCCTCGCGCCACGCCGCCGGCTCCCTTCAGGGATATGTGCCATGTGCGGCCACGCCAGAATCGCCGTTTCCGTCGAGCACTGCGCGCGAATGCCCAACGTCTCCGCACCCATATACGCAATCGGCCGGATGTAAGCCTCGGTCAGCCGGTTGCGGCGAATCAATCCGCAGATCGCTTCCGCCAACTGCTCCCGTCGGAAAGGAATCCGCATGCCATACACCGCCGCCGATTGGTAGAAGCGCTCCAGATGGGCGTCCAGCCGAAAGATCGACGGTTCGCCGTCCACGGCATAGCTGCGAATGCCCTCGAACACTCCCGTCCCGTAATGCAAAGCGTGAGTGGAAAGCGGCACTGTGCTCTCCGCCCACGGCACAAATTCCCCGTTCATCCACGTCCACTGGATGTTTTCAAATGCCATTCTGCGGCCCCCGTAGATAAAACTGCCCTTGGCACTATTGTTGGAGGACGCGACGGATTCGTAAATACTACACGTTAACCGATATGGCATTTGTACTATGTTTTATAAAGTATAATACTATTATGGCTTTCGATAATTCGACGCTTGACGATACCGGATGGCATATTCTCGAGCACCTGCAGCAGAACGGCCGCTTGTCATTCGCCGAACTCGGCCGTCGCGTCGGCCTGACCCTTCCCGCCGTTGCCGAACGCGTCCGCAAGATGGAAGACGCCGGCATCATCACCGGCTTCCGCGCCGAAGTTAATCCGGCCAAGATCGGCCTGCCTATCGCCGCTTTCATCCGCATCAGCGTTGTAGGTGACGTCTTCTCGCGCATCGCGAAAGCCGTTCGCGACATGCCCGAGGTTCTCGAATGCCATCGCGGCACCGGGGCCGATTCGTTTACCCTGAAAGTGGCCGTCGAATCGGTGCAGCATCTCGAAAGCCTGATCGACAAACTGACCCCCTTCGGCACCACGTCGACTTCCATCGTTCTATCGACTCTGGTCAGGAGCCGATCTTTCACGCGCATGCGCCGCGCCCCCAGCGCCCGAAAGAAGTGACTTCGCTCGATTCGCAAGCGCTGCTCTACAATTTCCTGATGCGCGCGCTCGCCATCATCTTCGCCGCCGTACTTGCTGTCGGTGTCTTCACTTCAGCGCCGTCGTCGCCCATCCAGACCACCGGCTTCGACAGCAATTTGCGCGGCGTCAGCGTGAGTCAGACGAACTCTGGAAAATATGTCGTGTGGGCTTCCGGCACAAAAGGAATAGTCCTGCGCTCCTTCGACGAAGGCAAGTCATGGAAGCAACTCAAGGTCGGTGGCGGAGCTGACCTCGACTTCCGCGACATCGAAGCATTCGGAACCAATACCGCCTACGTGATGTCCAGCGGTGACGGCGAGAACTCACGCATCTACAAGACCAGAGACGGCGGGAAGTCCTGGATGCTTCAGTATACCGACAAACGCTCCGGCTTTTTTCTCGACTCGCTCGCATGCGCTTCCCCGAACCACTGTTATGCGCTCAGTGATCCCGTCGATGGCAAATTCCTGATCCTGACCACCGACGACGGCCAACACTGGAAGCAACTGCCGCACGACCAGATGCCCGCAGCACTTCCGGCCGAAGGCGCATTCGCCGCCAGCGGAACCTCCATCGCCCTTTGCAACAATAATAACGACATCTACTTCGGCACCGGGGGCCCCGCAGCGCGAGTCTTTCACTCCGCCGATCGCGGACGCTCCTGGACCGCGGTTGAAACACCCATAGCCAGCGGCAACGCTTCCAGCGGAATCTTCAGCCTCGACTGCCATGGCCGCTACGTCGTGGCAGTCGGTGGCGATTACAAGAACCCCAACCGCGCTGACGGCGTTGCTGCCTACTCCAACGACCGTGGAAAGACGTGGCATTTAGCGGATCATCCGCCATCAGGCTATCGTTCATGCGTCCGCATCGCGGCCGGAACTACTTTTGCGATGGGGCCGAACGGAGAAGATACCAGCCTCGACTACGGCGTAACTTGGAAGTCTGCGGATACTCTAAACCTCAATGCAGCCGCACTCGCACCGAGCCGAACCGGATGGGCAGTAGGCCCAGGAGGAACATTCAAACACGTCGGAACAGCGGGTCCTTGAAGAGGATTTGATCCATCGCCACCCTCAGCGAGAGGACGGCGTCCACTATCAGTAGAGGCGGACACCTATCGTACTTCAACCGAAACCAATTCCCCTTGGTTTTTCCCCACCGCCCGATAATTCACCGACACCAGACGATTCTTCCACTCGCACGAAAACTGATCTTCCCCAATCACCACCAACGATTTGTAATCCGACACATGCATCTTATAAGTCGTCATGCCGCTCAAGATAGTAACCGTAGCCTCGGGAGGCTTTGAGCAGTCGCTGCTAACGATCTTGCCTTTCAAAAATTGCATCGGCCCAGTCGTACCCGGCTTGGGAGCCGCCGGCTTCGGCGCCGCATCCGCGTCCTCATCTTGATCTTGCACCGTCTTCGCGGTCCCCGGAGCCACTCCAGTCCCTGCTGCAGGAGTGCTCGCCGCCCCCGCCGGCGGCGCGCTTTCCCCCGCGTGCTGCGGACGCACTCCATACTTCTGCAGCGTGTCCAAATCGTCCAACTGCTGCTTGGCCGCGGACGCCGCCACCCGATCCGGTCCCGCCTTCAGCCGCGTAAACACTTCCCGCGCCAGATCCCATTTCTTCCCCGCCACATAAATCTGCCCCAAATTAAACTGATACTCCACATTCCGCGGCGCCAAAGCAATCGCCTGCCGCTGCGCCTCCAGCGCCGAGTTGATTCCGCCCCCCTCCACTCGCGCCATGCCCAGCATGTTGTAAGCGTCGGCCAACTCCGGATACCAATCCGCGACCGCCCGCAGATCCTGCATCATATTCGCCAGCCCCTGCATATCCTGCCGCGTCACTTGCGCCCTCCGATACTTGAGCATCGAACGGTAATACCAAATCCACGGATCTCGCGGATTCAACTCCGTCGCCTTCCCCAGTTCATCCGCCGCTGCGTCGAACTTCTTCTGGCGAATATCGTCCCAGGCCAGTCCGCGGTGCGCCGCCTCATTATCTTTTGGATCCAGGATCAACTGCTGCAAATCGTGCAGCGCTTCATCGCGATGCTCCGGAATGCGCGCCATCACGTCGCCAATCACCGCTCGCGCTTCCTCATCTTGAACTGGAGTAACCGCCATCCCAATGTCGTCCAAGTTAAACGGAAGAGCCAGATGATCGGGCTGCTGAATGTCCACAGGGCTGGTAGCCGGCTTCTTCGCCTGATCGAGCGCAATGCCCAACCCGCTCAGTGTCTTGAAATAAGTCTTCACCGCCTCTTCCATCTGCGCCGGCGTCATATCAAAAGCCTGCACCATCGCCTTATCCACCGGTACGTTTTGATTCGCCACCAGGTCGAAGTAAATCCCCGCCTCCGGCATCTTGTTCTTGTTCAATAGGTAGTGGACCACCATCCACGACTGCGCGTAGTAAATAGTGTTGTGTGTCCCCTCGCGCGTCCCCGACCCGTCATGCTTCATCGTGAATAGGTCCACCATCGACAGCCATACCGGCGAACTCACCAACTGCGTCAGCGACTGCGGAACATTCGGGTCGCGCCGCATTCCAGCCAAGTCATCGAAAGCGTCCTCGTGCCATTCCGGCAGCAACTCCGGATCGCCCCCCAACTCCACTTGCTTGCCGATGTAGATCGACCCGAAGTATTCCGCCAGTCCTTCGTCAAACCACCCCTGCGTCGGGGGATAGTTGAAATTCAACAGATAATGCGCCAGCGGATGCGCCACCGCCCGCCACGGATCGGCCTCAAAAAGATTCAGGACGATATAAACCCGATCCGTTCCCGGCACATAAAACCCAGCTGCAGTGCTCTGTTTCGCCGGGGCGAGCATGCCATATTGTTTGTCGCTCTTGAGCGCAATGACGGTTATAGGCACCGGCATTGTCAGCTTGTTTTTCAGAAGCAGTTGCCCAAAAACCGTCCGCATCTGCTCCATCCGCAAAGCAACTTCCCGCCCGCGCTTCTCGCCCGCATCCGTAATCACCGCAAAATGCGTGGTATGCACTTCGATCCACTTAGGCTCATCCTTAGCGAATGCACACTCCGGTGCGACCAAGCTGGGCGCAACCAGAATTGCCAGCAGCGCGAAAACCCGGACCACGAACTTCGCAATCGTAAGGGGCTGACGCTGTCTCATGATGGGCCTGACCAGGTCTGTAAACGCCAGGTTCTTGGAAAATGCTAGCACGCCAACGCACGCGTCACACCAGTCTATGTGAATAGCCCATGGAGAGACGGGCGTCCCCGCCCGTCGCCTTTTATCTTGGCCCCACCCCGGCTCGCACGTTACACTCTCGTCCGTGACTGCGGCCTCCTCTTCCCGTCTCGCCTGGATCGACTGGATGCGCGGCCTGGCTTGCGTCCTGATGTTTCAGACGCACTGTTACGACGCGTGGCTAGGCGGCGATGCCCGCAACACCAGCTTTCTCAAGGGATCGCAAATCCTCGGCACGCTGCCCGCCCCACTCTTTCTATTTCTAGCCGGAATTTCCTTCGCGCTGGTTAGCGACAAACTCATACGCAAAAACTTGACCCCCGCCCAAATCACCCGCACCATGCTCCGCCACGGTGCCGAAATCTTCGCCTTCGGACTCCTCTTCCGCCTGCAAGAATTCCTCATAGCCTGGGGATGGGCCCCATGGTCTGACTTACTCCGCGTAGACGTACTGAACATCATCGGCCTATCCATGATGCTGATGGCGTTACTCTGTGACCTGACCCTGCACGTGCAAGTGTGGGGACGGGCGCCCTCGCCCGTCCAAGCCGAGCAAAGCTCGGCAGCTGCCAGTGGCCACCACAATTCTCGCGCCGCAATCGTTGTCGCAGCCTTAGCCGCAACCGCGATCATCGCCCTGCTAACTCCGCCCCTCTATACCACCTGGCGCCTAACCTGGCTGCCCTGGCCACTCGAGTCCTACATCGACGGGTGCCACAACCTGGGGGCTCCCCAGCCCTGGCTCTTTCCGCTCTTCCCCTGGGCTGCCTTCGCCTTCGCCGGCTTGGCCGCCGGATTCATTCTCTTCAGCGACCAAGCGCGCTCCCACACCGCCGAAACATTGACTATGTTCGCCGCCGTCGGTGCCGTAGCAATCCTTGCGGCCCGTCAACTCGACCACTCTTCCTTCCGCCTCTACTCGAACTATGATTACTGGCACACCAGCCCGAACTTTCTAATGATGCGAATAGGCATGTTGTTAGTAATCTGCTTCTTGACTTATTCCTGGTGTCGCTGGGGACTGGCAACCCGAGGCTTCAGCCCACTTATCCAGCTAGGCCAGACGTCCTTACTCGTTTACTGGGTCCACGTAGAATTCGTCTACGGACGTTTCTCCATCCTCCCCAAACGAGCCGAATCTATCCCCACGGCATCGCGAGGATTGCTGGAAATTACGCTGTTCATGTTACTTCTTTCCCGGGTCCGCACAAGTATCGACTGGAAGAAGATTAACTGGAAGAAGATGACCGGTCGGGTTCAACCCGCGTAGGGTCAGGTCGTGTGGTGGCCGACCCGGCCCGGACTGCGCGTCCTACTCAACTCTGAAGTGTGCCCCGTTCAAGCTCCGCTTGGGCGGGGCCTTTTGCACTGATTCATCACAAGCCCGCTGTACCGCCATCACAGACAACGAATCCGCCACGCGCGAAAATAGAGCTCTGATTAGCCAGGGAAGAAGTATCCCCGTCTCCGGAGACCGGACCTTCGATCCCGCCCGAAGCCATTCCCAACGCTCCTTGACAATATGAAATCGATCGAAAAGGCATTCACGTCCCAAAATCGGAACCAAAACGAACTCCTCTAAGTCCTTATTCTGGAATACTGTGGAGTTAAGTAATTTAGAATCAAAGGCTTGGAGGGAATCTGGGGCCCTCAAGATGCTCTAGACTGTAATTCAGTTATCCCATCCCCGATAACTGCAAGATCGCGTTCCCCACCAGCTTCATCCCGACTCCCCAATTCATGCGCGCGCTGGCATCGTCCTTTCCATAGCCGCTCACATACAAAGTGATGTAATAGCCTGCCCGGACACCGCCGTTTCCCACGAAGTAACACCGCCGCACGCATGCCTCTGCGGCCGACGGAGTCTCCGGCGTTCGCCGCAGTAACTCAATCAGCTTCCTGACGAACTGTTCGTGAGCTGGTAAAGATAACCCCGCTTCAATGTCAGAAAACACTACATCCACATAACTCGCAAACTTATGCGCCATTCTGTAGATTTCTTCCTCCGGACTCAACTCCGTAGTCGACCACACGTCGCACTTCGCCGTCTCCACCATGCTCCGCGCTGAGTTCATTGCCCGAAGAAACTCTCCCAGCTCGGGAAACTTGTCTGCCTCCTCGATTCGCGCCATCAACTCCGGATGCCGCTTGAGGTCAACGTAAGCAAGCATTCCCGCCGGATCTTTCCACGGAAAATCCAGTACCGGATCGTCCCGCCCCGGCTCAATTGAGAAATCAGCATCCATCAGAACCCATCCATTAGAACCGGCGCAGGAAGTTCACAATCTCGTGTTCTGCCCAATAACCGTCGTCATAACTGCCATCTCCGTCCTTCCCCGTCCTAGCGGGCGAACCCACAGGTTGTCCGATAAACGCGCAATGCCCGCCATCCTCCGTCTCCACAAAGCTGATGTTCGGGTTCGACGAAATCTTCCGCCGCGTCTCCGCCGTGATGCGAATGAACGGATCATTCGCCGCATACAAGATCAGCGTCGGCACCGCGATCCGCTCGACCACGTGCGCCGCCGAAGCACGGTCATAGTAATCGTCAACACCCGCGAAGCCGCAATAGTAAGCCGTCACCTTATCATCGAACTCGCGCAAGCTTCCTATGCCACGCAGTCGGCTGACGTCGAAGTGTTCAGGAAAGAGCCGCGCCTTATGCAGCATTCGCCGGTGCAGCGCCCATAAGAAATAGGTTTCGTAAATTCGATTCGCCGGTTGGTGCAGCGTGTCCGCCGACTTCGCCAGATCAATCGCCGGACAACACGTCGCAACCGCGCAGAACTGCGGCGGCGCTTGCGATCCCCACTCCCCCGCCAACTTCAGCACGATGTTGCCGCCCATCGAGAATCCAACCAGCGCCAGTCGCGAAACGCCGTCGCGCGCGATGACGTCGCGTGTCACCACCGCGACGTCATGCGACAATCCAGAGTGATAGAGCACCGGTGCGAACGCGTCGGTGCCGCCACAGTTGCGCTGGTTGTAGCGGACCACATTCATTCCCGCGGCCAGCGCCTTCTGGGTGATGCCGAGCATGTACTGCGATTCGCTCGACCCTTCGAGTCCGTGAACGATAATGATGGTCAGTGCGCGTGTTCGATCCGCCTGCCAGTGGCAGTGACAAAGCACCTCGACGCCGGGCGCCACTTCGATCAACCGCTCCTCCGACGCAGGCAGATGAAGGCGTCGCGGAATCAAAAAGCTGGCAACCGTCTGCACGTGTCCGCCGCGCAACCAGCGACGTGGTCTGAAGGGCAGCGTTTCACCGGGTGTTTGCGAAGTACCCACACTTTGATTTTAAATAGAAGCCAGTAATTTTCTTCGTGGAGTTTTCTTCATGCCCATCTTTGAGTACGTCTGCAAGGAATGCCAGCACGAGTTTGAGGCCCTGGTCTTCGGCCAACAAAAAGCCGAGTGCCCGAAGTGCCAGAGCAAGAAACTGGAGCCACAGATCTCCGTATTCGCCGTGGCGGCGAAGAGCGGAGCAGGGACCCAGCCGTCTTTCTCGGGAGGGCTCTGTGGATCGTGTGGCGACGCTCGCGGACCGGGAGCCTGCTCGCTGAAGGACCTCGACTAAGTCCTTGTGTGCGTGCGAAAGTGTTTCACGAAACACAAGCGTCTTCTATAGTATCTATCAGCGATTCAACGACCACGACTTTTCCCTCGCTTATTTCCTCGCTAATGCAACGTAACTTCGGGAACTCTTTGGCATGTAACTGATGTGACGTTTCGCTTAGAGGCATTCGTGGTTATGATCCGCTTGCAATTGTTAAGCGGCATTCGGGGGTAAATGGATCGGCGCAGCGAGCGACGTTTGAGCCTGGAGTTGCCGGTACGCATCTGGGGAGTGGACAGGATGGCGCGCCCTTTCGCCGAACTGGTCCGGGTCCGGAACGTGAGCAACGGCGGGGCAGTTCTGACCGGCATGCGCTCGAAGGTCCAGGCGGGAGAATTGCTGGACGTGCAACTCGGCGAGTCGCCGGCACAGTTTCGTATTCTGTGGATCAGTCTTTCGGGCGAGGCCGGCATACAGGCTCTGGCATCTGAGCCTCCCATCTTGGGGATCGGCCTCCCCAAAGTTTATGAAATGGTGGGGACCGGATAGGCCTACGCCGAACGGCACTCCATCGGCCAACTAACGTGGATTCACGTGGCCGGTTCCCACTTTTTCTTCAGCAAGAAACCTGGCAAACACTTCATTGGATAGGAGACGTCCTCGGGCAGTGAGGCGCAAGGTTGCGCCGTGCAGCTCGAGCAGACCTTCTTGCAGGCTTTGCTGGATCGCGGATTCCCACACAGCCAACGTCTCTGGGTCGGGTTCTAGCTGACGCCCTTCGATATCGATGCCGCGGTTAAGGCGCAGACCGAGGAAAAAACTTTCTTCGATAGCTGCTTGCGCCGTGACTGGAGTCACCGTGCGGGGCGCGCGATTCATGTAGGCATCGAGCGAGTCGGGGGTGGCGAAGCGGACGGACGAGAGCGCCCGTCCCTCCACAAACGGAATTCGCTTCAGCATGGAGTGCGCATCGACGCCGAAGCCAACGTAGGGCTGGCGCGTCCAATATTTCAAGTTATGGCGCGACTCGTTACTCCGTAACTCGCTGCCGCACGACGGCGCGACGGCGCGCGCAAAATTGGAAATTTCGTACTGCACGATGCCGGCTGCGGCTAACATTTCACATGCTTGCTGGTAGAAATCCGCGGTCGCGTCCTCGTTTGGAACAAAGTGGGCGTGGTAACGGGCGCCTCCGGCGATCAGTTCCCTGCCCAGGCGCGAATCCTCATCCACTTCGAGCATGTAAACGCTGGCGTGCGGAACACCCGTCGCAATCGTTTCCGACACCGAATAGGCCCAGCTATCGGCTGTCTGGTGCGGCAACCCGGCGATCAGGTCGATGTTGATGTTGGCGAGGCCAGACTCCCGCAGACGGCCGGTCTCCTCGAGAACGGTGCTGCGTTTGTGCAGCCGCCCGACAGACTGCGCTTCCTGATCGACAAAGGACTGCACCCCCAGGCTCACGCGGTTCACGCCACATTGCAGCAGCGTCTCGATAAGAGCGGGCGTAAGCGTTCCCGGAGCACATTCGACCGTGGTCTCGGCATCGGGTGTAATCGCAAAGTGATTGCGCAAGGCAGCAAACAGGCGCAGCAACTGCGCGGCCTCGAGGATGGATGGAGTTCCTCCGCCGAGGTAGATGGAATCGGCCGTTTCTTCGAGCACACAGCCCAAGTCCGCCGCAAGCCGGCGCGAGGCGGCGACATCTTCGATCAGGCGGGCAACATAGTTTTCGTACGCGGACTTCGAAAACACATCGGAGGCGAAGTTGCAGTAGCTGCACTTGGTCCGGCAAAAGGGGACGGAGATGTAGAGGCCAAGGGGCATGCTGTTCATTCTGCTGTTGTTCATTCTATGAGATGCGCGCTGCCGGGCAGTGGCTTAAAATAGACCATCGGGCCCGTTAAGATAGGCGCAACGGATCAGAGGTGGACTATGAATAGCGCAAACATGAATGACGCCAACGTGAGCAACGACTCGATTGAACTTCTATGCAACTCCTGCGGCAAGACTTTTTCCGCCTTCCTCCACGAAATGGCCGACCAGAATGCCAAGGTCGTATGCCCCGATTGCCGCGAGAGCCCTGACTGCAAGCCGGCGAAGGCTGCCAAGCCCGTTGGGGGATCGCGATCCCCCAAGAAGACTGGTTAGGGTGTTGCTTGCTTCTCCCCGCAATCTTCAGTCTTCCATCTTCTTTTGTTGTCTCCGGTTTACCGTGGCAAAAAATACGGGCGCTCTTGCGGCCGCCCGTTCGTAGTTAGCTTGCCGAGTTAGTTCCCCTGCGGCAGTTCAGCTACAATACCGGCAAAGAACGCAAGATTGCCGGGGTTGTTGGGCTCCTGGAGCAGCAGACCGCGCGTGATCAGCGGCACCGCCGTAGTATCGGCGGACAGTGCGCTGAGGCCGTCCAGATTAAAGAACAGCGTGATGTTGCCGGTATAAACCGTCACTGGTCCAGCGGCCGCGTAGCCAACCAAGCCGTTGTTTGAAAGCTGGAAGCTTCCGGCGTTGTCGTTGGTTACGTTGACGCTCTCCGGCACAAGCGTGCCGTAAACGCCCTGCCGACGCAGCGAAATCATCTGCGGGGTAAACGTGGAGTTGACGTAGCTACCGCCGACAAAGATTCTCTGCCCAACTTCAATGGATGTGTTGCTGAACAGCGCGTTGGTAAGCGGACCGTCGAGGAAGCAGATTTCGTAATCGGTCACCGCGCTGATGTCGATGGTCTGAATGGTGCGCGAGTCGCTGTCCATGTCTGCGCCCGTCTCACCGACCCACATAGCTAGAGATGCTGTTTGTGGGTTGCAAGCGGTTACCCTTGCTTTTGAATAAGTTAGAGAGATAGGTAGGGAGGAAGGACTGGCACGGACATGTACCCCGGACCCTACCAAGTTCGATCCGCGCCTTTTAGGGCTTCGGACCTTCGCGCGGCGCGTGGACGGCGACGTCCCGCGTTTTTCTGGGCCATCCCTCTCTAAAATGAGGAGAGCCGAACCTTTTCCATCCGGCGCGACGGTTCGCCATCTACCTGGAGTAGTGTTGTTTGGGGGTAAACTTTATTAAGGTAGTCTTTGAGGTTTAGGGTGATCGATTTAGTGTGATTCTGGATTTGGTTCTCTTGCTCGACCGATGGCCTCCAATCAGGAAGAAGAAGTATTAGGCAAAGCGTACGACGGCCGGCTGATGCGACGGCTGCTTACCTATCTGCGTCCCTACAAATGGCACGTGGTGGTCGCGCTCGGGGCGATCGTCCTGAAGTCCGGCCTTGACGTGCTGGGGCCGTTCCTCACCAAGATTGCCATCGATAAATACCTGGCCAAGTCGCCGAACTCACACTCCTGGATTGGCGACCGGCTGAGCAGCTCTCCGCTGACCGGCATCGCGCAGATTGGCGGGCTGTATGTCGGGATCCTCGTCCTCACCTTCGCGCTGGAGTTCGTCCAGACCTACCTGATGCAGTGGACGGGACAGAAGGTGATGTTCGATCTGCGGCGGCAGATTTTCCGCCACTTGCAGCATATTCACGTCGGCTTTTTCGACAAAAATCCGGTCGGGCGGCTGGTGACGCGCGTGACCACAGACGTCGACGCGCTGAATGAAATGTTCACGGCGGGCGTGGTCTCCATTTTTGAAGATGTCTTCGTGCTGGCCGGTATTATCGCGATCATGATGGAGATGAACTGGAAGCTGGCGCTCATCACTTTTGCCGTGCTTCCGCTGATCATTTACGCGACTAAGATTTTTCGCGATAAGGTGCGCGATTCCTACCGCCGCATCCGCACGGCGATCGCCCGGATTAATGCTTATTTACAGGAAGCAGTCTCGGGGATGCTGGTGCTGCAGCTTTTCAATCGCGAGAAGCGCGCCTTCAACAAATTCTCCGACATCAACGCCTCGCACATGGAGGCGTTTAAAGACGCCATCATGGCCTACTCGGTGTACTACCCGGTGGTCGAAATACTGGCGTCGATTGCGGTCGCCAGCATCATCTGGTTCGGTGGGAATGGAATCCTCCAAAACATGAGCGTCTCCAGCGTGGCCATCGGATTCTCCAGGAAGAGCTTCCTCACCTTTCACATGGTGAGCAGCGTAATGACGCTCGGCGTGCTGGTTGCCTTCATGCAGTACGCGCAGCGATTCTTCCGTCCGATTCAGGACCTGAGCGAGAAGTACAACATCCTGCAATCGGCGATGGCAGCGGGCGAGCGCGTTTTCAAGCTGCTAGACACGAAGATTGAAGTGACCTCGCCGGCGATCGCGAAGCAACCGCAAGGGCCGGGGCGGATTGAATTCGACCACGTATGGTTCGCGTACACCGTTCCAGGACAAACCGGTGGAGCGACGGGCGTCTTCGCCCGTCCAGAGAGCGCTACAGGACGGGCGGGGACGCCCGTCTCTCCGCAAACAATGCTTCAGCCAACCAGCGATCCCGACTGGGTTTTGCGCGACGTTAACTTTGTGCTGGAGCCGGGCGAGACGATCGCTGTAGTCGGCCATACCGGAGCAGGCAAAACGACTCTGATCTCTCTGCTGATGCGATTCTACGACGTGCAGCGGGGAGCGATTCGCATCGACGGCGTGGATATCAAGGAGATGAATCTCGACAACCTGCGCAGCCGCTTCGGCGTCGTCTTGCAAGATCCGTTTCTATTCAGCGGAACGGTGGCGGGCAACATCCGGCTGGGGACGGCACGCATTCAGGATGCGGACGTGGAACAAGCAGCCGAGGACGTTAACCTGGCCGAGTTCATCCGAACTTTGCCGCGAGGATTTAAAGAGGAAGTGCGCGAACGCGGCTCGACGCTCTCGACCGGACAGAAGCAGCTGATCAGTTTCGCGCGTGCCCTGGCGCACAATCCGAAGATTCTGATTCTCGACGAGGCAACTTCGAGCGTGGATACGGAGACCGAGTTCCGCGTGCGCGATGCGCTCAACCGCATGGTGGAAGGCCGAACGGCGCTGATCATCGCACACCGGTTGTCGACCATCCAGCGCGCCGACAAGATCATCGTGATGCACAAAGGCCAGGTCCGCGAAATGGGATCGCACCAGCAACTGCTGGCCCAGCGTGGCATTTACTACAAGCTCTATCAACTGCAATATAAGGATCAGGAGATCAATGTAGAGCGGGCGCCCTCGCCCGCTAACGCCGACGACTAGGGCTGGAGGCAATCGGCCCATGTACGCGAGGCAGCCCAGAGAAGCGCGCCTCGCAACCCCATCAACCGCCTGCATATCTTTCCGGGCGTCGTTCTTACGTCGATGCTCCCTTACAATTGCAGCGTGCGAATTCTCATCTCGGCCGGTGAAGCCTCGGGAGAAATGTATGGCGCGCAATTGATGGAGGCGCTGCGCCGCCGCGCTGCGGATACTGCTGGTGTGGTGACGGGGCTCCGCCACGTCCCGGCAGGGCGAAGCCCCGCCACCACACAGGCCCTGCAGCTTGAATTCTTTGGTGCGGGCGGGGAGCGCATGCGGGCCGCCGGGTGCGACATTGTGGTCGACGCCAAAGAACTTGCTGTCGTCGGCATCACCGAGATTCTCAGCCGTCTGCCGAAGAGTCTTGAGCTCTATCGGAAATTGATCCGCTCGGCCGACGAAAAACGCCCGCCGCTAGCCGTCGTCATCGACTCGCCGGCTTTCAACTGGCGGGTGGCGCGGCAAATGCGCAAGCGCGGCATTCCGGTGGTCTACTATGTTTGCCCGCAGTTCTGGGCGTGGCGGCAGGGACGCGTGAAGTTGCTCCGCAAGTACGTCAACAAGGCGCTGGTGATTTTTCCCTTCGAAGAGAAGTTCTATCGCGATCGCGGAGTAGACGCGACCTTCGTCGGCCATCCGCTGGCCGATCTGCCCGCGCCCGCAATTACCCGCGAAGCTTACGCGGCTGAGAATCGCCTCGACACTGCTAAGCAATGGATCACGCTGATGCCGGGCAGCCGCCGGAAAGAAGTGCGCATGAATCTGCCCACGATTCTTGAGGCGGCGGATCGCCTGGAGAACGATCAGCTGGGAAAAGATCGACCGCGCGCCGGTTATGAATTTCTGCTGCCGGTCGCACGCACGCTGGACGCTTCATTTCTTCGGGAATTGATCGGGGCGCCGCACACAGAGACGCGGCAAGCCGCGTCTCTACTCAACATTCACCTGGTTCCTGAGGCTTTGCCGGCGCTCTTTCATTCGCGCGCCGCGGTCGTGGCCAGCGGCACGGCCACGGTCGAAGCCGCCATCATGGGCGTTCCACTTGTCATGGTGTACCGCGTGTCCCGGCTGACTTACGCGCTAGGCAAGCCGCGCGTGAGGGTTCCTTACTTTGCCATGGTCAACCTGATCGCCGAGCAGGAGATCGTCCCCGAGCTGGTGCAGCACAAATTCACCGCGCAAAACATCATCACCGAGCTGAACAAGATCATCCCCGACGGCGAGCCGCGGACGCGTATGATCGACCGTCTGGCGGCGGTGAAGGCAAGATTGAAACAAGGAAGTGATTCGGGCGCCCACCCTTCAGACACAGCCGCGGGGATCATTTTGCAGATGGTGCGTTAATTTGCCTTCGAATGGGAGCGGCGATTTGTGAAGCGATGAGCGTCCTCGCCTGTCCAAGCTCAGCGCCTTGTGACAAAGTCTTGACGAAACAAATTTCGCCAACCCTTGTGGTCACAGCATCTTTTGCGGGAAAATTAACATCTTAGAAATTGTAGCCCTGCCAGGAGACCCTACTTGAAGCTCTGCCACTCTCGACCGGCGCGCCGGGCGCACGGTTCAACGGTTGTCGTTTTCCTGGTCTTTTTTCTGGCCTTGGTCGCGAACCGGCCGGCGCTGGCCGCCGAGAAGACGCGCCTCCGCGCGGACGACTACCAGATCAGCGTCGAACTTCTGCCGCAGACTCACAAGCTCACCGCGCGCGCCACGGTCAAGATCACGGCGCTTGAAGACCTCAACTTTGCGACGTTTCAGTTGAATAACGCCCTGCGCATTACCAAACTCACGGACGCGACCAACAAGCCACTCACGCCCGAGCGCAATACGCAGGAGTCAACCGTGCGCTTCGCGCTCAACAGCGACCTCGCAAAAGATACGTCCACCACCTTCACCTTCGAATACGAAGGCACGCTGGACAGCGCCGACGAGAGCCCGGTAGAGGGATTGAAGCTCGCGCACATCGGCCCAGAGACCAGCTACTTGCTCTATTCCGGACTGTGGTTTCCGGTTGCGGGATACGGCATCAACCGCTTCACTTCGACCATCAGCGTTACCGTCCCGGCGCACATGGTAGTGATCGGCAGCGGGAAGGAGTCTTCGGCTGAGCCCGCAGCCGCCGCGAAAAAGCCCGCGACTGCAATTGCGAACTCCAAGACCTTCACATTCACGTGGGATAAACCAAGCTTTCCAGGCACGATCATTGCCGGCACATTCCAGGAATTCAAGAGCGATGAAGCGGGCCTCGACCTGCACGTGTTCTTCAAGCCTAACAAACAGGAACTGGGCACGGAATATGCATCGACGGCGGTCAAGGCGTACACCTACTTCGTCACCCAGTATGGAGTCGCGCCTTCGACACGGTTAAAGATCGTGGAAATCCCCGATGACACGGTGCCTTCGGCGTGGGCGCCTGAAATCGCGGCGCTTTCGAGCCGCGCCATCACAGAAAAGACCAACTACCGGTTGCTCTCCAATATGATTGCCCATCAGTGGTGGGGCGTCTCGGTGAGTCCGGCTACGAAGGACGACTGGTGGCTCACCGACGGCTTCTCGCGCTACTCCGAAGCTCGCTACGTAGAGAGCGCGGCAGGCGAAGCGGGGCTCGAGGAAATGGTGAAGGAAATGTCGGTCGGCGCGCTCGCGTATGACAGCGTGCCGCTTTCGAGCGCCAACAAGCTGGACTATTTTTCTCCCGAATTTCAATCGCTGGTGACCGACAAGGGCGCCATGATCCTGCATATGCTGCGCTGGGTGGTCGGCGAGAAAGATTATTTGAAGATCATGCGCGACTTCGCCACCAAATATGCGGGCAAATCCGCCAGCACCGACGATTTCCGAGAACTCAGCGAGCAGTTATCTGGACAAAAACTCACATGGTTCTACTCCCAATGGATGGATTCGACCAGCGCCCCTGAGTTCAAGGCCAAGTACACAATCTACCGGCTGGGTAACAACAAGGGCTTCCGGATCGTCGGGGCAATCTCGCAGGATCTCGATCTGTTCCGCATGCCGGTAAATTTGAAAATCGATACCGATGGAAAAACGGAAGAAAAGCGCATTGAGGTGGTGGGCACCGATTCCCCGTTTTCGGTTGAAACCTTTGGACGCCCGCGGCGGATCGCGGTTGATCCCGAAAACCGTGTACTGACCAACTCCAAGGACATCAAGCTGCGTTCCTCCATCGTGCGCGGACAGGGCCTGATCCAGCAAGGCGACCTGGCAGGAGCGCTCAGCGAATTCAACAAAGCGCTCGAAGTCAACAAGAACAGCTCGTACGCTCACTACCGGATCGCCGAAGTATTTTACATGCAAAGGAATTATCAGGCGTCGGCGAACGCCTATCGCGAATCGCTGAATGGCGACGGAGAGCCGCGATGGACCGAAGTTTGGAGCCACTTGCAGCTGGGGAAGATTTTTGATGTAACCGGCCAACGCGAACGCGCCGTCAATGAATACCGCCAGGCCATCCAGACCAACGACAATACCCAGGGCGCTCTCGACGAAGCGCGCAAATACATGCAAAAGCCCTACGAGCGCGAAAAGGGAACCTAACCCTCCCTGGTAGAGACGCGGCTTGCCGCGCCTCGGCAGTGCCTCGCTGCCCGAGACGGGGCAAGCCCCGTCTCTACTATAAAAATTGCTAAACGGAAAAAGGGGGCCCGTACCACCAGGCGAATAGCGGTACGGGCCAGGAGGGAACGATCCAGAATATAAGGCGGATTCCAAATAATGTCAAGTAAGTTTATAGACTTTATTTAATATCTGTATCTTCTTGAGCATCATGTACTTGCTAACCTCCGCACCGCTCCGGTCAGGCCTTCACCCCGTCAAATCCCTTGCGCCGCTGTTCGCTGTATCGGTGCAAGGCATCCTCGATGATAGGGTACCTTGGATGCTGGCTGGATTTCGTCCACTTCGACCGACTTGCCCTCCAGCTGTTTGTAGTCCTGAAAAAAGCGTCGCAGCATGATCAACCGGTGCGGCGGCATTTCCGCCGCTTCGCGGTAGGCGTTGAACTCGGGGTCTTCCGTGGCGATGGCGATGATCTTGTGATCCTTCTTCCCAGAATCGATCATGGTCATGAGCCCAATGGCACGCGCGTGGATGATGGTCAGCGGAACAACGGTCTCCTGGTACAGCACCAGCACATCGAGCGGGTCGTCGTCTTCGGCCAGCGTCTGCGGAATGAAGCCATAGTTCGCGGGATAGTAAACCGCCGAGTACAAGATGCGATTCGAACTTGATCAGGCCGCTGGTCTTGTCCAGTTCGTACTTCACGCTGGAGCCGAAGGGAATCTCAATAACGGTGTTGAACTCCTGCGGCAGTTTGCTGCCGGGAGTTACATCGTGCCAGGGATGGATCATGGAATCAGACCTGCCTCTGTGATTTCGCACATGCCGCTGACAGGATTGTAAATGCAGCGGTATGGGCGTGTGGCGCGGACACTCTTGTCCGCGAACCTGTGCGTCTTGACCCAGACACAGCCGACGCGTACAGTTTTCAAACAGGGATGGGGTTTTTCCAATGTCGAGCGAAACGGGCAAATATCTTAAATTTGGTTCGGTAACTGTATTGATTCTTCTATCGCTTGGCTACCTTGCCTATACCGGTGTGCAGGAAAGCAAGAGCTACTACGTCACCATCAAAGAATTGAACGGTATGGGGAACGAAGCTTACTCCAAGCGTCTGCGTGTGGCCGGAAACGTGGTGCCAGGTTCGATCAAGCGCTCCGGAACCCGTGTAGATTTCATGCTGAAGGAAAATGATCTCACGCTGCCCGTTTCCTATACCGGGACCGAAGCTCCTCCCGACACTTTCAAGGACGACTCGCAAGCCCTGGCCGATGGTAGTTTCGGACGCGACGGCGTTTTCCACGCCAAACAGTTGCAGGCCAAGTGCGCGTCAAAGTACGCTCCGCAACCCGGAGCCACTCCGGCCGCTGAGCCCGGCAAGAGCATGTCGCAGAACCAGAATTCCGGGCAGACCGGGATGGCGAATTAAGTTTCGTATCAGGGCATCGCTTTAGCGATGCCGTAAGTTCCTTAAATTCAGTTGTCCCTTACTTAAGGGGCTCGCGTTTTGGCACGCCTGAAGGCGTGCCCTGGTACGAGTCTCAATTGCATCAGCCTCTTATTCCTTTGACTGAA
>Ga0074045_10002031_pt1 | contig 19056 bp, 13 predicted proteins | sample BogForMeECP23OM2_FD_94442 | JGI IMG/M metagenome (GOLD analysis project Ga0074045, IMG submission 94442) | Bog forest soil microbial communities from Calvert Island, British Columbia, Canada - Bog Forest MetaG ECP23OM2 | ecosystem: Environmental > Terrestrial > Soil > Wetlands ...
GCTTTCCGACCGTGTCGGCCACTTTTTCACGATCAACGAGTTCACTTGTTTCACCGATCTGGGCTACAAGACCGGAAAGTTTGCCCCGGGCCTGAAGCTGGGCGATGCCGAGGTGAATCAGATCCGCCATCATGCCGTCCTCGCACACGGCATGGGCGTGCAGGCCATACGTGCCAACGCAAAATCGGGAACGCAGGTCGGTCTGGCGGAAAACGCCGTGGTCTATGTGCCGGTAATCGAGGAGAGCGAGCAGATCGAAGCGGCCAGGCGCGCAACTCGCGAGGAGAACGCGCCATTTCTCACCGCGGTGATGGAGGGCAAGTACACCGACGGATATCTCCAGCGAGAGGGCGCGAACGCTCCCAAGGTACAGACCGGTGACATGAAAATTGTTGCCAGCCCGCTCGATTTCGTTGGCCTCAATGTGTATACGCCGGAGTATGTGCGAGCCGACTCATCGCCGGCTGGCTATGTAGTAGAAAAGCGCCAGACTTCGTATCCTCGCATGGCATCGGACTGGCTTTACATTGGGCCGGAGGTTATTTACTGGGCCGTCCGCAACGTCAGTGACATCTGGAAACCGCGGGCGCTTTACATCACGGAGAACGGTTGTTCGGCGGATGATGTAATAACCTCTTCTGGCCGAATCGAGGACACCGACCGAGTCATGTATCTCCGCAATCATCTCACCCATCTCCATCGTGCGGCGGCGGAAGGTTACCCGATCAAAGGCTACTTCCTTTGGAGTCTGCTCGACAATTACGAGTGGGCAGATGGTTACAGCAAGCGCTTCGGCATTCACTACGTTGACTTCAAAACGCAGGTGCGAACTCCGAAGTTGAGTGCCGAGTGGTACCGCGACGTGATTTCGCGCAATGCGGTGGAGTGAAACGCGGCAGTCTTGGAATAGAGAAGGTTTTGCCCGGCTAGTGCTTCGTGACCGCCGCGCTCGCGTCGCTATCTCGCTGGAATCCAATCTTCTCCAACATGGGCTGGATCTCCGAGTTCGACATAAATAACTTCCAGACGAGGCCGGTGCGGTAGTTTTCTATCATCACCACAATCGGAGCCTGGTCCAGTCCCATGTAAACCGGTGAGAACCAATTTTGCGTAAGATTGAAAGCATCGTGAGGACCGTAGATCCCCCAGAGCCGGTCGCCAAGCTCCCGGTAAAAAAACTTGAATGCCGCCATCGAGGCTTGCGGCGTGTAAGGGAAAGATGAGAGTGCTCCTGTCGGCGTGATCGTGCCATCGTCGTTGGCTTGATCCGGAGCGTGGGCAAGATAGCCTAACTGATCGTCGCTCGCAGTAAGTCCCCAATCAGAGGAACCATAGCCTTGAAAGTGCCCCGGGTTAGCCTCGCAGTATGCCAGGTTAATCAGCGCTATGTTGCGATTGTTGTCGAAGTAATCGGTGTACTTGTCGTGAATGCCACGCGGATCGAAGCCCATGAACGAATACTGAGTGAAAAATAGAGGCCCCCCGGTATTCACTCCTACGTCGAGCTTGATGCCGTAATACGAATGCCCGTTTCGATAACGATCCCCTTCGCTCGATCCCGACCACCCGCTGCGATATGCAATCGCCGCCGGCGACTGGCCGGCCCATCCCGTGTAGTACAGATCGGACGGAACTCCATGAGTGGGCGAAGCAATTGCCAGAAGGTAAGCGATCATAGTTTCGTTGAATCCCGTAAGCCGGTGATCGATGTACCACGACCACTGCGGAGACCAGTGCCATAGCAAAGCCCTATTCTGCGGGGAGCGCTGATACCAATCCCACTCTACGGACTCCCAAAGTTGCGTGATTCTGCGATGGATACTCTGCTCGGCTTCATCCGTCCCTTTGAAGTACTGGCGAGCCGCCAATAACCCTTCCATCAGAAAAGAAGTCTCCACCAGATCGCCGCCGTTATCGAACATGCCGAAGACCAGCATGCTCTGCGCCGTATAACCGTTAAGAAAGTGGGACCATGCCCCGTGGTAGCGGGGCGCCTTCTCGAGGAAGTCCAGAATCTGGGCGAGGCGCTGAATGCCCTGTTCGCGAGTGACAAACCCGCGATCGACTCCGACCAGAAGAGCCATGATGCCAAAGCCAGTGGCGCCTGTCGCCACAATGCGATCATCTCCTGGAATGTTTTCCAGAGAGGTCCCCGCAACCGGATGCGCGCCCTCCCAGTAATAGCGGAAACACTCTTCCTGCAACATGGTAAGCAATTCGTCGTCGGACAAATCTCTGGTTGAGGCGCTGGCAACGCCGGACAAAGCCGATTGCCGGTAGGCGCGATCCACGGCCTTGACCCGATAAGAAGCTTTGGCATCCGCTCGACCTATAAAATCCATATATCGGTTAACTCCCGCAGTTTGGATTCCGATCGGTTGGAACTTATGTTCTCCGAGGGAGCGGTAGATGACATAGCTTTGCACGTCGCCGCCTTCTACTGCATCCCAGCTGATATCGACGTGCCGGTCATAACCTTTGGCTTGCACATTTTGCGGCGCTGGGGGTGCGCCTCTTATCTCAGGAGACACTGGAGTAGCTGCGGCCTTGTCATCGATCTTGATCTCGTCAATGATCAGGAGATGCTGTGCGTCGTCCGCGGAGCTTTGCCCGAAGTGGACGCTGTGTAACTGGCGAGCTTGGAAGGGATGAATCGATGCCGTTTCGAAATCACTGAGAGGCAGTCGGACTTGTATCCAGCGTTTCGCCGGTAGGTCGCTGGTGATGCCGTCTAACTTGACCGGAGCCGTAAAGTCATGTTCTTCATCCTCCAACTGAATAAATGGCAGGTCTTGAGCCGGAATCCCTTCGGGGGAGTAACACCACATGAAAAGAGTGTCTCCGCGAAAATCCATGGGGCGATTTCGCATGCTCACAACCCGCACTTCAGTCTCCCAGCTTCCGCCCGGAGCTGAACGCCACTCCAGACGCAAAGCATTCGGAGGAGTGAAGAAGTTCTTCTTTTCCACCGGCAAAGCACCCGAAAGCAAACGTACGGTGCTCGGAAATACCGACCTGCCGCTGCTGTAATAGTAGTAGTCAGGAGTGATGCTGTTGTCGAAGATCACGTGATTGTAATAATCGGTGGCAGCGCAGCAAGGAAGGGAAATCAATATCAACAGGCAGAAAGGCCGACAAACCGAACGCACCACGCGCTCCCGGTGCAGGCGGATGGAGAGATTGCTTTGCACTTGAAAGCGCAGTTTACCATACTGCAATCGCGCACCCGCCACTATTGAGGGCCCGGCCGCGAATCCAAAGTGAAGTAAAAGGCCGCTCCCTTTTCGACGGCTCCTTCTGCCCATACTTTCCCGGCGTGCCGCTGCACGATACGCGCAACCGTCGCCAGGCCTATTCCATTACCGGGAAACTCCGCCGCGGAATGAAGACGCTGGAAAGGCCGGAAGAGACGGTCTGCGGATCGCGCATCAAAGCCACTCCCATTGTCCCGTATAAAATACACATTCTGGCCCTGACGGGATTGCTGTCCGAGCTCAATGCGAGCGCGATCGTGATGCGACGTGTATTTCCAGGCATTACGCAAGAGATTGTCCATTACAATGCGGAGAAGTCGAGCGTCCGCATACGCGTCAACCTTAGCGGGGGCGATGAATTCTACTTTCCTGTCTGGCGCCTCACGGCGCAACTCTTCCATGATCGAGCGCGCAACCAGGCTGAGATCAATGTTTTCCCGGTGCATGGTGCTGGTGGTAACGCGCGACAAATTCAGCAAATCGTCGATCAGTTCCGACATGCGCCGGGCTGCGCTTCGGATATTCTGCAACGACTCTTTCCCATTCGTATCGAGATGTCCGGCGTAATTCTTGAGCAGCAGGTAGCTGAAACCGTTGACGGCATCGAGCGGTCCGCGCAGATCGTGAGACACAGAGTAGGAGAAGGTCTCGAGTTCCCGGTTGGCGACCAATAGCTCGCTGGTGCGCTCCGAAACCCGTTGTTCCAGTTCGTCGTGCGCTTTCTGCAACTCGGAGTCACGATGTTGGATCTCCCTCAACATTTCATTGAACGAGTCTATGAGTGTGGCTAACTCGTCGCGCTCACCGCCTGCGGCGACGCGCACTCTGTAGTCCTTGTCGCGAGATATCTGACGGGCGGTGGCGGCCAAAGCGACAATCGGATCCGCGACCGATCGGCGAAAGCGCGAAGAGACGATCAAGGCAAACATCAAAGAGACCAATAACACCCCGGCGGAGATCAGCGCATAACGCCATAAGCGTTCATCAATCTCATGTAAGTCAGCCCGGATGTACACGAACCCTAAGAGCTTTCCTTCCGAAAAGATCTTTCGGATCAGGACAGCATGAGTTTTTCCCAGCCGGTAGTCCTCGACCTGATCCTCGCTTAGCGAGGGAATGCTTAGGGATCGATCCGTTCCCTGCCGCGTGTACTCCGCAAAACGGCGCCCATCCGCGGTCAAAATGCCCGCCGAAGCGATGTTGGGAGAATTCTTGAGGGCCGAAAGCGTGTTGGATGCCGACTGAGGATCGCTAAAGAGCAACGCCGAGACGCTGTTGGAGCCGATGATCTGGGCCTGTGCGGAAAGCGTATGCGCGAGATTCTGCCGGAAGGTAATCTGATCATAGGCGAAAAATCCTGCACAAGCCAGGAGCAACGCCGCACCGCTCACCAGCATGTTCATCATGGTGAGCTTGGTCGAGATCGACGATCTGATGGCTGCGGCCATAGTCAGTTTTCCGGCACCTTGTTGAAGAGCTTGCTCGCAACTTTGAGTAATTCCGAACTGAGCGACAGATGCGCCAGCTCGGCCGCGCCGCGATTGACCTCAAAGCGGACCTTTTCCTGCTGCAAAACAAATCCGATGATGCCGCCGCGCTCGGCGAATCGTGGAATGTCGCTTACCGTGAGCGCACCAAAGCGCTGGGCCGAAGCCAAAATGGGCGCGAGTTGGTCTTCCTCCGACGAACTGATAAACAGAATGCTGCAGGGAGACGCATCCTGCACTTTCTCGATCCGCCTTACCGACAGCTTCCGCCCATCGATGCTCTCGCCTTCCACGGTCGAGTCCAAAACCGGCCCAAACGGATCCTTTCCGAGAACGCATATGAGCAGGTCGGGGCGGACAACTCGATCCGTTTGCCATCGGACAAACTTTCCGAAGTTGTAGAGATAGGCGGCTTTTACCTGCGACTCAGTAGGATGTGATTGCTGTGCAAAGGCAGAACTGTAGCCGAAGGATGCGAGGAAAAGCGTGGCCCTGAACAACGCGAGGGCTCGCGAAATTACTCTCGATTCGAAATACTGGGCGCCGATGCGACGAGCGGATTCTCGTCGCATCTCAGATCGAGCCGTAGTCACCGTGTCCACGTGATTTGTCCGTACGCACCTCTTTTAATTCGTATCAGCGGTCCCGGATCGACGCCGCCGAATTCGGCATGGTGCGGCTGCAGCAGGTTTCTACCCACGGCCGAAAGCTTGAACTGCCGGCTCGCTTGCCAGTCAAAACGGACGTCGGCGGTTGAGTACGAGGGAACCGTCAGCGCTGGGAGAGCGCCGACGTAGCGGTAGGTAAGGTCAAGACTCAGAACCTTCGCAAAATCGAGTCCCGAAAGAATCGATACTTCGTGCTTCGGGCTGGATCCTTCGATAATCGAAGGCGGTTCTATATCCGGCGAGTTTGCCCGCTTCTGTATATCCATTTGCAGATAGGAATAGGAGGCGCGAAGGCGCCAGTAAGTCACAGGTCTCCACTCCGGAGCAAATTCGATTCCCTTGGTTGTGCCCAGAAGACCGTTTCCGAAGTCCGCGGGAAGAAGAAGGTGCGGAGGAACTGGGTCGTTCTCCACATAAGGAGCTCCGGTGATATCTTCGCTGAAAAGACCGCTGTAGTGATTGTAAAACGAGGCGATGTCGAAGTAGGCCGTCTTGCGCAACAGAAGTCGATACCCTAGCTCATAACCATTCAGCTCTTCCGAGTGGAAGTTAGGATTGGGATTGAAACGCGCAAACAATGGCAGCCCGTTGACGAATTGGCCAGAGAATCCGAGGAGGGAAAAATTTTCCTCGGCATCCGATGGAGTCCGGACTGCGTGGGTAAAGGCAGCCCACACGGTCTGCTTGTCGGTGGGAGTCCAAAGCAATCGGCCGCTGGGCTGTAACTGCAGCCCGGTAAAATTGGTTTCGAGAAATTTGGTGCCGACACTTAATGTAAGACGTTTTTCGATCACCCTGATTTCATCCTGGAAAAATGCGGTTAGCAACCGGTCGGTTCTCGGGTTGGGTTCAAAGGTAAGACCGGAAACAATTACCGGATTATTCCCCCGGCTGAATCGCGCCCCCAGCCCCCATGAGACCTGTTGCCGGCTGCGTAAGCGAAAGCGATCCAGAAAATCGACGTCGTAGGTATCTCGAAGATCGGCAAAATTCAGTTCGTGCCGGTTGGTGCGATCGTAGAAAGCCTGCAGTTGAAGATCGGTTCCTTCTGAGAAAACTCTTTGCCATCTTCCCAGAACGTTGCCTCCGGAGAGTGGCGCAGTCCCGTATAGATTCTGCTGATACGGTGGTGTGTAGTAAGTTGCAGTTACGCCCTCGCCTCTTCCTTCTGCGTAGATATCGCCCTGGAATGTGAAGCTGTCGCGGGTGTTCTCTGTCCAATCCATGCGGAAGCCGCCTTGTAGGGCCCGCCAGTCGTCGAAGTTGATTCCGTCTGGATGGTACTGATGGCTGCGATCGAACCCCAACGCATAGACCCTGTAATCGAAGCCCTTAGAAGCGCCGCCATAACGCGCATTCAAGAAGCCGGAAGATGGACTCCCGGACTGCGCATCGACCAGCGCACCATGAGTATCCTTTGCGCTCTTTGTGATGATGTTGATAACGCCGTTAACCGCGTTGGGACCCCAGATCGTACCGCCCGGGCCCCGAACAACCTCGATGCGCTCGACATCGTCGAGCATCACATTCTGAACCTCCCAATAGGTGCCCGCCAGCAGTGTCGAATAGACGGTTCTCCCGTCGATGAGCACGAGTACGTCGCGCGCCAGCCTGCTTCCGAAACCGCGAATGCCGATGGACCAGGTATCGCCGTCGATTCGAGCGACTTCTACTCCCGGCGCCAAACGGAGTGCCTCGGGAATGCTCGTCGCGCCTGAACGCTCAATATCTTCCTGAGTAATCACATAGATTGCCGCGGAAGTGTTTCTTACCTCCTCCGGTGTTTTGGAAACACTGGTTACTTCCACGTTCGCCAGTTGCTCTAAGCTAAGCGACTTTACGGGATTTCCCGATTGGTCTGGGCCGGTGGAAGCTGCCGACAACGCTTCAGGAGGAAGACTGCAGAAAGAGACAGCGAAGAAAGCAGTGAGCCACATTCGAGAGAAGCAGCTGGGCCTTCGCATTTTCATTCAGGAAATAGCAGTGTGTTGCACGTCGGCGCGCAAACCAATCAGCCGCCCCACTTCATTAACCAAGTCCTCGGGTTCAACCTCGGATTTTCGCAGCCATGCGTCGACTACGGCGCCCTCGCCCGGCAGCGAAGAGAAACCGGATAGCATTACGATTGGAATTCTGGGGCGGAGTCGCTTCATTTCCTCGGCGATAGAAGTGCCGTTCTTGTCCGATAGCCAGTAATCCATAACGACGGCATCCACTGGTTGCGACTGGAAGATCTCTAGCGCCGCTTTCGCCGACTGTGCCTGGACCACACGGTAACCCGCGGATTCGAGCAGGACTCTCCGAAGCTGTAATTGCAATTGCTCATCGTCCACGCACAGAACGGTTTTGGGCGGCTGGAGTGGATCACTTTTCCGCCGCGTGAGGGGTCCTGTCAGCACGGCTGATACAGCGGTGAGGAGAATTTCAGGATCCATACCCTTCTGCACATGGCTATCGACCATGTTCAATAAGGCAGGCGGCAACTCGTCCACGGCGGAGATCACGAGCAGCCGCAGATCTGGATAGAGCTCCCGAAGTTTGTCAGCTAACTCGTCACCATTCATTCCAGGCATCCAGTAATCGAGGAGTACAAGGTCAACCTGAACGCCTTCGGCCAACACACGCAACGCTTCGCTGCCGGAAGCCGCCGTCAAAACCGAGTATCCCGCAATCTCCAGTTGCAGTTTGCGGAAGCCCAGGGTTTGGGAATCGTCATCCACGCACAGGAGGCGTTTAGGGCTGTCTTTCACGGGTCTTCCTTGGGTAGCATCTGGTCTGTCTAAACCGCGGGTAAAATCTATTCATGATTTCAACCATCTTCACCGCTGGGTATACAGTGTTTTACCTAAACCGTACGCACTAATCTCGTGGGTCCGGACCTGAAGAAGAACCGTTCGTAAGGATCACAAGGGCAGATGGCCGATGAAACGCAGTGGCCGATGAAAATGAACGTCGAGGGAAGGGCCCAAAAGTTTTAATACAACATTGACCTTTCTTGCGGCATACAGTGTTCAGTGTAGGAGGGCTGCCAGGAAGGGCCGAAGCACCCCGACCGAAGCAAACTCCTGGGATGATAGAAGATCGCGAGTGACAGTGACTCCCGAATCAGAGTGTGTCATCCTTAGAGCGGCGCATGAATTCAAGGATCTGCTTCCATTGACCACAAAACTCTCCGCCTCCGGCGCTCCGCGCTCGATGGCCTCCACGACAATATTTAGTAAAGCTTGCGTCGCCGGCGTTCTAGCTTTGTTCGCATTGGTTTACGTCGGCTCGTTGTTTTCGCCCGGACTCCAGGACGACGCGGATTCCACTCACGCCGAGGCTGCACGGGAGATGCTGGTCACGCACGATTTCGTGACCCTGAAAGTGAACGGCAACCGTTACCTCGAAAAAGCTCCTCTGATGTATTGGGCGGTAGCGCTCTGCTATCTCTGCTTCGGCACGAACGAGTTTGCCACGCACTTGCCGGTTGCGGCATCGATGTTGCTGCTTGTGTTGCTGGGGATGCGTTGGGGACGTCGAGCATTCGGGGATCGCGCGGGCATCTACGCCGGACTGTTCGTCGCAACCGCGGCCGGCTGTTATCTGTTTACGCGCATACTCATACCGGAATCCATTCTGAGTCTCTTCATCGCAGCGGCCTTCTACTTCTTTGCCACGGCGCTCGAAGATGGGGAGGCGTGGCGATGGTATGCAGTTTATGCCTGCGTTGCGCTGGCCGTGCTTACCAAAGGCCTCCTTGCCATCGTGGTGGTCGGATTGTCGCTGCTCCTATACCTGGCGATCAGCGGAGAGTGGCGGCGATGGCGCGAATTCCGGCTGTTCACGGGCACTTTGGTCTTTCTAGCAGTCGCCGCACCTTGGCATATTCTCGCCGGCATTCGCAATCCCCACTTCTTCTGGTTCTACTTCGTGAACGAGCACTTTATGCGCTTTCTGGGAAAGCGCATTCCGAGGGACTACAACAAGCAAAGCAACTCGCTTTACTGGACGCTTCATCTGGTCTGGCTATTTCCTTGGAGCTTGTATTTGCCGGTGGCGCTCAAGCGGCCGATCGCGAATTGGATCGCGCGCCGCAGCAGTCGCGTGGGTAACCCTCCGCGGACGGCTCTCAACTTCCGCTCCCGGACCGAATTGCTCTGTTTGGCGTGGGCGGGAGTCACGCTCGTCTTTTTCTCGTTCTCTACCAATCAGGAGTACTACACCTTTCCGGCCTACTTGCCGATTCTCTTGCTGATCGCAGCGAAGCTCGCTGACGAGGAGGAGTGGGGATCGCGGCCGTGGCTCTCGTGGACCTCCGCTGTACTCGCAGCGATCTGTATTGCGAGCTCGGCCGTGCTGGCGGCCGGTTTGTGGAACTCGCGCCACTTGCCGTTCGTGCCGGATATCGGAACGGTGCTGGCCAAGCCGGATCTGCAAGCCGAAACTCTCTCGATGGGGCACATACTCGATCTCACGGGAGAATCGTTCGCTGCGCTGCGCCTTCCAGCGTTGCTGGCAGCGGCCGTCCTCCTGATCGGGCCTGCTCTCGGGTTTTGGCTGCGGCGGCGCGCGGCGAATCTCGCCGCTACGTGGACCACGGCCGCCACGATGGCCATTTTTCTCTTCGCGGCGCATATTGCTCTGGTGCGCTTTGATCCTTTCCTGGGCTCGCGAAGCATGGCGCTGCAGATCGCACCCGAACTTCGTCCGACAGATCGGGTGATGATTTATGGCGATCAATCGTTTGGCTCGTCGTTGCTCTTCTACCTGCGGCGGCCGATTGAGCTGGTGAACGGGAATACCACTTCCATGTGGTGGGGATCAACCTATCCCGATGCGCCACACATTTTTCTCGATGATCGCGGCCTCCAGCTGGCGTGGAAGTCTCCCCAGCGGGTGTTTCTTTTTGTGCCGCCGCACGAGCGCGCCAAAGTGGAGGCGGTGCTGCCAGGACCATTGCAGATCGCCAGCGAAGCCTCGGGCAAGGTCATCTTCAGGAACCATCCGTGATCCTCATTCACCCTTGCTTCGCCCAAGGCTCCTGCCCTGTTAACTTCTAGGCCCGTTTTCTGAGTAACCTCCGGACGGCCGACGACCAGCTCGGAAAGCTTCTTGTCCCAACTTCTGCCACACGCCGGAGCCGATGTGAACACGGTTTGGCGCACGTGCTATAAGAAACCAATGCGCCGAAACGATCACGTACCCCGGCCCGCGCACCTCAAGTGGCTCCTCGACTCTGACCCGGCTATCCGTTGGCAGGTCATGAGGGGCCTGACCGGTGAAACCCCCGACGCGATTGCAGCCGAGCGGTCGCGCGTGGCAAGCGAAGGCTGGGGAGCGGAGCTTCTCGCCCGCCAATCGCCCGCCGGCAGCTGGAGTGGGAGCCCCCGCGGCTGGAGAGAAGATATGCCGAAGGAGCATCGAGACTTGCTAATTACGCTGTACAGTCTCTCCGTCTTGATGGACCTCGGCCTCGACCCGGTCAGTAAGCAGGCTCGTAAAATGATCGACCGCGTCGACAAGCGGCTCGTGTTCGGATGGCTCAACGACCGGCCTTACCTCCACGGCGAAACCGAACCCTGCATCAATGGCAGAATCCTCGGCATCGGTTCGTATTTCAACAAACCGAACGATGCACTGGCCGGTCAACTCCTGAGCGAGCAACTCGAAGATGGCGGTTGGAACTGTGAAGCTCCCAAAAGCCGCCGCTCTTCGTTCCATACCACCATCTGCGTGCTTGAAGGACTGCTCGAATACGAACGAGCCGGGCGAAAATCCGCGGCCGTGACGAAGGCCCGCAAGCGGGCCGAAAACTATCTGCTCGAGCGCCGCATGTTCCGCTCGCTTCGAACCGGCAGAGTCATCGATAAACGCTGGCTGCGCTTTTCGTTCCCAACGTTTTGGCACTACGACGTTTTGCGCGGACTCGATTATTTGCGCAACGCAGGAGTCAAACCCGACAGCCGCATCAGCGAGGCCATCGAAATCGTGATCGAGCGCCGTCATCAGAACGGGCGCTGGCCGCTGAACTTCCGTCATTCTGAATATATTCCATTGGAGATGGAGACCGGTGTCGGCAGGGCTAGCCGCTGGAACACGTTGCGCGCTCTCCGAGTCCTGCGCTGGCACAGCGACTCATCGTGCTAGTCGTGACTTGAGATTGCTCTGCGGAGTCCGGGGCGGGGAGCGCAGTTGGCTGCGCTTAGCGCCGGGAAATGGCCTCAACTCCGTGCTTCACAGTTGGCAGCGAATAGCCGGAGTTGACTGCATCGCGGCGGAACATCTGGACGGTTTCCTGGGAAAACTCGTGCAGGCCTTTCCCTATCAGAGGAATCTTTTTGAGGATATCGGTGGTGGCCGTGATTACGTGGCAGCCGATTTCATCGGCCTGGAAGATGTTCAGCAGTTCACGAGGGCTGGCCCACATGAGCTGGGCGTTTGCATCGTTCACCATAGCCACGGCTTCGCGCATGATAGGCACGGGATCGCGGCCGGTATCAGCGATGCGGCCTGCGAACACTGAAACATAGGCAGGCGCGCTCCCTTGCAGCGCTCCACAAACGCTTCGTACCTGCTCGAGGGTAAGCAGTGCGGTCACGTTCAACTGAATGCCCTCGCCAGATAGGCAGCGGATCAGATCGTAAGTGGGCGCGCCCTGAGTGTTCATCACGGGAATCTTGACGAACACATTCTTGCCCCAGGCCGCGATGTGCCGCGCCTGCTCTTCCATCTCGGGCTCTTCATCGGCGAAGACTTCGAACGAAATCGGACGATCTTGAATGGTCGCCAGAACATCCAGCGCAAAGCCCTGATAGTCCGTGACTCCAGTGGCCCGCATCAGCGTTGGATTGGTCGTGAAGCCCTTGATGTGCGGCTGGCGGTAGAGATCCAGCATGCTGGCCTTGTCGGCCCCGTCCGCGAAGATTTGCACTCGCAAGTCGGACACGGACTTCATGATGAATGGGCTCCTATGGGCGCGGAAGCGATGATCCAGTCAGCCGCTTCGCGGAGAGAACTTACCCGCAAGTCGGGTACACGGTCTGGAGCTCTCTCCGAATAGCCGTAATCGATGAGAATAGTCTTGCATCCAGCATTATAACCGGCTTCGATGTCGCGCCAGCGGTCGCCGATCATAAAACTGGCGGTTAAGTCGATGTTGTGCTTTCGGGCCGCTTCGAGCAGCATCCCGGGCATGGGCTTGCGGCAGTCGCAGTTATCCGCGTCGGTATGCCAGCAGACGAGAATATCGTCGAGCGGGAGGAGCGCGGTTAAGGCGCGATGCATGACTTCGAGCGTCTCCTGGGATTGTTTTCCGCGCGCGATGTCGGGCTGGTTGGTCACGACCAGCAATTTGTAGCCGTGCTGTTTCAGGGCCTGCAAGGCCTCGGGAACTCCGGGAAGGACTTCCAATTCTTCCAGCGTCGATGGCGGAAACGGTTTGCCGTCGCGGACGTATGCCCGATTGATGACGCCATCGCGATCGAGAAAGACGGCGCGGCCGCTATGTGCCATGGATTCCCACTTGGTCGGCTGCATTTTTACCGCCGGATGCGTCACCAGCAGATGCCAAATCACCGCCTGGAAGGCTTCGGTGTGCGGGGTGATGTGAGCCGCGTTCACGGTGGGAATGAGGACGCAGACATCGGCAACTCTGGCTGTATAACCGCCATCGCGGCCGACCACGCCGATGATTTTTGCACCAACCGACTTGGCGAACTTGAGAGCGGCGACCAGATTGGGGCTGACGTTCTCTTCCACGCTGCCGCCGCCCACCGAGAAGATCAGAACCAAATCGTTGGAGCGCAGGCGGCTGGTGCGTAGCCAGCCATCGAAAATCGAACTCCACCCTTCGTCGTTGGCGCGAGCGGTAAGCTCCGACACATTGTCGGTGGGGGTGTAAGCCTCGATGCCCGCGATTTTGCGGAAGTCGTTGACGGCGTGCGAGGCATTGGCCGCGCTACCGCCTACGCCAAGAATAAACAACCGGCCGCCGGCGGCCCGGGTACTGGCCAGAAGGCCGACTGCTTTTTCGATGCTCGAAACATCCAGCTTGGCGATGATCTCGGTTGCCTCAGCGAGAAAGTCCTGGACAAACCCTTCCTGATGAAAGCTCGAACTGCTCATCTCTGCACATCTCCTCGTTTACTTAAGAATTTTGTCGTCTCTTCCAATCCTGCGGGCGAACCGATCTCGTAAAACCGCTCGTGCACTTCAACGGCGGCCAACTCACGCTCGCGCAGCAGATCCCCGTAAAGGTCCGCGAGATCGGTCGCGCAGCTCTTGGCGAAGGCCTCTGGATGAAAGACGCCTAGCCCGTAATCGATGTAACGCATGCGCGAAGTCCGGTTCTTCTTGCTGTAAGCCCGAATACGGCCTGCTTCAAACTCCACATTGCTGCTATCCCAATGACCCTCGTTGCGAAATACAGTCATTAATGCCAACCCGCCGCAACGCAAAAACTCTCGCTCAATTGCGGCGTAGTCGCAAGGGAGATAGGAATCGCCGTACATCACGAAAAAACGCTCTCCCAGCATGGGCAGCGCGCCCCGAATCGCTCCCGCTGTACCCAGCAGCTTCGCGCCATCATAGGAATACTCCACGCTTAATCCGAACCCACTTCCATCGTTGAGGGCGTCCTCTATCATTTCGCCCATATGACCGACGCATAGTATTACACGTTCGATGCCGTTTTTACGCAGGAGGCGCAGCTGATGTACCACAAATGGTTCGCCGTCAATCGGGACCAGCGACTTAGGGATGGTTCTGGTCAGCGGTCCCAAACGAGTTGCCAGACCGCCGGCAAGTATAGCTACAGGCAACATGGGGTTCTCTACGAGTGCGCCAGGACTGAGGTACCGCCGAAGTCGAACTGCATGCGGACCTCGCGCAGTCCAGCGCCGCGCATGGCGGAGCGCAAACGGGTTTTGTCTTCCGTATACAGCAGCAGAAATCCGCCGCCGCCCGCGCCAATCAGTTTGCCGCCGAGGGTTCCGTGGGAGCGCGCTAAATCGTACATCTCGTCGATAAAGCTGCTGCTCATTCCCGGAGAACGCTTCTTCTTGTGCTCCCAATGAACGTGCATAAGCTCGGCAAACTTGCGAAGGTCGCCCGCCAGCAGCGCGTCCCGGCTTTCATGTCCGAGCTGCTTAGTGAAGTGGAGATTGTCAAGCATGTCACTGGCGTTGTCGCGCGTACGCGTATCCTGATCCCGCAGAACTTCCGCGGCCGAGCGCGATGCTCCCGTAAAGAATAGCAGCAAGTTATCCTCAAGATTCGCCAGTGTTTCAGGAGCAATCTTGAGAGGCTCGGCGACCACCCGGTCGTCGGACAAGAATTCGAAGCAGGTGATGCCCCCGAAGGCGGAAATGTACTGATCCTGTTTGCCGACCGGCTCTTCCAGCAGATCGATCTCGATGTGGCAGGCCTGTTCAGCCAGTTCCTGGGGAGGCACGAAACTTCGCTTCATGGTGTGCAGCGCGCGCAGCAGCGCGGTGGTAAAGCTGCCCGACGAGCCCAAGCCTGTGCCGGCCGGAATATCCGACAGACTGACGATTTCGAGGTATGGCCCGGCAACGCCAGTTAGTCGCAGAGCCTCCCGGATAATGGGATGCTGAATCTCGTCCACCCGCTCCACGTCTTCCAGCTTGGAATATTTCAAAATGATGCGCGGACGAAAGGCCTCGTTGATGGTGATGTAAACGTATTGATTGATTGCGGCGGAGAGCACAAAGCCACCGTGCTTCCGGTAGTACGAAGGAAGGTCGGTGCCTCCTCCACCTAAAGAGATTCGCAGCGGGCTTCGGGTGATGATCAAAGAACAGGTTCCCTCGAAGATGCCAAATATGAAAGCACTAGATGAGAAGCCGTCAAGTATAGCGTACTCAAAAACCTGCCTTCACCGCAGCGGCATCCGAGCTGACGAACTTGATGGTCGCTTGAACCGCTTGCTTGATGGTTAGCTGCGGACGCCAGCCGAGGGCGCGAATGCGGGTGCAGTCAAGAAAAATGAACGGGCTGTCGCCGACCCAGCCGCGCTCTCCGCCGGAGTACGTGAGCTTAGGACGCAGGCCGAGATGCTCGCAAATCCATCCGATGGAATCGTTGACTTCGCAGTACTCGTCGGTACCGAGGTTGAAGGTGTTTACTTTTGCATCGGCGCGGTCGAGGGCCAGAAGAATGGCGTCGATGCAATCTTGAACGTACAAGTACGACTTGCGTTGATGGCCATCGCCGAGGACGTGAAGGTGATCGGGATGTTCGGAAAGCTGTTGATAAAAATCAAACACGTGGCCGTGGGTGTAGCGCTCGCCCAAAATCGATACGAAGCGAAAGATATAGCCTTGCACTCCGAAGCCTTCGCAATAGGCTTGAATCAGGCTCTCCGCAGCCAGTTTGGAGGCCCCGTAGAGCGAGGTCTGAAGCGGGAAGGGGCACGTCTCGGGCGTGGGGAAAATCTCTGGCTCGCCGTAGACCGATCCGGTTGAGGCAAAGACAATACGTTTACAACCTTGCTCGCGCATCGACTCCAGCACGTTCCAGGTTGCGATGGTGTTCTGGTCGAGATCTTTGCGGGGATGATCGGTGCCGAAGCGGACGTCGGCGTTGGCGGCGAGGTGGACGACCAATTCCGCGTTTTCCATCGCCTGCGTCAGGGCCTTTCGGTCGAGCACGTCGCTCTGCTGGAACGTGAAATCCCGATGGCGCCTTGCGTTATCCAAGAAACGCCCTTGGCCGGTGGACATGTTATCGAGACCTATTACCTCGTGCCCTACTGAAAGAAGACGGTCGACCATATTGCTACCGATAAATCCGGCAGCTCCCGTGACTAAAATTCGCAATCCAACCTCCTCATGAAATTAAGAAAAGCCAACCTTGAAAAATCTGAGTTAGAAAATGCTACCTGCTATCTGGAGTCGTTTGCCGCAGAGCGATTCGGGTTCCCTTCAACTCGAAACGGCTATCGCGCCAAACGTAGCGCAGCTTCAGATAGCTCGCGAACCAGATTGCGAATCCGAGCAAATCGCGCAGCGGATAAAGCCATGGGGCGCGCCGTATCTGCGGATCTCGCACCACCGTCCAACCCACAAGCCAGGCTTCGAGCAAGCGATTTGCCACGGCAGCCGCCAGCAGCAAGGCTCCGATTGTGACATGACCCAGCAATGCGGCTGCAACGAATCCGAGAAGGCCGTAGGGCATGGCGAAGATGAGTCCGCTGCCAAAGTGCCCTTTGGGGCGCGAATAACGAGTAGTCTGCGCCCAGCGGAGTTGATTTTGCCACATGTGACGAAAGGATTTCTGATTGACGACGTGATCGATGATGTGGCCGGAAAGCACGACGCGGTAGCCCGCTTGCGAGATCAGATTTCCGATGGCGAAGTCATAGGCGATGTAGTCTTTCAGCGCGGTATAGCCTCCGATGCTCGCCAGCGAATCCTTGCGCACCACAGTCGTCGGGCCAAGACCGAATTTCATGCCTTCCAGAAGATTCGCCACCAGCACGCCTGCCGTCATCTCCACCGACATGCCGATGGCGGTGAGGCCAGAGAAGAATCCCGCGGCATTCTTGCCGCGATAGACGCAAGTCAGCATGCCGACCTGAGAGTCCAGCATAGGCGGCACAATTTCCCTCAAATAGCTGGGAGAAACTTCGACGTCGCTGTCGGTGGTAACCAAAATTTCGTGCGACGCGGCCTCAGCCATGCACGAAAACGAGTAGACCACCGGGTTGGGCCACGGCGTGCCGGTGACGAGCACTCGACTGACGATGTTGGGATAGCGAGCGCACACTTCTCGAACTACTTCTAACGCCGGATCATCGGCTGTATCGGCGGCGAAAAGAATTTCGTAGTCGGGATAGTCCTGCCGAAAAAAGCTTTCAATATTCTCTTTGAGCCTGGCCTCCAGACCGTGTACCGGCTTGAGCACCGAAACCGGAGGGAGGCGGGCGTCGTCAGGAATGGAGCGGGATTGAGAACGTGCATCCCGGTGGAATTGAACGACTCCCACGATCACCAGGCCGAGAAAAACGGTCGAAGACAACGTTCCGAGGATAGCAACGCCCAAAGCGAAATATAGAATCAGCGACATCAAGCTGCGGGTTTCTCTCCTGGACCAAGGCGTTGGACACGCAGGCACACCCTTCAATTTTACATGCTGTATCGCGGCCAGGCGCATTATTTGGAAAATGCATCGAGGTCTTCCGCGGCAGAATCGATCAACGCGGCCTCATTCTCTAGAACCTTCGCGACCCGCGCAATCTCAGTGTCGGCCTCCTGCCAGCGGCGTTGTTCGATGGCTTCACGAATCCCGGGCATCGTCTTTGGGGCGTAACCCGTATACACGCCGGGAGCGTAGATCATGTGCTTGTACCAGGGCCGGCGCGGCAGGCCGGCGGGGTCCGTGAGGCGGCGCTCGCTTTGCAGCAGTTTCTGGTTCAGCGCGGATAATTGCTGGTCGCTACCTTTGAATCCTGACGATTCCGCCTTGTTGAAGGCGGCCTTGTAGCTCTCGGCACTCTTGGTGAGAGTCTCGATGGCATTCTCCAGCGGCGCGAAATTAAGGTGCGGAGGAATATCTTCGGGCGGTGGAGCGACCGTCGGCTTGCGGGGATCGATCGCGGCCCGATACGCACCCTCCTTTAGCTCTTGTTCGCGTTCGTGGGCTTCCTCTTGCTTGTTCTGCAAGAGCTTTTGCAGATCCTTGTCGTACTTCTGCATGGTGTCTGAGAGACCTGTGAACTCGTAAGGCAGAACGTCGGCGTCAGCCATGCGCATGACCGCCGTGCCAATGGTTTGAGAGAGCGCAACGCCGTACACGAAATCAGTGTCGGAAAAATGGGTAAACCAATAGAAGTCGTCGTAAATGGAGTGGTAAATTCCGCCATCGTCTTCGCCACCATAACCGAGATTGAGTGAGGCCACGCCCAAGTGATCAATGAACGCGGTGTAGTCAGTGCCGGAGCCGAGAGCATCCATTCGCAAGTCGGATCGCTGGCGGAGTTCTTTTCGGTCATCCTCGGACTTGGCCTCGGCGATGCCCGCTAAGCGCTCGCGCTCGAAGGCGGAAAGTCTGCTCTCGGGATCTTCGATGTTACGGGCAACATCGTTCATGAAATGTTCGAGCGAGTGCGAACCCTCCAGGAGAAGATAGCCGCGGCCGTTGCCGTCGGTGTTGATGTAGACGGCGGCATGCTCCTGCAACTCGCGCCCGTGAGTTTCGGCCCAGGCGGTTGAGCCCAGCAGCATGGGCTCTTCGCCATCCCAGGCGCAATAGATGATGGTGCGCTTCGGCTTCCAGCCTTGCTTAAGGAGTTCACCGAAGGAGCGCGCTTCCTCAAGCAGCGCGACCTGGGCAGAAATTGGATCTTCGGCGCCATTCACCCAACCATCGTGGTGATTGCCGCGCACCACCCACGCATCGGGATCAGACGAGCCGGGAATGCGGGCGATCACATCGTTTACATCTTTGACATCCCAATTGGACTCGACCACTAGATGCACTTTCGCAACACCGGGCCCGACGTGGTAGGCAATGGGCAAGGCCCCGCGCCATTCCTCGGGCGCAAGCGGGCCGTTGAGTGCCGCTAGCAAGGGCTGGGCATCGCCGTAGGAAATGGGGAGCGTTGGAATTTTCGTAATGCTGGGAGCATTACTCGCAGTCATAGCA
>Ga0074045_10002032_pt1 | contig 19044 bp, 25 predicted proteins | sample BogForMeECP23OM2_FD_94442 | JGI IMG/M metagenome (GOLD analysis project Ga0074045, IMG submission 94442) | Bog forest soil microbial communities from Calvert Island, British Columbia, Canada - Bog Forest MetaG ECP23OM2 | ecosystem: Environmental > Terrestrial > Soil > Wetlands ...
ATCGTAGACAGAGCCGAATATATCGCTGAGACCGATAAATATTTTATCTCGCTGTTAAGCAAGATTAACATTTGTACTGAACACTTTCGGAAGATGAGACTTGACGTTTAGTCCTCCCTATAATGAACGGCGCCGGGCCCTCCCTTCAATTGACAAGTTGCAACCCGTAAGGCGCAATTTGTGCAGTCTCAAAAGAACGATTTTTGAACGGGACGGCGATCTCAAGTCGGACTACTCCTCGCAAGCCACATTATTGCTATAGTGAAGGTTTACGTGGAAGTCGACTGTATCGCGCGAGTGAGGGGCTGAACGCCCCTTACGACCCGTTAGTTGGGATCATGGTGTTGTAGGTGTTCGCACTTGCTTAACCCGACCTGCAACACTCACTTCTGGTCGATTTCGATATTTTCCTTGCCACCGCTTCGGGAGACTGAGAGCATGATGCCGATACCGATCGCGATTGCGATTCCGATCAAGGTCCATGCCGTACCGATTCTGGCCAGAACACCCATTTTCCAGAGCGCTGCGAGAAGACCGCCAATCAAGATAACAAAACCAACAAGATAAATACCTATCCATTTCACGGCAAACCTCCTTATTCCCCATATTTGATTACCAATTGATAACTTACATCATTTTTAATTTTTTAGAAAGTGTGGGCTTCAGAAAGTACATGGTAAAGACTGATAGGTGTGCAGATCAATTGGACTATCTGATAAATTTCAGAATCACTTATAACTTATAATTTAAATCTCGGATACAAAGACTGGACATGCAAAAAAATAAGAAGGATACCTGATATATCAGGAGACTCCTGATATATCAGAACGCAGCGCCTTTCCAAGTTTCATTCCCCCATAGTAGTCTTTGATGAATTTTTAATGTTTTCAACGTCATGGGAACTCCTCTCCCGGCAACAACAGTCCTGGCACATATTCTGCTATTCAATACCATAGCAAACACGAAAGCGTGTTTAATTGTGATGCGATAGAACTATAAAAAAACATTAAAAGGAGGAACAACAATGAAAATCACAGATTTTTGCAGAATCCTCACACTATTTGTAGTTTGTGCCTTTGTGTTTTCTCTGCATGCAACTCCATCGTATGCGAAGACAAAGGGAGAGATTAACGCCAGCGTTAACGCGGCCATGGACCGTTTCGAGCACTTGAAAGGCGGTAGCGCATTTCTCAAGGGCGCCAAAGGGGTACTCGTAATGCCCGGGATTACCAAGGCCGGGTTCGTGATTGGCGGTGAATACGGCCAGGGCGCTCTTTTGGTCGGCGACAGGATCGATCACTACTACAGCGTCGTCGAGGGGTCGTTTGGATGGCAGATCGGCGCCCAGCAGTTCGATATGATCATACTTTTCATGACCGATGAGGTATTGAATAAGTTCCGCAAAAGTGAGAACTGGGAGGCCGGAGTAGACGCGGAGATCACAGTCATCACCGTGGGCGCGGATGTCACTGTCGAGACACTGCAGAGCCAGCACCCAATTGCAGGCTTTATTTTCAACCAGAAAGGTCTGATGGGAGGAGTGTCTCTGAAAGGAACTAAATTTACCAGGATACATCCCGAATAAGGTGAGATCCACGGTGGGGTGACTGTCTGTACCCCACCGAATAAGCCTCCAGCAGTTTCGCATCAGCAGCGAAGAACGATGAAGAAAATTGACAAAGAGACTGCATAAAGTTAATAGTTAGCTGAATCATATTTATACCACAATACTTTCTCGCAGTATTGTCCTCCTGCATCAAAGCCCTCTCTTGCAAGACTATTAGCGGTTTTTAAATCTCTTGTTATTCCCAAGCCTCCGGCATACATTTGCGCAAGGTGACACTTGGCCAATACGACCCCCTGTTCCGCCGCAAGCCTCCACCATTTAACAGCCTCTTTATAATCCGGCAATACTCCTTCACCGTTGGCATATATACTGCCTAAAATGTATTGAGCCGCCGCCTGTCCCTGTTCTGCTGCAAGCAGCCACCATTTAACAGCCCCTTTGTAATCCTGTGGAACTCCTTGACCGTTGTAATACATAATGCCTAAACGACTTTGAGCATTTGCATTCCCTTTTTTTGCATCTATTAGAAGCAACTTGTAAGCTGTCCTATAATCCCCTTTATCATAAGCTGACAGGCCGTTATTCAGATTTCCTGCATATGAGTAAGAAACAAAAAAAACTATAAGACATATAATTGCCATTGATATTTTTTCCATCACTACGCCTTCGTCCTTATCTGCCCGAGATCGATTTGCTCGGCTAATATCTCTGGTGCCCGGTTTGTTGCAACCAGCCGGCAACTATTCATAGTCTATTTGGAATCCTCGGTAGTCAGCCAGTTCTTTACTTATCTGTTCAACTCACTCTGAAGCCTTTGCTGATTTTTCCAGTCCTTACTCTTATCCGCAAGATATGCTTCCTTATTCATTTCGAAAAGCTGCTTTTTGAAATGAGCAGTCAAATCATACCATTGACCGCTTTGCATATCGAATCGTTGATCATAGGGGGCCTTAAGACTATCTAGGTACGCCAGAATTGCAAGGTAATAGTACACAACATCTCGCTCGACTAAGCCCCTCATCCCCCCTGTATAAACAGGATTACCGTCGCTATCCGCACCGATTATACTGAAACCGGTCCTGCCGCCGACAAATATTTTCATAAGGAAATATCCAAAGGCACTGTAGCCAAAAGAATAACGAAAATGAATAAACGTTGTGTCTTTTGCAAGTGGTACCGACTCCAATCCGAACTGGTGGTCCTTTGTATGAAAGGGCCTCTCAGGTGCATTCAGGGCAAGACCAAAATATACGGGTTGCAGTGCACTTACGCGGTATACGAATTTCATTTGAAATGCATCCTCAAGAGGCTCTGAGGATTTATCGACGTTATAGATGTTGAGCAGCCATGTATCGTTCACCTTCTTATAAGTACAGGCCCTAACATTAAGATGAGGCAGAACAATATCGCACCAGTTAGTCGGGACGAGAACCTTATCCTGAACTATCTCGAAAGGATATTTGATAATGCCGTAGATATCGACCTGGGAGGCATTTTTGTTCGCAGACGATTCTACGTGGAACGGAACAGGGCCGGAGTTTTTCTCCAGTTCTTTTTCGATCTCATGGTATTTATCCAGAAGAAATTCAGGTCCTGAACGCGACGAGTCATCACCGTATGATATTGCAGCCAATTGTAAAAACAGCAATAATGAAATCAGAAAAACACATAGAAAACTTTTCCCGTGCATATGACAACTCGTCAGCTTACGCTCATAACCTCTGGCTTTCAGGGAATAAGCTATCCCCTCGATCCTTCACCTTTCCTGTCCAGTGCGGACGAAGGCGTCACTCATCGAGATATAAGGCCCGATGCATAACGCCTCCTCTTTTTAGACTATTTTCAAACCATTCACCTACCAATACGAATCTTTTCGAAGGAGCCTAAGATTCCGAAGGCACTCAGTACCCAGAGAACCACTACTATAACCACCACTGCATTCAATATTTTCTTTATGGTAGCCTGCATCGGTATGTATGTATTAATCAGCCATAGAACTACCCCGACGACAATAAGAACAACTATTAAGTGGACCAACGGCATCGCGTTTCTCCTTTCATGCTGCTACTGGGTTGCTCTTTTCGCTTCTCCTATCTTTATATGTGCTATCATGCGTCTACCTATACCGATTTAGATCCGTTTCCAGTGAATCGAGCCTGCGGGAAATGTCTGCTCTCTCCTCATGTGTGGCGTATCTGCCTCCCTCCGTCATCCGCAAGTACTCATTCCTAATAGAGTCCAGTCTGGATTGATAATCTCTCCCCTCTGTCATAGGCAAGCGTCCGTTGATTCTGCCATCATCAATTCTTCTTTGTAGCGTGACGATCCTGTCCCCGTTTCTTGGTTCTTCAATTCTTGTGGTCCTGCCAAGCGCCCTGTTGATCTCATCTCCAAGCGCATCAAGTCTTCCAAGTAGGCTATTCCACTCGCTTTGGTAGACGCTTTTTTCTCTCAGTGCCGCATAGTCTGTTCGAATACCCTTCAATGTAGTCAGATACATCTGGGACTGATCGGGACTAAGCGCTCCGGTTTTCAACCCATCCCCAATCTTCTCCTGGATCACAACCATCTTATTCTCTGCATTCCTTTCAGAATCCGGCCACGTTTGCATACCGGCGCAACCCGATAACAAGGCCAATCCACAAACCATTAACACAGACATAAAAATAACCTTCTGGCTTAAGTCCCTACTGTTGATCATTTTGTTCCTCCTGACTTTAGATGTGCAATCATAAAGATTGCAACGTTAACAAATGTAAATCATTTACACCGGACTCCGCCCCTGAATGATTCTGATCAACACCATAACTATTGCAATAACAAGCAGTATATGAATGAATCCGCCAATCGTGTGACCGCTCACCAGCCCCAACAGCCAGAGTATAACGAGTATCACAAAGATCGTCCAAATCATGGCAACCTCCTCTTGTTAGATGACATCATGCCTCACGTGCCTACAACGTACCCGATAGCTTATTCATACTCGTCTCACACCTGTCGATATTTCGTCAGAACATTTTCTATGAGTTCCATTCCCGCCGTGTGTGATACAGTATTGAACCTGAATTCAGGTTGCTCGCTCAGGAGATCCATGAGCACGAGAAGCCCCCGCTGGCTGTCTTTGGAGATGTGTCTCTCAACATCTTCCTGTGTCGCCCATTCCTCCACCAGTATAAAGGCATTTCTGTTTTCTACCTCTTCATAGAGACGGTAACTCAGGCATCCCCTTTCGACCCGTGCGGGTTCTATCATCCCCATCATCGTTTCTAAAAGATCAGCCCGCCTTTCAGCCTGGACAATCATTTTTAATGTCGATAGTATCACGGCGACTCCTATCTACCAAGATTCATGCATCATGCGCCAATCAATCATCGCCTTAATGCTGTTCTTCGTGCCCACTGCGGTCATGGTCACTGTGTTCTCCGCGGTCATGGTCGTCATATCCTCCACCGCCACGTTCAGAAAAAAAACAGCCGGAACATGTCATAAGCAGTATAAGAGCTAACATTATTAAACGAAGGGACCTTCTCATATTTCCTCCTTCTGTCCTGTTTTATTACTTCTCCCCTCTTTCATGGGTTCCCTGTTCTTGCTGTGAGTGCTGTGGTTGGCCACCCCTAGATTGTGGGCCAGTCGCTTGATGCTGTGGTCTGGCCGCCTCTTGGTGTTGTGGTTTACCCGCCTCTTTGCGTTGCGGTTTAGCAGTTTTTCGGGATTGTGGACCTGCCTCCTGGTGTTGTTGTGCCTGCTCCTGTTTGGCCTCTTTTAAATGTGGTCGGGACTGTCCTGGTCGCGCCTCGCGAGACGGTTGTTGTGATCGCGTCCGTGGTTTCAACCCTTGGACACCCCAACCTTGTTGCTTCTCCCAATGCCCGCTCATTTGCCAGCCCTTCCAGTTCTGTTGAACTTGTTGCTGAGGTATTCGTTGGTAATTCCACTGATGCCCTTTCCAGCGATGGTCCCTGTAGTCATTCCTCCAACCTGAGGGTATACCCGCATAAAAAGACGGAACGCTGTTGTAGTAGCCCCAACCTGAGTTGTAGTTTTGTGAGCGATACCAACGTCCTTCCCACGGACGCCACCACCAACCGTTATAGAAAAAAATATCCACGTCTACGTCAGGGACTACATAGACATACGTCTCAGGCAGGACTATCATCTCCGGCGGCGCAGCAAATACGACGGGCGGCGGCAGTCCAATACTAACGCTTACAGCCGCCCGTGCCATAGTTGGGATGGGTACTACAAGTATCAACGACAAAAGCAATGCTACCAAAAATAGCTTTTTCATTTTTTTACCTCCTATAAATAAATGCAATACACTTAATGACTCACCTGTCGCATAACACGGAAACGTGTTTCGGTGTTCACTATGGTATTGAATAGCAGAATGTGTGCCAGGCATTCACTTACCAGAAAGGTAGGTTCCATCATGTTGAAAACATGGAAATTTCAGCTAAGACTGCGATGTGTAATTCATTCTGTAAAAAGTGCTGCCTTCTGACATATCAGGAGACTCCTGATATGTCAGGTATTCTGCTTATTCCTTTCGATGCCCTGTCTTTGCATCATAGATCCGAGTGTCTTTGGATTAATGTCTAAAATCTCTATGGCTCATACTTTGCCGACCTTTTTCCTCAGGGTTTCGAGTAATGACTCAGGCGGCTTGTTTGCGAGCATTTCTCTGAATTGAGCGCGGTAGTTATTGACGAGACTTACCCCTTCAATGACTACATCGTAGACCCTCCAAGAACCGTCCTTCATAATTACCCTATAGTAAATCGGGACATCTCCATTTTTTCTCAAGACCGTGCTCTGGATCTCGAATGTATTTCCTGCGAGTGCAACCTCTTTGCTGAAGTCTATCTTTTCATCGGTGTACGCCATGATCTTATTGGCGTAGGCATCCTCGAGGACAGACGTATAGAGTTCCGTAAATTCCTTCTGCTGGTCAGGGCTGAACTTACTCCAGTTCTGGGCCAATGTCCTCTTTGAGAGTTCAGCGAAGTCAAACATCTTATCGGATATGGCCCGGATCTTATCCTTTTTCACCTTCTTAGACGATTCGGACTTAAGGGACGGGGCGCGTAGCACATCCAGCACGTTGTCGACATGGCCTTTCACAGTTTCGAGCGGAATACCTGCGAAGGCAGAGACCGGAAAGATCAAGCACAGAATGAACGTCAATCTAACGATACAGTTTATCATAGCTTCCTCCTGAATACTCACTTGGTTTCATTTTTATCCTCCTTCTTTACATCTCCAAAAACGTATTTGCTGATAAGATCCTCAATATCGGTGGGAGTGGTGGTTTCGGTAATCATTCCTGCCGGCTTGAGAATTTCACCGCCTCCCCCCGGGTCGATCTTGACGAACTTGTCGCCAATGAGACCGGAAGTCTTGATTTCTGCGGAGGCGTCGTCATAAACCTTGACGCCTTTCCGGATTTTCAATGTAATCAATGCCGACTGTTTTTCCTGGTCTAAAGTCAGTCGTTCAACCCGTCCGACCTCAATGCCGTCAATCTCGATAGGGCTGCCCTCCCGTAATCCGGATACTGAACCGAAGCGAGCAAACAGTGAATAGTAGTTGTTACCTAATAGAGAGACCTTGCCGAGTTTCACCGTCATGTACGCCACGCAGAGTAGGCCGATGACTACAAAAATGCCGACAACCGTTTCGATCGAGTATTTTTTCATTTCGAAGCACCCTCCTTACCGCACTGATACCGTGCGATTATCTTCTGATTAGCTTCCGCCTTTTCCATGACCTGATCAATGTCGTCAGAGGTGCTGCCCTCACTCATCCCTGCGGTCACATATATTTCGATGCTTTTTTTGGCTTTTGCCTTGACCCTGGTAAGTGCCTGGATCCCGGGTAGTGCCTTTTGCTGGAGCCTCTGGGCAAAATCCCGCACTAATTGCTCGGCTTCATCAAGACCCACCCGGGGCAATATCGTAAGTATCTCACCTCTTCTGTGGCGGGAAGAGAATCCCCCCAGTGGACCGAAATAGTCATTCACATGCTCACCTAGCGCCTTGAGGACTTCTATGGCAGCCTGGGGTCCGAGCTCATCGGCAAGGAGGTCAAAGCTGAAACCGAAGAGCACTGCAGTGACTGTCGTGTCGACACGTCCTCCGCCCAATGTCATGTAATACCGGGACCTGAACATCTCCTTTGAGAGAAGCCCGGTGAGCTCGTCGCGGAGGCCCTCAATGCTAATGAGAAATTCGTCGATCATGGGATGCTTGAATCTCGTATACTCCTCATAGGTCCCCTGAAAAGCGATTTTCCCTTCCCATAGGAGAAGTATACGGTCAGAGATGAAGAAGACATCGGGGATATCATGGCTAATAAGAATGGCGGTGAACCCGAACTGTTTCCTGTAATGTGCTATCATGCTCAGGATTATGTTTCTCCTGATGGGGTCCTGGCCCGTCGTCGGCTCGTCAAAAAGCACGATTGCCGGGTCTGTGACAAGGGACCGGGCCAGAGCCACCCGCTTTTGCATCCCACCTGAGAGTTCTGACGGGTACTGCTTGGCAACGTCCGTTAGTTCCATCTGTTCGATCCGTGACATCACTTTCTGTTCTATCGCCTTCTTTCTTAGGCCGGTTGTCTGCCTAAGCGGCAGGGCTATGTTTTCAAAGACCGACATCGAATCGAATAGGGCATTATTCTGGAACATGTAGCTCACCTGATTCCTGTATCCGTCCCATTCGCTCCTCTTCATCTCTTGAACGGGACTTCCCCTGAAGAGAATGCTCCCCTCGTTCGGAGAGAGAAGACCGATGATGTGTTTAAGAAGAACGCTTTTGCCGCTACCGCTCTTGCCGATGATCGTCGTAATCTGTTTTTCGTAAATCGAGAGATTCATCTTATCGAGAATAGTCTTTTCGTCAAAACGCTTGGTAACATCTCTGAATTCTATTAATGGCGTTTCCATAGGGTCTCTACATAAGAAAAGAGGTGACGACGTAGTCTGAGATCAGGATCATCACACAGGAGAATACGACCGCCGAGGTGGTCGAGAGACTGACGCTCTTTGCACCGTAGCTGTCGGTACGAAGGTGGGTAAAATATCCCTCGTAGCAGCAGATCGTCGAGACAAGCACGGCAAAAACAAATGACTTGATAAACCCGCCCCTGATGTCGACCAGGTCCACATAGGAATCGATGCGATAAAAGTAGGCGCCTTTATCCACCCCGAGGAGGACCACGCCAGTGAGATATCCTCCGAGTATCCCGATCAGATCAAAAAAGGCCGTTAGCAAGGGAAAGCTGATGATCGAGGCTGCGATCCGCGGACTGATAAGATACCGCTGGGGGTCGATCCGCATTGTGTAAAGTGCATCGATCTGCTCGGAGATACGGAGTATACCGATTTCGGCTGTCATTGCAGAGCCAGCCCGTGCGGTAATCATAATTGCCGTCAGGACAGGGCCTAGTTCCCTGATGAGCGTGAGCGCTATTACAGAACCGAGCACACCCTGCGAACCGAATTTTATAAGGGTATAGTAGAGCTGCAACCCGAGGACCATGCCGGTAAAGAGACCGACGAGCAGCACGATATTCGATGACCTTGCGCCGATGTAAAAGACCTGCTGAACAATCTCCCGGATCTGTTTTGGTTGAAATATCTTAAGAAAAGAAAGCGTAAAGAAGATTACAATACCACCAAGATTGCTAATTACGTTCATTGCCCTTTTGCCGAGGAAGTGAAAAAAAGACAGGAAGACACTGTCTTTTATCGTCGATTCCATCTCTATGCCATTTTGCATCATTGGCCTCTAATAAGCTTTCTATCCGTTTACGTGTGGCTTAGCCATTCTGTGTTCCCCCGCTATCCGGAGTACCAGGAAAGGATATTCTGAATCTGGTACCGCCTTCCCTTGAAAGTTCGATCCTCCCGCGGATCTGCCGGCTCAAACTATTTACAAGCTGCAGCCCGAGTGACGATGTCTTGAGGAAATCCACCTGTGGTGGAAAACCAATGCCATTGTCCTCGACGAACAGAACATGGTTCCCTTCATTATCTATTCTGATCCCGACACTGATAGTTCCTTTTCTCCCTTCATGAAATCCGTGTTTCAGGCTGTTTGAGACCAGTTCATTCACAATCTGGCCGCATGGGATGCCTACATTCACGTCAAGGGTAATGCTTTCCATGTCAACAGAAATAGTGACGTCATTCCGTTTGTAGGTGTCGGCAATACGGCCAACAAGGGTTTTCAGATATCCTTTGAAATCTATATTTGCCAGATCCGCTGAGCTATATAGGTTATCGTGGATCAGTGCCATGGAGAATAGCCTGTTTTCGATTTCCCTTAACTTGACTCGGACCGACTCCTCGGCAATCCCCTCTGTCTGGAGGCTCAGCAGACTGATAATCACCCCCAGGTTATTCCTCACCCGATGGTGGATTTCACGCAGCATCACTGTCTTTTCCTTCAGAGAACGAGCAATCTGCTCTTCCGCGCGCCTGCGTTCAGTGATGTCACGAACGTTACATTGAATGAATTTAGTCCTGTCAACCAGATATATATCAACATCAATCAGCTGCCCATGTTTGGTTTCTGCAAACACATCCTCGTAATTAATAAATCCGGCCTCAATCAATTCACGAATAGTTTCCTTGAAATCTTTTATGTCTTTCAGCAAGCCGATGTCTTTAAGCTGTTTCCCAATTAATTCCTCACTGGAATAACCCGACATCTTTACGATGGCCGGATTAACGTTAACTATGCTCCCGGTTTCTTTATCGATGAGTAACAGGCCGTCTTTTGCGGTTTCGAACAGCCGCCGGAAACGTTCCTCATAATCCTTTAATTCATTTTCCATACGTCTGCGTTCGGTAATATCATTTCCAATGCAAAGTATCTCTATAACCGTATTGTTCTCGTCGCGAATAGCCTTATTCGTCCAGGATACCCATACCCGTTCACCATTCCGGCGGATGTTTTCATTTTCATTGTTGATATATTTCTCCGGATTTATTTCGATATCTTTGATCATGAAGCCAAGATCAAGACCACTAGACTCAATTTCAGGCACAATAGTTCCAACAACATGGTGGCCGAGTATCTCTTTTTCAGTATAATCAAAGAACTTCTGTGCAAAATTATTAAAAAAAGTGACCTTCCCTTCTGTATCCATTTTAAGGATGATGCTGTTCACATTTTGGACAAGCTCCTGATATTTTGTCTCATTGGCCTTTAATAAGCTTTCTGTCTTTTTGCGTTGAGCAATAAATTCAAACATATCATTATCTCCTCACCAAGCATGCTTCATCACTCAGAAAATAACTACTGGGCGGAAAAGGCCAACCGAAAACCGAGGATACTGCCCCGGTGCGAAGGCGGCTTCCAACTCCGTCTGGCCGCGCGAACGTATGCCGGTTTATCGCTCCAGGCACCGCCGCGAAGCACTCTTTCGTGTCCGCTTCCCGGTCCCTGCGGGTTAGACAGGAGGCTGTCGCGGTAATAGCTCTCGTCGTACCAGTCCTGCACCCACTGTAAGACGTTGCCACTCATATCGTACAGTCCCAGACCGTTGGGCTGCTTGGTTCCCACAGAGTGCGTACTTCCGCCGCCGTTGTCATAGTACCATGCCGCAGCGTTGACATCGTTGCCGCCCGCATATTTCTCCTCCTTGCCCCCGCTGCGGGCTGCGTATTCCCATTCTGCTTCCGTCGGCAGCCGATAACGTCTGCCACTGGCTTCGGAGAGCCAATTGATGAACGCCTCGGCATCGTTCCATGAGACACAGACTACCGGCTGGCTGTCATCCTGATTAAATCCAGGATTGCGCCAGTTCCTTGAAGCGTCCCACTCCCATTTGCTCCCGTTTAAAACTGCGCTGCCGCCCACCTCTTCAGCCTCGGTTTTATAGCCCGTAGCAACAGTAAACTTGCGGAATTCCCCCACAGTAACGTCATATTTCGCCAGGGCAAAATCATTCACACATACTTCATGAACAGGCTTCTCACTTCGGAAGCCATCCCCGAATGTGTCCCCCATCTGATAACATCCTCCCTGGACATTGACAAACTCCATGCCCAGAGAGGGGTCTTTATAGGTGGAGACAATCTCAGCAGCCATTGCTATGAATGGAACAACGGCAAGTATCACCAACAGCACAAAGAGTCTTTTCATTATAATGTAACCAAACCCTTTTTTGGGGTAGGAGGATAAAACCCTACCCCAAAAAAATTTGTTCAGGCTTAGATGAACCTATTCATTGATGATAAGAATTTCTACTCTCCTGTTTTCGGCCCTTCCTTCGGTATTATCTTTGCCATTTTCCTTCTTGTTTGGCGCTATGGGGCTTGACTTGCCATAACCCTTGGCCGTAATCGTTGCCTTGTCAACAGCACCTACATTAATCAGGTACTGCTTAACCGCTTCCGCTCTTCTTTCTGAGAGTTTCTGATTATATTGTTCTGTTCCAATACCGTCGGTATACCCTGCGAGTTCCACCTTGGCACCAGGGTATTTCCTGACAAAGTCAATGGCCTTCTGCAGTTCAGCGTCATCGGTCTTTTTTACGTTTGACTTGTCAAAATCAAAATTAACATGGATGGTAAGTCGGTCGACGACTCTTGCTGCAAGCTCCTGATGCCGCTCGACTATTGGTGGTGGTGGCGGTGGTGGTACAGGCTGAGGCTTGGGTTCAGGTTTCATATCAGCAACAGGCTTCGCAGGGCAAAGGGCCTTAATTTTGCCCATAGCTTCATTAGCCATATCAATCGCTTCCTGAGTATGACATGCCAGATAGACCTGATATGCCTTGTCCACCATATCTTTTGCAGCATCAAACTCTGCTGGACATGCCTTGTCTTTGCCCGCCGTCCGAGCTTCATCCAGGGACCGGTCTGCATCGACCAATGCCGGTGGATAGTACGAATAGGGACCTCTGTAATCGGGTCCTTTCTCCATACCGGCACACCCGACCATCAAACTCATGGTGAATACGGCGATGATAAATATGAACATTCTGCTTGCTGTAATTGCTTTCACTTTATACCTCCTGCTGATTTTAATTGTTTCCACAGCCTCAACATACCCTCAAAAAATCTTTATTCATTCTCACCACGTCAGCGAATAATTATGGGTGGTAAAAAGATACCGATGCCCGGTTGTGGAGCAGGTGCATAGATGACCGGCGGCGGGGCATAGCCATAAGGCTCATAATAACCCCTGCCATGCTCATAGTGGCCGCGGTCATACCCGCGTCCTCTGTGCTCTGAACGTCCGTTGTCATGTTTTTCAACACGTTTGTGGTCATCTTTGGCGAGGGCGGGAGCCGCGTCTATACCACTGACCATTGCGGCTAAAACAAGCCCCATCATAATCTTGCCCATTATGAATCTAAAATTCCATCTGCTTGATGGTTTCATAAAGTCACTCCTTTCCTTGACCGACTGGAATCGCCGGTTTGGCGTAAGTTTTTAGTTGTAATTTATTACCGGTTATTTCTTCTTGTGCCTTTCATATTTCCCTGTCCGGAATAATGTATCGGTAATTTTCTTCTGTTCATCCGACATGCTTGAATAGAGCGCCTCGAAAGGCGGGATGAACTTCTTCAGTTGAGCTAAATGGGTTTCAGTAATTTGACTGTGGAATTTAAGATGCTCGACAGCGTTCATCGTCTTGGCTTTTTCTGCCTTGTCCTTGGTAAAGGCGTCCATGTCTTTTGCATTTTCCCGCATCACCTGCGTAAGGTTATTCCATAATCCTTCCTGGGCATCGGTGATCTTTAGCGCGCCCTGAAGCTGTTTGATCCGGGCCTCAGTTTGCTCAACGGCAGATGTTTTGGCAACTTGCGACGATTTCTGCTTGACTGAATCTGCAAAAGAAAGATTCGCATTGGTGAGAAAAATAGTGGATAGAAACGCCACCATCACAACAATGAGTGCAGATGGAAATGGAATTTGATAATCCTTTTGTTTCATGATTTGTCTCCTTACAAGTTTAATCTTTAGCGTTTGTATGGCGCTAAGCGGTTATAAACTGAATTAATCGGCATCGAACACCTTATCTGCCAACCAGGATAAAGGCGCCTGCAGCAATAGCGAGAATATCCAGCAAAGTACGTATCGTTAGAATTCCACCTCCTATCACACCCAGCAGGCCGATCAGGATGAGCCAGACCGCCAGCAAAAGCATTCCGATATTCTTTGTCACTGTCATATTATCCACCCCTATTCTGATAAATATTCATGCTCTTTTTGATGATCCTCCAGCATCAAAAGCGAACATTATGTGGCGTTTGCCTTTGTATTGAATAGCAGAATGTGTGCCAGGCCGCAGGCGGCAGTACAGGAGTTCCCATAACGTTGAAAACATTGGAAGTTTAGCGAAGACTACGATGGGAGGAAAATACTGTGAAAGGCGCCGACTTCTGACATATCAGGAGTCTCCTGATATGTCAGGTATTCTTCTTATTCCTTAGGATGCCCAGTCTTTGCATCCTCGATTGAAGCGTCTTTGGATTGATGCCTAAAATCTCTGCTGCACCGTCCTTGCCGCTTACCCGCCATCCAGTGGTATTCAGAGCCTCGATAATGTGCCGTTTCTCTGAATCTTCGAGAGTCCCGGATTGGTCTGCACCTGAATCAACAATTTTTGGCACATCCAAATGCAGCACAGATCCGGTGGTGATGATCATCGCACGCTCGGTAACATTCTTCAGTTCCCTTACATTGCCTGGCCACGGATAGGCCTGCAGGGCTTCAACGCTCTTCTGGGGTATTGATTCAATACGTTTGCCCATCCTCTTGCTGAACTCCTGAACAAAAGACCATACAAGCGGCAATATGTCTTCCCGGCGCTCACGAAGAGGCGGCACTGTAATCTTAAAAACGTTCACACGGTAGTAAAGGTCTTCCCGGAATCTGCCCTCGCTGACCAACCCGGAAAGATCGCTGTTCGTCGCTGAAATGATTCTCACGTCGACTTTCACGGTCCGGGGGCTACCCAGACGCTCAAACTCACCGCTCTCCAGTACCCGAAGGAGCTTGGCCTGGAGTTCCAGCGGCAGGGAGTCTATCTCATCCAGGAAAATAGTCGAAGCGTCCGCAAGCTCAAAACGGCCTGACTGCTTCGACAGCGCGCCGGTAAAGGCGCCCTTCTCGCGGCCAAACAGTTCACTTTCTATAAGCGTCGGCGGCAGGGCTCCACAGTTGACTTTAATTATGAGACGGTTTTTTCTGGAACTCAGGCCATGGATAGCATTTGCGACCAATTCCTTTCCAGTGCCAGTCTTTCCCTGTATCAGGACCGTCGATTCTGTTCCTGCAACTTGTTCTATCTGCATCAACACAGTCCTGATCGCTTCACTGTTCCCCACAATGTCCTCATGGGACTGCAATAGATTATATTCTTCCTTAAGGTAGAGATTCTCCTCACTCAATTGGTTTTTTAACTGCTTGACTTCTTTAAGCGATTCCCGCAGTGACTCCTCTGCCTTCTTGCGTTCCTCTATTTCGAGCAAGAGCTGCTGGTTTGACTCGGCCAACTCTGCAGTCCTTTCATTCACGCGCAAGTCCATCTTATCATATGCCTGCCGGAGCTTCTCCTCTATCTCTGTACGCAATGTGATGTCGCGGACATTGCACTGGATAATTTTCTCCTGATCAACAAGGTAGACATTACTGACAAATTCTACATTTATGAGACGACCATCTTTTGTTTCAAGAGGCAAATGTTCGTACCTTACATACCCTTTTATCTGCAATTCTGAAAATCGGAGCCTGGATTCTGCAACGTCGCTGAAAGGACCTATTTCCCATAGTTTCTTCCCCATAAAATCCTTATGCGAGTAGCCCAGCATCTTTAACAGGAATGGGTTAACGTCTAGAATCTGTCCAGTGTCTGCATTAAGAAGTAATATCCCATCCTGAGCAGTTTCAAAGAGTCTCCTGTACCGGGTTTCTGACACCTTCAGTGCTTCATCTGCCTGTCTGCATCCGGTTTCTTTTCCTACCAAATCCCCAATAGGCTGACCAGGTTCTGCTGATTCATTTATCCGTTGCTCTTTTGTTTTGTATTTATCCTTCATATTTGATTATTTTGTCAAAATACTCATCGTATGTCAATGCCATAATATTGCGAGTTCAAGGTTAACATGCCGTAGATTTTGTGCTATTATAGAACGTGATAAAAAGGTATTTATATGGCATCAGATAATCAGGACATTTTATTGATTCAAAAGGTACTCAGGAATGTGTCTGTCTTCGAGGGTCTGACGGACGAGCATCTGATGCGGATTGCCGGAAATCTGAGCATTGCCCAGTTTAAAAAGGATGCTACCGTATTCCACCAGTCAGATGAAAGCCGGGATCTTTACATTGTCCTCAGTGGTAGGGTCAGGGCATCCCTCATCAATGACGAAGGAGACGAGCTTATTCTTGCGGTATTTAATGCCGGGAATTTTTTTGGCGAGATTAGTCTGCTGGATGGGGTAGTACGGTCTGCTACTATCATTGCAGAAGAGCCCTCAACACTTGGGATGCTCACGCGAGAGAGTTTTCTTGCCATAGCCAAGGAGAACCCCATGTTTGTGATTGATGTGCTTGCCATTGTCGCCAGGAGGCTTAGAGAGACCGATACGATGGTGGGATCTCTGGTCTTTTTAGATGTTACGGAGCGCCTTTCTAATTTTTTCATTCAGCTTGCACGCACAGAGGGAGTCCGGAACAAGGACGGTTTTTACCGGCTTAGGCGTATGAGCCGTAAGGACCTCGCGGCAAGGATCGGAGCGGCCGAAGGATCGATAACCAAGTCTCAGAAGATACTCGCCTTTAGAAAAATCGTAACAGAAAAAGACGGCTATTTCATTATTTCCCCAGATGCAGAGAAAGACCACAAGCTTAGCTGAAAGGATTGGAGTGAAAATTACTTGCTTCGTCGCGGCATGAAATCTTCGGCCATATTTTACAGCCAGTGGGAAAACAAGTGGGCAAACCACTCCCTGATTCTTGTGAACAAAGGTCTTTTTTTCCACTCTTCCCATTGAATCTGGTCGGACTCTACGAGATCCCTGGTAAACATTTTCTCCATTTCACCGGCAAACTCCCGATTCAGGATAATCGCATTCACCTCATCATCGTTTAAAAAGCTCCAGAAGTCCATGTTGGTTGAACCGACCGTGGACCAGACTTCATCAATAACCGCTGTTTTCGCATGCAGCAGGGCGTTGCGGCGTTCGTATATCTTCACCCCGGATTTCAAAAGCTCGGAATAATTATAACGCGCTGCATATAAGGCCAGCGAAGAATCGCTGGTTGAGGGAAGAATCATCTTTACGTCAACACCGCGCTTGGCAGCATCAGTGAAGGCATCCAGTATCTGGTCATCGGGAATAAAATAGGCATTCGTCAGATGGACCGAATGCTCAGCAAAAGTAATGGCGGACACATAGACGATAAAAGTGATCCGGTTGTCCTGTCCCGGAGTGCTGCCGACCACTCGCACCAGTGCATTACCTTCTTCTTTCAGATCAGGGAAATAGTTCCGGCCAGATAGTTCCGGTCCCTGCTGCTTCTGCCAGGTGTCAAGAAAGAACCTCTGGAATTCAGCCACGGCAGGCCCTTCAATTTGAACGTCGGTGTCACGCCAGGGCAGTGGTGTTCCTTCGACTACTCTCCTTCCCGAAAGCCTGCTTGAATAAACCGAACTGATATTGATCCCCCCTGAAATGGCGACTTTGCCGTCGATGATCAAAATTTTGCGGTGATCCGGATGCGCCAGTAACCAGTGTCCGTGGGCCTTAAACGGATTTATTGGATTGAATTGGACAACCTGGATTCCTCCCTCCCGCAAGCGCTGGAAAAAAGCAGTAGGTGTACTATAACTGCCTATGCTGTCATAGATGAGATTTACCTGAACACCCTCCGCCTGTTTTTGCAACAACAGATCGGCAAATTTCCGGCCCACTTCATCATTTTCGATGATAAAGGTTTCAAGATTGATATGGTCTTTGGCATGTTGTATCGCTTTAAACATTGCGGCATAGGCAGCCTGACCATCGGCTATCAGCGTGACTTTGTTCCCCTTCGTCAGCGGGCTTTCGGTCACCGATTCTACCACGGCAGTGTTCCGTTCAAGAATGTCCGTCGGGTCGACAGATCGTTTTAGCCGTTCCATGATAGCCTTGCTTTTCTCCGGAGACAACAGCCCTTTGGACGAAACGATTTGGCGCGGTTCCTGCGCAGTCGGAGCTTTATCAATCATTTCAGAGACATTCGGCAAGGTTGCGCATCCAGTGCTGAGGCTCAGAATGGATACGAACAGAAAGAACAAAAAGAAAGGCTTGACGATTGTCATTTCTTATTGTATCAGTAAATAATCTCCTTAGCCACACAAATATTCCCCTCTCTGTCGCAGAGGCGCGACTTCTTCATGGCTCAAAACCTGATAGTTTTTCTTCAGTCAATTCCTCGGGCTTGCGCTCAAGTTCCGCAATAACCTGAGCACCTAACAAAAGAATTATTGCTTAAGCTTCTACACTGAGAGAGCATAGTCTGCAAGCAGGGTTCTCAGACCCATAGAGTAGTTTGTACATATACCTCATATTCAGCAGAAGTTTTCGGTTACGTAAATTTTACCGTCATCGGAGAATGCAACCCCTATACCCTGCCGTTTGAAATAGGGGGTCAAAATATTTACCCTATGTGCTTTGCTGCTCATCCGCCGCTTTACCACTGACTCAGCAATTTCGCTTTCCGTGTTCCAGTTGAAAAATCTTTCGCCATTCTTATAAACATAGGAACTGTAGAGATTGTCCTGTGAGATGTTTTCTGCACCCATATAGGCAATATCATTTATAAGGATTTTGCACTCGATTCCCCCGGACTTGTACCTGTCACGAAAATCACTGCCATCAGGATCATTGTGTGAGAAGAAGTTCAGATCTACCATGGCCTGACTATGTTGCCTGGCTACCTCGTGCAGACTTTCATCCCAGAGCAGGGATGAAAGACCCCTTTTCTTCCTTTCCAGATTAAGCAGGGAATGTATATTCCTTTCGAGCTGTGTGATATCGATATCCGGTCGGGAAGACAACGCAGCCATTTCTTTGCTTTGCGCATAAAGGGTGGCGCAGAGCATACAGAAAATAAAAACAAATATGATCTTCAGCAATGATTTTTTATTCATGTTCGTATTATAGCAACTATCCTTTCACGCAGCTATGGAATCGTAAATTGCATCTTTATCGGGCTAATACTGCTGACCTGCCAGATGTTTTTTACCAGGTCGGCATTGAACCGCCGGTTGGGTCACTTTTGGAATAGAGACGGGTTAACCCTGAGTTAATGCCGGTAATCTTTTTATCTTCTTTATCTCCTTCTTAAGTCTACTCATTAACCGTTTTATCGTGGCAATACTGGTTAGAATTCTTAATTTCTCTTTTTAAGGCTTTCAACCCGTAATTGCCAAGATTCCGGCGTTACTGCCGTTAACACTATGTGGCTG
>Ga0074045_10002033_pt1 | contig 19039 bp, 15 predicted proteins | sample BogForMeECP23OM2_FD_94442 | JGI IMG/M metagenome (GOLD analysis project Ga0074045, IMG submission 94442) | Bog forest soil microbial communities from Calvert Island, British Columbia, Canada - Bog Forest MetaG ECP23OM2 | ecosystem: Environmental > Terrestrial > Soil > Wetlands ...
TACCTCTTTCACCTCCATTACCGGCCACCCTACAACTGGAAGCGTATTTTGCAGTTCCTCGCAGCGCGCGTCGCGCCCGGCGTCGAATCCGTAGACGGCAATGGCTACAGCCGCTGCTTTTCCGTAAACGGCAGCAACGGCGATTTCTCGGTTTCCCATGACCAAGAAAAGAATGCCTTGGCCGTCCGCGTTCATTTTTCCGATCCGCGCTCGATCTTTTTTATCATCGAGCGAATCCGCGCCATGTTTGATCTCAATGCGGATTGGGCGGTCATCGCAAAAACACTGCGCTGCGACCCGGCGCTGGCCCGGTTAGCGGAAACCGAGGAAGGGTTGCGCGTTCCGGGCTGCTGGAGCGCCTTCGAGTTGACCACGCGCGCGATTCTCGAGCAGCACGTCAGCCTCGACCGAGCAACAGCGCTGACGGCGCAGTTGGTGAAAACCTTTGCGCAGCCGTTCTCCGCGATGGCCAAGCTTACTCATCTCTTTCCGACACCCGAAAGCCTCAGCGCTGCCAATTTGGCGAGCAGCGGCATTCCGCCAGTGAAGGCCAAGACCATCGGCGCTTTCGCTCGCGCCCTTTGCGAGGGGCGAATCAAATTTGAAGGCGTTGCGGACAGCGATGCATTCTTGCGACAGCTGTGTGAAATTCCTGGAATTGAAAAGTCGGCGGCGCAGTACGTGGCGATGCGCGCGTTGCGCGACCCCGACGCATTTCCTGCGGCTGATCCTGTTCTGCGACGCATCGCTGGTGCCCGCACGACGCGCGAACTAGACTTCCGGTCAGAGGCTTGGCGTCCCTGGCGCGCATACGCCGCCATTTTGCTGTGGCAAAGCGCTGACAATATCTCCGCACATCGCCTGGTGCGAAAGATTCGAGCGGAATCAATCGGTGACATCCGTCGGGTAAGAGCCGATCGCGAATCCGAGGCACATTTTGGGTCTCGATGAGGAGATCACCGTGAAGCAGCGCAAGACAGAGAAGAGGTTTCTTGCGGGACTTTTGGCGCTGGCGGCGACGCTGGCGGCAATGTTCAGCGGGGTCCGCGCGGCAGCCTCGCGTGCCGACGATGAAAGCACGGTTGCCGCGCTTGACGCTCAGTATCAGGAGGCAGTGAAGAAAAATGACCCAGCAACCATGGCACCCATTCTCGCGGACGATTTTGTCCTGGTATCTGGCAACGGTCGGAAGCAGACGAAGACGGATCTCCTAAAAGAATCATCCAGCGGCGAATACACATATGAGCACCAGGAAGACACCGATCGCTCCGTTCGTGTGTGGGACGACACCGCAGTTGTTACGGCGCTCTTGTGGGCAAAGGGCACGCATCAAGGGACGAGCTTCGAGTACAAGTTGTGGTTCAGCGACGTGTATGTGCGCACGCCTGCGGGATGGCGCTACGTCTTTGCGCAAGCCTCCCGTCCACTGGAAGCCACGCCCTGAGCCGGCCACCGCCGCGTCATTCCGGTCACCAAGCGGGCTCTTCGGAAAAAGATGATAGGCTGGGACGCTCGGAGTAACGTCCCAGCCTGCAGGTCAGGGTGAGAATGTTGAATGCGCCCATTGTTGCGCTCCGGAAACAGCAAATCCATACGGTGTATGCTGTAAAAAGGGGCATCTTTCGCGCCTCGAGTCCCATGAAACAGGTTGAGCATACAATTCCCAGCATAGAACTCTTCTCCTGCAAACGGCCCAAGGCCCCTACATCAAAGCAGCACAGATGATACATATTTACCCCAATTGATCGTTTTGCCGTTGCCGTCGACAATCCGGGTCACAGAAACTCACTGTTTTGCCCTTGGCGAGCGTGAGTCACGCTTAAGCGAGCGAACACAAAAAGGAGCGCGTCGATGGAAAATGAAGTGGATGTGCTGGTCGTTTCCAGCCGAATTGAAAACAAAAGAACGCTGCTGCGCACGCTCGAAGGGCTCCCCGTAAACACATTCTCAGCTTCGACCGTCTTTCAAGCGCTTGAATTTCTCGCAACCCATCCGCTGGCCGTTGTCTTTTGCGAAGAGCGTCTGCCCGACGGTTCGTATCGCGACCTGCTTGAATCGGCGCCCAACTCGCCGCAAACGAATCGATTCGTTGTCGTGCAGTGTACGGGTGAATGGGAAGAATATCTGGAGGCGCTGCGGCTCGGCGCGGCCGAAGTGCTGCGCGTGCCATTGCAAGCGCCGGACATCGACATCGCCCTTTTCCACGCCATGCGGCAAGGACGGGAAAATCAAGCGATGGCGGCGGAAGCCTAGAACCAAGCAATTTGTGTTCAGCCGCCGTTGACCGCTGAGGTTTCTGAAGTGAACGCGTGAAGGAGTTAGTCAAATGGCTACGATGCCCATCCCGTCAACGACGCCCTCGATGAGTGCGAAGCACTTCCGCAGGCAGATTTGTCCGCACTGCGGCAGCAAGGATATTCACCGATGCCGTGCACGGGGCACTATCGAACGCCACGTGGTCCGTGCTTTCCGTTTCTTTCCGCACTGGTGCGCGGATTGCGACCGGCGGTTCTATCTCCGACTGCTTTCCTAGGCTGCTGCTCGAATGTTGCGAGCACTTTGGGTGCCTACAGCAAGGATGTCGGAGGGATGGAGGTTCTCCCGGATGGTGACCAACGCGAGGTGGAGAAACAATGGTCATCGAGATCCCCAAGGTGGTTACGCGCCGCCACTCAGGCCTGGCGTAGTTCGGCACCGGGATGAGGGGGGATGAAATGCTTCGCTGGACACCGGGTTTTCTGGTCGCGGCCGTGATCGCCATCCTGGTGGGCTTGCTGGAAACCATTGTAGCGGAGACGGGGCTGGAGAAAATCCTTCTGCTTATGTTTTTGGTGCTTTTCCTGTCACCTCTCTGGCTGACTAGCTTCTTCGCCCGCAGGGAAGAGAAGGGATAGCGTTCCAATGGGCAACGAGTATTCCTCCCTTCCAGAAAATGAATTGCTGGCGCTGGCACGCGGGGGCAACGAAGAGGCGTTCACGACACTGGTGCGCCAGAATTCTCCCATGATCTACAAAATCTCCCGAAGAGTGCTGAAGAAATCACGAGGACGCGGAAGACACTTTGCAAAACGTACTCATAAAGGCGTACCAGCGACTGGACCTTTGACGGTCATTCGCGTTTTTCAACCTGGTTGTTTCGCGTGGCATTTAATGAGGCGCTGATGACCATCCGTCGCAACCGCTCGCGGCGACAGGATTGTCTTGTGGACCTGTCGGTTGTGGATAGTGGAGGCCGGGGAGTTTCTGATATCCAGGATCGCAACGAAAGCAGCGAGCGAAATTATGTGAACCGTGATCTTGCGGCGAAGGCCATGCTCCGTTTGAATCCCTTGTTGCGTGCGGCGTTTCTTCTTCACAAACGGGAAGGCTGGACACACAAGGAAATGGCGGAAGAATTGGGAATCTCCGCGGAAACGGCCAAATCCCGCGTGTATCGTGCTCGCCGGCAATTGCGCGAAGAGATGCAATTCCTCACGTAGTTTCCAACTATTCAGTGGTTCCTTGAGATGGAGATACAGCATTAACGTTGTCGCTCTCCGTTTTTCTGCCAATAGAAAAGATGGGTAGCGCAGGAGCAATCTGAAGACCTAGTGTGTTCGTGGAGGGTCCGATGATCAAGAAGGTCGAAGGCGGATACAAAGTGGTTTCCGAAAACGGCAAGAAGAACCTCGGAGGCCCGTACAAAACGAAGAAAGAAGCGGAAAAGCGGTTGCGGCAAGTGGAATTCTTTAAGCATAAGAAGGGCTGAATCTGACAGGAGAACGCATACCCTGACAAATGCGAGCGGGCTTGGCGATGTTGTTGTTTGTAGCGCTCACGGCCGTCGGCGCAAAAGGTGACCACGGATTTCGACAAGAAGGCTGATTTCTCAAGATGCAAGACGTTTATGTGGATCAAGCAACCCAAGTTGGCCAACCCGCTGATGGCGCAACGCGTGATGGACGATGTGAACTCGCAATTGACCGCGAAGGGATGGCAATTAGTCACGGAAAATGCGGACGTTGCCGTCATGGCCAACGGCGCGACGAAGGATCAGCAGACTCTCGGTGCTTTTTACACTGGCTTTCCGTGCTGGCGCTGGTCCTGGGCTGGCGACACGATGGCTACGACGCAAGTGGAACACCATACCGTGGGCACGTTGCTGATTGATCTATTCGACACCAAGACAAAGCAGGCAGTCTTCCGCGGTGTGGCCACCGACACGCTCTCCGATAAGCCCGAGAAGAACGAAGACAAACTGAACAAATCGGTGGAGAAGATGTTCAAGAAGTTTCCGCCGCAGTCTGCCTCGTAAGGGGGGGTTAAAATCGGCCTGCCCTGTGCTAGGGCATTTTCCCTGATTCGCTACTCGTTTAAGCGGATGGTTCTCAGTACTAGCATGCGTCACACTGTGTTGCGCATTGAAGATTATTGTCACCGGGGCCATCTTGCGCATCGCTCAAATCGCGCCGTTGTACACCGAACTGCACCAATCGTTGGCGCGGTAGGTTCTGTTGCAGTCCCCACTATTTGATTATTTGCTTGGCACGGCTGCTTTGACCAAGTGCAGCTTGCCTACCGGTGGTTTATGGATTTCCTGGTCCTCGCTGGGGCGGGTCACCTCGCCAACGGGTGAAATGCGTACCGGACGATTTTTCTCTTGTGACTCAAGCAACGCCCGAACGATGCGCACATCGGCCAGACCTTCTTTTCCGTCAGGTTCGGGTTCCAAATCCTCAAGAACGCATTTTGAAAAATAGACCAGTTCTGGACCAAATTGATCGTGCTTCTTGTAGATTGCCTTCTGGGTTCGGCCTTCGACGGTAATCTCGCAGTTCAGATCGCCGACCATCTCATAGGCTGGGTCCATCTTGACGACTCCCTTGGTGCCAATGACCTCGTAGATCGAACGGTCAGCGGCGCCGAAGCTGCATGCAAAGGTTGCTAGGCTAGGCGGGCGTCCGGGAATCGCAATAAAGCCGCGGACATTTCGTCGATTTCCTTGAAGCGCTCATCTTGCTCTCGCGTTGCCGCGTAGGCGAACACCTCTTCGGGTTCCGCCCGAAACATGTAGCGCGCCGCATTGATGCAGTACACGCCTATGTCATAAAGAGGGCTGCCACCCAGTTCGTCGTGCAGGCGGCTGTTTCCTGGAGTGACCTGCTGGCAGAATGCCGAGCGAAAAACGCGGGGCTCACCGATTTCCCCATCGCGTACCGCGGCCATAGCAGCGAGACTGCCCTTCTCGAAATGCAAGCGGTAAGCAATCATCAGTTTGACTTTGGCGCGCGAAGTGGCCTCAATCATGGCTTCACATTCCTGCTCGGTCACGGCCATGGGCTTCTCGCAAAGCACGTGAACGCCGGCTGTGGCAGCAGCCTCGGTATAAGCGCGATGCATATTGTTGGGCAGCGCGATGTAGACCGCATCAACCTCGCCGCTTTCCAGACACTCGGGAAACTGTTCGTAATTGTAGGTTTTGTTCACTTTGTATTTTTTCGCGAGCTCGGTGCGCTTAGTGGCATCGCCGGAAACGAGCGCTACCAGTTCGGAGTTTTCCCGGGCGTGTTGGAATGCCGGTAACACTGCCACTTGCGATATGTAACCCAGCCCAACAACGGCGTAGCGCACTTTCTTAGCAGAAGCCGGCGCACCCGCTTGTCCAGATACTTGGCGCTTTGAATTTCGCGTGGTTTTTGACATGGATTCCTCCTGGCGTCTTGCCTCGATTAGCAATGGGGCGCTGGGCCGCTCGCTTCGATATGACTTTTATTGAGGGGCAGTTTGTTTGCAATGCGGTACATCGTGTAGAGAAAGCTACGCAATTCTGAGCGCGGCGGAGGTACATGGATTTCGGGGGCGACTTACAGGCAGTCACCCATCGTCAACCTAGCATCGTAGCGGTAACGTTGCTGTGTAATTGGCTGCTCAGCCGAGGAGGCGACGATGTCGAGATACGGGAAGGCTGCGGGAAAATCAGTCAGGAGCGCGATGCGCCGGAAGAAGCAAGGAACGTTGCGCTCAGGAAGGGCGGGCAAAGGCGGGCGGGTGAAAAGCCGGAAGCAAGCGATCGCTATTGGGCTCTCGGAAGCGCGCAAAAAGGGCGCAAAAGTCCCCGCGAATAAATCGTAGCGCCGAAGAGACCTGACGCCACGCGGTGGCCTCTACAATTCACTGCCCGCCCGCCGTCGAGGCGGCTGGACGTCCGCTGACCATTTATCTCGGACCGGATACCGTCTTGCTGGCGCTCGACATTCGTTTCCCTCGCAACCTTTCGGCGGGCGATGTTACCAACGCGGTTGACCGCATCGAACGAGCGGTCCGCAGCAGGTTCCTAGAATCCGCCACATCTACCTGGAAGCCGACGCCCTCACTTCTGTGTTTCGCTCCGCGCCTGGTAATGCGCCGGCCTCGCCACAAACATCCCCGGGATCGCCGACAGATACGGACAAACCTGTATGGACAACCTCGAGGCCGGCGTGATTCACTTTTCAACCTGTATATGAATATTTGGACGCGTCCCAGTCCGTGCCTTTTCCGAACGTCGAACGGGCGCAAGGCGTCTGTCCTTTGACGTTGAACCCATGAAATCCTTGAGAATTCTGATAGTTGATGACCATGAAGTCGTCCGGCGGGGACTTCGTTCCCTGTTGTCTTCGCGGCCCGATTGGGAGATTTGCGGGGAGGCGGCCGACGGTCGCGACGCGGTCGAGAAGGCAAATTCGCTGCGACCGGACATCATCCTTATGGATGTGTCCATGCCGGAGATGACGGGAGCGCAAGCGGCGAAGATCATTCATAAGGAACTTCCGGGAACCCAAGTCGTCATCATCAGCCAAAATGAGCCCGAGATCACGAGACGGCAGGCGATGGAGGCGGGCGCGGCTGGATACGTGGCGAAGTCCGATCTTTCGCGAGATTTGCTGACCACGATCGAAAAACTCACCATCCCCATCCCTGGCGAGTCGTGCGAGGACACTGATAAATCGGCTTCTGATGAGCGGGTTCCGGCGGGGCCAGCCTGGCTTGCCGGAGGCGGAGAAATGGGCGCGTTGATGCGTTCCAAGAATTGGCGTGAGACGGCCCTGGGGCCTCTTGAGGATTGGCCGCAGAGTCTGAAGGTCAGCGCCGGCATTTGCATCGCTTCACGGTTTGATTTGATTGTCTGGTGGGGACCGCAACTGATCATGCTGTACAACGATTCCTATTGCCGGACGCTTGCCGGAAAGCATCCGCATGCTTTGGGCAGGCCGGGCAGGGAAGTTTACCCGGAAATCTGGGACGTGATCGGGCCGATGCTCGAACACGTGCTGGCGACTGGGGAGGCAACCTGGTCCGCGGATCTGCTGCTGCTGCTGGAACGCAACGGCTACCTCGAAGAGACCTATCACACGTTCTCGTACACGCCGATTCGTAATGAACATGGCCGCGTTGTCGGTGTGATCACGCCGGTCAGCGAAACAACCGATGAAGTGATCAGCCAGCGTCGCCTGCTCACGCTTCGCGATCTGGCGGCGCGCAGTATTGACGCCAAGAATGAAACGGAAGCCTGGGAATTTGCTGCTAAAGCCTTGAGCGGCAATCCTTACGATATTCCGTTCGCGGTTCTGTACATGTTCAGCGAGGACATGAGGAGTGCCCGCGCGGTAGCGTCCGCCGGCCTCAACTCCTACGATTCTTTCCTTTTGAAGGAAGTGGCGCTTTCCGGACGCGAGCGAATTGCCGGGCTAATCCGACAAGTCGTGGAGCGCGCCAAGCCCGTAGAGCTTAACCATCTGGAGAGTCTGAGTCTGTCTCTGCCGGGCGGATTCTGGGGCGTCAGTCCTAACGATTTGATCGTTTTGCCCATCGCGCAAACCGGACAGGAATCCCGGATGGGCGTGCTGGTGGTGGGCGTGAATCGCCATAAGAAGCTGGACGAGGATTATCGCAGCTTCTTGAATCTGGTTGCCGGACAGATCGCCAAGAGCATTGCGGACGCGCGCGTTGGCGATGCGGAACGCAAACGCGCGGAATCTCTCGCAGCACTGGATCGCGCAAAGACCACGTTCTTCAGCAATATCAGTCATGAACTCAGGACGCCGCTGACACTGATCTTGGGGCCGCTGGAAGATCTGTTGTCTCGCGGCGAAGACATTTCCACGGTTCGTTTTAGGGAAATCGATCTGGTGTACCGCAATGCGCTGCGGCTGCTGAAGCTGGTGAACACGCTTCTGGATTTTTCGCGGATGGAGGCGGACCGGGTGCAGGCAATGTTTCGGCCGGTGAACCTGGAGACGACGACGACGGAAATCGCGAGTGTGTTCCGGTCGGCAATTGAGAAAGCCGGTCTGGAATATGAGGTGCATTGCGAGGAGCTGGGAACGGCAGTCTACGTCGATCCGCAGATGTGGGAAAAAATCGTCCTGAACCTGGTTTCCAACGCATTCAAATTCACGCCCCAAGGGAAAATTACCGTGCAACTTGGAGTCACCGATGGCCGAGCGGAACTTTCGGTGGAGGATACCGGCGTCGGGATTCCCGCAGCGGAAATGCCTCGGCTGTTCGAGCGCTTTCATCGCGTTGAGGGAACTCAGGGACGTACGCATGAGGGCACAGGTATCGGGCTTGCGCTGGTGCAGGAACTGGTGAACCTGCACGGTGGAACGATTCAGGCGGAAAGCAAGTTAGGAAAAGGAAGCCGGTTCGTGGTGTCAATTCCTCTCGGGGAGTCTCATTTGCCAAAGGATCGCATCGCGTCGAATGCGCCGCACTCCGCGACGGGCGATACCAGGCAGGCGTACGTGGAGGAAGCATTGGCCTGGCTGCCCGAGGATGTGCCTCTTTCGGGTGCCAGAACGCTTCCGGTCACCACGGCTGATTTCGCTCCCGGAGGAAGGGAATTTGGCGTTCAGCCGCGCATCCTGCTCGCGGAAGACAACGGAGACATGCGGAATTATATTCGGCGCCTGCTGAGCGAGCAGGGATACGCCGTAGAAGCAGTCACGGATGGGGCCGCGGCGTTGAAGAGCGTTCGCCGCGCGAAGCCCGATTTAATTTTGAGTGACGTCATGATGCCGAACCTGGACGGCATTGGACTGTTGCGTTCGCTGCGCGAAGACAGTTCACTCAACAGCATCCCTATCCTTCTTCTTTCTGCGCGCGCAGGCGAGGAATTTCGGATTCAAGGCTTAGGCTTGGGCGCTGACGACTATCTTGTAAAGCCGTTCAGCGCGCGAGAGTTGCTTTCCCGCGTCAAGGCGCACGTGGAATCGAATCAACGGCAGCGCGAATCAGAAAACCGCTTGAGGCTGGCACTGGAACTGGGTCACATGGGCACCTGGGATCGGAATTTGAGGACTGGAGAAGTCTTTTGGTCTCCCAGCCAGTTTTCTTTGCTCGGATATGCGCCGGGGGAGTGCCTGCCTTCGCCAGAAGCATGGGAAAAACGAGTTCATCCTGCGGACTTGCCGAGCGTGCGACAGCGTTGGCGTACCGCAGAAAGCGCGCACGAAGATTATGGATTTGAATTCCGTGTCGTCTTCCCCGATGGCGGACTTCGTTGGCTGGCAGCCAAGGGACGCTACTTTTATGACCATGAGGGGAAGGCCTACCGGGACATAGGAGCTTCGCAAGATATTACCGACAGGAAAATTGCGGAAGAACGTTTGCGCCGCGGCCAGGACGAACTCGAGGAGCAGGTGCGCGATCATCGGGCGGAACTGAAGGAACGCATATCGGAAGTTGCCACACAAGCGGAACTGCTGGATTTGGTAACCGACGCGGCATTCATTTGCGATCCCGACGTCAAGATAACCTACTGGAACCGGGCCGCGGAACACATGTACGGGTGGAAACAGGAGGAAGCCATAGGGCGGCATGCTTCGCGGATGTTGCAGACGCAGTTTCCAATACCTTTCTCGGAAGTCGCGGAAATTCTGGAGCGAGAGGGCCGGTGGGAAGGGGAGTTAGTGCAAACCACCCGCTATGGTTTGCAGCTCACGGTCCATAGCCGTTGGATTCGCAAACGAGGAGATCAAGGGGAATCGATCGGTTGGTTGGAAATTAATTCCGACATGACTCGACAGAAAAAAGCGGAAGAAACCGCGCGCCGCCTCAGCGGACGCATTCTGCAGGTGCAGGATGAGGAACGGCGCAAGATGGCCCGGGACCTACACGACAGCCTGGGTCAATATCTGGTGATGCTGAAATTTAACATTGACGCTTGCCTGCGCAGTGCTACGAGCGATTCGGGCCGGGAACTGCTGCTGCAATCGAAGGAAACCGTTGAGCAATGCATCTCGGAAACGCGAACCATGTCTTATCTGCTGCACCCGCCGTTGCTGGACGAGAGTGGGCTTGCGTCGGCGGTGCGTTGGTACGTAGAAGGTTTCGCGAACCGAAGCGGGATCGCGGTGGACCTGAAGGCTCCGCGCACGATTCCCAGGTTTCAGAACGAAATTGAGACCGCGCTGTTCCGCATTCTGCAGGAAAGCCTGACCAACGTTCATCGCCACTCGCAAAGCAAACGCGTCGACATTACCATTTCCTGCGATCGCCACACCGTATCGCTCATGGTTCGTGACTATGGCTGTGGGATTCCGCTCGCTCGCATCCGGGGGTTTCGCGATCTCGGGACGGGGATGGGAGTGGGGCTGGGTGGTATGCGGGAACGCGTGCGCGAGGTGGGAGGAACGCTGCGCATCGAGCCGGGCGTGGAATGTGGGACGGTCATCTCCGTGGAGATTCCGTTAATCGAGCAACAAGAAAATGCCTCTGTGGCGGAGGTTCCGGCGAACGGCAAGAAGGCCAGCTCGGCCCGAGCATCGTCCAAAGCCGGTTTGCAGCACGTGGATCCCGCGAACTAGCTGGCCAGGCGCTTGCCGTTGCGCGCCGCCGCTGCGTGTTCTCGGGAGATGCGCTGCCGTTTGCCGGCGCGTTCCGTTTCTCGCAGGCTCTTTTTCAGGGCGTCCATCATGTCGAGGACTTGCGCCTGGCGAGCTGCAGGCCGCTCTGTGAAAGTCTTGCCTTTTTGTTTGGACTCGACCAAAGCGCGCAACCGTTCCTGGAACGTATCGTGATACTTCGCCGGATTGAAATCTTCCGAGAGAGTTTCGATCAGCTGTTTCGCCAGTTTTATCTCCTGCGGTTTAATGGGCAGGTTCTTGGGCTTTTCTCCGTAACCCTGAACTTCGCGAATCTCGTTTTGAAAATACATGGTGTGCACGGTAACCCCGTGGTTTCGCGGGCGAATGAACACGGTGTATTCGCGTTGGTGCGTGCTAACCTGCGCAATTCCGACGCGGCCGGTATCTTCGAGGGCTTTGAACAATACCTGATAGGCTTTGTCTGCATCTTTGTCGGGCAGAGCGAAATATGACGCGTCGAAATAAATGGGGTCAATTTGATCCTGCTTAACAAAGGCAAGAATCTCCATGGTCTTTCCGGATTTCGGAGTAATTTTCTTCAGGTCGTCGCTGTCCACCAGAACGTACTGCCCCTCTTGATATTCGTAGCCCTTGACGACTTCATCGCGGCTGACGATGCGGTTGCAAGTGGGGCAGAAGAGCGGCTGCTTCAAGCGCGTGTGACATTTGTCATGCAACTGATGGAGATAGGTTCGTTGGCTTCGCGCCGCCGGATACAAACGAATCGGGATGGTTAACAGTCCAAAACTTAGTGCTCCTCGCCAAGTAGATGCCATAAATCGTACGCCCCATGGTCATTTTCGCAAACCGTGCAGCGATCACCATCGGGTGAATCGCTGACGGCCGGGGAGGATGCCCGTCCCGTACCAAGGTGAAAGCCGCTGAAGTTTCTGGCTCGGCAACGCGCCAAAATACAGGAATCCCCCTATGTTTTTGTTGCCCGGTAACGTGAAAAATTGCCATCTTTATGTGCTCTTCTGGGAGCGAGGCAGAGGCTTGCACGTTCGAAGTTTAAATATCGGCTGCAGGGAATATTCTTGGCAGTCGCATGCCCCGCAGGTTTTTCCGCAGTTCTAGCCGAGACAACTTAGCGCGCAAAGTTGGCGCGGGGGTGGCCATGCAGCGGGTTTTGGTTGTGGATGATCACGCTGCGATTCGCAGAGGAATTCAGAGTATTTTGGGCGCCTGGCCAGAGTGGCAGGTTTCCGGCGAGGGAGAAGGGGCCGTCCAGCTGACCAAGGACCTGAAGCCAGACATCGTGTTGATGGACATCTCAATGTCGGGAATGGGAGGGCTGGAGGCGACACGAGCAATTCGCAAGCTTTGTCCGGACGCCAAGGTGCTGCTCACGCTGCGTGACTCGCTGGAATGGGTTGAGACGGCGCTCTATGCCGGTGCTCGAGGATACTTGCTGAAATCGGATACGGAAGGCGAAGTGGTGAATGCCTTGAAAGTGGTAGCGGGGAACGGAATTTACGCCAGCCCAAGCCTGGATCCGGAGCGCGTAAACAGGATTGATGTTCAGCTGGGATTGACCCTGTAAGGGGATTTTGTCGGGCGTGTAGCTTGCTGGAGTTGCAGTCGATTGACAGATAGGAACTGTAATCCGGTCGTCTCACCGCCCTCGGAGACGTGCTTATGGCCAGGTCCGTGGTCCCGTTACTGCGGGAATTGTCGATTCGCATCGTTTGGTTGGGAGCGCATCTTAGTAATCAAGAAAGTGCGGCAGCGGATGGGATTCCCATCTCACCTCCGGCCAGCGACTATTGGTGTGTCGATTTTTCTAAACGACCTAAAGATTTAATCCGACATCGTAGAGCAGGGAGTTCGCTGCCGTCGAGCTGCCTTGAGACGGTCAACCCCGGGCCAGGAGTTGCGGCATGAAGCGAACGGAACAACGCGGTTCCTCGACGGCGACCGCCTCACCGAACGCGATCGCGAACGATCAAGGAAACGGGCACGCCACGACCGCCGAAATGACACAGGCGGAGCTTGGCGCGATTCTGGTTGGTCTTCAAACCATGCGCGATGGCGATTTTTCGGTGCGCCTGCCCGGCGTCTGGACCGGCGTCGGCGGAAAGATTGCGGACACCTTCAACGAAATCGTGATCGCAAACCAGCGCATGGCGCACGAATTGGCGCGTGTTGGCCAGGTGGTCGGCAAAGAAGGCCGCACAAAAGAGCGCACGCGATTCTACCAGCCGCGCGGCGCCTGGGGCGAGATGGAAGGTTCCGTCAACACGCTGATTGACGATTTACTGCGCCCCACCACGGAGGTGACGCGCGCGATCGCCGCAGTGGCGCAGGGCAATCTGGCACAAACGGTGCGCCTGGATGTGGACGGGCGTCCGCTGCAGGGAGAATTTTTGCGTTTGGCGAACATCGCGAACACGATGATTCAACAGTTGAGCGTGTTCACGGCGGAAGTGACGCGCGTGGCGCGCGAAGTAGGGACCGAAGGGAAATTGGGAGGCCAGGCGAAAGTGCCGGGCGTCGCGGGAACGTGGAAGGATTTGACGGACAACGTGAACCTGATGGCCAGCAACTTGACGGGCCAGGTGCGCAATATCGCGGAAGTGGCCACCGCGGTGGCCAGCGGCGATTTGTCGCGCAAGATTACCGTGGACGTGCGCGGAGAAATTCTGCAGCTCAAAGAAGCGATCAACTCGATGGTAGATCAGCTGCGTTCGTTCGCTTCCGAAGTGACGCGCGTGGCGCGCGAAGTTGGAACCGACGGCAAGCCCGGCGGGCAGGCGGTGGTTCCCGGGGTGGCGGGCACCTGGAAGGACCTGACGGATTCGGTCAACGCGATGGCCGGAAACCTGACGGCGCAAGTGCGCAACATTGCCGAGGTGACGACGGCGGTGGCGCGCGGCGATTTGTCGCGCAAGATCACGGTGGACGTGAAAGGGGAGATTCTGGAGCTGAAGAACACCATTAACACGATGGTGGACCAATTGAACGCATTCGCCGGGGAAGTGACGCGCGTGGCACGCGAAGTGGGAACGGAAGGAAAACTGGGAGGCCAGGCGCAGGTGCCGGGAGTTGGCGGAACGTGGAAAGACTTGACGGACAACGTGAACTTCATGGCCAGCAACCTGACCGGTCAGGTGCGGAACATCGCGGAAGTGGCAACCGCAATTGCCAGCGGCGATTTGTCACGCAAGATTACGGTGGACGTGCGCGGAGAAATTCTGCAGCTGAAAGAAACGCTCAATACCATGGTGGACCAACTGAATCGCTTCGCGGGGGAAGTGACGCGCGTGGCGCGCGAGGTGGGCAGCGAAGGCCGACTGGGTGGTCAGGCGAACGTCCCCGGTGTTGCGGGCACTTGGAAGGACCTTACGGATTCCGTGAATTCCATGGCCGGTAATCTTACCGCGCAGGTGCGCAACATCGCCGAGGTGACGACGGCGGTGGCGAAAGGGGACTTGTCGCGCAAAATCACGGTGGATGTTAAGGGCGAAATTCTTGAGCTGAAAGACACCATCAACACGATGGTGGATCAACTCAACGGGTTCGCGGGAGAGGTCACACGCGTCGCTCGAGAAGTGGGAACCGAAGGGAATCTGGGTGGGCAAGCGAGGGTTCCTGGTGTGGCGGGGACGTGGAAAGACTTGACGGACAACGTAAACTTCATGGCCAGCAACCTGACTGGTCAGGTGCGCAATATCGCCGAGGTGGCGACGGCGGTGGCGCGCGGCGATTTGTCGCGCAAAATCACGGTGGACGTGAAGGGGGAAATTCTGGAGTTGAAGAACACCATCAACACGATGGTGGATCAGCTGAACGCGTTCGCGGCTGAAGTCACACGGGTGGCGCGCGAAGTGGGCACGGAAGGGAAATTGGGAGGCCAGGCGCAGGTGCCGGACGTGGGAGGCACGTGGAAAGACTTGACCGACAACGTGAACTTCATGGCTAGCAACCTGACGGGCCAAGTGCGGAACATCGCGGAAGTGGCAACCGCGATTGCCAGCGGCGATTTGTCGCGCAAGATTACGGTGGATGTGCGCGGCGAAATTCTGCAGCTGAAAGAAACGCTGAACACGATGGTGGAGCAGTTGCGTTCGTTCGCCGCGGAAGTAACCCGCGTGGCGCGCGAAGTGGGCAGCGAAGGCCGACTGGGTGGTCAGGCGAACGTCCCCGGTGTTGCGGGCACCTGGAAGGACCTGACGGATTCCGTGAATTCCATGGCTCTCAATCTCACGGCGCAAGTGCGCAACATTGCCGAGGTGACAACGGCGGTGGCGAAAGGCGACCTGTCGCGCAAGATCACGGTGGACGTGAAGGGGGAAATTCTGGAATTGAAGAACACCATCAACACGATGGTGGATCAGCTGAACGCGTTCGCGGGCGAAGTAACGCGCGTGGCGCGCGAAGTGGGCACGGAAGGGAAATTGGGAGGCCAGGCGCAGGTGCCGGACGTGGGAGGCACGTGGAAAGACTTGACCGACAACGTGAACTTCATGGCTAGCAACCTGACAGGCCAAGTGCGGAACATCGCGGAAGTGGCAACCGCGATTGCCAGCGGCGATTTGTCGCGCAAGATTACGGTGGATGTGAAGGGCGAAATTCTGGAATTGAAGAACACCATCAACACGATGGTGGACCAGTTGAATGCGTTCGCCGGAGAAGTGACGCGCGTGGCGCGCGATGTGGGCACCGAAGGCAAGCTGGGCGGCCAAGCTGAGGTCCCGGGAGTGGCGGGAACAACGTGAACGTGATGGCGGCGAACCTGACGGAACAGGTGCGCGGCATCGTGAAAGTGGTGACAGCCGTAGCAAACGGTGACTTGACGCAAAAACTGATTGTGAACGCAAAAGGCGAAGTCGCGGCGCTGGCGGAAACCATCAACAATATGACACGAACGCTCGCGACGTTCGCCGATCAGGTGACCACGGTGGCACGCGAAGTGGGCGTCGAGGGACGACTGGGAGGCCAGGCGAACGTTCCGGGAGCGGCGGGAACGTGGAAGGACCTAACCGGAAACGTGAACCTGTTGGCCGACAACTTGACGAACCAGGTGCGCGCGATCGCGGAAGTGGCAACGGCCGTGACCAAGGGTGACTTGACGCGATCGATTCAGGTGGAGGCGCGCGGTGAAGTCGCGGAACTGAAAGACAACATCAACACGATGATCGACAATTTGCGACTCACCACGGATCGCAACAAGGAACAGGATTGGCTGAAAACCAATCTTGCGCGGTTCACCGGGATGTTGCAGGGGCAGCGCGACCTCGCCACCGTCGGCCGCTTGCTTCTCTCTGAGCTAGCCCCGTTGGTGAACGCGCAGCAGGGCGTGATCTACCGCATGGAGGCAGACAATTCTCCGGGTATGGTTCTGCTCTCCGCCTTTGCGGACAACGGCGAGGACGGTCACAAGAAGCACTTAGATCTTGGCGAAGGTCTCATCGGGCAATGTGCTTCGGAGAAGCGCCGGATGCTCATCACCGATGTGCCGCCGCACGCTGTACCCATTCGTTCGGGACTGTTTCAGGCGGTTCCGCGCAATGTGATCGTGTTGCCGGTTCTGTTTGAAGATCAAGTGAAGGCGGTGATCGAACTCGCGTCGCTCAGTGATTTCACCGCGTCGCAGCTCGCTTTCCTGGAACAGTTGACCTCCAGCATCGGCATCGTGCTGAACAGTATCGATATCGAGGCTACCATGCAGACGGAGGGCTTGCTCGAACAGTCGCAGCAATTGGCCACCGAGCTGCAAACGCAACAAAGAGAACTGCAGCAAACTAACGAGCAACTTGGACTGAAGGCGCAGCAACTGGCGGAACAGAATGCAGAAGTGGAACGTAAGAATCAGGAAATCGAGCAGGCGCGGCGCGCGCTCGAGGAAAAAGCAAAAGAACTGGCGCTTACGTCGAAGTACAAATCCGAATTCCTGGCGAACATGTCGCACGAACTTCGCACGCCGCTGAACAGCATTCTGGTGCTGGGCCAGCAGCTCAGCGAAAACCCCGAAGGCAATCTGACGCCCAAGCAGGTTGAGTTTTCACGCACGATTCACGGCGCAGGCACCGACCTACTGAACCTCATCAGCGACATTCTGGATCTCTCGAAGATTGAATCCGGTACGGTCTCCGTTCAAGCGGAGGAAGTGTTCTTCGCCGGTTTGCTGGAGGTGATCGCGCGGCCGTTCCGCCACGAAGCGGAAAATCGGCGATTGAACTTCGAGACGTACGCCGATCCCGCGCTGGGCCGCAGCCTGGTGACCGACGCCAAACGCCTGCAACAGGTGCTGAAGAATCTGCTTTCGAATGCTTTCAAGTTCACCGAGCAAGGACAGGTGCGCCTATCGGTTTTGAAGGCCCCAACGGGGTGGACGGCGGACCATCCCATCCTCAGCAGGGCGCAATCGGTGATTGCGTTTGAAGTGACCGACACTGGTATCGGAATTCCGCCAGAAAAGCAGCGCATTATTTTTGAGGCCTTCCAGCAGGCCGACGCGGGCACCAGCCGAAAGTATGGCGGCACGGGCCTTGGGCTAGCCATCAGCAGGGAATTGGCCAGCCTGCTCGGCGGAGAAATCCAATTGCGCAGTGCCGTTGGAACGGGCAGTACCTTCACGCTCTACTTACCACAGTTGTACGTGGGTCCCACAACCGCAAGTCCAGCACATAGCCAGGCACCTGCCAACGTGATTCCGCCCGCCATGGTCGCGGCGCAGGAGCGTCAAGTGGAGCGGGTGGCCGACGACCGCGAAAACCTCCAGCCTGGCGACAGCATCATGCTGATCGTCGACGACGATTCCCATTACGCGCGCATCTTGTGCGATCTTGCACGTGATACGGGTTTCAAGGTGCTGGTGGCTCCCACCGGCTCTGAGGCGCTGTCTCTGGTTCGCGAATTCCAGCCAGTTGCGGTTTCGCTGGACGTCTTTCTTCCCGACATGCTGGGTTGGACGGTGCTCAATCATTTGAAGCAGGATCCGGCAACGCGGCACATTCCCGTGCAGATGTTGACGCTCGACGAAGACCGACGGCACGGACTTTCCCGCGGCGCGTTTGCCTTTCTGACCAAGCCCACGAGTCATGAGGGCTTGGAGGCGGCCTTTGCCCGAATGAAGGAATACGCGTCGCCTCGCCGCCGCCGTTTGCTGGTGGTGGAAGACGATCCCGCGGAGCAATTGACGATCCGAGAACTGCTGGGCAGCCGGGACATCGATCTGGAAGTGGTCGCCACGGGCACAGCAGCGCTGCAGGCGGTAAAGGAGCAGCCCTTCGACTGCATGGTGCTGGATCTGCGCTTGCCAGACATGTCTGGATTTGAAGTGCTCGAGCGGTTGAGCGCGCCAACCGGCTCCAGCGATTTGCCAGTGGTCGTCTTTACCGGCCGCGAACTTTCTCTTGAAGAAGATATGCGTCTTCACGATTTGGCTCGCAGCGTTGTTGTGAAGGATGTTGAGTCGCCAGAGCGTTTGCTGGACGAGACGTCGTTGTTCCTGCATCGCGTGATTGCCGATTTGCCTGCCGAAAAACAAAAGATGCTTGATCGTCTGCACCATTCGGACGATGCGCTGGTTGGCAAGAAAGTGATCGTCGTCGACGACGACGTGCGTAATATTTTTGCTCTCAGCAGCGTGCTGGAACGGCGCGGCATGACCGTGCTTACGGCGAGCACTGGCCGCGAAGCCATCGCACTGCTGGAGTCCATTCCGGATGTTGCGATTGTACTGATGGACATCATGATGCCGGAAATGGACGGCTACGAGACCATGCAGGTTATTCGCCGTAATCCCTCGTTCCGCCGGCTGCCGATTATTGCGCTCACGGCGAAGGCCATGAAAGGAGACCGCGAAAAGTGCCTGGAAGCAGGGGCTTCGGAATACCTGGCGAAACCGGTGAATACCGAGCAGTTGCTATCGGCTTTGCGTACCTGGTTGCATCGCTAATTTCGTGCCCAGAGATTGAGAGGCGATCCAACATCGTCATGAGCGCCACACCGACCAACCCAGTGAACATCCTGATGGTGGATGATCAGCCGTCGAAGCTGCTGAGCTACGAAGTGATGTTGGGTGAGCTAGCTAAAGGGTGTTGCAAAACCCCTGATTTTTCAAATTCCGTCGGCTGAGTCAAAAATTTCCCGGGGCAAGGTGGCTCGTTGTTGTTTTGAACTTCCGTCTTTGACCGGCAACCGCCAAA
>Ga0074045_10002034_pt1 | contig 19035 bp, 10 predicted proteins | sample BogForMeECP23OM2_FD_94442 | JGI IMG/M metagenome (GOLD analysis project Ga0074045, IMG submission 94442) | Bog forest soil microbial communities from Calvert Island, British Columbia, Canada - Bog Forest MetaG ECP23OM2 | ecosystem: Environmental > Terrestrial > Soil > Wetlands ...
ACGCATCATCGTCAGCGGCCGCGTGCTCGACGAAAACGGGCGCCCCGTGCCGCGCGCCCTCGTCGAAGTGTGGCAGGCCAACGCCGCAGGCCGCTATCTGCACAAGGTTGATCAGCATGACGCCCCGCTAGATCCCAACTTCACCGGCTGCGGCCACACCTTGACCGATGCCCACGGCCACTACCGATTCGTCACCATCCGCCCCGGCGAGTATCCCTGGAGGAACCACTACAACGCTTGGCGCCCCGCCCACATCCACTTTTCGCTCTTTGGTCCCGCGTTCGCCACTCGCCTGGTCACCCAGATGTTTTTTCCGGGTGACCCGCTGCTGCCTTTCGATCCAATCTTTAATTGCACCGCGGATGAGAAAGCCCGCAATCGCTTGATCTCTCTCTTCGATTGGGAGACCACCGTGCCGGAACACGCGCTGGGCTACAAGTTCGACATCATCCTGAGTGGGCGCTTCGCCACGCCCTGGGAGAAATAGCATGAGTTTGCAGGCCACCACCTCGCAGACCGTCGGCCCCTACTTTCACATCGGGCTCAGTTGGCTGTATGTGAGCGAAATTGCCGACCCGGGTGTTTCCGGCCAGCGTGTGGAGATCGCGGGTCGCGTTCTGGATGCGGACGGCGCCGGCGTTTCCGATGCGCTGATCGAAATCTGGCAGGCCAACTCCCAAGGAAAATACGCGCACCCTTACGATCCGCAGGACAAGCCCGCCGAACCCGGCTTCCTGGGTTACGGCCGCATCCCCACAGACGAGAATGGCCGCTTCAGCTTCAAAACCATCAAGCCCGGTCGCGTCCCCGGCCCCGATGGGAAGCTGCAAGCGCCCCATCTTGTTGTCTCAGTTTTTATGCGCGGCCTGTTGCGCCGCCTGGTCACCCGAATTTATTTCCCGGATGAACCGGCCAACGCCGAAGACTTTGCGCTCAATCTGGTGGAAGGCTCTCGCCGGCACACGCTCATTGCCAAGAAATCCGGCAAGAGTGATGCAACGCTCGAGTGGAACGTAGTGCTCCAGGGCGATGAAGAAACTGTGTTTTTCGACTGCTGAAAAAGCCGCGCCGCGAACGGCATCCCCATCAAAACGGGTATTGTCTCTTCCCCATTTGAATAGTCACCCATTTCACTTCGGTCATCTCTTCGATCGACCAGCGCCCGCCTTCCCGGCCCACACCTGAATCCTTTACTCCGCCAAAGGGCGCAACCACTTCATCGTGCACGGTGGGCCCGTTCAGATGCACCATGCCCGATTCCAGTTCCATCGCGAAGCGCATCGCCAGCTGCATATTGTTGGTCAGCACGGCCGAAGAAAGCCCGTACGAAGAGCTATTCGCCAACGCCAGCGCATGCTCCGGGCTGTCCGCCTTACTCACCGCCGCCACCGGCCCAAACAATTCGTCGCGGAACGCCGCCATGTCCGGCTTAACATCGGCCACCACGGTCGGATAATAGAAGTTCCCTTCATACCGTCCGCCGCACAAAAGCCGCGCTCCCCCCGCCACCGCGTCCTTCACTTTCTTGTCAATCATGGGGCATTGCGAAGACCGAATCAGCGGGCCGATAACGGTGTGCGGATCGCGTGGATCGCCTACCTTCATCGTTTGCGCCTTGGCCGCAAACTTTTTCAGAAACTCTTCATAGATCGGAGCCTCCACAATAATCCGCGACCCCGCCATGCAAATCTGCCCTTGATGGATAAATAAACCAAAGCAGGCCGTGTCCACGGCATAATCCACATCCGCATCTTTCAAAACGATCAGCGGACTCTTCCCGCCCATCTCCAAAGTGAATTTCTTTCCGCGTTTCGCGCATTCCGTGGCAATGATCCGTCCGACCGCCGTCGATCCCGTGAACGAGATCAACTTCACGCGTGGATCGTCATACAAAACCTGCGCCATGCGCGCGCCGTCTCCCGGCACCACGTTGAACACCCCCGCCGGCACGCCGGCGCGGTCAAACACTTCCGCCAGCTTCAATCCCACCAGCGAAGTCTCCTCCGAAGGTTTCAGCACAAACGTGTTTCCCGCGGCCAGCGCAAACGCCACCTTCTTCATCGCCAAAATCACGGGAAAATTGAAAGGAGCGATCCCCGCCACCACTCCCAGCGGCCGCCGAAATACCATCGAAATCAGGCCCGGCACATTCGACGGAATGATGTCGCCGTGAATCCGCCGCGCCTCCCCGGCAATCGATCGCAAATCATCCGAAGTGATCGCCACTTCCATGTGCGCCTTGCCCATCGTGGAACCCGCTTCATCAATCAGCAGCTCCACGATTTCGCTCGTCGCCGCCACCAGCTCATCCGCGACCCTCCGAATGAGCCGCTCTCTTTCCGCAGGCGGTGTGGCCGCCCACTCCACCCTAGCGGCATCGGCGGCATCAATCGCCGCGCGCATGTGTTTTTCTTCCGCCATGAAGATTTTCGCGAACGGCTTCTGATTCGCTGGATTGATGACGTCCGTCAGGTCCGCCGGCGGAATCTCCAGCGCTTTGCCGCCAATATAAGGTGTGGATAACATGTCCCCTCCTAACTAACGACCTTCGGAAACCGCTGGCCCGCTGCACTCCGTAAAAAGCGCGCCGCCCAATTCGCTCAGCCCCACACGCGCCGCACCGTGTCCGTCACCAGCTTAAGCTTGGCCCATTGGCGGTCCTCGGTCAGCAGATTCCCTTCTGCCGTCGAAGCGAATCCGCATTGCGGACTCAACGCCAGATTTTCAATGGGCACGTACTTCGACGCCTCTGCAATCCGCTTGGCCAGTACGTCCGGGTCTTCCATCCGCGCTACCTTGGAGCTGATCAGCCCCAGCACCACAGTTTTCCCCTTGGGCACAAAGCGCAGCGGCTCAAACGTGCCGGAGCGCTCATCGTCGTACTCCAGCAGAAACCGGTCTACCGCCAAGGTGCCAAATAATTTCTCTGCAATCGCGTCGTATCCGCCTTCCGCGTACCAATGACTCCGGTTATTCCCCCGGCACAAGTGAATCCCCAGCGTCACATCGTCATTCCGCGCCGCCAGAAAACACGCGTTGTCCGCCTTCACCGCTTCATCCAGCGCCGCGTCCGGCTCCACTTTCAATTCCGCCTTGATCCACGCCCGCCACTTGGGATCCATGTAGTAGCTATACCGCGGCGCATCAATCTGAATATATTTCACTCCGTCGCTCGAAAGCTTTTTCAAATCGGCCTTCATGATCTCAACAATGTCCCACAGCAGCGCGGAATGATCCTTGTAAACCTTGTCCGTAACTCCCGCCTTAAAAGAAATCGCCGGAAATTGCGTCGCGCTCGGCAACGTCATCTTAATCGGCAGCGGACTGTGCGCCTTCAAAAACGGCAATTCGTGCCCGGTAAGCGGCCGAACCTGGCACAGCTTGGAAGTAACGATGCCGGCCACGCTGCTGACCGCCGCTGCCGCCGTCTGCCCCGCCTGCCAGCTCCTCCCGACCGCGTCCGCCAAATCAAATCCCTCCACCGCGTCGGTGAAATCGCTCATGAAATTTCGCCGCCGCAACTCGCCATCCGTCGCCACTTCAAATCCCAGCTCTTTCTGTTTGTTAAGCACGCGCTGGATGTGCTGATCTTCCACCTGGCGGAGTCGCTCCGGACTGGCGCTGCGTCTGGCTTCCAGCACCTCCGCGGGCCGCAGAAAACTCCCCACGTGATCCGCTCTGAATTTTGCGGGCATACTTTTATCAGTCTCCTCTTACGATGCCTTGCGTTTGCTCGTCTCCAGGGAATTTTCAATCGTCCCCACGGTGGAGATCCCCTCCAACCTGCCCAAGGCCATCGCTAGCCGAGCGGCAATCTCCGTGACCAGGTTGACCTTTTCTGCCAATTCCTTGCCGCGAAACCTCAATGTAGGCCCCGCAATCCCCACTCCCGCCACCACTCGTTCGTGCGCGCCCAACACCGGGGCAGCCACTCCACTCAAACCCCGTTCCAGTTCCTGGTGATCCACGGCATATCCCCGCTGGCGGATCAGCCGCAAATTCTCTTTCAAGTCCGACAACTGCGTGATGGTGAACGGCGTGTACGACTGCAACCCCCGCTTCTTGATGATTTCCCGGATCTCATCCTCGGTCATATACGCAAGCACCGCCTTCCCCGACGCCGTGCAATGCGCCGGGAACATCGCCCCCACCGGCGTCCGCACGGTAATGATCGTGTGCGGCGAGTCAAAGCGATCCAGGCAGATCACTCCGCCGGGCGTCGGCAGCGACAGGCTCACCGACTCCCGCGACCTCTGCGACATCTCCAGCAGCAGCCGATGTGCTTCACTTCGCAACGTCCGCGATTCCACCGCTTTGTTCCCCAGTTGGTGCAATTTCAATCCCAGGCGGTATCGCTCCCCCTCCGCATTTCTTTCGATGAGTTCGAACCTCTCCATGGTATTCAGCAGCCGGTGAACGGTCGCTTTCGTCAGTCCCAGCTCCGATGCCAATTGGGTTACCCCCGCCTCTGGCGCCTGCTCTCCCATGTACACCAGGATTCGCAACGCCTTCTGCAGCGATTTGCTGGGACCCGTATCTCTCTGGGCTCTCCGTATCGAACGCCGACGTAGCACTTGGGCGGTAGCTGGCATCGTTTTCTCCCGGGTGAGGGTGGTGTCGGGCCCCCTTCTATAACCGTCAGGGACCTGGCGCTTCCCTTGACCTCCGGCGCATTCTATTTAAAATTTCGTTGGTGTCAATATGAAATCTCGTTCCATAGAATGGAACAAGGCAAATGGTGAAGGTAGGTGAAGCCCGGTGGCGCGTGCGTTCGCAGTCGTCGACGCGGTCCCATCCTGCCGGCATAGCGTAGGATCGGCAATCGGCAACTTACTCTGTCCGCTTGGCTGGCTTAGGGTACTTGGAACTGCACCAAGACAGGTGTCGCGCTGCCCGCGCCGCTAGAGGTCGTCCCGATCAGCAGAAAGGAGTTGGCATTGATGACGTAGTAGGTAAAAGAGGTTGCGCCTTCAATGCCGTTGCTCGCGCTTGTTGTGCCCGTTCCACGACCCGTAGCGGGCGCCGTCGAGTAGTTTCCAGAGAGCGTGTTCACCGCCTGCAAGGACGAACTGTTCCAGGAGCGGGTATTGCCGGTTATCGGGCCGCTGTTGGAAGGCGTAGGCGCTGTCGGTGTGAAGGTACTGTTCAGCAATGTGTTCGTGGTTGCGTCCGTGCCTTCAAATTGTGTCACGGCAATGAAGTTGGCGGGACTCGAAGTAGTTAAATTCGTCGCTGTTTGTGCAACGAATGTCCCAACCGCCACACTGCCCCCCGTGCCTAACATGATTCCGGAGTCCGTTCCTGTCAGAACAAAGGCAATCCCTTCTCCTGCGGAAGGCGTGATCACACCGGTCCCGTCTGCTTCATAGCTATAGCTTGCAGTGCTTGGGCCGGAGTTGATTACTCCCGCCTTGTTGTCGTCGAAAAGCAGACTCATGCTGCCGGCCGTGTTCGATTGCGTCGTCACTTTCGCAACACCAGCGGTCACATGCCCGCTGCCGCTGATCGAGTTGCCTCCGGTCGCGCCGGAACTGGCAAATACGCATCCCGTCGAAGAACTGGGGTTACTCGCAACGGCGCAGTCGATGGCCGCGCTCGTAGAGTAGGGAGCGTTGCTCTGGAGCGCCGCAGTTCCGCTGAGCAAGGGATGCGAGGTGCTGGTCTGGTCCGTCGAGAGCAGCCAGATTTGGGCGACGGTTCCATTCTGATTCGTTCCGTATACGTAGAAGACAAAGTTAGCGTTAGTAAACGGAGGAGCCGGACTGCCGGTCACGCTGGTGACACTCAGAGTGCCTCGACCCGTTGTGGGATCAATCGTGCAGGACGCAGGATTCAGAGTGCCGGAGAAGCTCACGGCGGTACTCACGGAACCTCCATCGTTGATCGTTCCCGTCGAACCCGTGGCGCCGAATCCACACGTTCCGTTTGCGTTGACCGCGCCAATCATTCCCAGGCGCACGCCCGCGGAAGCTCCTCCAAGGCCTCCAGAAACTCCAAGTGCATAAGTCCCGCTGATACCAGCGGCCACGTTGGTGGGGTTTTGCTGAATCATGAAACCCGAACCTCCAGCGTTTCCGCTTGGTTCAAACTCAATCACGTCCGCATTGTTGCCGAAATTGCTCTGAACGAACTTGAAGACAAACGTTCCCGCGGAAGTACTCAAAGTAAGGTTGCCAAATCCATTGCTTTCGAAGTTGTAGGCGGTCGGGGATGCGGCGAGCACGGTGAGGCCAGCTTGTGGTGCGGCCATAGAATTAACATCGACAACACCGGCGGTGATGTGCCCGTTGCCATCGGCGGTAAAGCTGGCAGCAAGCGCTCGTGGCCCCGCGGAAGTGTAACCTTGAACAAAGAGTGCGTATTGTCCGCACAGAATTCCTGGCGCGGGCGAGCAGTTCACGATGGGAGTCGCGATGTTAACCGTGTTGTTCGTCGTATTGGATTGCCCACCGCCAGTAACTGTGGCTGTAACGGTAAGCGGCGAGGTCGCACCGGTCCCGATCTGGTAGGTCAGGGCGATCGGGGGATAGCTCTGGCCGGCGGGAAGAGGATCACTTCGCGTGCACGACAGGGCAACTTGATCGCAAACCCATGGATCGCCGATGCCGGTCAGGTTGAAAGGACTGAAGAGCGAGGAAGTCGAACTGAGCTGGACCGTGACGGTTCCAGAGGTTGCAGCGCCGCCGGTGTTCTTTACTTGCACGATGTCGGTTACGTTGTTGTTGTAGCTCGCACTTGCTGGTGCGTTCCCGGAAATGACCAGTTTAGCCCCACCGCTGACGGCGTTGACGGTAAGCACCACGTCTGTACTGTGGCTGAGGCTGCCGCTGGTGCCCATGATCATGAATGTGTAGGGGCCCGGAGCCGGTGCGGTCGGTCCAGTTCCAATGGTAAGGACGGAAGTGCCCGAGCCAGTGACTGTCATTGGATTGAAACTAGCGGTTGCACCGCTAGGCAAACTGTTTGTGCCCAGGGTCACGATTCCCGTGAAGCCATTCATCGCTGTGATGGTCACGTTGTACGTCGTGGTACCGCCGGAATTCACAGTCTGTGAACTGGGTGACGCGGAAATGGAGAAATCCTTTGGCGCGGTCGAACTTACCACCAGGGTTACGGTAGTGGTGTGAACGAGGCTGCCACTCGTGCCGGTGATGGTGAGTGTGTAGTTGCCGGGCGTGGTGGTGGTGCCGGTGGATACCGCAAGCGAAGATGTTCCCGCGCCGGTTACGGTTGGAGGAGTGAAGCTGCCGGTCGCGCCCGTAGGCAAGCCACTCACGGTCAAATTGATCGCGCCTGTGAAACCGTTGAGCACACCGGTGGTTACGTTGTAGGTGGTCCCTTGTGCCACCATGACGGTCTGCGAACTGGGCGAAGCAGAAATGGAAAAATCGGGTGAAGGTGCGGCGTTCACAACGAGCGTGACCGTCGTGCTGTGCGTGAGCGTCCCGCTTGTGCCCGTAATCGTCAGCGGGTAGGTGCCAGCCGCAGTGCCGCTCGTGGTCGAAACGGCAAGCCCGGATGTCCCCGAGCCGGTTACCGACGGGGGCGTGAAACTTCCCGTAGCGCCGCTCGGCAAGCCGTTCACGCTGAGATTCACCATGCCGGTGAAACCGTTCAAGGCGCCGACTGTTATGTTGTAAGTGGTGCCCAGGCCGGCGGTGACGGTCTGCGAGCTGGGCGAAGCGGAGATCGAAAAGTCGGGAGTGGGGGGGCCAGTCACAATTGTAAACGTCATGGTGTTGCTCACGACGCTTCCCGGTGGCTTCTGAAGGACAGTGATATCTACGGAGACGTCGCCTGTTTGCTCAGGAGTGGCTTGCGCGCGAGGCTGCTTCAGACTTGCGAGACGCACCGTGGCCTTGGCCTGTGCCGCGGCGGCAATCAAATTGGCGGGTACTTGCGCGTCGAGTTCCGTGCTGCTGACAGCTTGCGTCGCCAGAACCTGCCCATTCCACTCGACAACATCCGTGTTAAGGAAACCCGTTCCCATCACCTTGAGGGTGAATCCCGCACTGCCAGCCGGAACGCTGGCTGGATTGACGCCGGTGATCGTTGGAAGAGGCAGCGAACTCGATGAACAGCCGGCTAAAGCTGCGGACGCGACGAGCAGAGCGATTCCCGACACAACAGAGCCAAGGAAAGATCTTTTGCCTTTCATGGTTGCCTCTCCGTTCCTAAAACTAAGGTCCCCTGAATCTTGCCTACTGGCCCGATTTCCCGAACAGCCGATACATCACCCCGAACGAGCCTTCGTTGAGATGAACATTCACGCCGGCGTTTTTCATCGGCAGATAGTCGTAGCCGGCGAAGAAACTCCAGCGGCCCGAGATTTTTACCCGCACGGCCGCACCCACGGTCCAGCTGGTTCCGTCGACACCCCGGCTGTTCGAAGATGTAGTGCCGCCAGAGACCGTTTCTTTGGTGTCGATGTTCACGTGCCAGAAATCGCCGCCGCCATGAACGTTGAAGGAAAGCCTGCTGCCCAGGGGAATCCCCACACCCGCGGTCAGAGTGTCGCCGCGGACTGTGCGATTGACATTTACGGTGTCCGTACCGCCGCCTGGAAGCGAGGTGCTGCCGTTCGAGGAGATCCCGTTCGCTGCATAATAATAATTAGCAAAGGAAACCGGCCCGATATTCAGCGCAGCGCCGACGTCGCCGGAGAACGCAGTCGGCGAAGGAGTACTAAATGTTCCGCCGGGAAGCATTTCTCCATGCGTTCCGCCAAGATTCTTGAAGCCGACTCCACCCCCCAGATCGATGGAGACGACCTGGTAGAAGCCCTTAGCGGTCGCGCCTCCACCGCCCGCATGCGTCACATGCACCTCAACGGTTCCCGGTGTGATGTTGACGGTGATTTTGTCGCCGTCGTGAATCAGGTAGAGGCCAGCGGCGCGGTCCTTGCATTTGCAATCGTCGGTGTTGACGCATTTTTGATCCTGGGGAGGAATCTCGGCCGCGGATTGCACGATGTAGACGACGTTTTTGCCGTCCTTGCAGCTGCGCACGGTAATCTGCACCTGGGTTTGCCCCTTGGGCTTGATGATGTTGCTAAGGTCGAGAACACTGGTCCCGGAAGAATCTGTGGTGACGGTTCGTGTCTTAAGCATGTTGCTCAGGTTCAAAGCGTTCGCGTTGCCTTCGGCGGGCTGTGCGTTGGGTTGAGCCTGCGGTGTCTTGATCAGATTGGCCGCAATGAAAACGACGCTCACGCCGGAGGCGGGCTGACCATTCATGTTCACGTTCACGGTGACCTGTTGTGCGTTCGTTCGTGCAACCCCGAGCAACGCAAACAACGCCGTGATAGCTACAAGCCCGAATCGCTTCATGTTGTCCTCCGATCGACGAGTCGTCCGATCTCTTTCCGTTCCCTTTTTGGCCGCTTGTATACCTTAAGGCGCTCCAGCCGTGCTGCTTGACTTGTGCGCTTCCTCCAGCACCATGGCGATGTCCCGCCAGCGTCCGGGGGCGGCGGCGCGCAAGGCATCGGTCATCTCATTCGTCCACTTCACGTTCAGGTGCTCGGCGTTCTTCTTCGTGCGTTCCAGAAAAACTTCGGCGAATTTCTGCTCGGACCAGTTTTCCAGTTGCGCCCAGACCGCGTGCTGGCGAATGAAATCGGCGTAAGCAGCTGGGTCGCTGTCGGGATGGAATTTGCCGGCGGCCGCCAGCTTGCTGCCAGCTTGCAGAACGGCCCGGATCGGCTGGTATTTCTGCTGCACCGCCGGTGGCGCCAGGCGATAAAGTTGCCCAACCTCGGGTGGCAGCTTGGCCATCTCCAGGCAGTACGCCGTGAGTTGTTGGGACACATTGCTTCCGCCTGCGGCATTGTTGACGGGATTCGGCGTGCCGGGTTTCAACGGTTCGAGAACCATGCCTTCGGGGAGACTGATGTTCCCCTTCAGCTTTCCGGAAGGATCGTGCACCCGGAACTCAAGAGCGTTGCTGCCGAGATTCCCATTCGAGGCAATCGAAAACGTGGGGCTTTCTGCGGACGGGAGAGATGCGAGGAATGGAGGCGAAAGCGATGGAACAGCCGGAACTCCGTACGAAGGAGCGCGCGATGGGCTTCCAAAGCGATAAGCCGCAAGCCGCAGGCGGCCGCGAGCCTGAGAAGCTGGCCGCTGATTCCGGGCGGTATTTTGCTGGAATCCGCCCTGCAACGCCCCTTGGGTTGTCGCCGGAGCAGCGCCTCCCGGGTTGATGTTGATCGTGATTACGATGTTCTGGACCGCAGGCGCAGCCGGCGCCTTTCCGAAAAGAAGTGAATTAAGCACGTCGAACCCGCCAGATCCTCCGAGCAGGGAGCCCAGGAGCCCCCCTATGCTGTTCGGGTTTCCTCCGTTCAGTAAGTTTTGTCCGTTGTCTCCGTTCCCGGCGGGGCCTCCATTCGGATGATCCGTGGGATTTCCGCTCCCGATTACGCTCACGGGGTTTTCTGTTGGAGGACAAGCCGGCAAAGCGAGGCAATCGTTGTAAGCTTTCCGGGACGCGGCCGCCGCGTTATTTTTTGCTTCCAGGTCCGCTTTCTCGGCTGCGACATTGTCGCGCAGAGCTTTCGCCTCTTGGCGGATCTTATTGGCTTGCGCCGTGGCCGCTGTAGCTTGAGCTGCAATATCATTGCTCTGGTTAGTGGCGTCAGCAGCCATCTGCTGCCATTGCCCGGCCATTTGGTCCGTGGACGCGGCTGCGGCTTTCTCCTGATAAGTTTGCGCATCGGCGGCATACATCGCCGAGTAGGCTGACAACTTCTGGCTGTGTGCATCCCACTGTAGTGCGGAAGCGTCCAATCGGTCAGCTTGATTCAAATCGCTCTGTGAATTTGCCAGAGCGTCCGCCGCAAGTTTTGCTGCCAGTTCGTTGCGGTCCGCAATATCGAGCCAGGCCTTGCACGCCGCCTTAATGTCGGTCCCCGCCGGCCAACATTCCGGCAGCGGCTTGTCGGGAAGCAAGGGAAGGCCATTAGGCGGAGAGGTATTCGGCGCCTCGGGAACTGGCGGTGCGGGGGGAACTGGGGGTTCAGCCGCGGAAGAACCCCCTCCGGGTATTGTGCCCTTGCCAGTTGGCCCCTTAGCCGGGGCGGTAGCAGCGCCACTCTGCATCGGAGTTGTCGAATTCTTGGTTTCGTTCGCCTTGTTGGTGCCATTGCCAGTGCCAGGTCCCGTCGCGTTGTCCGTGTTAGAGGTTGCTCTCGTGCTGCCGGTCGGGGCGTTGCCGGTTGCCTTGGACGTTACCGGTTGACCGGTCAAAGGATCCAGGCCGAACTGTTCTGCAATGGTATTCAGCCGCTGCCCGATCAGGTGGCTGCACTTCTCTTTCAGGCAATCCGCGAGCTGTTGGATTCCGTCCTGGAGGCGCGCGGTGAGGCGCTGCTCTTTCGCCACCAGGCGGTCCCGCTCTTTGACGAGAGCCGCTGCGTCGGCTTTGAGTGACTCTAACTGCGCTTGCGCAGCATTGAGATCGCGCTGGATGCCTGCGAGGTCGGAACGGTTGCGGACAGACTGTTCGAGGATGTTGCCGTCCGCATCCTTAACTGTCACTAGCACCGTGCCGTCCGCCTGTGTAATGGACTCTCTCGTGATCCCGGTCTGCGGGTCGTACCCGCTGCCTCCGATCCCCTGCTGCGCCGCCAGAGCGGCCTGCAGCCCAGCGATCTTCACTTGGGCCGCGCGCTGTGCGATCTGGTTGTTCGCAATGCTGGCGTTCTGCGCGGCCACTTGCATTTGAGCTTGCGCGAGTTCATTGCGCAGCTCAATGACGGCTCGAAGGTACGGCAGACATTCCGGACAAACCTCTGCGGGAGTTTTGGGAGCAGGGGGAGGGGGAGGCGGCTGTGGTGGGGTTGGCGGTGGTGGGGTTGGCGGCTGCGGGGTGGTCGGCCCGCCAGCTGGCGTGCTGCCACCGGGGGGGCTGGATGCTGGTGGATTAACGGCCATCTTATCGAAGCGCTGTGCAAAGTCATCCATTTCCGCGGCGATGTTCTGGAAGGCGGCTATTGCAGAATTGTCCAGGCCATGGAACTTCAGCTCGCCCCACGAGCCGATGTAGCTGCTCAGGTTACTCGCCATGATCGCCAGCTGTTCGGGCGTGAACGTGTGTTGAGCGTAGCCGTTGTGAATCCACGACGCCTCGGCCGCTATCGTCTTGGACCATGCCTCGGTCTCATGCTTCTTCTCCCACGGCGAGAGCTCGTAAAGCCCTGCGAGATAACTCTGGCCGGAGTGGATGTCTTCATGGAACAGGGTCCGGGCGAGCGAAAACAGTTCGCGAAAATTCTTGTTCGGGTCCAGGGTAATGCCCCGATAAGCAGGGAGATCGGTGATCCAGATGGTCCCGACATCGATTCGTGTGTACTGCGAACTGGTGCCGGTCTCGGCGTTTCCATCAACGTGCCCGTAGGAGTATTGGAGCGCATTCAATCGATCGCGCACACGCTGGGCCGTCGCAGTCTCGCCCATCTTTTCGAGCAGATTCGCAGCGTTGGCAATGCTCTGTCCCTCGGGCGAGCCGGGCGTGATCACCGTATTGTCAGCACGGATGCTTGAAGCGGACAGCAGAATAAGGAGCAGGAGAAGGGACAGGCGAACCCCCATCCCACACGAATGAGGAGGCTCGGTGAACCTAGCGCGTCTCTTTTTCTCATCTTTTGAGGGGTGGACTCGCGAATTCAAGTAGCTACACTTGTTAGCAAACCACTTAGCCAAAATCCCGACGATGGACGTTGCGCCGCTTGCCGAATGCTCGCGAGAGCAGCTTTGTGACTTGCTGTCCCACAATCCAGTGCGCGTAAAACCTGATTGGTTTGGCATCGATATCGTCATGCAACTTTTGCTCACAAAATAATGTCCATCCAGTACTGGCTCTATCGTGTTTGCAAAGCAATTAGCGAATCTCGGCAGATAACCAGCGGATGCCCGCACTCCTCGATGAAATGAACGTTTCCAGCTTCGGTCCAGCGAAAGATCGTGTGCCTGCTAACGCTAGCGATTTGGGCCGCCTGCTCTGGTGTAACCATCACGACTTGGCCACGGCAGGCCGGACACCACATCACAGTGGCGCGCTGAATTGCACCACCGCGGAGCACGATGCGTTCTTCGGTCTCGATGGTGATCTCCCGCGTCACTTTTTTCCGCCTTTTCAAGCAGCCCCCAATTCATCTCGCCGCGAAGCAACCACTTCTTGCCACCCCGGCTGGGGTAGCTTAGAATCCGGGCAATACCCACCGGACCCGCGCATGGGCAGGTATCCAATGACAGAAACGGTCCGGTTTTGTCCTTCGGAAGTTCTGAATTATCGCTGAGGAAACCGTGAATGCTCCTATTCCCAGCCAGCGGAAGGACTTGTTTGAATTCGGTGCATTTCGTCTCGACCCCGTAAGACACACACTTCAGAAAGACAGCAAAACTCTCCCACTGCCCCCGAAGGCTTTCGAGTTGCTAGTACTCCTTGTGCAGAAGAACGGAGATCTGCTAACCAAGGCCGATTTGCTGAATGCCCTGTGGCCAAATACCTTTGTGGAAGAAAACAATTTGACCCAATACATCTCGATGCTGCGGAAACAGCTGGGCGAAGGGGCCGGCGAGGACCAGAAATACATAGAAACGGTGCCGCGCCTCGGCTACCGGTTCGTGGCAAAGGTGCTGACACTACCCGCAAATGACGACAGTCTTGTTTGGGCGACCGAAAAAAGGACAAAGGTAATCATCCGCGAGGAAGAAGAAGTGGAGATCGACGAGGCACTCGACGTCCATTCGATCACAGTTCCTGCGAGCGAACTGATTCGTGCAAAACCTCAAAGGACTGAAATCTCAAAAGTCATTCGCGCGGAATCCGAGGATGCGAGACACGTCATCGTCTGGAAGTTGCCTCTGCTCGTAACGGTGGTTCTCCTTTTGGCAACCGCCGGGTATTTCGGAGTTCGCCAACGGTATGCCCGGCGCAATGCCGCGCCGGTGGCAACGACGGATGCGCCCATCAAGCCGCGCCATTCCGTCGCCGTGTTGGGAATAAAGAATCTTTCAGGCCGCAAGGAAGACCAATGGCTTCCTGATGCATTCACGGAAATGTTGTCTACCGAACTTGCGGCCGGCGGACAGTTGAGGGTTGTGCCCGGCGAAGACACCAGCCGGGCAAATGCCGATTTGCATTTGCCGGACGCAGCTGGATTCTCCGAGTCCACGCTTTCGCAAATTCGAAACCGGTTGGGCAGCGATGTCGTCATTTCCGGTTCTCTGGTGGATTTGAACCGGACTTCCGGAAAGCAAATTCGCCTGGATCTTCGCGCGCAAGACGCAGCGACCGGCGAAACCTTGGCGTCCGTTGCGCAGACGGGAACTTCGGATGATCTGTTTGCCATAGTCTCCCGTTCGGGAGCGCAGCTTCGCGAAAAGCTGGGCGTCCCCGGAATTTCGGGCACGGAAGAAAGCGAACTGCAAGCCGCATTGCCCTCGACTCCGGCCGCCGCGCGTCTCTACTCCGAAGGGCTCTTGCGTTTGCGCTCGTATGATGCAGCGGGAGCGGAAAAACTCCTGAGCAGAGTGGTCGCCCTTGAACCTTCCTATGCATTAGGACATTCGGCGCTAGCCCAGACCTGGTCGGCTCTCGGCTACGACGAGCGGGCAAGACTCTCCGCGAAGCGCGCCTTTGATCTTTCCGAAAACCTTTCACGGCAGGATCGTCTCTCCATTGCCGCTCAATATTGGGAAACCCTTCGGGACTGGGACAAGGCCGTTGCCACCTATCAGGAGCTCTACACCTTGTTTCCAGACAATGTGGAATACGGTCTGCGCCTCGCCGACTCGCAAACTTCCGCCGGAAAAAGCAAGGAGGCGCTGGCGACCATCGAACGTTTGCGCAGGCTTCCGCCTCTGGTCAGCCGCGATCCGCGGATCGATCTGTCCGCGGCTGTTGCCTTTGAATCCCTGGGTGATTTCGAGCAGGACAAACTGTTCTCCGAACGTTCCGGCCAGAGCGCTGAATTGGTTGGCGCGCACATGGTCGTGGCGCGTGCCGCGATCAGAGAAGGTTGGGCGCTTCGCCGCCTTGGACAAAGAGACGAATCAATTGCCACCTTGAAAAAAGCTCAGGAACTGTTTTCCGCGGCGCACGACGATCAGGGAGTCGGTTCCGCGCTACGCGCCAGTGGCACCATTTTTGCCGAGATGGGTGATTACTCCCGCGCGCAAAAGGAATGCGAGCAGGCGCTGGCAATATTTCGTCGCATCGGAGATCGCCGCGGAACGGCAATCACTCTGAATTCCTTGGCCATTATTCACTACGAACGCGGAGAACTCGACCAGGCGAAGCGCCTCTACGAACAGACGCTGGAAATTCAACGCGAAGTCGGATCCAAAACCAACACGGCAGGCGCCCTGGGCAACATCGCCAACGTAGAGGACGCACAAGGCCACCTCGCGGAAGCTCTCAAGCTCAACCAGGAATCGCTGGTCATCTTTCGCGAAACCGGCGATCAGCGTGCCACGGGAACTGCTTTGGGCAATGTAGCCATCCTGCTATACGAAATGGGAGATCTTTCCGCTGCAAAGAGCAAATACGCCGAATCGCTCGAAATTAAACAAAAAATCGGCTACCAGCGTGGTGTTGCCTACGATCTTTCCGGGCTCGCAGAAGTGTTCCAGGCCGAAGGCGACCTGGTGACATCACGGCAAAAGCAGGAAGAGGCACTGGCGATCCGTACGAGGATCGGAGAGAAACACAACGCGGCCGCAAGCGGCATTTATCTTGCTCAATTGTCCCTCGAAGAGGGCAAGCCAGCGGAAGCCGAAAAACAAGCGCGGGACGCAGCCGAGGAGTTTCGGATGGAAAAGTCTGGACCTGACCAGGCCATCGCTCTCGTCATTCTCTCGCGGTCGCTTCTTGTTCGAAATAAAATCCCGGAAGCACGTGAGGCCGTGGACCAAGCCCGGAAACTTGCCAAGAATGCTACCAATCTCCCTTTGCAGTTCGACATCCTGATCGCCTCTTCCCGAATTGCTATCGCGGAGGAGAATGCGGCAAGAAAATTACACACCCCCGAATTTCGGGGACAACTCGAAGCCGCCCTGACCCGCGCACGAAAATCGGGTTACTTGGAATACGAGTTCAAGCTGCGGATCCTTCTCGGCGAACTCGACCTGCTTCTCGGCAACACCTCCAGGGGACATGCGGAACTTGCCGCCCTTCAGCACGATGCCAGCGCTCGTGGTTTCGGCCTCATAGTTCGAAAAGCGAACACAGCACTCACCACCCCGACTGGCCACAACACACAGGATTGAATTCTCCAACCTGAAGGAGATTCCCGAGCAAATGAAGCGCCGTTGGAAGATCGTGTTCTCCATACGACAAGACTGAACCGAGGAAACTGTTTCCGTGTAATCGCTGTCAGGACACTCGGTTTCTGATCAAGCAGATTTTTTAGAAAGTGAATAAATGCGGCCGATGCATGCTTATGATCGCTATTCAATGAGTCGGCGCTAGATAGTCTCTACTCACGGTGATTTTCAGGTATTAATCCGACGATTCTGATGGCGGTGTTCGCGAACCAGCTGTGGCTACCGATCCCTGCAGCTGGTTCGCGTAATTCTTATCCGGGTCTTTCTTGAGGTCGATGGTCTTGCTGGCCTCTCCGCGCCAGATCAACCGCTTCTTTCCCCGATCAAACACGTTTACCGCGAGCGTCCCAGATCGGAGGTGTTTACTTCCCGGATCCGGGAGGGAAGTTCTTCAGCAGTTTTTGCGCTCCCTTGTTGAGCCTTTCCTGGTTTTTCTCCTGTTTTTTGCTGGGTTCAATCGCATGTTGGGCAGCACCTATCCAAATGAGCTTCTTTGCAGCAGGGTCATACATGCCAAGAACGAAAGTCCCGATGTTAATGGTTGAAGTAGTGGCCGAAAAGGAATCGAGGCCGCCGCCCCATGGGCCCCAGCCGCCCCAGCCCCCGCCTCCCCAGCCGTTCGCGAAGCCGTTTAGTTGCTTCTCCCGATCGATAGCGAGTTGGTAGCCAAGAAGTAAATCAGCTTTATCGCCGTCAACCACCTTGGTTAGGCCCTTGGCCGCCATTTGGGAATCGACCGCTTGCTTGACCTGGGTGTCCAGGATCTGGTCGGGCTGCCCACCTACTCGGGGTACGCCCTTTACCTCGTCGACCCATGCATAGGTGTGATATTTCGAAAAATCAGTTCCTGGCATATAGTTCGTTCTCACGTCCTGTCCGCGCGTCACAGAGCACGCGACAATCGCCAGGACCAATGCAAGACCAACCTTTGCCTTCCAGTTTCGAGATTTTTGCCACATCGTACTTTTCCTTTCAGTCACTTGCGTCATCCTTTCGTCCGCAATGCTCGATTGGCCAATGCATTCGAGTGGCTATCGGACCCTCGCATCGGGCTGTTCGCGCAAGTGCGTTCTGCGGAAGAACATAGAGAGGACTCAGCAGATCCTTTCGCATCACCAGAGAGCCCGATTCCGGGCGTGCTGCCTGCATTCGGGCACCCGAATCCCCGCACAAGTGCTGGAAGCTCCTGTTTTCTCGTTGTTCGCGAATGGCACCCCGCTTGCCTAAATACGACTGAGCAAGATCCGCACGGCCTATATTCCAAACCCACCTTTACCAGTGGTGAGGGTGCTTTCGGAAAAATCGCGATCTGCCTCACGCAGAGTGGAAACGTAAGGAGCCCCAAAATGGCGTCGAGAGTACTAGTTGAAGAACCCGCACCGCAGTCTCTGAGTGCGTATGGGAAAGCGCGCTCCACGGTGCAAGGAACACCGTTGACCTCTGAGGAACTTAGGAAGACCCACGCATACTGGCGGGCATGCAATTATTTGGCGCTCGGGATGATCTATCTCCAGGCGAATCCCTTGTTAAAAGAGCCGTTGCAGCCCGACCATATTAAGAACCGCCTGCTCGGACACTGGGGTTCCAGCCCCGGCCTCGCTTTCACCTACATCCATTTAAACCGCCTCATCAAGAAGCTTGATCTCGACGTGATCTTCATGGCTGGCCCTGGGCACGGAGCGCCAGGCGTCCTAGGCCCTGGGTATCTCGAGGGGACGTATTCCGAGATTTATCCCGAAAAGAGCGAAGATGAGCTTGGACTCAACGAGTTCTTCAGACAATTCTCCTTTCCTGGCGGAATCGGCAGCCACTGCACGCCGGAGACTCCCGGCTCGATCCACGAGGGGGGCGAATTGGGCTATGTGCTCTCGCATGCGTGTGGCGCGGCGTTCGACAACCCCGACCTGATCGTCGCTGCGGTGGTTGGCGACGGCGAGTCCGAAACCGGACCACTGGCCACTTCGTGGCACATCAGCAAATTCCTGAATCCCATTCGCGATGGTGCGGTGCTGCCCATCCTGCATTTGAACGGATACAAGATTAACAATCCCACGCTTCTGGCGCGCATCAGCCACGAAGAGTTAGAAAGCCTCCTGCGCGGGTACGGTTGGACGCCCTACTTCGTCGAAGGCTCGGATCCTGACAGCATGCACCAGGCCATGGCAGCCACCGTGGAACATTGCGTCCGGGAGATCCAGGCGCATCAGCAGGAATGCCGCACGAGCGGCGTGGCCAAGCGGCCGCGCTGGCCGATGATCGTGTTGCGCTCTCCGAAAGGCTGGGGCGCACCGCGAGAAGTTGGCGGTCACCGGCTCGAAGGTTTTTGGCGGGCCCACCAGGTGCCGTTGACCGAGGTGAAGAAGAACCCCGAACAGTTGCGCATCCTGGAGACGTGGATGCGCGACCAAAAGCCTGAAGAGTTATTCGAAGAGAACGGCAGGTTGATTCCGGAACTGAAAGAGCTTGCGCCCAAGGGAAACCGGCGCATGAGCGCCAACCCGCATGCCAATGGCGGAGTCCTCAAAAAGGCGCTGCGCTTGCCTGACTTTTGCGATTACGCCTTGAAGGTGGATCAGCCGGGAAGCATCGAAGCCGAGAATGTTCCCCCCTTGGGGAACTTCCTGCGTGACGTGATGAAGATGAACATGAACAACTTCCGCGTGTTCGGCCCGGACGAAACCACCTCGAACAAACTGCAAGCAGT
>Ga0074045_10002035_pt1 | contig 19034 bp, 15 predicted proteins | sample BogForMeECP23OM2_FD_94442 | JGI IMG/M metagenome (GOLD analysis project Ga0074045, IMG submission 94442) | Bog forest soil microbial communities from Calvert Island, British Columbia, Canada - Bog Forest MetaG ECP23OM2 | ecosystem: Environmental > Terrestrial > Soil > Wetlands ...
CGCGGGGTCACCCTGAACGCCGGGGGCGGCACGTTCAGCCCGTCCTCGGGCACGACGCTGACCTACGGGGGCATCGTCGCGGGCGCGGGGGCCCTGACCCAGGCTGGCGCGGGCACGCTGACCCTGACAGGCGCGAACACCTACACGGGCGCGACCAACCTGAACGCCGGCACGCTGAGCGTCGGCGCGGACGCCAACCTGGGCACGGCGCCGGCCTCGGCCACGGCGAACATGCTCAATTTCAACGGCGGCATGCTGACCACAACGGCCGGTTTCACGCTCAATGCGAACCGCGGAATCGCGGTGGGCGCCGCCGGCGGCACCCTGAACGTGGCCTCCGGCACGCTGGTTTTCGGGGGCCTGATCACCGGCACCGGCAGCCTGGCCCTTCCCGGGACCGGAATCCTCGACCTGACCGGCAACAGCCTCAACTTCGGCGGAAGCGCGACAGTCACCTCCGGCGAGCTCGAGGTCACCGGCAAACTGCCGACCATCGGCACGCTCACCCTGGGCTCGGGCAGCACGCTGTTCGTGAACGGGTCCGACCTCTCCATCGGGAACCTGGTGATCAGCGGAAACGCGATCATCGACTTCGGGAGCGGATCCCCGATCCTGAACGCGGGCACCTTCACGGTCGACCCCGGCGCCACGCTCACCGTCGAGGGCTGGTCCAACGCGGTAGATTACTTCTACGCGCAGAACTGGACCGGGGTCACCCTGGGCTCGAGGGGAACGGGGGCGGAGACCCAGGTGACCTTCAACGGCTACAGCAGCAGCAGCACCGGCTGGCTCAGCTACGACCACGAGATCTCGCCCGCGCCGGAGCCCGCCGTCTACGGCGCCATCCTCGCCGGCATATGCCTTTTGGGGGTTGTGGTACACCGCAGGAAGCATCCCGCGGCATAGGGAGGGATCGGGCAGGGGTGCCCGATCCCTCATGCCCCCCCCGGCGCAGGCGCCCCGCGGGCGCAGGGCCCGGCCCGCACGTCACTTGACCGCCCGGGATGCGTCAATCTAATGCACCCAGGGGACCCCAATGGGCACCGTTCATCCAATCCGCGCCTCTTTCGCCATCGTGTCGGCCTCGGCGGCCCTGGGATGGGGCGCGTCGCTGCGCGCGGACCTGGCGCAGGCGTCGCCCTTCCTGCCCCTGAACTCGGCGGCGGCCGCGGGCCAGTCGGGCCCGGCGGGGCCCGTCGAGCTGCGCGGGATCATGTCGACCTCGGACGGCGTCGCCTACTGCATCTACGACACGGCCAAGAAGACGAGCGCCTGGGTGAGGCTGAACGAGGGCGGAAACGACTTCGTCGTCCGGTCTGCGGATCCGGCCGGCGACAGCGTGACGGTCGATTTCCAGGGACGGAGCATGAGGCTCGTGCTGCGCACGGCCAAGGTCGCGTCGGCCGGCTCCGGCGGGTCGGGCGTGGCGCCCGCCGTCCCCGGCGCCGTCTCGTCCTCGGTCGTGCTCAATCCCAGCCCCGCCGACGAGCAGAAGCGCCTTGACGCGGTAGCCCAGGAGGTGCGCCGGCGCAGGCTCGAGCGCGAGAGGGCGGCGCAGGGCGGGGGCCAGGCCCCCGGCGCCGCCCCGCTCGCCGTGCCCAACCGCTAGGCGTCGGGGCCGGGCGGCAGATATTTCGTGCAGACGCCGGGTGTCCGGCTAGCTTGAGTTCCAAATGGGAGCTCAGCAGAGCCGCGCCGAGGGCGGACCCTCCAACTCGGAGCTGATCCGCCGCCTCTTCCGCCTCGCGTGGCGGTACCGGACGCGGTGCGTGCTGGTGCTGGGCATCCAGCTCGTCCTGCTGACGATGGGCCTGTTCGGGCTGAGCTTCACCGGCATCGGGATCGACTACATACGGGGCATCGTCGGCCACCCCGCGCCGGGGCCGGCGCCGGCCGCGGCGGTCCACTTTCTGCACGTCAGCCTTCCGGCGGGCATGCATCCCATGCACGTCCTGGGGATCCTCGGGGGGCTGATCCTGCTGCTCTCGGGCTGCAGGGCGGTCCTCAACTACGTCTACGCCGTGCAGGTCAATATCCTCGTCCAGCAGAACCTGGTCGTCGACGTGCGCTCGGAGATATACGACAAGCTCCAGAGGCTCAGCTTCCGCTTCTTCGACGCCAACACGACCGGGTCGATCATCACCCGGGTGACCGGCGACGTGCAGTCCGTGCGGATGTTCGTCGACCAGGTGCTGATCCAGAGCGTCATCATGGCGATCTCGCTCACGGTCTACGCGGTCTACATGGCCAGCCTGAGCCCCGGCCTGACGCTGGCGTGCCTGGCGACGACGCCGGTCCTCTGGATCATGTCCGCGACGTTCTCGCGCAAGATCCTTCCGGAGTACGCGGCGAACCGGACGCTCGTCGAGAGGATGGTGCAGTACCTGGCGGAGAGCATACAGGGGGTGGCCGTCGTGAAGGGTTTCGGCCGCGAGCCGGAGAACCGCCAGAAGTTCGACGAGCTCAACTCGGCCGTCCTCACCCAGCAGTACAACATATTCTGGTGGGTGAGCCTCTTCTCGCCCACCGCGGGCTTCCTGACGCGGATCAACACGATCGTGCTCCTCGGCTACGGGGGCTGGCTCGTGGCCCAGGGCCGGCTGCCGCTCGGCGCGGGCCTCGTCGTCTTCGCAGGGCTCCTGGACCAGTTCGCCGGGCAGGTGAACAACGTCGCGAACATCGTCAACTCGGTCCAGCAGTCGCTCATCGGGGCGCGCAGGGTGTTCGAGATCCTCGACGCCCCGATCGAGATCCGGTCGGCGCCCGACGCGGTCCGCCGCGCCCGCCTGGAGGGGGCCGTGCGCTTCGAGGGCGTCTCGTTCGAGTACGGGCGCCTCGACCCGGTCGTCAGGGACATCGACCTCGAGGTGAAGCCGGGCGAGTGCGTCGCGATCCTCGGGGCGACCGGCGCGGGCAAGAGCGTGCTGATGAGCCTGATCCCCAGGTTCTACGACGTGTCGAAGGGAAGGATCCTGATCGACGGGATCGACGTGCGCCGCCTGCACCTGGACGACCTGCGCCGCAACATAGGGACCGTCTTCCAGGAGAGCTTCCTGTTCTCGAACACCGTGGCCGCCAACATCGCGTTCGGCCACCCCGACGCGACGCAGGCGCAGATCGAGCGGGCGGCCCGCATCGCGGCGGCCCACGAGTTCATCATGGCGCTGCCGAAGGGCTACGAGACGGTGCTCGGCGAGAGCGGCAACAGCCTGTCCGGGGGGCAGCGGCAGCGGCTTGCGATCGCCCGCGCGGTGCTCCTGGAGCCGGCTATACTCCTCCTCGACGACCCGACGGCGGCGATCGACAGCGCGACCGAGCACGAGATCTTCGAGGCGCTCGACCGGGCGATCGCGGGCAGGACGACCTTCATCGTCGCCCACCGCCTGAGCACGCTGCGGCGGGCGGACCTCATCATCGTCCTCGAGGACGGGCGGATCGTCCAGCGGGGCACCCACCGGGACCTGATCCGCGTGCCCGGCCCGTACCTGCACGTGGCCAACCTCCAGCTCGTCGACAGCCGCGAGCTCCAGGGGTCGGCCGGGGGGGGCGGGCCATGAGCGCCGATAGGACCCGCAGGACCAACCTGATCCTCGTCCAGCGCGTACGCGACGAGGACGACGACGAGGAGCAGTTCAAGCCGCTCGAATGGGGCATCATCCGCCGCCTCCTCGGGTACACGCGCCCGGTGAGGCGCAAGCTGGCGGCCATGGCCGTCCTGACGGTAGCCCGCTCGATCCAGCTGCCGGCGCTCGCCTGGATCACGGCCAGCGTGATCAAGGGGCCGATCGCCCACGGCGAACTCCGGGCGATCGCCCTTGGCACGGCCGCTTTCGCCCTGCTGGCAGTCGTGACGGACGCTATGTTCCACTTCCGCCAGCGCTTCGCCCTCGAGATCGGCGAGACCGTCGTGAATGGGCTGCGCTCAGAGATCTTCGAGAAGACCCAGCGCCAGCCGATGAGCTTCTTCCACAGGATGAAGCTGGGCCGGATCCTCAGCCGCGTCACGAGCGACGTCGAGGCCGTGCGTGTCGGCATCCAGGACGTCGGCTTCGTGAGCGCGATCCAGTTCGGGCAGATGGTCTTCGCCGCCATCGTCCTGATCTGCTACGACTGGAAGATGTTCCTCGTCGTGGTGTGCATGGCGCCGGTCCTCTGGGTCGTGAACAAGCACTTCAGGATGAAGCTGAGCCGCCTCACGAGGGCCTCCCAGGAGAGCTTCAGCAGGGTCACGGCGACGCTCGCGGAGTCGGTGAACGGGATCCGCGTGACCCAGGGCTTCGTGAGGCAGGACACGAACGCCGGCCTCTTCAGGAGCCTGCTTTCGGACCACTCGAGGTACAACATCGCTCTAGCGAGGACCTCGGCGGTTCTGGCGCCGATCCTTGAGCTCAACAGCCAGTTCTTCGTGGCGACGCTGCTCATCGTCGGCGGCTGGCGCAGCTTCCACGGCTACATGCAGGCGGACGACCTGATCATGTTCTTCCTGCTCGCGAACATCTTCTTCTCGCCGATCACGGTCATCGGCAACCAGTACAACCAGGGCATGCTGGCCATGGCCGGGGCCGAGCGGATATTCCGCCTGATCGACACGCCCCCCGACTGGGAGGACGCGCCGGAGGCGGCCGCGCTTGCCGACCCGAGGGGGGGAGGCGCGGCGGCGTCCGGCGCGAGGATAGAGTTCCGCGGGGTGTCGTTCGGCTACGATCCGTCCAGGCTCGTCCTTCACGACATCAGCTTCACGGCAGAGGCCGGCCAGACGGTCGCCCTCGTCGGGCACACGGGCAGCGGGAAGACCTCCATCATCAACCTGGCGTCAAAGTTCTACCTTCCGACGAGGGGCGAGATCCTCGTCGACGGCCGCGAGATCCGGACCGTGACCGGCAGGTCGCTCCACCGCCAGATGGGGATGGTCCTGCAGCAGAACTTCCTGTTCAGCGGCTCGGTGATGGAGAACATCCGCCTGAGCAAGCCCGACGCGGCGCCGGACGAGGTCCGCGACGCGGCGGGGAGGCTCGGCTGCCTCGAGGTCCTGGAGGAGATGCAGGACGGGCTTGAGACGCAGGTCGGCGAGCGCGGCGCCGGCCTGTCGGTCGGCCAGAGGCAGATCGTGTGCTTCATGCGGGCGCTGCTCGCCGAGCCGCGCATCGTCATCCTCGACGAGGCGACGAGCTCGATCGACGCGCTCACCGAGGCGCGCCTGCAGCGCGCGCTCGCCGTCCTACTGCGCGAGCGCACGAGCTTCGTCGTTGCGCACCGGCTGAGCACCATCCGCGGGGCGAACCTCGTGCTCATGCTCGACCAGGGCCGCATCATCGAGCGCGGGACACACTCGCAGCTGCTGGCGAAGGGCGGCCCCTACGCCTCCCTCTACAGGCAGTTCGTGCAGGTCGACGACCGGCGCTGAGTCCCCGTGCGCCCCGCCCGCAGATTCTTCTCGGAAACAGGGCCGTTTTCCCTCTAGAAAGACGTTGCCTTCAGAGGAAGAACCCCTAAAACAGCATCAATATGGCAAAAAAATCAGCTCGCAAACCAAACGCAGCGTTCATGAAGCCGGTTCAACCTGACGCCCACCTCTCCGCGGTGGTCGGGTCAAAGCCGCTACCCCGCACTGAGCTCACCAAGAAGCTCTGGGACTACATCAAGAAGAACGGGCTCCAGGACAAGAAGGACAAGAAGATGATCAACGCCGACGGCGCCCTCAAGGTCGTGTTCGGCGGGAAGCCCAAGGTCAGCATGTTTGAGATGACCCGGCTCGTCTCGAACCACGTTTCCTAAGGTCAGGATAACAATATTTGCCGCCGCGGGTTCGCCCGCGGCGGTTTTTTTTGAGCGGGCCGCGATCGCGTCCCGCATGGACCCGGAGGGCCGCGGCATGCGTGCGTATCACGCCTGGCGTTGACGGCGCGGCGCCTCCTCCTGTCGGGCATCGGGGCCGTCCGCCCGCGCAAGTGCCCTTTCGGCCAACAGGAAGCCAAACGGCCGTGCGGGGGTGCGACACCGCCGAGCCTTAAGGCTTGCTAATGGCGGGCATTCTTCCGATTTATCGCCCGGCCGAAAACAAGAGGATCCTCGAATGAAGCTCGCCGAATGGTCCATGCAGGGCGTCGAGTTCGCCAACTGCAACTGCATATGGGGCTGCCCCTGCCAGTTCAACGGGGCCCCGACACACGGAAACTGCCGCGCCTACACGTTCGTCCAGATCGAGAAGGGGCGCTTCAGGGACGTGCCCCTCGACGGCCTGCGCTGGGGCATACTCGCCGCGTGGCCGGGTCCGATCCATCTCGGGAACGGGACCTTCCAGTCGATCGTCGACGAAAGGGCGGACGCCGGCCAGAGGGAGGCGCTCGAGGCCGTGTCCCAGGGCCGCGAGACGGAGCCGGGGAAGCTGATCTGGCAGGTTTTCTCGACGACGGTCACGAAGCTCCTGCCGACCGTGTTCAAGCCGATCAGCCTGACGGTCGACCTGAAGACACGCACGGCGAAGGTGAGCGTGCCCGGACTCATCGAGGGAAGCGCCGAGTCGATCCGGAACCCGATGACGAAGGCCGAGCACCAGATCCGCGTGACCCTCCCGACGGGATTCGAGTTCACAGAGAGCGAATTCGTCAGCGGCTCCGCCAAGGCGCCGGGCCCGATAGAGCTCGATTTTGACGGGACCCACGCGCACCTGGCCCGAATCCACTGGAGCACGCACGGCGTCGTCCGCTGACGCCGTCCCGCGGTGGTGAGCGACCGCACGCCCCTTGAGTCCCTGCTGCGCCGCGACCGGTGGCTGATCGGCGGATCGCTCGTCGCCGCCATCGTCCTCAGCTGGGCCTGGATCGTGCCGATGGCATTCGACATGTACGGCCCGATGAGGGGCTCCGCTGCCTGGATGATGCCCTCAACGTGGGACATGGGCCACCTCGCGCTGCTCTTCGCGATGTGGGTGGTGATGATGGCGGGCATGATGCTCCCGTCCGCGGCGCCGGCGTTCCTCCTGTACGCCGGCGTCATCCGCAGGAGCCCCGACGGGGCCCGGACGCCGGCCCACGTCTACGCCTTCGCCGGCGGCTACCTTCTCGTCTGGACGGTCTTCAGCCTCGCCGCCACCGCGCTTCAGCGCCTGCTCGCGAACTGGCTGCTGCTGTCGCCGATGATGGACGCGCGGGACAGCAGGTTCGGCGGCGCGCTCCTCGTCGCGGCCGGCCTGTTCCAGTTCACGCCGTTCAAGCGGGCCTGCCTTGAGTCGTGCCGCTCCCCGGCCGAGTTCATCACGAGGCACTGGAGGAGCGGGGTGGCCGGCGGCTTCTACCTGGGCGTGGCCCACGGCCTCTTCTGCCTGGGCTGCTGCTGGGCGCTCATGCTGCTCCTGTTCGTCGGCGGCGTGATGAACCTGTGGTGGATCGCCGCCCTGACGGTCTTCGTCCTCCTCGAGAAGCTGGCTCCCTTCGGCGCCCTGGGTGGGCGCCTCTCCGGCCTGCCGATCTGCGCCGCGGGGGCCTGGTTCCTGCTCCGCGGGTTCGGCGCCTTCGGGTGACCGCCCGTCCGCCGGGCGGGGCGGCCTAGAGGCCGAGGGCGGCCTCGATCTGCCTGCAGGAGATCTTGATGATCTCCAGCCGGGCGTGGCGCTTGTTGTTCGCCGCCACCAGGTGCCACGGGGCGTGGCGCGAGCTTGTCAGGGAGAGCATGTCGCCGACAGCTATCTCGTAGGACTGCCACTTGCGCCGGTTGCGCCAGTCCTCGGCGTTGATCTTGTGGCGCTTGTAGAGCGTCGTCTCGCGGTCGCGGAAGCGGCGCAGCTGCTCGTCCTTGCCGATGTGCATCCAGAACTTGATGACGATCACCCCGTGCTCGACGAGCTCGAGCTCGAACTCGTTGATCTCGCGGTAGGCGCGCCGCCATTCCGGCTCCGCCGCGAAGCCCTCCAGGCGCTCGACGAGTACCCGCCCGTACCAGGAGCGGTCGTATATCGTCACCAGCCCCGCCCTTGGCACGTGCCTCCAGAACCGCCACAGGTAATGGTGGGCCTTCTCCTCGTCCGTGGGCTTCGCCACCTGGATCACCCGGAAGTCCCTGGCGTCTATAGCGTAGGTGAGCCTGCGGATGGCGCCTCCCTTGCCGGCGGCGTCCCAGCCCTCGAACACCCACACCACCGAGCGCCTCTCCTGGCCGGCGGCGCGGACGACCCGGTTCAGCCGCCCCAGCCACTTGTCCCGCTTCTTCTCGTAGGCCGACTGGGAGAGCTTGTGGTCGAGGGGCAGGGACAGGAGGCGCCGCAGCCCAGCGGGGCGCAGCGGGACGATCCTGCGCCTCTTGCGGGCCCCGGAGGCGGCGAGGCGGCCGCGGGAGCGCATGTGGATGCGGAAGCGCGAGAGCAGGATGTCGGCGACCGCGAGGTTCCTCGCGCGCGGATCCCCCGCGTCCACCAGGTACCAGGGCGCCCCCGGCTGGTGGGTGGCGTTTCGCATCCGCTCGGCAAGGCGCGCAAGCCTGTCGTAGTCGCGGTGGCTCTTCCAGTCGTCGGCCGAGACCTGCCAGGCGGTGCGCGGATCCGACTCGAGGTCCAGGAGCCTGGCCCTCTGGGCCGACTTCGAGAGGTTGAGCCACACCTTTATGATCAGGGCCCCGGCGGCCGCGAGCTGGCCCTCGAACCACGTGAAGCGCCGGAGCATGGCGTCAAACTGCGCCAGCTCGCGGGCGCTCCTGGGGTCCTCGCGCAGGGCGTCCGCGTGCCAGCCGCCGGCGTAGATCGCCATGCGCCCGTCCTCGGGCAGGGTCCGCCAGTACCGCCACATGGCGGGCCGCTCCCTCTCCTCGTCGGTGGGCTCGTGGAACGCGAAGGTCTCGAACCCGCGCGGATCGAGCCATCCGTTCAGGATGTTGACGACGTCGCCCTTCCCGGAGGCCTCCACGCCGGCGATGACGAGGATGGCCGGGAACCGCGAGGCCCTGAGATCGAACTGCATCCGGACAAGCGCCGCGCGAAGCTCCGGAAGGCGGGCCTCGTAGGCTTTCTTCGGCAGCCGACGGTCATCTCCCGATTTCGACATTTGGCAGGGGTTGCGTTGGAGAGGACTGGCCGCTGCGGCGTTTGTTGTCGAGCCGTCTCGGGGCCCGCGGCGCAAATAACGGAGCGGTTCCAACTTGGCGGGGAGCCGCCCGGCCGGCACTCTCGGTCGCCGCCGACGACGCGGCGACCCGATGACCGCAGCACCCGACTCCCAGCGCAGGCAAGCCGTCCTGATGCTCCTGCTGACGACGGTGTTCTGGGGCCTTAGCTTCCCCCTGATCAAGTCCCTCATGATGCTGAATCAGGCGCTGTTGCCGGGCGCCGGATCCTGGTTTGTCACGGCGCAGGCGCTCGCCCCGCGGTTCGTGCTGGCCTCGCTGCTGATGCTGGCGCTGCGGGGGCGCGGGATCGGCCGGCCGACGCCGGGGGAGTTCAAGCAGGGACTCGGTATAGGCCTGTTCGCCACCGGCGGCATGCTCTTCCAGACCGACGGCCTCATGCACACGTCCGCGTCGACGTCCGCGTTCATCACGCAGTTCTACGCGATCCTCATACCCGTCTGGCTTGCGCTGCGCGAGCGGCGCAATCCGGGCGCGGCCATCTGGACGGGCTGCGCGCTCGTCGTGGCGGGCGTCGCAATCCTCGGGCACTTCGATTGGCGGACGCTCAGCTTCGGAAGGGGGGAGTGGGAGACGCTCCTGAGCTCCGTGTTCTTCACCGGCCAGATCCTATGGATCCAGAAGAAGGAGTTCTCGGGATGCCGCGCCGACTCGACGACCCTCGTCATGTTCGCAACCCAGGCGGCCGCCTTCCTGGCGCTCACGGCGGCGGCCGCTCCCGACGCCAGGTCGATCGTCTCGCCCTGGGCCTCGCCCGCATGGGACGGCCTGAGCCTGACCCTCGCAGTCGTCTGCACGATTGGAGCATTCTGGCTCATGAACAAATGGCAGCCGAGGATTCCCGCAACGCAGGCCGGGCTGATCTATTGCATCGAACCCGTCATAGCGTCGGGCCTTGCGCTGTTCCTGCCGGCGTTCTTCTCGAGGTTGGCCTCGATCGACTACCCGAACGAGCGCGCCAGCTGGACGCTTCTTGTCGGCGGCGGACTGATCTTGATCGCCAACGTGTTGGTTCAGGTGGCACAAGATCCAAGGGCGGCAGATGAGGCAGTTCAATGACATCTTTTTCTTAGGATATGCAATGTTTAGCTTGCTTTGGTATTCAAGAAGCAGTTTAAAGGCATAATCACTAGTAGAATCGGCGAGATCATTCTCGGGGACTTGGAGCGGAAGATCCAGCCGCTGAACGCCGCGCGTCCCGCGGCGGGCATGCCGGCCCGGGGATGGCTGCGGGCGGTCCGGGACGCGATTGGCCTAACTCAGCGGGAGGTTGCCGAGAAGGCGGGCGTGAAGCGCCAGTCGTACGCACAGTTCGAGACGGCCGAGGAGCGGGGCTCGATCAGCGTCGCGTCGCTTCGTCGGGCCGCCGGGGCGATGGACTGCGAGCTCGTCTACTTCATCGTGCCCCGCGAGTCGGTGGCGCGCACGTATCTCGGCCTCGCGCAGGCTCACGACCCCGCGCATCGGCATCTCAAGGCGACCGAGCACTCCATGTCGCTCGGAGGGCCGGACACCCGGAGCGATGGCCGTTGACGTGTGCCAGGCGGGGGCGGACGTCCCGATCGCGCCTGATGCGCGGTCGCGGCTGGTGCCGAGCCTCTCGACGCGGGCGCAGCTCGACGAAATCGAGAGGCAGGGGATCAACGCTGCGAGGCTCTGGGCGATGCGCGGCGCGGTGCTCGGGCGCGACGACCTCCTGACCGAGTCATTCGCAAGGGAGCTCCATCGGCGGATGTTCCGCGGCATCTGGCGCGGGGCCGGCAGGTACCGGACCACGGAGGCCGGCGGCGGCTGGGAGGCGCGCCGGATACCCGGGGGCGTCCGGATGTTCCTCGATGACGCCGAGGGCTGGATGCGTTTCTCGACCTACCCGGTCCAGGAGGCGGCGGTCCGGCTTCACCACCGCCTGATCGCCATCCGGCCCTGGTCGAGCGGCAACGGCCGCCACGCGCGGCTCCTCGCCGACATCGTGGTTGCGTCGCACGGCGAGGATCCCCTGACCTGGGGCTCGAGGTCGGACCCTGGCGGCTCGGGGCTGGCGCGCTCGCTCTACCTGGACGCGATCAGGGTTGCCGACTCGGGGGACTTCGGGCCTCTCCTTGAATTCGCGCGCGCCTGACGGGGCGCGCCGGGATCCCTGCCGACGGAGGGGCCGGCAGCGCCGCGCCTCAGGCGCCGGCGAGCGCGGCGAGCTTGAGGACGGTGTTCCAGTTGCGGGCCGTGCCCGTCGTTCCGAGAATCCGGTCGATGACGGCGGCGGTCAGGCGGGAGTCGCCGATGCCGGCCGGGTAGACGATGTAGGCATGCCTTTCCCAGGAACGGACGAGCTCGGGGCCGGTGATGGCGGCCTGAAGCGCCCTGACGCTTTTCCCGTCCGGGGCGTCCTTCAGGAACACGACGACGAGATGGCTGGGGTCCTTCTCGGCCGCGGCGCGGAACGAATTGTGCGCCACGACCTCGCCCCAATCGCGCGCGGTGCGCACGAAGAACTCCGTCCGGAGGCCGAGGCGCTTCTCGGCCTCGGCCTCCAGGAGGCGCTCGAGGTCGCCGGGCCGCCTGTCGCTTTGGAAGACGAGGTTGCCGCTCTGCAGCAGCGTTTGCGCTCCCGCGAGGCCCAGCCCTTCGGCCAAGCCTCGCAGTTCCGCCATCGCGATCTTCCTGTGACCGCCGACATTGACGCCCCGCAGGAGGGCCACGTTGGTTGCCATGATCGGGATGTTACCAATCGCCGCGATCTGTCCAGACCCGTTTTCCGCGCCCTAGTATGTGTAGGAGACGCTCCCGAAGATTCCCCGGCGCATCCCGTATTGGGGGGCGTTGACGCCGACGCCGGTGCCGCTGCGCAGTTCGTACGGGTTGTCCGTCAGGTTGACGATGTCCAGGCGGACCTTCCACGCGCGCCGCCCCGCGATCTTGAAGCTGTGTTCGCCGCCGACGCTCACCGTGTAGTAGCCGGGGACGGTCCCGCCGTTGGGTATGACCGTCCCGTCGGGCGCCTTGGAATCGGTCCTGAGCCCGGAGCCGTAGATCGCATCCAGGTAGACGCGCGTGCCGCCACGGGGCCCCCGCCAGTGGTACGACGCCCCGAACGATCCGGTCAGCGCCTGGTCGTGATCGAGGAATATCCAGTGGTTCCTGGCGTAGGCCAGGGCCGCCGGGTCGAACAGGAACTGCGCCGAGGTCCAGTCCTCGCCCTTCGCCACCGAACGGGCGAGGTTCAGGTACGTCTCGAGGCCGCCGCTCTGGTAGGATCCGGTGAGCTCGAGGCCGTAGACCTCGCCCCGCGCGTAGTTGAACGCGGAGAGGATGAGCGTCTGGCCGAAGAGGCCGTCGTCGAGCTGGTTCCTGGCCCGCTTGTGATAGCCGTCCAGGCCGGCCTGGAAGCCCGGCGCAAGCTGCTGGCTGATCCCGGCGTCGAGGTAGTCCGAGCGCTCGGCCCTGACCGGATCGTCCTGCGTCGTGGCGGACTGGTTCGAGGTGGCGCCGAACTCCGCCACGGTGGCGCCGGGGACGTTCTCGACCGGCGGCGGCGTGAAGTAGCGGGCGTAGCCCGCGTGGAGCGTGGTCGAGTCCGACGCCCTGTAGATGGCGTTGATGCGGGGGCTGAGCTGGCCCTCGTCGTCGAAGGACGAGTCGAACCTGTCCAGCCGCGCCCCGAAGTTGAGCGTCAGGCCCCGGACAATCCTCCACTCGTCCTGAAGGTATGCGCCCGCGAAGAGGCCGTGGAGCGCCTCGTCGTACGGGATGGGAAACGCGGGCCCGGCCGGGTTCCCGCCGGAGTCGACGGGGAACACGGTCGTCGTCGAGTCGGCGGTGACGGACTCGCCGAGGAGCGTGAAGCCGCACCGCGCGGTCTGCGCGGCCGTGGCGGCGTAGCTGAAGTCCCCCTGCACGCCGGCGGAGCGGAGCGCGCGGTCGACGTCGCTGGCCACGCCGTTGAAGTAGAGGTCGCCCACCGGGTCCGGCGTGAAGCGCACGCCGCTTGCCCGGCCGAACGCGGAAAGCTGGTAGTTCAGGTCGCCGGCGGACTTCTGGTACGCGACCACGCCGTAGTAGTTCTGCTCGTTCTGGCTCTCGTTCAGGCCGGCCGAGTCGAACGCCCCGGGCAGCCACTGCGAGCCGTCCGGGGAGGTGCCGGCGGGCAGTCCCGGCGTGTCGGGGATCTCGAAGTCGCTGTAGGACGCGCTAGCCATGAAGCTTATCCGGCTCGAGCTGTCCAGGATGCACGAAAGGTAGGCGAAGGCGCGGTACTGGTCCGAGTTGTCGTGGACCGGGATGGCGCTGGCCGTCGGGTTCTCGATCCCGATGGTGTTGTGCTCGTAGCTGGCGTCCGCGAAGTAGGTGATATTCCCGTCGGAGCCGGCCGCCTCGAAGCTCGGCCGCACGGTGTCGTAGCTGCCGGCGTAGAGCGACGTCGCTCCGCCCTGCTCGAACGCGCCGCCCTTTGTCTGGATGTCCACGACGCCCGCAGTCCGGAAGCCGTACTGCGCGGGAAGGGAGCCCGTGATCAGCTGCATGCTGGCGACAAAGCGCGGGTCGAGCTCCAGGCCGAAGCCGGTGATGCCCTCCGGCAGCAGCACGTTGTTTATGCGGTACTGCAGGTTCGCGTGCTCGCCCCGGACGTGCAGGTCGCCGTTGGCCGCCGAGTCCTCGGCGACGCCGGGGGCCCTCAGGAGCACCTGGCTGAAGGGCGCATCCTCCCCCTGCGGGAGGTTCAGGATCTGCTCGGCGTCCATGATGAAGGACGTTGCGCCAAGGCTGGGAACTATGGCCTCCCGGCTTTCGTCGAGCTGGCCCGTCACCACCACCGGGTCCAGGTGGGTGACGCCGGCGGACGGCGACGTCTGGGCGCGGATCGCGGCTGCGGAGAGGGGAAGGAGAAGGAGGCTGCGGAAATTCATGGGGAATCCAGGCGTGGCTGTCGGGCAACCGGCCGGGTCCGCGCGTCTCGCGCGCTGGCCGTCCGGAATGCCGGTGGCTGTCGGCCGCGCCGTGTTCATGCGGCGCGCGGCGCGCGGCGGCGCCGCACCGCCGTGGTGCGCGCCGCATTTGGCGCCGGATCAGCTCAATCCGACCGGGGGGGCCTGCGAGGGCAGGCGCAGGTAACGGGGCGCCGACGGCTCGATCCGGTCTCGGAATCCGAAGCTGAGCAGGCGCAGCGCCCGCCCCGTGAACGCCGGCGCCAGGAGCCCGAGGGCTAGGACGAGGCCCTGGGCGAACAGGGTGACCACGCACCCGTCCTCGCCGGCCCTCCCGGCCCCTGTGGGTCCCTCGTCATGGTGCGCGGCCGGGGCCATGCGCGGCCCGTGGCCGTGCAGCCGATCGTGGAGGTCCGGGCTCGCCGCAAGGACGGTGAGGACCAGGACCAGGGCGGCCGCCAGCGACGCGACGGCTCGCACAGGCGCTGGCGGGAGGCTCTCTTCCTTGCGTGGCATCCGGGCTTCAATGTTGCCCGTTTGGCGCCGTCGTCAAACGGTTCGTCGCACGACGGACCCGCGGTGGGGCCGGCGGGTAGGGCCGGGGCGCCTACTCCGCCCGGAGCGCGATGATCGGGTCGATCCTCGTCGCCCGGCGCGCCGGCAGCCAGCAAGCGAAGAGGGCGACCGCGGCAAGGAGGGCGGCGACGCAGCCGACCGTCAGGGGATCCCCCCCGTGCATCGATGGCAGGATCGAGTCCAGAAGGCGGACGAGCCCCCAGGCGCAGGCGGCGCCGATCGCGGTGCCCGCGGCGGCGAGCCGCACGCCCTGGCCGAGCACGAGCCAGAGCACGTCCCCGGCCTGCGCGCCGAGCGCCATCCTTATGCCGATCTCCTGGGTCCGCTGGGCCACGAGGTTGGCGATGACTCCGAATATCCCGACGCCCGAGAGGACGAGGCCCACAAAGGCAAAGGAGCCCAGCATCCTGCCCGTCAGCCCGAAGCTCCCCGTCAGATGGTCCATCGATTCGCGCGCCGTTAGGATGTCGTAGACGGGCTGGTCGGGGTCGATCTGCTGCACGGCGGCGCGAAGGGCCGCAGCCACCGTCGGGCCCGGGGCCGAGCTGCGGATCACCAGGTTGAACCAGTGGGCGTACTGGCTGGGCGTCTGCGCCAAGGGAAGGTGGACCTGAAAGGCCGTGTCGGGGGCGCGCACGAGATCGAGCGCCGGGTGGACGTCGGAGGCGACGCCGACGATCTCGAGCCATGAGGGGCTCTTCGCACTGGCATCCGCGATCCGCTTGCCAACGGGATCCTCGCCGGGGAAGAGGGCGCGGGCCATGGCGTCATTGATGATCGCCACGGGGCGGGAGCCGGCCCGGTCGGCGTCCGAGAAGTCGCGCCCGCGCAGGATGCGCAGGCCGAGGTTGGCGATGTTGCCCGGCGTCTCCGAATTGTAGTAGACGAGCGGCTCCTTCCCATGCGCGGGCGCGGGGCGGCCCAGGACCGCAATGCCCGAGGTGCGCCAGAATCCGGTGATCGGGACATAGACCGACAGCGTCGCCTGCTGTGTTCCGGGCAGGGCGGCCACCTTGGCGGAGAGCTTCTCAAAGAACGCCTGGCACTGGGCGTCGGTCAGGTAGCTGGCGGTGAAGGGCAGGGTCACGCTCGCGGTAATGAGCCCGTCGGGCCGCCAGCCCATGTCGGCGCCGAGCATGCGCTGCGTGCCGCGTACGAAATACCCGGCGCCCGCAAGCAGGACCAGCGCGAGGGCCAGCTCGGAGACGATGAGGACCTTTCGGAGCAGATGCCTCGACCGGTCCCCCGTTGTCCCCCGGGATCCCTGCTTCAGGGCCGCGTTCACGTCGGTGCGCGAGGCGATCCATGCCGGCACCAGGCCGACCGCGATGCCGGTCGCTGCCGTCGCGATCGCGGTGAAGGCGAGGACGCTGGTGTTGATCGGAAGGTCAATTCCCTGGACACCCGTGATGTAGATGGACCTTCCGATCAGCCGGACGCCCCAGGAGGCGATCAGCGTGCCGACCGCCCCGCCGATGGCGGAAAGCAGCAGGCTCTCGACAAGGAGCTGGCGGATCAGCTGCGGGCGCGAGGCCCCAAGCGCGATCCGCACGGCGCTCTCCCGGATCCGGTCCGTCATGCGCGCGAGCTGCAGGTTCGCCAGGTTGGCGCACGCGATCAGGAGGACGAAGCCCGCGAGCCCCATGCACAGCCAGGACACGTTGCGCGACAAGTCGCTCGTGCGCGCGTTGTTCCAGGACACAAGGCGCAGGCCATTCCCCGAGTCCGTCTGCGGGTAGTCCCTGGCGAGCCGGTTTGCGATCGCGGCCGCCTCGGCCCCGGCCTGGCCCAGCTGGACGCCCGGCTTCAGTCGACCTATGCCCCGAAGCCAGGCGTTGTCGCGGATCTGGCGCGCCGCGCCATCGAGGGACATGGACTCCCAGACGTCGATGTGCCCCCAGTAGGTGAGGTTGTCGAAGCTCGCCGGCATGACGCCGATGATCGAGACCTGCTGGCCGTCCATGCGCACGGTGCGCCCGATGACGGAGGGATCGGCGGAGAAATGGCTGCGCCAGAACCCGTCGCTCAGGACGGCGACCCTGGCGGACCCCGCCACGTCGTGCTCGGGGCCGACCGTGCGGCCGAGCGCCGGCGCAATGCCGAAGATCGGGAAGAAATTGCCGGAAACCGACATCCCCGCCAGCCGCTCCGCGGGCTGCCCGGGCTCGGCCAGGTTGAAATTGGCCCAGTTATAGGCGCCCACCTGCTCGAAGGCCGTGCTCTGCCTCTGGAAGTCGTAGAAGTCGCCCGGCGAGAGGAAACGCTCGTTCGCCTGCGCCGACGTCCCGGCGATGCTCACCAGCCTCGAGGACTGGGGGGCCGGCGACGCCTGGAGGACGATGGCGTTGAGGACGCTGAACATCGTCGTGTTGACGCCGATGCCGAGCGCAAGGGTCAGCGAGGCGACTATCGTGAAGCCGGGGTTCTTGACGAGCTGGCGGAAGGCGTACCTGAGGTCGGCGAGCATAGCGGCCTCGGCTCCCCGTCACCCCTTGTTCTCCATGCTCTCCTCGACGACGCGGCCGTCGAAGAGGTGCACGGTGCGGTCGGCGTGGCGGGCGAATCGCGTGTCGTGCGTCACCATGAGGATCGTCGACCCCGAGCGGTGCAGGCTCTGGAGGAGCTCCATCACGGCGTCGCCGTTCTTCGAGTCGAGGTTGCCGGTCGGCTCGTCGGCCAGAAGCACGGCGGGGTATCCGGCGAGGGCGCGGGCGACGGCGACGCGCTGCTGCTGGCCGCCCGAGAGCTGGGAGGGGACATGCTTCGCGCGGTGGCCCATCCCCACCTTCTCAAGGGCCTCCTCGACGCGCGCCTTGCGCTCCGACGAGGGCATGCCGCGGTATGTCAGCGGGAGCTCGACGTTCTCGTAGACGCTCAGGTCGCCGATCAGGTTGAACGATTGGAAGATGAACCCGATCTCGCGGTTCCGGATCCGGGCCCGCTCGGCCGGGGAGAGCCCCTGGACCGTCCGGTCGTTGAGCGTGTAGGAGCCGTCCGTCGGCGTGTCGAGGAGGCCGAGGATCGAGAGAAGGGTGGACTTCCCGCAGCCCGAGGGCCCGGCGATCGCGACGTATTCGCCCTTGTTGATCTCCAGGTGGATGCCCGAGAGGGCGTGCGTCTCGACCTCGTCGGTGAGGAAGACCTTGGTGACGTTGTCGAGCTTTATGAGGGACTGGGGCATGTTGATTGGGCGTTGAGTTGACGGGCGGTTGGAAGGGGGGTGGGCGCGGCGCGTGCCGCTAGTCCTCAGTTGAGCTTGATCCGGTCGTGGGCGTCCCACTGGGACATGTCGGAGAGGATGACGCGGTCGCCGGGCTCGAGGCCCTTGACGATCTCGATCGTGTTGACGGAGCTGCGGCCGAGCTGCACCGGCGTCCGGGTCGCGTAGACCCCGTCGGTGTCGAGGCGGAAGATGTTCGCCGTCGAGTGCTCCTGGCCGAAAGCGGGGCGGCCGACGAAGACGACGTTGTCGAGGTGCTCGAGCTCGATGACGCCGTCGACCGACAGGTCCGGCCTGGCGCCGAGGGGGAGCTCGCCCGAGAACGCCACGTCCACCTTGACCGTGCCGTTCTGGACAGACGGGTCGATGCGCGAAACCTTGCCGCTGACGACGCCGTTTCGCGTGTCGATCTCCGCGCTCTGGCCTATCTGCACGTCCTTCGCCTGGGTCTCGGCGATCTGGACCTCGGCCTTGAGCCGCGACGGGTCGGCGACGCGCGCGAGGTTGGCCCCGGGCTGCACCTGGGCGCCGACCTCGACCGGGACTATCTGCAGGATCCCGCGCATCCCGGCGCGCACGTTGAGAGCGTCGGCCTCGGCCATCTTGAGCCTGGCCTGGTCGCGGAGCCGGTCTACCTCGGCCTCCTTGACCGCCAGCTGGGGGCCGACCGAGTCCTTGGCGAACGAGAACCGCTTCTGCGCGATCGAATTGAGGGTCTCGGCCTGCTCGGCGTTCACGTTCGAGAGGCGCCAGTCGAGCTCCGAAACGAGCCCGTCCTTGAGCAGGGCATCCTTCACCTGCGCCGTGAGGCGCGCCTGCTCGAAGTTGGCCTTGGCGCTCGCGGCCTCCGACTCGGACTGCAGCACGTCTCGCTGCACGGTGACCCTCAGGTTGGAAAGCTCCGCCTCGCCCGCCTTGAGCTGCGACTCCGTGTCGACCGCCGCCTGCGTCACGTCGGGATTGCCGAGCACCATGATGACGCTGTCCGGCTCGACGATCGCGCCTGGCAGCAGCACGATCCGCTCGACCCGCCCCTGGGTGCGCGCGGCGATCCAGCGGATGTCGACGGGGACGAGCGTGCCGGGACCGTGGACCTGGCGCACCATCGGTCCGCGCTTGACCGTGTCCTCCCAGACGAGGCTCCGGTCCACGGTCGGGACCGCGGGCTTCAGGCGGGCCAAGAGGACCGTGATCCCGACGAGCGCGGC
>Ga0074045_10002036_pt1 | contig 19033 bp, 15 predicted proteins | sample BogForMeECP23OM2_FD_94442 | JGI IMG/M metagenome (GOLD analysis project Ga0074045, IMG submission 94442) | Bog forest soil microbial communities from Calvert Island, British Columbia, Canada - Bog Forest MetaG ECP23OM2 | ecosystem: Environmental > Terrestrial > Soil > Wetlands ...
GTGACGCCTTGCTCAATCCCTTGACTCTCCGCTTCGATCCGCGTCGCTTAGGACACGGATCACGGCCTGGGAGACACGGTCGTCGCGCGGCGAACTCTGTGCGATTCGGTGCCGTAATGGCGCAGGTCTCCAGTCAGTTCGAGTCGAACGCGTCACTCTTGCCGCCTTCCACCCGGTTGACGCGACCGGCCCAAGCCGCGACACCAAGATTATTCGTAGAATCTCGGCCAACTGGGTCTTCGAAAGCGCGACTTCGGCCATTCGGAACGCGACAAAGCGCGCGTGGCCGACCTTCATGCCGACCTCAATCATCACTGGGCCCACGAGATCGAAGCGTGAATGGGAACGTCTGCTCGGGGCGGACTCCGCGCCTTCCCTGTAGGTCCGCTTCCTCGCCCAGCGGAGGCGTTCAAGGTCGCGATTTGCGACGGCAGCAATACGTCGAGTCCGGACGTCGACGCAGGACTCGATCGTCGGAATTTGACCACTGCTAAAGACCGAGAGTCGAGCGCCGAAGCCCCGCGCGAGAGTGCTGCGAAGAATTCCGGCGAGATGCTCGCGCGCAGTGTCCATCGCTGGGGAGCCGGAACACCGAGGCTGCCAGGTCGTTATGTTAACATATGTTAACATAGCCGGACCGACGGGCTGTTTGCAAAAGGCGCCGTAACGCCCTGAAAAGGCACAAAACCGAACTGGAAATGGCGCCCCAGACTCCGCCCTGCCCGATTATTCCCGAAACGGCGTCACGAACAGTCCGCCGGCCTCAGCCGGCGCATTTGGCCCGCGCGGCAAGCGCAAGCGCGAGCGGTCGCCGAGATTGCGGGCGTAGATGTCGGCGTAACCGCCGGCGGCGCTGAGCACGCGCTTCGACCAATCCTCGGGCAGGCCGAGGTCCGCGGCGTCGACCGCCGCCTGCTCGCCGCCGCCCGGCGCCCAGGGACCGGACGGCAACTCGGCCCGCTCCAGCGCGAAAATCGCCGAGGCGACGATCGCCGCCCATTGCGGATCGCTCGCCGGCGTGACCGCGAAGACCGGGAAGGTGGCGAGCGGCTCGGGCAGAATGCGGCTCTTCCGGCCCTTCTCGTCGCTCGAGAGCCGCGCGCCGGCAAGGTCGCCGATCTCACCGACCTCGGCGTCGCACTTGCGGTCGTCATAGGCGTCGTACATCTCGCCGTATTCGGTATAGGGCATTCGGGTGAAGTCGAGGCGACGCGCGGCCATCCAGGCCTCCAGATCCTGATGGGCGCTGGACCCCTGATAAAAGCAGATCGCCTTGCCCGCGAGGTCGGCGAGGCCTTTTACGGTCGGGTCTTCGACCATCGCCGCGGTCGAGACGAACACGACCGCCGGGCCCAAAATGGTCCTGCCCGCGAGGCGCTGATCGAAAATCTCCGAGCCGTCCAGGAAGGCGAGATCGTCTTGGCCTTCGCGGATACGGTCGAAGGCCGCGTCGAAATCGTCAGGGTTGAACGCGACGCGTCCGTCCGGCTCGAGCAGCGCCGCGCCGATGGCGCGGCAGAGGTCGAGATAGAGCCCCAAAGCCTCGCGCCCGTCGGGCGACTGGCCGACGAGGCCCGGCCGGGACACGCCGCCGCAGCGGATGACGCCATCGGCCTTGATGCGATCGACGATGGGCCCGGCGTGGGCGATAGCCGGAGCAAGCGTCAAAGCGAGAATCAAGCCGAGCAAGGCTTGCCCGAGTCGTCGAGCCACCACGGTGGGTCGCTCTACTCCCTCCTTCAGCGTCTTTTCCCCGCTCAATTGTAGTCCGGCAGGGTTGCGGGCAGGGCGTTGAAGCCCTCTGGGATGACGTTCGGGATGTTCTGCCGCACGTTCTCGGGCGTGACCCCGATCGCTTCGCACCCTTTGCCGCCGTAATGCGGGAACGTCTCGACGACGTCGCGCGGGATGAGCGCGAGAGAAGCGGGCAGGGGCGGCAGTGCGCCGGTCACCCGAGCCTTGTCGAAGCCCGAGAGCAGACTGTCGGTGATCGGCGACGGGGTATCGCGCGGCCCGAGAAATTTCTGCTCGAAGCCCTTCGGAGCGAAGGCGTTGAATCGCGGCGAATCGCCTTCCGTCAATGCGTCCTTTTCATCGGGCAGGCTGGAGAGCGCCGGCAGGCCGAAGAGCGCATTGATCGTCTCGACAATCGCGTTGTGGTCGCCCTCGGCGTGCGAGACCGCATGCGCCCGCGCATAGGGCGAGATGAGGATGAGCGGGATGCGGACGCCGCGGGCGAGAGGCAGGCCGTCGGGTCCGTAAGCCAGGATGCGCGGCGCAACGTGATCATAGAGCCCGTCCGATTCATCATAAGTGATGATGATCGCGCTTTGCTGCCACAGCGCCTCGTTGCCCGCGATGGCGTTGATGGCGCGCGCGGCCATGGCCTCGGTGAGCATGCTGTCGGAATAGCCCGGATGGTCGTCGTCGCCGGACTTGACCTTGGCGATCTTGGCGAGCTCGTCTGGCGTCAAGCCCTTCGGGTCGGGGTAGTTCGGGTTCTGGATGACGGCGGTCTGCTTGGGATAGTGCAAATTGTAGTAGCCGCCGCGAACATAGAAGACGCCGCCCGCCGGGGGCAGATCGCCCCTGGCGAGGTCGGCGAAGAAGTCGCCTTCGCCGCGCATGTTGATCTGCTCGAGCGGGTTGTTGGCGATATAGCCGAAGTATTGCGCGCCGTTGTGGTGGCTGACGTAGGCCTCGTGCGACACCACGAGGCCCGTGTCGGTCGGCTCGAGGTCGTAGCCGTTCTGGTACCAGCGCCAGTCGACCGGCGTCCTGCCGAGCGCGGCGACGGCGGGAATGTCCTTCTGGACGTCGGGAAGATCGAAAGCCGGGTTGCGGTCCCATTGGGTGAACAGGTTGATCCACCCGCCCATCAGGGTCAGCGGCAGAGAGGCGAAGGTCAGGTTCGAGGCGGTGTTGCCCGGATCCCAGTCCTCGCGCGGGGCGGTCGGCTCGCGATCGATCGCCGTATTGTCGAAGGCCGAGCCCCACCAGGGCTGCGGGTCGTTGACCAGCGGCGGCCCCTGCGTCGTCGCCGTGCCGGTGTAGGTCTTGCCGTTGATCGCGCCGCTGATCGTCCCGGTGAAGCCGGTGTTGGCCGGCTCGTTGGTCAGGCTTGGGTGCTTCACCCACTGCGTCTCGCCGGACTGTCCGGCGAGGACCGCGACCGCGTTCGGCGTCGAGGGCGTGTCCTCGGTGGCGAAATTGTTGTCGAAGATGGTGAAGCGGCTGGCGTAGCGCCAGAAGAACGGGATCGTGTCGCAGTCCATATGCGCCATGGCGAGGCGGGCGAATTGGGTCCCCATCTTCTCGCCCTTTTGGCTGCCGGAGCTCGCGTACTTGCGCCATTCGACCTCGGCGAATTTGTCCATCTTCGCGACGCCGTCCTGCACGTCGAGCTTGGCGGCGAGCCCTTTATGCGAATGGTCGGTCGAGTCCTTGAACGAGGCGTTCTGAGCCGTCCCGACCAGGAAAGGCTGCACCGTGACCGTCTCTCCGGTCACGGTGTCGAGATAGGTCTGGGTGAAGCCGGGGGTGTCGGCCGCCGAGCGTGGTTTCTTGCCGTCGGAATAAAGGCCGTTGACGCCCGGCAACGTCCCGTATTCGTGGTCGAACGAGCGGTTCTCGTTGAAGATGACGAAGACGTACTTCACCTTTTTGCGCAGCGCTGCGATGTCGTCGGCCGGCCATTCGGGGCTCGACCAGCGCGGGTCGCTGTCGGACACGAAGTACGGCGCGACGTCGGCTTGCGGGTCCGGCTGGGTCGTGACCAGCGGACGGGAATCGGCAGCGAAAGCGGGTTGGACGAGGCTTGCAAATCCGGCGGCCGCAGTCGCGCCAAGAAGGGTGCTTTTCATCGGGAGCCTCAAAACGAATAGGGCAGCAGCCCCTGTTTGGGAGGCCTTTGTTTCATGTTCAAGACAAATCGCTGCGCCGCCGCCGCACAGGCTCTGGCTCGGAAGCGTCCGGTCCCGCTCGCATTCTTCCCTGATTTCCAATATAGGTTCTTGGGGGCGATGGGCGTGCGCAGAAATGAATGGTAACGCAGATAATCCATCACAGCAAAGCGCAATGGCTCGCCTCGCCGAGCTGCAGGTCTTTCAGTTCATTGTTAACGCTCTCGGCTCGGGACAGCGGTCGATTCTCGTCACGAGCCGCGGTCAAGTCTCGGCGCGGGCGCCCGAAGCCGCGTTCGCTGCGTTCGCCAGCGCCTCGATCCGGATCCTGCACATCCGAAGGCCGCTGCCTGAGCCGCCTGAACTGCAGGAGAGGATTGGCGCCGCCCTCGGCGTCGAGGGCTGCCGCGACTTTTCTCCGCTGGCCATGTTGGCGCAGTTGCCTGCCGATCCGAATCGGAGGGTCATCCTTGCGATCGACGACGCCCACACGCTTTCGCATCGGTCGCTCTGTTATCTGAGCCTGATGACCGAACTGCTGGGGGCGGATGAGCCGGTCCTGCAGATCGTGCTCGCCGCCGCGCCGGCCCTGCTCGATATGCTTGCCCAACCAGAATTTGAAGGTTTTCGAAACCGGCTTTGTCGGCCGGATTTCGAGACATTCCGATCGTTCCAGGATGGGGAAGCAAACCGACCGTTGCCGGCATCGCCAGCGCGCGCAGGAATCCGCGCGGCGCCGCATCCGGCGCCCCCGCTAAATGTCGATCGGACGCCGGCTCCATCTCGAGTTCGAACTGCGCGTTTCGCGGTTTACTCAGCGGCAGGCATCGCCGCGCTGGGCTGCCTCGCAGCGATCGGGTATGTCGCTTTCTCCGACTTCTCCGCGGAACCGACTTGGCCGCTTGCGTCGCTGGACGCCCTTGCGCCGCAGGGGGGCTTGACGCCATCGGACCTGTCTCAACCGTTGGCCCCGCCGACCCCTGGACAGATCAGCGACGCCCTCAATCCGTTGGTCGACGATTTGGCGGATGCCGTCGCCGGTGGGTCGGTAGATTTGGTCTCTGGTCTCTTGGAGGGCATCATAAACCTCGAGCGCAGCGCGTCGCCGGACGGGCTCAAATTGGTGACCGCCTTGCCGGATCGCCTTGCCGCGAGAGCGAGGTCCGCCGCGGCGGCCGGCCGGATGGATGAGATGCGGCGTGTCGACCAGTTTGCTAGTCTTTTGGCCGGCGCGGGCCGGGATCTTCTCACGACGGCAGATTCCAGATCCATTCAGTCTTTCGCCACAGTTGCGCTGGGCGCCTCGGGCGGCGGGCCTGTCGACGAGCCACCCCAGCCCAACGGCATTGCGCAGCGGCCTGGGTCATCACCCGACGGTTCAGCGCTTTCGTCGGGGCCGCTCGGCGGTTCAGGGGATGGAGATCGAGCGGTTTCGACGCCGAACGCCGCCACATCAAGCGCTGAAGTCGCGCCGCCGCAGATGCAGGCCAGCGCCGCGCCGACCACGCGTGAAGGTCCCCCTGAGCATGCGGCGGAGCAACTTGGCGCTTCAGGCGATGCAGATCGAGCGGCCTCGCCTCGAACGGCCGCGGCTGCCGCCTCGGGCGCCGCTCCGGATCAGAAGGTCGGCGCCGCCCCGCCGGATGTTTTGGCCAGCACGACGCCGACCGCGGATGAAAGTCCGGCTGCGCAGGTTGTCCCGGGTTTGCCGGCGCTCGCGCCGGTTCGCGTCGTCCTGGATGTGGCGCGGAACGAGATGGGCCGCGCCGGCCGCGCGGCGAACATACAACAGGCGTTGGCGGCAGCCGGACTGAAGGTCGCCGAACTCGTTCCCGTCGATGCTCAACGACCAGCGCCAAGGATCGGCTATTATTTCCAGTCGGACCGCGACGCAGCCGCTGGCGTCAGTCATCTTCTCGAGCCTCTGCTCGGCGCCGTGGATCCGGTAGGACTCCGGATGCGCGGAACCCTCCCCGAGCCCGGCACAATCGAGATTGCGATCCCGTGAAGTCCGGCGACCGTGGACAAAAAAGCGGCGCGCCGGTCCGTCTCCAAGGATGAGCAGTTGTTTTGGAACATTCCGCCTTGACGGCAAATTGAAAGGTCGGGGGGGGGTGAGGCTTCGAGAAGGGAGGTGATCATGCGTGGGTCATTGAAGATCCTGTTTGGCGCGGCGCTTCTTGTGGGCGCGACAGCATCGGAAGCAGATGCGCAGAATAATCCGGCCAACAATGCGGCGCCCGCAGCGGCCAATCCGGCCCCCGTAGCGACCACCTCGCCCCAGGCGGCCAGTCCTGCCCCAAGCACCCCGAGTTCGCTGGTGCTTCACTTCGATCCTGGCAGCGCGGCAGTCAGGCAGCAGGACTTGGCCTTGCTTGATGAGGCTTCCCATCTCTATCGGGCAGGCAACCCGATTGTGATGATTGTGACCGGCAGCGCCGATACGACGGGCTCGGCAGGCGCCAATCTACGGCTTTCCCAACAGCGGGCCAATAATGTGCTTCAAGGCCTTGTGGCGCGCGGCATCCCTGTCGAGCGGTTTCAGGTGATGGCCAAGGGTGAAACCGATCTGGTGGTGCCAACCGCACCGAACGTGGCCGAGGAGCGCAATCGGCGTGTGGAGATTACGTGGCGCTGACCTGAGCGTGCATGAGAACCGGCACTCGCTCGACCGCCTCGCGGCGGTGATCGCCCTGCTGATTCTGTTCCCCTTGGGCCCTGCCAGCGCGGGCGCGGTTTCGCGCTACGCATCGGAGGAGAGCGGGGGCAGGGATCCCGGTCAGTCCGCTTATGCCGCCGGGCGCTTCATTGACGCGCTCCGGATTTGGCGGCCGCGCGCGGAGCAGGGAGATGCGCGCGCCGCGTTTGGGCTCGGCCTGCTCTACGACCTCGGAGAAGGCGTCCAGCAGGACGCCGCGGCGGCCTTGAATTGGTATCGTCGCGCCGCCGAGGCCGGATACGTTCCGGCGGAATTCAATGTCGCTGTGATGTTCGACAGCGGCACGGGAACTGAGCGGAACCGGACGGAAGCCGCCTTGTGGTACGCGCGAGCGGCTGCGCATGGCTATGCCCGGGCCGAGTACAACCTGGCGCAGCTTTATCAGGCGGGCGACGGTGCGCCGCGCAATCTCGAAATGGCGGCAAACTGGTACGCCGCCGCAGCGGCTCATGGGCTGTCCGCAGCAGCGCGCCAGATGGAATCGCTGCGCGAATCGACGCAACTGGCGAGCGCGCCGCGGTACGCCGCAAACCCGACATTGGCGCCGGCAGTCCCCACAGGACCGCTCGTCCCTGCGGTGTCGGGGACAGGCGAGCGCCTTGAGGTCGAACTCTCCTGGGCCGCGCCGGCTGAGCCCGTTCCCGTCAGGTTTTTCGTGCAGGTTCTTTCGCTCGACACGACCGGCGACAAGAGCGCATTCACGGGCTTTGTAGAACAGTCAGCCGTGCTCGTGTCGCTGCCTCGGGCGCCCGCCGCCTATGTCTGGCGCGTCTATACCGTCGCGGCTTCCATCCCCGATTACACCCCAAGCGCGTGGAGCGCTTTCTCCACTCGCTGATCGGGATTCCAGCGCGATTTTCCAAACGTCGGAGGAATGTTGCGGATCCCGGCGCCTCGAATTTGACGCAGATCAAAGCGCGAGCCGCGAGCATGGGCTTCGTCACAGCGTGCCTTCCCTCGCACGTCAGGAGCCCCCCGTGCCGGATCACGAAGCCCCGTTTTCGATCCTCGACGAGAACGCGATCGCCGCCGCGCCACTTCGGCGCGACCCCTACGACTACGCCTTCGTCGATCAGGCGATGCCGGTCTCCAAGAAAGATGCGGTTCTGGCCGACGCGCCGGTAATCCCGCAGCGCGGCACCTATGGAATCCCGCAGCTCAAATACGGTCCGAAGTTCGACGCCGTGATCGAGGACCTTTTAAGCCCGCGGTTCAGGCGGCTCGTCGAGTCGAAGTTCGACATCGACTTGAGCGAGACCTATCCGACGGTCGTTATGATGGGAAACACCAGCGGCCACTACAACGAGGGCTACGCGCATCCCGATTCCAAGCACAAGATCATGACTGTGATCCTGGGGTTCAGCCGCGAGTGGCCTTACGAGAAAGGACGCCTGCGCGTGCTGCGCTCCAATTCGCGCGAAGACGCAGCGTTCGAGTTCCCTTCGGAATACCGCAAGATGCTGATGTTTCGCGTTTCCGACCGGTCCTACCACGGCTTCTTGCCGCAGAAGGGGCCGCGGATGAGCCTGCAGTTCTGCTTGGTCGACAGCAAGTCCTACGCGCAACAGACGTATCTCCGTCACCGCCTCAGCGCGTTCGCAAAGTCGGTGCCCGGTTTGCGCGAGGTCGTCGGCATGATGCCGCGGAAGTTGCGCCGCGGCGGAGAATGAGGGCCCAAAAGCAGCGCGATCGATTTGGACTCCAGCCGATGGGTCGGCCTCAACGTCGACCCGCCGCTTTGGCGTTCCGACGCCACACCCGAATGTAGAAGTGACCCCACGTACAGAAGGAGAGGAACTCGAAGCGCAAGTTCGGCACAGTGAGCGCCCATTCGTAAAAGGCTCGACCCTCCCCGATGTCGAGCGAGTGCGGCCAGTCGTCAAAAACGAGCACGGCGCCATGACTGAGCCGGGGGGTGAGATAGCGCAGGCATTCCAGCGTCGGTTCATAAATATCGCAGTCGATTCGGGCGTAGGCGATCGGACCGACCCCGGTCGCCGGCTCCGTCGTCAAGCTGTCTGCAAAAAAGCCAGGGATGAGCTGGAGTCGGTCTCTTTCGGCGAGCTTGACGTGCGCGGCCACGATTTCTTGTGAGGCCGCATACTGTCCCTTTTTCCAAAAGGCTGAGTCATAGATCGGGTGCGGGGCTGAGAGGCCGGCGAAGCTGTCATATCCAATGATCGGGCGGTGAAGCCCTACTTCCTCCGACAGTTCGAACAGCTTGTCGAGCCACCAGCCTTTGAAGATCCCGAATTCAACCAGCGCTCCAGGCACCTCGGTGTCTCTGATCTCGCGAAGAAGGGAAGCGACGTAATCCAGCTCGACCCCGAGCAGGGCGTCGTGCGTCCTGTGGGACCAGATCGAGTTGTCCGGGAACTTCGCGGCGTGGAGCACGCCCGGCTTAGGCACTACCTCGCCGAACGTCGCCCGACACCATGCAGCGTAGGGTTCCGCCGTTTGCAGGGCCTCTCGAAAGGCGTCGAGGCGCGTGATCGTCACGCTCTCTACGCCCGCGTCGAGTATTCTACGGTCCGTGTTCCAGCCTAAGTCATGGGGACAAACCGTCGTGAGCGCCTGGATCTCGATTGTGACGTACTCGTCCGATGGGTCGCGCATTGTCGGGTCGATGGTGAACTCAATTCCCCTTCCCTCCGTGGTGGCGCCATGGGGAGTGAGGACCCGGCTGCGACAGGAGACGGAAACCGGGACCGATGCGCGGTGAACGGCGAACTGAATTTCGACTTTCGCGGGCGTGTCAAACCAGGACGCGGGCAGGCGGAGCGTCGCCCAGGCCCCGTGCATCCAGCGTCCCCATGGCTCCGGGCCGTACCAGCCTTGCCCGATGAAGGGAGCCGCGTTCCCCTCGCTGCTGAAGGAGATTGTGAGAGCTTCCGCCCTGAACGCATCGGACTCTTGGGTAAAGATGAGCGATTCGATCCCAGCGCCGAGGACGCGGGAATCCTCGCTCCCGTCGGCTTCGCGGGGACAGGTCGTGGAGTCGGTCCGGAATTCGAGCGTGATGGCTTCGCCTTCCGGGTCCTTCATCGACTCGCTGAGCTCGAGGCGGGCGCGCCCGGCCGCGGTGGTCAGCCCCGGCGGGGTCAGCACTCGCCCGCCGCACGAGACGCTCACGCCGATCGGCCGTTGAAAGTCGCAGAATTGGACGTGGACCATCGTTCGGGACGAAATCGATGAGGCGGGCACTCGAAGAGTCGAGTGATCCCCGTCCATCCAGCGGCCCCAGACTTCCGGCTCATGCCAGCCCATCCCAAGGAAGTCCGCCGCGTTCCCATCCGTGTTGAAGGCAAGCCTCGCGACGTGTCGATCGAAGGACAAACAGAGCGGAGACGACGCAGGCTCGGCGGCAAAGTCGGCAACGAGCGAGCGGCGCGCCTCGGCCGCGCCCGCCGGGGCCACGCAGGCGAGGTCGATTGCGGCGCTGTATCCGCTCATCTTGTGCAGCCTGCGACTGGCGCGCTCGACGCAATCGCGCCGCGCGCGCGCCTCGGCTGGATCGTCCAACAGGCGGAGGATGTCCTGTCCCATGGCCGCAGGGTCGTCGGCGACCGGGATGAATTCGGCGACGGCTTTGGGGAAACCGCGCAAGGAGGCGGAAGTCACGACCACAGGCTGGCCCGCGGCGAGCGCGGTCAGCAATTTGACCGAGATTCCAGTCCCTCCCCGATCTGGGCAGACGGCAATTCGCGAGGCGTTCCGCACGCCGTCGAGATCAGCGACATAGCCGAGCCATTTGACGCTTGGCAAACGCTCCGACCAAAGATGCTCGAGCGCCCGTTGCACCCGCCCGACGACCGCGATCTTGAGGCCCCGAAGGCGAGCGTCGGGGCTAATGACCTTTTCCAGCATCCAGCTCACAGGCCGGACGTTGAAAGCGTGATCGTCCGCGACGATGAGCGCGTCCCACTCCGCGCCCAGTCCGGGATCGGTCCAGGGCTCGACGTAGGGCTCCGGCAGAACAAGGAGCGCAGCCAGGGCCGCGCGTCGAATCCGGCCTTCTTCGTCCAGCGACGGCGTCGTGCAGACGTCCGCGGCTCGCCACAACCGATGCTCAAGGGCGAGGTGCCGGCGCAGGGTGCCCCAGTCCGGGAAGGCGTCCAGTTCCCGCTTGAGACGCGCAACGGCGTTTCGCGTGAGGTGGTCATGCGTGTCGAGAACGACTCTCGCTTGTGGACACGCATGAGCCGCAAACCCAACGCTGACCGCGCGATTGACGATGACGACTTGCGCCCTGAGGGCCAGATCGCGCGCGACGCGATCGCATATCGTGGAGCGGGTTCGTATCCGGACCGATTTCTCAAATTCCGCGAGTTCATTTTCGGGAGCCTGAGGGAATTCGCCGTCGGCGCTGGCGAACGTCTCGAGATGCGGGGCGGAGTCGATCCTATTTTCGGGAATCGACTCCGCCAGCCGGCGCATGGCCGTCGGGCCCCAGCGCAACTGGTGGTCGATGAACGCCCGGATGGTGAACAGTCCCCCGTCGTTGAGGGTCTCAAGCTGATTGGCGAAGGCGGTCGAGCTTCCGCACCGGCCCCACGGCGGCTGGATCTGGACGCCGATTCCCTGGTCCTGCGCCGCCTCGGAACGAACGGCCCTGGGCAGTCCGAGGAGGTCCTGGACGCTCATTTTCGCCGCCTTCGACCTCTTGACGACCGTCAATCCTTCTGCGGAAAGGGCCGCCGCGGCTGCATCGTCGGCGACGAAGACGACAGACTGAAAAGGCCAGGAGGAGACGACCCTGCGACCGAAACCGCGGACGAGCCGCGGCGCCTCACCGATGTCTTCGACGAAGACTGCCGACGGAATCTTGAGGCATGCCTGCCCGTCGAGCAGCTGGAGCGCCCGCAGCCGAAACACGCTTTCGAGCCCGAGCAAAGAAAAGCCTCGAAGCGCCACGCCGTCGAAATCGCTGAGCGAACGAAAGATCCCCTGATCCGGCGCCCAATCATGGGCGAACAGCACGCTCTCCCGCCGCCACAGGAACGACGCGCTCTCGCCGAGGACCGGAAAGGCGCTGACGGAAGACCCGCCAGCCGCGTCCAGAATCGCGAGGCACCCGACATTCTCCGCCAAAAGCTCAGTCGTGGTCCGCGGCGTGCGTGTCGGCCGACCAATCTTCGCCGCAATGGAAACGTGGGAACTCATCTCCCGCAGCCTTCTCCCAGAGTCGCTGTTGGCGAATGTCTACCAGCAGTGCGGAGGAGAGCGGAAGAGGCCGCCGCGCTCGCACCGCGCAGCGTCCGATCGTATGTTCAGATCACATAGGACTTCAGCGGCGCAAAGCCGTTGAAGCCGACCGAGGAATAGGTCGTCGTATAGGCGCCGGTTCCCTCGATCAGGACCTTGGCGCCGATCTCGAGCGAGATCGGCAGGTGGTAGGGCTCCTTCTCGTAGAGCACGTCGACCGAATCGCAGCTCGGGCCGGCGAGCACGCAGGGGCCGAGCGCGTCCTCGTCGAAGTCGGTGCGGATCGGGTAGCGGATCATCTCGTCCATCGTCTCGGCGAGGCCGTTGAACTTGCCGGTGTCGAGATAGACCCACCGAAGGCGATCTTCCTCCGACTTGCGCGAGATCAGCACGACCTCCGCCTCGATGACCCCGGCGTTGCCGACCATGCCGCGGCCGGGCTCGATGATCGTCTCCGGGATGCGGTTGCCGAAATGCCGTCGCAACGCGCGGAAGATCGTCTGCCCGTAGGCGCGGACCGGCGGCACGTTCTTGAGATAGCGCGTCGGGAAGCCGCCGCCGAGGTTGAGCATCATGAGTTGAATCCCGCGCTCGGCCAGGTCTCGGAAGATCGCGGCCGAGGCTTTCAGCGCGCGGTCCCACATGCGCGGGTTGCGCTGCTGCGAGCCGACGTGGAACGAGAGTCCGTGCGCGACGAGGCCCAGCGCATGGGCGCGCTCGAGCACCTTCGCCGCCATCTCCGGTGCGCAGCCGAACTTGCGCGACAGCGGCCATTCGGCGCCCGCGCCGTCGCACAGGATTCGGCAGAACACCTTTGCGCCCGGCGCGGCGCGCGCGATCTTCTCGACCTCGGCCTCGCAGTCGACCGCAAAGAGCCGGACGCCGAGCGCATGGGCGCGCGCGATGTCCCTTTCTTTCTTGATCGTGTTGCCGAAGCTGATGCGGTGCGCCGTCGCGCCGGCCGCGAGCGCGAGCTCGATCTCGGCGATCGAGGCCGTATCGAAGCACGAGCCGAGGTCGGCGAGCAGGCTCAGAATCTCGGGCGCCGGATTAGCCTTCACCGCGTAGAAGACGCGGGTGTCGGGCAGGGCGTTGGTGAAGTCCAGATAGTTTTCCCGCACAACGTCGAGATCGACGACGAGGCGCGGTCCGTCCTCATGGTTGGCGGCGAGGAACTCCTTGATGCGGTCCGTCATAGCGGCATCCCCCGGCGGCGCGGTTTTGAGATCCGCGCCAGGAACGTGAAGGATTCGGCGATGCGACCGTTCGCCCCGCGTGATGGAGACGCGGAAGCGCGGTCGTTGACCCGCCGACGCGATCGCCCGGCGCCTGCCGCCAGCGAGGCGGTGGCCCATGGGCAATCAGCTGCTGCGCCGTAGCCAATGCGCGCCCGAGCGTGAGCCGCTCAGGCGATCATGAGGCCATCGTTTGGACGAGAAGATCCGTCCGCACGCCCGGCAAGATAGACAAGCCTCTTTGATCGCCGACCTTTGGAGGGCCGGCAGAGACCAAAAAAGCCCGGTCCGTCGTTGCTTCAAGCCGCGTCCCCCGTTGGGCGGGGTTCGCCGGTTCGCCTCCGGCTGCCGGTCTTCCATGGGCGGTTAACTGGCCTCTTGTCCAGATCCCCGCCGACCGACACGCGACCACAGGCACGTGCGTATTGGGCAGACGATTATTTGGTCGAATCGCGCGTCGGCGCAAGAGGTTTTTTGAGCGGCGGGCGAACAATCTTTTCGGCGAGGAGCTTCGTGACGGACCGGCGCCCGCTCGTCTCCGCAAGCGCCGTGCTGAGACAGACCGAAAGGTGCTCGAGGAAGGCCTCGCTCAGCGGAAGCGTTCGGCCGGCCCGCTCGATGATGGAGGCCTCGTGAACGGCGTGGTCGATTTCTCGAACAGTTGCGATCAAGGGGTTTATCGCCAGGATGCAGGCCGGCCGCCGAGCCCGATCGCGAGCGCCCCAGCCGGTCTCCGCCATGGCGCGGAATTCCTTGTCGAGCGCGGCCCCGGATTCGAGTTGGTCTCCTTCGCCGAGGCGACGCAGTCTGAATCGCGCGTTAACCCTTTTGGCGCCATGCTTGGCGCATGACGTCGACCCGCAAATCGCCCCCTTTGCGCGAGATCTTGAGAGACCCGCGCCTCGCGCTCATGCTCTCGCTCGGCTTCTCCTCCGGCCTGCCGTTCCTCTTGATTTTCTCGACCCAGTCGGCTTGGCTGCGCGAGGCGGGGGTGAGCCGGTCCGCGATCGGGCTTTTGAGCTACGCGGCGCTCGCCTTCACCCTCAAGTTCGCCTGGGCGCCGTTCATCGACGAATACGATCCGCCGCTCGTCGGGGCCTGGCTCGGGCGTCGGCGCGGCTGGATGCTGATCGCCCAGCTCGGGGTCGCCGCGGGCCTCGCGGGGCTGGCCTTCGGCGCGCCGGCGACAGCCTTGAGCTGGAACGTCCTCTTCGCGTTCCTGACCGCCTTCGCCGCCGCGAGCCAGGACGTGACCATCGACGGCTGGCGCATCGACGCGGCGCCGATCGAGCGCCAGGGCATGATGTCGGCGGTCTACCAGTTCGGCTATCGCCTGGCGATGCTGTGCGCCGGTGCGGGCGCGCTCTACCTCGCCGATTTCGCGAGCTGGCGCGCCGCCTATCTCGCCATGGCGGGCCTGACGCTCGTCGGCATGGGCGCCTGTCTCTTGTCGCCCAAGCTCGACCGGCCGCGGGCAAACCGGGGCGGCGTTTCCTTCGCCGTCTCGTTCGTCGAGCCCCTCCGCGATCTTTTGAGCCGCTACGGCTCAACGCTGATCGCGATCCTCGCGCTGGTGGCGATCTATCGGCTGCCCGATTACGTGTCCGGGGTGATGGCCAATCCGCTCTACATTGATCTCGGCTTCACCAAGTCCGACATCGCCACGGTGTCAAAACTCTATGGCGTGTGGATCGGGCTTGCGGGCGCGTTCGGCGGCGGCATGGCCGTGGCGCGGTTCGGGTTGATGCCTTCGCTCATCCTCGGCGGCGTGGCCGCCTCGTCGTCGCACCTGTCGCTTGCCCTGCTCGCGTCAAAGGGAGCGAGCCTGCCGCTGCTGACCCTTGCGGTCAGCGTCGAGAGTTTTGCCTCCGGCTTCGCCGGCGCGGCGCTGATCACCTATATGTCGTCGCTCGTCTCGCCCGGTTTCGCCGCGACCCAATACGCGCTCTTGTCCTCGCTTTACGCGTTGCCCGGCAAGCTCATCGGCGGTCTGTCGGGGGTGATGGTCGACGAGTTCGGCTATGTCCGATTCTTCCTCGCCACCGCCGCGATCGGCCTTCCCGTCGTCGCACTGAGCCTGACGGTATGGCGGATGCAAGGGCAGGAGACCGGGGCGCCGGCGGGGGTGTGACGTGTTTGGCTGGGGCCGGGAGCGATCGAAATCCGCTGCCTTACCATTTGGCGACGCCCCAATCCGCCGCCGGAACGGGCCGGCGGAAAGCGCGATAGTTCGCGCGCTCGCGCGTCCTCGCGGCCGGGGACCAGAGTGAGGCGAACGAGTTTGGGCCGCCTTACTCAGTCCATATCTCCCGGCTTTGGTGCGCGCTTTGCGGCGCGTATCGCAGCATCCAAGCGAAAGCCTCAGGCGAACTCAAGCGCCTCGGCCTCGTCTATCACCTGTTCGCCTTCGGGTTCGTCCGTCGCCTCCCCGCGATAGGCGACCTTGCCCATTGCCCGCTCGATCAAGGACAGCAGAGACTCCCGCCGCGCTTTAATGAAGCCGTCGAAGTTGTCGGCGCGGAGCAGGCTGCGTTCAATCATGTGGGAGCGCAGGTGCCCGTCGATGGATGGTCCTGTCACCCCACCTTTCTTCGCCAAACCGGTCAAATAGACCGACGGTGCGTCACCGCCGATGACGCGGTTCGTCTTGTAGCTGAGGGGCGTTTTGTTGACAATTGTATCGTATTTGTCGCGGCCGATTTTCGCCTTATCGCACCATGCGCGCGGGAAGACGTGGTGGATGTCGACAGCCTCGTCGAATAGCTGGCTTGGTTGAAGGGTTGGCCCGATCTGAAGTCCTGCGCCCCCTCTTTCATGAGCAGTGCGTGGGTGCCTTTGTAGGCGGCGGATAGGCGAGACGTCATAGTATCGAGGCGCTCCGCTCGGAACGCGGCGTCTTTTACCGTTGTGGGCTCGGTACCGCCGTCGATCCAGGCAAGGACATCGACCAGATCCTTAGCAAAGCGAGTTTCGATGGCGCCGCCGTAAAGCTCTCCGAAAACGCCGCACCAATACCATTGCGCCAGTTTAGCTCGGACCGCGTCAAACTCCCAACGCTCTCCGAGTTGGGCGAGGATGGCGGCGAGCGGAACGAGTTGAGACTGATAGGGAATGTCCTTGAACCAGTAGATATGCTGGCCGAACAGGAACTTACCAGCCTTGCGGAACCCCTCTTCGAGTCGATCCGCGTGCTTTTTGTAGGCGGCCAGGGGGATGCTGAGCACTGTGGCGCGCGTGCAGATTACGGGCGGTGCGTCCCCGTCAGCGCCCGACGTGACGTGCGTCCTCCGACGGTCGAAGGTGTGGACCAGGGCGAGCGCCTGGAAGAACTCGGTGGCCTGAAGACGGGTCAGGGGGTTCTCCTTCACCGCGATGGACTCGGCCAACCGTTTCGAGCACCCGGCCCATTTTTCCCGCAGCATAAAGCCGGGTTCTTCGCCCGCGTATATTGCCGTGAGCAGTTCAAAGGCGTCGAGCTTCTTGCCGCCAGTGTTAACTTTTTCGAAGACAAGGCAAACAGCTTCCCGGCTGGTACCTTTCCCAAGCTGGATCACCGGCATCTGGTACTGCTTGAATGCGGCCAGCACCTCGTTCTGGAAGTTAAACCAGAATTTCACCTTATCTTTGTTATAGCCCCAGTGCTTGATAAAGCCCATCTGCCACTCGTCGGAATCGAAAATGCAGTTCGTGGGGAACATGCAGAGGGCGTATTCCTGCTCTGGGTTGGAGAGGTCGCGGACGATATCTTTGCCGAAACTCCTCGTTTCGATTTTTGTCTTTTGGATTCCGACAATGGCGTCCATCCGGTCCGCGCCATCGTCCAGCGCCTTCGCCATGTCGATGTAAAAGAAGCGGTCGATCCTTTGCTTCTTGGCATTTATGGTTTCAATCACCTCTTTCCGCATCGTCGTCTGGAAGAGGGAGGTGATCCGCTGCTGTCCGTCGAGCAGCAAGGCGTCCGGTGTAACACCGTTGTTGTTAGCGGGTACCCCCTCGATCAGGCGTGGCTTAAAGTTCACCTCACCGCCCGTTTGCAAGGTCATCAGAGCGCCGACGGGGAACGACTTCGAAACCGACGCTAGAAGTCCCCGTAGCCCCTCATCGTCCCAAACCCATCCGCGCTGGAAATCGGGCAGTTGCAAGAGCCCGGTACTTGCCTTCTTCAGAATCTCGTCCAGGGTAGCTTCGTGCTATCAAACGAAACACGGGACATACGCGCTAGCTCCGTCAATGTATGGCGACTCGGATGTGGTCGCGTCAGTTACTCCTCGCGGGTCGCGAACGTCATGTTAACACGTTTCTCGAACGAGGCTGAGATGTGCTCTGTGGGTCGACCGCCGTCCACCTAGTTGCAGCGCATCCGTCGTGTGCGCGGCGTCGCTTCCGGTTGTCCGCTGCACGCACGACTGTTAGCGTGGCTGTAAGCGCTTGACTAAGCGTGCGTATTTTCAAGGGTTAGCCAAACGTGCGAACGCGCGTCGGCTGAAAATCCTGGCTGGGGCGGGAGGATTCGAACCTCCGCGTGGCGGAATCAAAATCCGCTGCCTTACCACTTGGCGACGCCCCAATCCGCCGCCGAAAGGTCCGGCGGAAAGCGCGGCGGACAATAGTTTGCGTCCCGGCGCATCGCAATGGCGAAAAGCCCGATTTTTCCACGGTCGCCGCCCTCCGGCCCGAGGCCGGAAAACCACGTTCGACGCCGGCGGCCTTAAGGTCAGATTGCGGTTGGAAAGGCGCCGCATTGGCGCCGCGCTCGCCGAGCGCGGGGACGCGGTCAACCGCGTCTACAGAACGCGATTCGACGAACCAGCAATGCGCCTGGCTCCGGCCGACCCTTCGGCGCCGGGGCTGGCGTGAGGAGGAGCGGCGGTCAGCCCCGCATGCGCCGGACGTTCAATTTATCGTTTTATCTCAATGGCTTAGGCGAATCTTGAAGCAAAATGTTTCTGGAAAAGGGAAAATGTGTATAATGCCATGATGATGAGCCGCCGAAACGAGGCAGGGCGATGATGGAACATACCAGTGTTTTAGCGGAACGGGCCACGAGTCGTTCGGCGGCGAGAAAGCGGCGGGAGGCGAAGGCCGCCCTCCGCCAGGTCATCTTCGAGGCGCTGGCGGCCGGATGGTCGGTCGAGCAGATCGCCGAGCTGCGCAAGGTTTCTCCGCGCACGATCCGGCGCGAGGTCGATCGGGCGCTGGCCGAGCGCCGGCTCGATGCGCCGGACCGCTACGTGCATCTGCAGGTCGCCCGGCTGATGAAGGCTTTGCGGCTTGCGGACGCGGCCCTCGACAGCGGAGACCTGAAGGCGATCGGCCCGCTGGTGAAGGTGGTCAACGCGCTCGACCGTTATCACGGGCTCGCAGCGCTCTCGTCTCAGCCCCCCGCGCCGACCGCAGTTCCATGCCCTCCGCCCGCGCCGCCGCTCCAGCTGACCCGGGCGGCGCCGCCGCTCGCCGAGGCCCCCTCGGGGATAGAAGAATGGGTCGCCAATTCCGACGCCCGGCGTTTTGAGATGACCGGGACGGCGCCGGAAATGCAGCGCGTCCCGGTCGATCGCTGCGAGCGCGGCGGGCCTAGTGACGCCGCGGCGGCCGAGGCTGTCGCCGCGCCCACGCCCGGCGCCGGCGAAAGCGAAATCGTGACAGATTTGGGCGCCCAAGACCCTGAAATTACAGCGCCGGCGCCAGAACTGCAGCGTGTCGGGCCCGTGCGCTGCGAGCGCGGCGAGGCCGGCTTTGCGGCGGCGGACGAGCCCGCCGTCGCGCTGTCGCCGCGCCCACGCCTGGCGCAGACGAAAGCGAATCCGGGACGAATTGGGCGCCCAAGGCCCTGATATCATGAGCCCGGCGCCAGAACCGCGGCGCGTCCCTGTCGGGCGCTGCGACGAGCAAGGCGGCGCCGCAGAGGATCAGCAAACCGCTGCGCCTCGCGACGAGCCTCCGTCCGGAGCGGACGAAAACACCGTGTGGGA
>Ga0074045_10002038_pt1 | contig 19028 bp, 15 predicted proteins | sample BogForMeECP23OM2_FD_94442 | JGI IMG/M metagenome (GOLD analysis project Ga0074045, IMG submission 94442) | Bog forest soil microbial communities from Calvert Island, British Columbia, Canada - Bog Forest MetaG ECP23OM2 | ecosystem: Environmental > Terrestrial > Soil > Wetlands ...
ACTCTCGGTGGTCGCCGAATCATCAAAAAAAAAAGCCATGGTCGCGGGCACCGCTTCACACCGACCGAGCTGAACTACCGCGCCAATATTCACGGGATGAAGCAGCTCGGCGTGGAACGCATCATCTCGCTATCTGCCGTCGGTTCGCTGAAAGAGGAACATCATCCGCTGGATTTTGTCATCCCCGACCAGTTTGTCGATCGCACGCGTCATCGCATAGACACATTCTTTGGCGACGGACTGGTCGTACACGTTGGACTCGGGCATCCCATTTGCGAAGAAGAGGCTGCTGTACTGGCGGAGGCTTGCCGGCGCGCGGGCGTAAACGTGAAGCAGGGCGGCACGTACCTTAACATGGAAGGACCGCAGTTCTCGACCAAAGCCGAGTCGAATCTGTATCGCAATTGGGGCATGGATGTGATTGGCATGACCAACCTGACGGAAGCCCGCCTCGCGCGAGAGGCGGAGCTGTGCTACGTCACGGTAGCAATGGTCACCGATTACGACTGCTGGCATGAGGAGCACGACCACGTCAGCGTGGGCCAAATCGTCGCCGTACTCCTGAAGAACGCGGAGCACGCCTGCAACGTGGTGCGCGAAGCGGTCGCGGCGATGCCCAAGACCCGCGGCTGCAAATGCGGCTCGGCGCTGAAGAACGCCATCATCACGCAAAAGGATGTTGTGCCGGCGGCGACGCTCGAGCGTCTCAAGCTGCTGGTCGGCAAATATTTCGATTCCGAACAGAAAGCAGGAACATAGGTTTTGTCCATTCTTGTGGTTGGTTCCGTCGCATTCGATACTCTCAAAACTCCATACGGCGAGCGCCAGAAGATTCTGGGCGGCGCGGCCACTTACTTTTCACTTTCCGCCAGCTACTTCACCGATATTCGTGTCGTGGCCGTGGTGGGCGAAGACTTTACGCCGGAAAACGAAGCGGTGATGAACAACCGCGGCGTAGATACTCGCGGCATCCAGCACGCGAAAGGCAAGACCTTTCACTGGACCGGAGAATACGGTGAGAACGTAAACGAAGCCAAGACGCTGAATACCGAGCTGAACGTATTCGAAGCCTTTCAACCGCAAATCCCAGCGGAATACAACGATACCGACTATCTGTTTCTTGCCAATATCGATCCCGCGCTGCAAACCCGCGTACGCGATGCCATGCCGAACGTGAAACTGGTAGGCGGGGACACCATGAACTACTGGATTAGCGGGCACCGCCAGAATCTGGACAAAATGCTGAAGCGTGTTGACGTGCTACTGATCAATGATACGGAAGCGAAGATGTTGACCGCCGACAGCAGCCTACCGCGGGCGGCGCGCAAGGTGCTGGAGATGGGCCCGCGCGCGTTGGTCATCAAGCATGGCGAGTACGGCGCGACTATCTTCTTCCGCGATGGCGATTTTGCCGGAGGGCATCATCCGTTTCGCGCTCCGGCGCTGCCGCTGGACGAAGTGCGCGACCCCACTGGTGCCGGCGACAGTTTCGCCGGCGGCTTCATGGGATATATCGCCTCGCAGGGTGAAGTAAACCGCAGCGTGCTGAAACATGCCATGTTCTACGGCAGCGTCATGGGCTCGTTCTCAGTGGAACGGTTTGGCACCGAGCGTCTGCAATCTCTCACCCGCGAGGAGATCGACGAGCGGTTCGAAGTGTTTCGCGAGCTGACGCATTTGGACTAGAAGCAACGACCGGTAAACTTTAAGTCATGCGAGGTGCATCTTGACCCCTGAAACCGAAGCTAAGCTGAACGAGTTGGCAGAGCGCACGCACCGCGGCAAGGATGAGTTGCTGGAGGAGGCAGTGGGGCACCTGCTTGCTTATAACGAATGGTTCGAAGACAAGGTAAGAAATAGCTTGGCCGCCGCCGAACGGGGTGAAACCGTGTCGGATGAAGAAGTGCGCAATTGGATTGCGAAAAGGGAACGTTCCTGAATGCGGATTGAATGGTCCGCGCCAGCCGTATCCGATCTAAAGGCAATTTCCGAGTACATCGAACGCGTCAGCAGCTTGCAGACGGCAACCGGATTACTCGAACGATCTACGACACTGTTCACACCTTGGGAGTGATGCCGAACCGTGGCCGCAACGGACGAATTGAGAGCACACGCGAGTTGATGGTTCCAAGGCTGCCCTACTTTGTGGTTTATCGGGTCGGTGGAGAGCGAGTGCTGGTGCTCAACATCGTTCACGGGGCGCGACGATGGCCGTAGAGACGCGACCAACGTGAAAAACGTTGACATAACTGCCCATGATCCCTACCGCCAGCAGCGGCATGACGCGCGCTTTACGTTGCTGCTCGGCGCCCTGTCCATCGCGGCGCTCCTCTTCTACTACGTAAAGCAATACCTGCTGCTCTACGGCGATGCGGTCGCGCACATCAACATCGCGCGCCGGGTCGTAGACAACCGTCATCCCATCGAGTCGCTTGCCGAACTCGGAACGGTGTGGCTCCCGCTGCAACATATTGCGATGCTGCCATTCGTCTGGAATGACGCCTTGTGGCGCACTGGGATCGCAGGAGCCATCCCCGGCATGGTCGCCTATGTTGTGGGGACGCTGGGCATCTTTCGCCTGGTGAGCGGCCGCGCGTCACGAATTGCGGCTTATGGGGCGGCGGCGATTTACGCGCTCAACCCCAACTTGCTCTACATGCAGACAACGGCCATGAACGAGCCGATCCTCATGGCTTTCTTCATCTGGGCGCTGGTTTACCTGGATGAGTTTCTGCGCGCGTGCTTTCCCAGTGCTGATTCGCAAGTCATGCCGGCGCGAATGAAGCCTAACCGCGCACTGGAAGCCTGTGGTATCTGTTTGGTGGGAGGAGCGTTCACTCGCTACGACGGGTGGTTTATCGCCGCGGTTGTCGGGGTCATCGTGACATGGATTGTTGGACTGTGGTGGCGCCGGACCTCAGATAAGAGCAAGCGCCGGGCGATGGCAAAGTCTTTCTTCGAGTTTCTGCTGCTTAACGCGCTGGTTCCGGTTTTCTGGCTGATCTATACCTATGTTATCTCTGGTTACGCGCTCGATTTCATGAACGGCCCTTACTCGGCGAAAGCAATTGCCCTGCGTACCACGGGTACGTATCCGGGTCAACATGATTTCTTCACCGCTGCGCTTTACTTCCTCAAAGCGGCCAAGCTCAACATGGGATCGGATCTCTGGGGGAACATGCTGTTCGCTGCAGCCCTGGCGGGAACGGCGGCTGCGGTGTGGAAATTCCGAAGCTACGCTGTTCTCCTGCTACTCTGGCTGCCGTTGGCGTTCTACGCGCTCTCCATCGCCTACGGCAGCGTGCCTATCTATGTACCGGTCTGGTATCCGGGTTCGTATTACAACGTACGTTACGGTTTGGAGATGCTCCCCGTATTCGCAGTCTTCACATCATTGTTGGCTGGGTTCATCGCCGACCATGTGAACGAGTCGGCACTAAAGAATGCAGTCTGGTGTGTGCTGCTTGGCGCTGTCGCGGCGAGCTACCTATCCGTCTATCGCGATACTCCCATCACTTTGCGGGAAGCGATGGTGAACTCTCGCGGTCGCGTCGCGATCGAGCGGGCGATGGCGAATCATCTGGGTGAACTCCCCCGCTCGGCAACACTGCTTATGTATAGCGCCGAGCATGCCGGCGCGCTGCAACTCGCGGGCTTCCCGCGTCGTCACGTGATCGCTGAATCGGAACATCCTGACTGGGAGTGGGCCTTGCTCGATCCCGCGCGCTCTGCCGACTATGTAGTCGCTTGCCAGGGTGATCCAGTGTGGCTGGCGGTGCGCCTGCATCGCGCCGGGCTGTCAGAGTTGCTGTCGGTCAGTGCCCCGGGTCAAGCGCGCTGCACCATCTATAAAACGCAGGGAAGGTTACCGTAGCTTCTGAAAGGCTTCATTTGGTGACTTGAGCAATTCCCATGCCGCGCACACCTCCAGTTAACACTTTTGCCCCCTGTACTTTGTTACATTGAGTTGTACAGATTTACAGACCTAAGAAACTTCTCGCACTTCATGACCATGACACCACCACCAATTGCTGAGCGCGACTGAGATGACCAGCGTCCCTTTCGTCAAAGCTACTGCCTGCGGCAACGATTTCCTCATCATTGATTTCGACCATGCACCCGGGGACATCCACGCTTTCGCCCGTCTCGTCTGCGACCGGCACAACGGCGTTGGCGCCGATGGTGTGGAGTGGATTTTGCCAGCCAACGACGCCGACCTGCGCATCCGGCTGGTGAACGCCGACGGTTCCGAAGCGGAAATATCAGGCAACGGAACGCGTTGTGTCGCCGCTTGGTACTGCGCGGAGAAAGGCCGCGACTCGGTTTTGATTCGCACCGATGCGGGTTTGAAGACCTGCAGCTTGACGGCGCGCGACCGCAACAGCTTCGAGTTTCGTAGCTCCATGGGCCAGCCGGAGGTGGGCGATCCGTTGTCCATCAAGATCGCCTATGGAGAAATGTCCGGCATTCCGGTCTCGATGGGCAATCCCCACTACGTAGTGTTTGTCTCGGAGTTCGAGTTGGGCTGGCAGGCTGTTGCGCAACAAATGTCAACCCACCCCGACTTCAGGCACGGTATGAACGTCGAATACGTGAAGGTGAACGGCGCGAACGAAATCGACGTACGTTTTTGGGAGCGCGGTGTAGGTGAGACGATGTCGTCGGGAACCGGCTCCTGCGCCGCCGCCGTCGCGTCCATCCACAGCGGCAAGGTAAGCTCGCCGGTGCGCGTACATGCTCCCGGTGGCGCGCAGACCGTGGAGTGGAAGGAGCAAGTGTTTCTGTTGGGATCGGCTACGTTACTCTGCCGGGGCGAGTTTTTCATTTAAGATGAGCCATCCTGATGCCATCCTCCATTCAAGCACAGCGTGTGCGTCCACCTGCACTGCGGCCTGGCGACACAGTTGGAATCATCGCGCCGGCAGGGCCGATTGAGCCGGCGGCTCTCGATGCGGGTTGCGCGACCTTACTCCGGATGGGCTATCGGCCGTTCTATCTGCCCTCAATTCTGGAGCGCGACTCGTATTTTGCCGGGCCGACGGAGCGGCGGCTGGACGAACTGCACGAGATGTTTCGCAGAAGGGAAGTGCGTGCCGTCCTTTGTGCGCGCGGAGGCTACGGCTGCAATTATCTGTTGCCCCATCTCGACCTGGGGCTGGTGCGCAGGAATCCCAAGATTTTCTTGGGCTGCAGCGACGTCACGACCTTGCTTACCTACCTGTGCGACGCGGGTGGATTGGTCACCTTCCATGGTCCTATGGCAGCCGGAGATTTTGGCCGGCCCGACGGGGTCGACGAGGATGCATGGTTCGCGGCCGTGGCATCCGGGAAGGGGTACGAACGAACTTTCGAGACAGGCGACGTGGAGCCCCTGGCAAAAGGAACCGCCGAGGGCATGCTGTACGGCGGCTGTCTTTCTCTGCTTTGTGCGTCGCTGGGCACACCATACGAGATCCGTACCCGAGACACGGTCCTCTTTCTCGAAGACCTTAACGAACCGCCTTACCGCATCGACCGCATGTTGATGCAGTTGCAGCTCGCCGGTAAGTTGAAAGGCGTAAAAGGTATCATCTTTGGCGAGATGCGGAAGTGTGACCAGCGCGGGGCGGAAGACTATACGCTTCAGCAAGTGGTTATGCGCGTTTTGGGCGACTTAGGTGTTCCGATCGCATTCGGACTGAAGTCCGGGCATGTCACTGGCAGGAACTTCACTCTGCCGCTTGGCGTGCGCGCAACGCTGGACGTCGGCGAAAGCGTCACCTTGAGCTATGAAGCCGCAAGCCGTCGCCGGCGCGCGGAAACGGCGGCGGCAAGATCATGAGTCCAAAGCACTTTCATCTGATTGGGATTTGCGGCACGGCGATGGCATCGTTGGCTGGAATGCTTAAGGAACACGGCTTTCAGGTGAGTGGCTCTGACAATGCGGCATATCCGCCAATGTCGGACTTCCTGGCTTCACTGAACATTCCGTTGTCCCAGCCTTTCAGCGATTTCAATTTGCATCCGCGCCCCGATGTTGTAGTTGTAGGCAATGCCATATCTCGGGGCAATGTAGAACTGGAGTACGCGCTCGATCACAAGATTCGTCTGCAATCCATGCCGCAAGTTCTACATGACGAATTTCTCGCGGAGCACGAGCGGTTGGTGGTGGCGGGTACGCACGGCAAGACTACGACCTCGTCCCTTTTGGCATGGATGTTCCACCATGCTGGGCGCGCCCCAAACTTCCTGATCGGCGGAATTCCGGAGAACTTTGGCAGTTCCTTCCTGCTCGGGGAAGGACGCGAGTTCATTGTGGAGGGCGACGAATATGACTCGGCCTTCTTCGACAAGGGGCCAAAGTTTCTGCACTACTTTCCGGACGCAGCGATCCTGACCTCTGTCGAGTTTGATCATGCCGATATCTACAAAGACCTCGACGAAGTGAAGACCGCATTCAAGCGCCTTGTGAATCTGGTTCCGCGACGTGGATTGTTGATTGCCTGGGATGGACATCCTAACGTGGACGAATGCGTGGGCCGTGCTTTCTGCCGGGTGGAGAGATATGGTTTCGGCGAGACCTCCGCCTGGAGAATAACCGATGTCGAGTACACGCCCACCCTGACGCGCTGGCGGGTGTTGCGGAACGGTGAGGCATGGAGCGAGTTCGAGTTCTCGCTCGCAGGGGAGTATAACGTGCTGAACGCTACGGCGGCCGCCGCCATGGCGGCCAGTTACGGCATCGGCGCAGATGAGATCGCGGAAGGCCTATACAGCTTCCGCAGCGTAAAGCGCCGCCTCGAAGTGAAAGCGGAGGTTCACGGCGTCACCATCATTGATGACTTCGCTCACCACCCCACGGCCATCGCCGGTACTCTAAAAGCAGTGCGTACTCGTTATCCGGGGTGTCGCTTGTGGGCAATCCTGGAACCGCGCTCCAACACCCTGCGCCGCAAGGTGTTTCAAGGCGAACTGGCAGAAAGTCTCGGTTCGGCTGATCAAGTTGTCCTGGCGGGAATCTTCAAGTCCGAAGCCATCCCGGAGCACGAACGTCTGGAGCCTGATGCAGTCGTCGCCACCTTGCGAGCCTCAGGAAAGCAGGCGCGTCTGTTTGAGACTGCCGATGCCATCGTGGAATCGGTCGCTCCCGAGTTGCGCGAGGGAGATGTGGTTGCGATTCTCTCCAACGGAGGCTTCGGCGGAATCTACGACAAGCTGCCCGCGAAGCTCAAATCCCTGCGCGAGGTCTCGGCTACAGCGTGACCCGCCGCCGCATCGTTGGTCTCTCATTCCTTCTACTGACCTTCGCAGTTCTATTCCTTAAGGTAGCCTCAGCGGTTACGCCCGTGACGTGTTCCTCGCCTCCAAGTTCGAGCAGGCAGCCGACTGAATATTTTGTCTCGCTGGCCGACCCAGCAAGTCATGTCGCGCATGTCAGCATTCGCATCCCACAGGGTGACGGGAAGCGCACGCTGTACATGCCGATCTGGAACGCGCTTTATCAGGTGCGCAACTTTGCCGCGAACGTGCAACATGTGCGAGCTCAGGACACATCGGGTTCGCCCGCCGAGGTTCGAAACACGAAGACCAGCGAGTGGGAGATCACCGCGCCTGCGGGTTGTGTGGTGGTGAGTTACGGCATTCACCTTGACACTCCCGGTCCGTTTGGCAGCGCCCTCGATGCGGACCACGGGTTCCTCAACTGGGCGATGGTGCTCATGTACTCGCCCGCCTTACGTGCGCAAGCAGTCAGTATCCGGCTGCTCGATGTTCCCCCGACTTGGGCATTGCGCGACTTGCATGTGCTCGGCGCCGCTGGGCCCGGCAAGCTGAGTCAGTTGGTTGGAGTGGCTCGCAGCTACGATGAGTTGGTGGACAGCCCGGTGGAAGCCGGCACTCTTCGCGAGTCGGCCTTTCAGGAAGATGGAGCTACCTACCACGTTGTGGTAGATGCTAATCCGGCGGACTACGACATAGCAAGGCTGGAACAAACCCTTCGCAAGATCACTCATGCCGCGGTCGATTGGATGCAAGACCGTCCCTACGACGAATACACCTTCCTGTACCACTTCCCGCGGGGCCGTGGCGCGGGAGGCATGGAGCACGCCTACGGAACGGCCATCGACGTCAGCGCCGAGCGCTTGCGCAACGACCTGCAACCAGTGGCGAATGTGACCGCGCATGAGTTCTTCCATTTGTGGAACGTCAAACGCATTCGCCCTCAGTCACTGGAGCCTGTCGACTATCAGCAGGAGAACGACACACGAGCATTGTGGTTCAGCGAAGGCGTAACCAGCACGGTGGGCGACATATTGCTGGTGCGGGCCGGGCTCATCGATGAAGCCACATACTTGCAGCGGGTTGGGGCCGAGATCACCGAATTGCAACGACGTCCCGCGCACACCTGGCAGTCGGCGGAAGAGTCCAGTCTCAACGCCTGGTTCGAGGGCATCGCGCTCTATCGTTCACCGGAGCGCAGCATCAGCTATTACAACAAGGGAGACATTCTCGGCGTGGTGCTTGATCTTCGCATCCGCGAGCTGACCGGCGGCCGGAAATCACTCCGCGATCTGTTCCAGTGGATGAACGACCGTTACGCCAAACAGCATCTCTTCTTTCCTGATTCCGCGGGCGTCCAGGAAGCGGCGGAAACAATCACCGGCCAGAGCTTTACTGAGTTCTTCCGCGACTATGTTGCGGGAGTCAAGGAAATTCCCTACGACGAATTCTTTCAGTTCGCCGGGCTGCACCTGAATGTAAAGACCATAGAAACTGCGACGCCCGGGTTCACAACTACCGCGAACATCGCGGGACAGCCGGAGGTGTTGCGCGTGGAGCCCGGCAGCGACGCGCAGCAGGCGGGCCTTGCGGCAGGCGACCGCATAACTTCCGTGAATGGCGCCCCGGCTAACAGTTTCCTGGATGAAACCTTGTCGCAAATGGTCCCCGGCACAACCGTCCGCCTCAAGGTCGAGAACGGTAAAGGCAAACGTCAGGTCAGCCTGCGGCTTGGCTCGAGATCAGAGCTGATCTATGAGCTTCTAGACCTGCCGGTGGTGACTCCGGAGCAACGCGCACATCGGGCGGCCTGGATTCACGGCGAGGATGAACTCGGAGGCACTCCTTGATCCGCGCCCTCTTCATGCTGGCCTTCTGGGGGCTTTGCACGCTCGTCGTTGGACCGCCGGGGTTGCTCTACGCGCTCCTCACGGGCAACGTCATGCCGCTGTACTGGATCGCCAACAGGCTGGCGATCCTGGGTGTCCGCTTGGCAGGCGTCAAGATTGAAATACACGGCCGCGAGCACTTGCAGCCCGGCAGGAACTACATTTTCATGGCGAACCATTCCTCGAACCTTGACCCGCCTATCCTGATTCCAGTTGTTCCCGGCCGATGTTCCGTGCTGGTGAAAAAAGAGTTGTTCCGTCTTCCAATCCTCGGCGCCGGCATGAGAGTGGCCGACCTTGTTCCGGTGGATCGCAGCGATCGCGAGGCCGCGATCGAGAGCGTGAAGGCTGCTGTCAAGGTCCTGCAACAGGGATTGCACATGATTATTTTTCCCGAGGGTACTCGCTCGGTGGACGGCCGGCTGTTGCCTTTCAAGAAAGGGCCGTTTCACCTGGCTATGGAGTCAGGAGTAGCCGTTGTCCCGGTCACTTTGCTTGGGACATTCGAATGCTGGCCGAAGACGCGCTTCGCTCTGCGGCCAGGCACGGCAACGGTTATATTCCACCCGCCAATCGATCCGCATGCCTTCACCGATCGCGACGCACTGACGAAGGCCGTCAGCGATGCCATTGCCGGCGCACTGTCCGCGGAGCGGCGCGGACCAGCTCCAGCCATCAATCTGCGTCAAATCTAAGTTAGGATTAGGACGCGTCGCCGATCGGCCGCCTGCATGCACATACCTGACGGATACCTGAGCCCATCCACCTGCGCGACCCTTTATGTGGCCGCGATTGCAGGATGGTACGCTGCACTGAAGCGCCTCAAGCGTTTGTTGCTCAGCCGTGTGGTTCCACTCATTTCCGTGTTTGCAGCGTTTGCCTTTGTGATCATGATGTTCAACCTGCCGCTGCCGGGCGGGACCACCGGCCATGCAGTCGGCGTGACCATTGCGGCCATCGTGCTTGGCCCGTCGGGCGCGATTCTGGCCATCTCGATCGCACTCGCGATTCAGGCGCTGTTCTTCGGTGATGGCGGCATCACCACGCTGGGGGCGAACTGCTTCAACATGGCGATCGTAGGCTCGCTGGTGGCCTATGCGACGTACCGCCTGATCGCCGCCGGCGCGAGCATCGCGTCCAAACGACGGGTTACGGCGGCCGCGGTCGCTGGCTACCTTGCCGTCAACGCCGCCGCGTTGGTCGCTGGAGCCGAACTCGGAATTCAGCCGCTGTTGTTTCGCGACGCAGCCGGAACGCCGCTGTATTCGCCGTATCCATTCGGCGTCGCGCTACCCGTAATGATGATCGGGCATTTGACGTTCGCCGGATTGGCGGAGGCGGTAATCTCCGCGGGACTTGTTGCCTACTTGCAGGTCGCCGACCGGAATCTGCTGCAAGGCAGTTCCGGAGTTCCCGTTGGCACAGAAGTGCCGCTGGCCACGCCGGTTCAAGCCAACTCACAGCGCCGATTGTGGATGGCCGTGGCGCTACTTATGTTGTTGACACCATTTGGGATACTGGCCGCCGGCACAGCGTGGAGCGAATGGTCGCCCTCCGAATTTGCTCGCCCTGGATCACCGGCCCAAATTGGAACTGGGGCAAATGTTCTACGTGGAACAATTCCTTCCGGGATGCAGCGGCTAGCAAATCTCTGGACCGCGCCGTTTCCCGGCTATGCGCCGTCGTTCGTCAAGAGCGCTGGCTTCGGCTATCTGCTCTCCGCCATGTTCGGAGTCGGCTTCCTGCTCGCGCTCTCGCTTCTGGCGCAAGGCTACCTTGAGCGCCGGCGAGCCACGAGATACTCCAGATGAAGCGTGGCGGGTTCGTCGAATCAACGCTGATCGGTTTCACTCGCGCTCTGTCCCGCGCTCTTATGTCAGAGGAGATTGCGCGCCGGCGTGGACTGTTGCAATCGCTCGACCCTCGCGTGCGAGTGGTTGGCCTGTTTGCGCTGGTGCTGGCTGTCACCTTGTCACGCAGGCTTACGGTGGTTCTAGCGTTGTTCGTGGTGGCAGTGACGATTGCCGTTTTCTCCAGGGTCGGAATTGGTACGCTGGCCAAGCGCGTGTGGCTCGTCGTTCTGGCCTTTACCGGAGTCATCGCTCTGCCGGCGATTTTCATTACTCCTGGCACTTCGATTGCTACGTTCGCGGGCGGGTCTCTCCGCATTACTGCGCAAGGTCTGGCAACGGCCACGCTGCTGATTGCGCGGGTTGAGACCGCAGTGACCTTCACCACCCTGTTGATGCTGTGTACTCCCTGGAGCCATGTCCTCAAGGCGCTGCGCTCGTTTCACGTTCCTCAGGAGGCGATCGCGATGCTGGCGATGACGCATCGTTATGTGTTTCTTCTGGTCGAAAACGCGAGCCAGATGTTTGAATCGCGGCAGAGCCGGACCGTAGGGCGATTGCCGGGCCCGGAGCGGCGCCGAATGACGGCCAGAACAGCGGGCGTGCTGCTCAGCAAGAGCATCGATCTCAGCAGCGATGTGTATATGGCCATGCAGTCGCGTGGCTTCCGTGGCGACATTCGCATCCTCTCTGATTTCGATATGCGGGTATGGGACTATGTTGGGCTGTTCGCATTTCTTTGTGCCGGCAGTATCGCAGTCTGGACAGGAAGGTAGATCACTTTTGGCGCTGCTCTTCGAGTTGCAGGACGTCGGCTTCGAGTACGAACGCCTTCCGGCGCTGCGCGGACTGTCGCTCGAAGTCGCTGAGGGGGAGAGCATCGCCCTGCTCGGCGCCAACGGCTCAGGAAAATCCACACTATTGCGCATCCTCGATGCGCTTTACTTTCCTTCGCACGGCTCCATCAGCTTCTGCGGCCAACACCTCTCGCCCGAACTCCTGACCCAAAATGGCTTCGCGCTTTCGTTTCGCCGAAGAGTGGCCCTGGTTTTTCAGAATCCGGATGTGCAGTTGTTCAATCCCACGGTCTTCGACGAAGTCGCCTTTGGGCCGCTGCAACTGGAGTGGCCACGGGAGCAGGTGCTGTCGCGAGTTTCGGCAACGCTGGAGCTCATGCAGATTGCGCACCTGAGAGATCGCCCGCCCTATCGCCTTTCCGGCGGCGAGAAGAAACGAGTGGCGCTAGCCTCCGTCATCGTGCTCGATCCTGACGTTCTGCTGCTGGACGAGCCCACGTCAACTCTCGATCCGCGCAGTCAAAGCCAGATCGTAGATTTGATCCAGGAATGGAAGGGTTCTTCCAAGACGGTGATCACGGCAACCCATCAGCTTGAAATTGTGGAGGACATTGCTGAGCGCATCGTCGTGCTGGAGGAAGGCAAGGTGTCAGCCAGCGGGCGGCCGGCGGAGGTCCTGTCGAACCACGAACTACTGCTGCGCGCGAACCTCGTACATGCGCATCGGCACTCGCACGGGACCTTTGAGCACTCGCACCCTCATCTGCATTCCCATTCAAAGCACGAACACGAACACTAACTTAGTTCCGGAACATTGCATCCGCGAGATCTGAAGATTGCGCTTTAAGTTTGTCTCAAGGTTTGGAACAGCAGACGTAAATCGACGTGTCTCCTATCGACCGCACCAGGGTATATCCATTCGTAAGAAGTGAGGATTTGGCCGCATCTCCCATCACCTCCGGCACGAGAATGCTCTTGTGCTCCTGGTTGTTTTGCACAACCACGACTCGCGGCACATGAGCTGCGAAGTTGGCTTGGATCTGCTCCCATGAAAGGATGTGATATCTCGCTCTCTGTTCCGGGGTGAGCTTGCCGGCGATAGGCAGACCGCTATCGGCTTCCAATCCCGGGAACGGACTTGCTTGTGTCTGGAAGATATACCCCTTCCAAAAGCTAGCCACGATTTCACCGGGACGCGCAATCTGGTCGATTGCCTGCGACACTTCGATGATTCGTTGCTGTCTCCAGTCATCTTTATCGTGGGCCCATCGCACCGTCGGAATCCCCTCTCCGGTGATGAGATACTTGCGAAAATCGTTGACCGATGCAGCCAGATAAACGGCTGCCAGTAGCACACACCCGGCCACCGCAACCAAGCGTTCTCTTCTGGATCCCAGAGTTAGAAACCAGTCGTTTACCGCGCAGATGGTACTGGCAAGCAGGAATGGGATACAGAAGCAAAGATATTGCGGGTGAACCGGTGTAGGAATGAGAGCAATCACACCCAAAACGAGGGCGATTTGAAAGGCGAACCGCGGAGACCATTCTCGCCTGGCTATTAAAGGAACCAACCCCAAGCTGATGAAAAATAAAATACTGTTTTGAATTCCGTTGCCTTCCGGCCCGCCCAGGAATGACATGAGAAGAACGAAAAGTTTTTCTTGCCACATCCCGACCAGACCCGCGTTTGAACGAATCGCGTAGTAGCCCAAGTTATCGAACAGGAACGCATCTGGAGAGGACATAAAAAAGTAGAGGCATGGGACGATCCCAATCGCGAAGCCACCGAGAAACCAGAGTATCGAGACCACCCTGGCGCGCGCACCAGAGTTCTGAAAGATCCACCACAGGAACAGAGGCGTGACCAGAACCAAAGAGGAACGGGTATCGACGCTCAAGCCAAGCAATAACCCGCCGGCCCCCAGCCACCCTCGATGAGGGCCTGCGGAAGACCGGCTGACGACCACGTATGCCGAGAAAAGAAACAACCCGGCCAGGGAGTAGGTTTTCACCACCGGAAACCAGGCGAAGATGAGCGTGCTCGCGGCAAACAGGACCACAGCCGAAAGGGCGGCGATCCAGCTCCGCGTTTCATGGCGGACGTGCTCATATAACAGAGTACCGAGGAGGGCCGTCAACAAGGCGGGCAATAACTTTGCGGAGATCCAGGATATTCCGAAGGACTTCATCCACAGCGCGTAGACGTAAGGCAAGAGAGGCGCCTGGGTAAAGAAGAAATCCAGATACGGCTTTTTGTGCATGAGGACCAGACGCGATGCCACGAGATAGAAACCTTCGTCGCCGTCGACAAAGCGGTGCTGAGCGACGAAGGTGAATAGCAGGATCTGGAGTAAGAGTATGGGAACCAGTAGCAGCTTAGATGTGCGAGTCATAAGGGGGGCTGACAATCAAATTGTTGGTGCCAAAGGGGGGGACTCGAACCCCCACGGTTTCCCCGCCAGATCCTTCCACTGGAAGGAAGAATCAACAGTTTAGCAGAGTTTGTACGGAGCGGGATCTACTAGCATTTACGCGGGTTCTCACTCCGCCGTTCCAACGGAAGCAAACGCCTGCAATCGGCCAGTGGGCACAAAATTGGGCACAATGCAGTGCAGCGCATACGCTCATGCCGGGATCACCTCCGACGCGAAAAAGACTGCCCCGAGGGTGCTTGTTCGTGCCCTAACCCTGAAAGGTTCTTTGTATGTGGCCAACGCAGATTGATCTCTGCCATCTCTCCTTGATTTCGATCCTTACATAGGTGGTGGTGGAGGCGGACCAGGGGGTATCCGCGGCGGATTGGGTGGAGGCGGCGGCTCCAGCGACTGTGCCGCAGGCGCGGTCAACTGATTTAATAGGACCCGTCCGAGCTGCTGAACCCATATCCTGCGCTCGATAGCAACCATTCTACGGAAGCGTGCCAATGCGCCGGATACGCCGGGCTACATAGATTGGTCGGTCCTTGGGTGGGCTGAAGGCTTGTGCGAAAGGATCGGGATTGTTGCCCCAAGGTACATCAGGGGCCCGCACAAGAGGCACTTCGAACCAGTGATAGCGTCGAAACTCTCGCTCGTAGACTGCCCAGTGCACAAATTGCACTGAGCGTCTCAGTACCACAAATTCCGGCGGTGCTTTAGCATCGTCTTCTGCGCGGAAGGCTGCTACCCCGCCCCGAATGGGATTAGGCAGATAGAACATCAACGGTACGTCCTCGTAGTTGACAAGAATTTCATCGGTGGGTCTGGCATTCTGCTTCAACCAGTCAACCAGCACGCGATTGGGATCTGGCCGGTGGCCGAACACTTCCACGGCCATTAGCGATAAATCCGGCCGGAGCACTGTCGCACTCTTGTACCAGCGCGGCGGTGGACTAACCAGGTTTAACGGTTTGCTCAGCCAGGGGGTCAGGATTAGCACTGCCGCACCCAACCACGCGATCCCGATCCGCGAGCCGCAAGCTCGGACCAGAGCCCACGCGGACAGCAGACAGCCCAGCGGCGCCAGCATAATCACGTAACGCAGAAAGGAGAACGGCACCGCGGAAGGAACCCATAGCGAGAACCCAACGATCGCGGCGCAGACCATGGCCACCATTCTTCTCTCAACCGCAAGCAGAGTTCGCCAGCGCCAGCCCAGCAGTGCAATGCCTCCGAGCACGACCACGAGCGGCACAATGTATTCATTCATATTGAACAAATTGACCCTGAAACGATCACCCCAGGTTCCGACCGGGGTCGATAACCGGCGCCATAATTCGAAGTAATACACGAAAGGGCCCATCGTCACCGCCAGTGCAGCAGCAACCAGCATGGGCCGCCACGGAGTGTGGCGGTGTGCCACCAATGCATCGACGAACAACACCAGCAATACCGGCCACAATGTCCCGTAATCCACCTGGAACCAGCACCACACGGCAATGCCAAACGCGGCAGCGCCCCACCGTCCCCCCCGTTGCCAACGAGCATATGCCATCAGGGTAAGCAGTAGGAACAAGGTCGACAATGAGTAGTACCGGCACTGGCGGCTGTGCAGGATCCAATACCCATTGAAGGCGAGGAGCAGGGCCGCCAGTGACGCCATCAAGGTGCTGCTGAAATTTGTCAGCACGAACTGATACAACAGCAGGACAATGACGATGCCTGCGAGGGCGAAGGGAAGTCGCGCCGCCAGCGTGGTTTTGCCCAGCGCTTTGAGGCTGGCGGCTTCTACAATGAACTGGCCCCAGGGTTGCCATCTCCAGGTGGTATCCGCCTTGAAGTCCCCACGATCGACATAGTACTTGACCGCTGCTTGGGGATCAGTAGTGCGCTGCGCAATCGTGGCTGGGTCTTCCAGCACAAACTGATCGAGCGTGATTAAGTTGACTCCGTCGTACGCGAGCGGACGTCCGAACCGGAGCATGCGCTCCGCCAGCACCGCTGTCTGAGCTTCATCCTGCCAAAGGTACTTATCGCTCAGTCCCCACAACAGCAGCACTGCCGAAATGGTCCCGACGACCAGTGGCGCCGCCGTCGCCGCAATTTCCATTTTGCTTTTCAATGGCACAAGAACGTCCATCCTTATGCGGACGCGGTGGAACTTACCTTCGCAGCCTTCGGGAATCCGGGCACGGCAGAAGAGGTGAAAAGTCTTGGGAGTGGCCACAATTTCAGGCACAAAGGCCGAAATGCGACTCCGACGATGCCACGCGAGTTATTGGTGCGAAAGGGGGGACTCGAACCCCCACGGGTTTCCCCGCCAGATCCTAAGTCTGGTGCGTCTGCCAATTCCGCCACTCTCGCATTCGTTGCAACCGCTGCCAACCACTGCCGCCGGAAGCTTGCGGAGATCGACTCCCGCCATCACGAGTCTAGACGGAAATAGATTGCGGTTGCAATGCTGTTCATGCCGAGTACAAGTCACCCGCAAGATACTTCAATCCTGAATCCACGGCCACTGTGACGACGGTATGTCCCGCGCCCAACTGCTGGGCGAGTTGAAACGCCGCAGCGACATTCAATCCGCTTGAAGTACCGGCGAAGATGCCTTCTTCTCGCGCCAGACGGCGGGCCGTTTCACGGGCTAGCTGCTCTTCAATGGGCCGCACGTCATCGCAGTCTTCCTTGGCCAAGTGCGGAGGCCAGAAACCCGCGCCGACGCCTTCAATCCGGTGCGGGCCGCCTTTCCCAGTGCTGAGCACCGGAGACGATGCCGGTTCCAACGCGACCATGCGGGCCATGCAATTCGCTGCCTTCAAGGCCCGCGAAACTCCGACAATCATTCCGGCAGTTCCCACCGCGCCGCAAAATACGTCGAAATCGGGGCCAACCTGCCGCAGCAGTTCCGTGCCGATAGGCATGTAACCGGCGATTGCGTCTTCATTACGAAATTGGTTGGTATAGAGATTGCCGGGCTCGTGAGACAGTCTGTCCGCTTCTCCCAGCATGACGCGAAAAAGCTCCGGCGTAATCTTGCCCTGGTCGCTGGGAATGATATGCAGCTCAGCGCCGAACGCACGCATCGTAGCCAGCTTCTCGCCCGCGAAAGCATCTGACGTCACCGCGAGGAACGGGTAGCCTTTCACCGCGCACACCATGGCCAGCGAGGACCCCGTACTGCCGCCCGTGTACTCCACCACGCGCATTCCAGGCTTAAGGACGCCGCGGGCCTCAGCGCCGTTGATCATCGCACGTCGATTGCGCCCTCTACTCCTAACATGTGGTCAATGGCAACCGCCATCCCGAAAAAGGAGAACAGGAGCATAACCAGCGTCTCATCAATCAGGGAATATTCCACCAGAGAACACAGGAGGAATGAGACGAAGCCGGCCAGCACGCCCGCCACAACACCGCTCGCAAAGCGGCTACGCGTGTGCACACGGCGAAGCAGGCCACGCAGGAATATGAAATTGGCCATCAGAAACCAGAGCCATGCCGCCAGCGCCGGCAGGCCGCGTTCCACGGCGATCTGCGCATAGTCAGAGTGAAAATGCCACTGCACGTGATACAGCGCGTAGGCGCGGATGTTCCACTCCTGCCAGTGGTTGAAGATGGTGCCCATGCCGACGCCGAACCACGGGTGTTGGCGAACCAGACGCAGTCCGTCTTCCCACATCAGGACCCGGTATTGCGTTCCGGCATCGTGGACGGCGATCCAACCGAATCCGCGAGTGTGCTGGATCCAGAACGTCGCCGCCACGAGCAACAAGCCTAAGGCGGCAGTGGCCAAAACTCGCATACGACGTCCCGCCAGCAGTTGTAGCGCGACGAAACATCCAGCGGCCAGGCCTGCAAGGGCCCTGCGAGTCTGAGTCGCGGCGATAGTCATCCCGAGCGCCAGAAAGATGACGGCGAACAGCACTCGGAGCGCCGGCCTCTGCGGTTGGGCGCACAACAACATCGCCCATGCCAGGCCGCCGATCGGCATCAGGGTCTCGGCGAAAACGCCGTAGTGCCGCAGCGTACCTTGGGCGCGGACTGGTTTACCACGCACGAGTTGCAGATTTGGTGTGCCTAAACCGCTGTTGCGGAAACCGTCAGGAGAAATAAACGTGGTCCGTCTGCCCAAGGGCAAACCGCGAAGAAAGTCGATGCGAAGGAGCGCTTCCGCTGGGCTTTGGTCCACCGCCCGCTCCAATTGCGCCGCAGTATGCACGTTGTGCCCGTTGACGCGGGTGATGATGTCATCGGGGCGAATGCCCGCGTGGGACAGCGCGGTGTCCGGGAGGATGGACTTAACCTGCGCCCCAATGCCGTAGGTGTACTGCCATGCGGTGAAACCGGCGGCGGCCAGGCCCGACAGCAGCAGAAGGAACACAAGGATGCGCACCTGGCTAAGCCGCTTCAGGTTCTGGGCAAACACGATCCCGACGATCACCAGGCAGACGAACTTCATCTGCACCCAGCTCACATAGGGGTCTGGGCTGAGCATGGTCGAGATGGCGCTGAGCACAACATAGGCGAGCAGCGGAGCCGTGAGTGGTTGCGGGAAAGGACGCTCGCGTGTCACGGCCAGCTTCACCAGCCAGAGGACGAGCGCTATCTGCCACGCGTGCTGTGATCCCTTGATGGAATGAGGCAGAAGGATGGCAAACAGGCACAGGAAGAAAAATATCGCACCATCGAGCCATCGTCCCCATCGTTCTAAGCTAGAATGCACTTCCTATGCCTTCTGTGTGACCCAGAGGGATTATTTCTTCTTTTCTGCCTTGACGACGATTGAACGACGAAGGGGAATAATGGCGCCGCGGCTGGGAT
>Ga0074045_10002039_pt1 | contig 19022 bp, 9 predicted proteins | sample BogForMeECP23OM2_FD_94442 | JGI IMG/M metagenome (GOLD analysis project Ga0074045, IMG submission 94442) | Bog forest soil microbial communities from Calvert Island, British Columbia, Canada - Bog Forest MetaG ECP23OM2 | ecosystem: Environmental > Terrestrial > Soil > Wetlands ...
GGGTGCGGGCTTCCTCGGCCGGCCCCCACCAGTTTGCGCCATTGCCATCAATCGTTCCCTGACCAGTAATGGCAATGTCCGTGAGGTTTTTCCCGCTGATGAACGGGATGAAATCGTCGTTGCTCCTGGCCGCCAGCCAGTCGCCGCCAGCCTTGAGAAAATCCGATTGCGTCGGCGAAGCCAGCAGCGTCGCGCCCGCTTCGAGCAAAATCGTGGTTTTGGCCGGGGGGGCCAAAGGCCGGCTCAGATAAATTCCCGGCGGAAATTTCACGGTGCCGCCCCCGGCCTTGCCGCAAGCGTCCAGTGCGGCTTGAATGGCCACGGTATCCACAGTCTTTCCGTCGCCCTTGGCGCCGAACTGGTGCACATCAAAAATTCCCAGTTCGGGAGCGGCGGAACAAAGTGAAATGCCCGGCAAAAGGACAAACAGCATGACTGGTGTTTTCATCATTGTGCCGGTTCGTGATGCCAGGGTTGCTTGGACAAATTCCATTAATCAATTTTACGGCCCGAGTTGGATCCGGTAAAACCGCTGGTTGAAGTTGCTCGCGCCAGAATCATTCCAGATAAACGGCAACGCGGGCGAAGGGTTGGTAAAAACGCCGGCCCAATCCGTCAGATTCGTGGACGCCTGCACAATGTAGTCCGGTCCGCTGTCACCGGTGATGGTCAGGTTGAACTGGCCGTTATTGAAGGCAAAGGCCGGCGTTTGCGGATTGGCCGGCGCGCTCACGATAACATTGAATGACTGGGTCGCACTCAGAATCGGCGTGCCATTATCAGCCACTTGTACCGTTATGAGATTGGTTGTACCGGCCTGCGAGATGAGCGGTCGCCACGAGAAAACACCGCTGGTGGCACCCAAGGTGGCGTTTCCAGGCGCGCTCAACAGGCTGAACGTCAGGGTTTGAGACGGAAGATCCGGATCGGTCGCCATGTTCGTGATGTTGAGGGTAACACCGGCAACAATATTGGTGCCGGGAACCGGGGAGAGTGTTGGGGCGGTATTCGCCGCTGCGACGGTGAGGAGCGCGTAGGCGCTGGAGGCCGAGCCGGCCGTGTTGGTCACGGTTACAGAATAAATGCCGGCATTGGTGGTTTGAACACCGGCCAGAGTCAGAAAAGCGTTGGTGGCATTGGCGATTGGCGTATTGGTGTTGAAATACCATTGATAACTCAAAGGTGCGCTGCCGCCCGCTGCGACGGTAAAGGTTACGCTTTGGCCCGGCGAATTGGTCTGGCTTTGTGGATTGGCGCTGATGACTGGGGCCGACGGCGCATAGGTGGTCATCAACCAATTTGTCTTGTTCCAAGTGAGCACGCCGGCGCCGGCCCCCGCAGTGGGACTGGTAACAATGTTTTGAAGCTGGCTCGGATCATCCGGCGTGTAAGTATAAGGCAATTGGTTGCCGGACAGGTTCCAAGAGAAAGCAATGATGGGTGCCTGGAATGGTCCCATTGGACTGCCGGAATCAGTGCTGTTGCCGCGCACGACGGTGCTGTCCATCTGGTAAATCGTGTCTAGCGCCATGATTTTGCCGGTGTATTCAGGATCCGAAGGATCGGTCTGATTGTTGCGCAGCGGGTAGAGGCAATCAATGTAAACGGATTTTTCAACCAGCAGAGCGCCGCTCTCGGTGGAGATAGCGCCGTTGACGGGCGGATCGAAACTGTAGGTGTTGTTGAGTGTATTTTGGTCCGCCGTGCTCATGGTGGCCGCAATCGAATCGCGCAGGCGCTTGGCAGCCAACACCAAGGTGTCATCCACATAGAGATTATAATCATGCACGTTGCCGGCGCGCAGGCGCGGTACGCAACGGTCCCACACGCCCAACCACAAGTGGTGGAAGGTCATCGAGATGGTCGCGTTGTTCGGGTCGAGATCATTTTGACCCGCCAGGTGGGTCTTGTCATGCGCTTGCATGATCGTGACGATGTTAGTGGTGCTGAAACCACGGGTGCGAAGGAAATTATACATCGCGTAACTCGTTTTGTTTGATTCGAGCGAGTTGATCTGCTGCCAGACCCAACTGTTGGCATTGGTGGCGCCATCGTCACCAATGTATCGGCACCACGAAATGGTGATGGCCGAGCAGCCGGCCTTGGTGTCGAGAATGCCGTCGTAGGATTTCGTGAACGTGCAGTGGTCAACCCAAACGTTGCTCACCGCGCCACCGTCGCCCAGCGTAATGAAATCCCAGTCGTTTCGGTCGTATTGTCCCTTGGTCGATTCATCCCATTCCCAAAGCTGGTCGAATTTGAGATTGCGGACGATGATGTTGCTGCAATTCTTGATGTTCAGCTTGGCGTGCCGGATGGTCGAGGCATTGGCCGAAAAAATCGTCAAGCCGGTTTTCTTTTGGACATCAATGAGACTGACGCCGGTCTGAAGCAAAACGGGATGCAGCAGTGGAGTGGCCGCACTGCGGAAAGGCTCGCTGGCGGATTTCGCAGAAGCTTCAATCTCGCTGTAACCGAGATTGAGGTCGTTCATGATTTCAATCACCTTGACGGTCTTGCTGTTAAGCGCATTGGCAAGATCAGTGGCGGTGGAAACCTTGGCGTAGTTGGGATCCGTGTCGGACAACACCCCTCCGCCGGTGGTGGCCTGGCCAAAGCCGATCAGATTGTACGCGCTGTTGACCAGTGGAATCGCGGTCGTCACGGTAAGCTGGGCGGGATTGCTGGTCACACTCCCGACGCTGTTGGAGGCGGTGAGAGTGTAGCTGCCGTCATCAGCGGTCTGCACATTCGACAGGCTCAGAGTGGATGACGTTGCGCCCGAAATTGGTGTTCCATCTTTGCTCCATTGATAGCTGATGGGTGCGTTGCCGCCCGCGATGGCGGAAAACCTGGCCGTACTGCCAGCCAACACCACCAGCGACGCGGGTTGCGAATTGAAGACGGGCGCCACGGGACTGGTGTTGACGGTAAGGAAAGCATTGGAGCTGATAACTCCGCCGGCAAGGTTGCTTACGGCAACGAAATAGCTGCCCGCATTGGCCGGTTGAACATTGGTGATGGCCAAAATGGAATCGGTGGCATTGGTCAGCACGGTGTTGGTGTTGAAATACCATTGGTAACTCAATGGATCGGTACCGCTGGCAATGACGCTGAAAGTGGCGGTTGCTCCGGGTAAGATGTTGGTCTGGTCCTGCGGTTGCGTGATGATTGAAGGCGCCACCGGAAGACTCACTGTCAGTTGGGCGACGGCGCTGGTCGCCGAGCCATAGGCATTGGTTACCACCACCGAGTAACCGCCGGCATCCGAAAGCTGGACATTGGTCAGCGTTAATATGGAACTGGTGGCGTTGGTTAATACCGTGTTGGTGTTGTAATACCATTGATAACCCAACGGCGCCGTCCCGCTGGCCTGAACGCTGAATGAGGTGTCCTGGCCCACCAAGGCCGTTTGATCCTGTGGATCGAAATCAATCGAAGGAGACGTGGCGGCGGAAACCAGGTCCACGCGTACTTCGGTGAATGTGATGTTCGTGGACGTGGTCCCGGCCTTCGCGGGGCGGAAGCCGATGCCGTCAAAATTGAAATTGGTGGACCCGGTGTCCATCACGGAGGTGGCGAGTACCGCTCCACTGGCCTGGTTCTGCCAAGTGGCGGTGATGGCGAGGGTCGTGGAGTTGGTGCGGTACAGCGTCAATTGCAGCGAATAAGCGGTGGCATTGGTGAAGCCGGGGAAATTGTTGGTGCTACCCGGACCCGTCGCGAGCGAGGTATAATCACTGGTTGAACCCAGCAGCGAGCTGTCCGATACCGTCGTGCGTTTGCCCAGCTCCATCGGCGAGGTACTGCTGAAGTTCGCGCCGAAGACCTGAAGCAGCGCATAACCCTGGACGCCAGAGCCCTGACCGTCGTTGCTGCCCAGATCGGCGGTGGTCCAAGGTGGGGAGAGCGTGGACTCGGCAAAATTGAAAACGCCGATCCGGAAACCTTGTGATGAGTTGAGCGGCGCCACCCCATTGAAATTGAACCAGAGGGTAACCGTAAGTGTGTCGCCCACCTGCAGCCGCACCGGGCTGGACGAATTGGTGCCAAAGTAAGTGACGCCGAGAATGGCGGTGCCGCCCATCGCCACCGACATGGCGTTGACGGTTGTGTTCCAGGAGGAACTGCTGGAAACATACCACGCCGAGTCCGTCGGCAGATTTTGATTGTTACGCGTACCATCGGCAAAAGTGTCGTCGAGCAACACTGTTGCATAACCGGGCACGGCAACTCCAAACACAAGCGCGAGAATAGTAATAATTTGACGAAGGTACTTCATGCGAATTTACAGCTTGTTATTGAACAGAATTGCCGAATCAATCCGTTTCAGTTTTAAACACACACAGGGTCTCATTCGAGTTTAACTGAAACCCCAGATGACTCAACCCTGCCGGGTTGCAAATGGCTTTGAAAATAATGCACTGTCGCCAAATCAGGACAACTCAACCAGCACGACAGTTGTATTTCCTTCATTGCTTTTTGTTGGCGGACGCCAAGCCTTCGACCTGTGCATTTTCGATTGCAAACGGAGGGCCCTCTTTCACTGACACGGTTACATTCTTCAGTCGGATGCCTTGGGCGTTGCGAATCTCGAAGCTTTTTGCGGCGGAGATCTGGACGTTCTCAAAAACCACGTTCGATATCATGCTTTCCGGCAGGCCGGTGATGATGCCCGCCACCTGGGGACAGGTTGCCTTCAGATTGCTGATGCGGATGTTGCGGTAAACCGGCGTGTTGCTGGCGATGGCGGGCGTGGAATTACTCCCGGCCCCGGCGGTTCGTGCCGTGTCGCCGGCGGAATTGTTCATGTAATAACAGGTCAACGTGATGGCCGGATTCACGTTCTTCATTGTAATATCGCTGTAACTGATATTTTCCACCAGCCCGCCCTTGCCGCGCTGGGATTTGATGCGCAGACCGTTCTCGGTATTTTCAAAAGTGCAATTGCGCACGGTCAGATTGCGCACGCCGCCGGCGGTTTCGCTGCCGATGGACATGCCGTGACCGTGCAGAAACGTGCAGTCCGTTACCGTGATGTCCTCGCTGGCAAACTCGCGTTCAGCCAGTTTTTTGCCGGCCTTGATGGCAACATTGTCGTCGCCCACGTCAATGCGGCACTTGGTGATCAAAACGTTCTTGCAACTGCTCGGATCAATCGCGTCGGTGTTGGCTGCGTGTTCCGGCGCAAGAATGGTTATATTGGAAACAACAACTCCTTCGCATTCCGTGGGCACGAAATGGAACTTGGGCGAGTTTTGCAGCGTGATGTTTTCGAAACGGACGTTTTTGCAGCGGGTCAGCACAATCAGATTCGGGCGCGGCAGCGTGTAGCCGGAAACCTTCTGGCGGGCTTTCTCGGCTTCCTCCCACCAGACCGCGCCGTTGCCGTCAATCGTGCCTTTGCCAGTGAAAGTCACGTTCGTCAAATCCTTGCCGCTGATGAACGGGATGAAATCGCCGCCGCTTTTGGCCTGGAGCCAGTCGCCGGGCACCTTCATGAAATCACTCTGGTTGGTGCAGGCCAGCAAGGTCGCCCCCGCATCGAGCAGCACCGTGGTTTCGGCCTGGAGGGTGAGCGGTTTGCTGTAATAGGTTCCACGCGAAAACTTCACCGTGCCGCCGGCCGCCTTGCCACATTCATCCAGGGCTTTCTGAATGGCGGCGGTGTCGAGTGTCTGGCCATCGCCTTTCGCGCCAAACTGGCGCACATCAAATACTTTTGACCCGTCAGCGGCCTGGAGCGAAATGGCAAAAAAAAGAAAAACCCACGCGGAGGCAATGGTTAAACGCATAGGACAGGATCGTGCATTAATTTGTCCCGCCTGAACACATTAATTTGAGCAAATCAGTTTTAAAAAAATGCACTCCCCTGCCGCCAGCTTTCCTTGCAAACCACGCCGGCAATTTTACAGCCGGTTGCGTTGATGCAGTCAATCCACAGCCGTTCCTTGATGCCGGCGTCTGGCCGCACCGGACTTTTTTGACAAGAACGTCAACCGTCTCACTCCGGAAGCTGGGTAATTTATTGCCTTGGCGCAGCGGAAGCCATCACACGCACCAGCTTCCCGACCGGCATTGACGACTTGAAATCCAATGGCAGATCAATGAAATCAATCGAAGCAGGGTGCGTTTGGCAACGCGTGGTTTCGAGAAAAGAAGCGTTGTGAATCACGCAGGAAGCATCAAAAAAGAACCGCCGGTGGAGCGTTTTCTCCACCGGCGGCCTTGTCTTAAAACCTGCTGATTACTGCAGTTTCAAAATATAGAACACGTTGGGCACACCCGGCAAAATGGGGATCGTATTGGTGAAGAGGCCTGAGGTGAAGTTGTTGGTAAATATGGGTGTCCAGCTCGATAACGGCGCGGCCACGTTAGTCGAAGACAGAACGTAGTACCCGCTACTGCCAGTACCATTGTTGCCGCTGAATACCAGGTTCGTGCCGCTGAGAGTCGTGGATGTAATCACCGGCTGCGGCAGCGTTGTGGAAAACACTGAAATGCTTCCATCCACCTGCAGATTGTTGGTCCAAACCACGCCAGCCCCGGTTACGGTCAGCGCACTGCCGTTCGATACGAGCTTATTAAACAGCTTGAACCTGTCCCCGACCACCAGGGCCGTCGGGCCGAGGTTCGTCACGGTCAACTTTCCACTGCCGCCATTGGCCAGGTTGCCGCTGACCGACGCGATGTCATTGGACTGTGATACCAACTTTTTGACTTTGAAGAACAGATTGCCGTTCAAGGTGAGATTGTTGTTGATGGCAAGCGTGCCGATGGCGGAAGTGCCGGGGGCGAGAGTGCCGCCGGCATTGACGGTGACCGCACCGTTGATGATGCCAGTGCCCGCGAGCGTCGCATTCGAGCATACAGTGACGGCGCTCGCCGCATTAAGCTGGCCGTTGACCTGGACTGTGCAGTTGGTGATGGTCGTCGGCCCGGTGTAGGTCTCGGTGTTGGCCAGAACCAACGGGCCGATGGCGTTGGTGCCGGTACCGGTTATTGTCAAACCAAAGCCTTCACTAACACTATTGGTAACGTCGCTGATGACACCCGAGAAGGTGGTCAGGGCGGTGTTGGTCACTTGGAGGGCCCGGATGTAATTGGTGCCCAAACCGTCGTTGCCATTGAGGGAGAACAGCCCTGAGAATGTCAGGTTGTTCGCGCCGCCGATGATCAATGTCAAATTGTTGGTCGCGCTGGGATATTGGATGGAATTCGTGATGGTAATGGGGCCGCCGGAGGCGAACACCTCTCCGCTGCCGGTAATGTCGGCAACTTCGGGAGCGATATACAACGGGCCAGTGCCAATCGCATTATTAATGCCAAATCCAATGGCGCCCGTGGTAGGAGTTGTGCCACCCGAATAGGTGTTTGCGCCGTTGAGAATCGTGATGCCACCGCCCCGTTGGATAAGCCCCCCGGCGCCGGAGATGACGCCGTTGTAGGCTTGGATGCCGGTCCCGTTATAGGGAGCTAATGTGATCAAGGAGGACGCAAGCGCCAACTTCGCATTATTCGTTGTGGCGGCGCCGTAAATCCGGACCCGCACGGGGAGGCTGGTGTTGGTCGGGTTCACAGTCAACGTCAGGGTTGCATTGTTGCTGCCCGAGAAATTGCCGTTGAAGTCTCCGCCGTAAGTTCCGGTGCCATCAAACAGCATGGTGAAGTTTCCGGCAACAACGAAATCGTTGGGGATGCTCGAGCTTGCGGCGCCAGCCGGAACAATTTCATTTGTGCCGCCCGCCCCGGCCCCCCCGGCCAAGGTCACCGGGCCGGTGCCAAGCCCATTGAGATTTTGGAGGATAAGATACGCGCTGGCGTTGCTGATAATGGTGCCGCCGGTGTAGGTATTGGCATTGCCTATCGTGAATTGACCGGAACCTGCGTAAATCAAATTGCCCGGCCCGGCGAAGCTGCCGCTGCTGGTGGCGTTAAAGGTGTAAGCATCGGCGCTATTCACCGTAACGGAAGCAGCGCTAAGATAAGGGCCTGTCAATGTCACAAACCCCCCCCCAAAGACATCATTGAAAGCAACGGAGTCACCATAATTGAATACGGTCTGGTTGCCGTTGGTGTTCTGCCAATTGGCGTTGTTAGTTATATCCCATATGGTGCCTGTTGCATACCAGATTAAATTGGTTGCCGGCCTCAAGCCCAGCGAGCAGATTACTGAATTTGTGGTGTAACCACCGGTGCCGGAGACTGTGACGTAGTAACCATTGGCCGGCGGAAGCACATCAGCCAGCCCCGCCGGGGAAATAACGAGCATGTTCTTGGTGGAACCCGAAATATTGCCGGCATCAAGAAGGTTGGTGCCATTCCGATGCCATTGATAGCCCATACCGAAACCGATGGATGAAACAAAGAAGGCGCAGGAGCCGTTGGTCGCGACGGTCACTGAAACTGGTTGTGAAGTAATGGTTGGCGGACCGCTGACCGGGGTGCTGTGGCCGGTAATCTTGATGGATTGAATATCCATCGTGCTGGCCTGCGACGAACTGGAGGAATTGCGAAAACCGACGGCCAGGCCATCAAACCCACCTGTCACAAAGGTTGCATTTGTTGCCACCTGATTTGTCGTGCTGTAGACCAGTGTGCCGCCAGTGCCCGCCCCGTTGTAAAGAGCATTGCTGATCGAGAGAGAATTTGCCGTATCGAAGGTGATAATAAATTGCATCGTGTAAGTTGACCCGTTCGTAAGGACGACACTCACATTCGCCGAAGCGGCACTACCAACAGTTGTGCCATTGGGATTGTTGAACGCCTGGGTGCTGCTGGCACCCGAGAAGAGCAAATCCTGGTTCTGCGCTGTCGCCGCGGAGAGTAACTGGGTGGGACGGGTTTCAATGTTCGGTTTGCCGCTCCAGAACATTCGGCCAAAGTAACCAAGCCAATCCTGCGTTCCACCTGTGTTGATATTGTTGGTCGTCACGCTCGTCGTTATGTTACCTTGATTGGGCGGAACTCCGCCGGAGTTGAACAAGCCAACGTTTATGGTGGAATTAGCCGAATCGAGACCGCAAAGGATATTGCTCGCGTTCACAAAGACCACGTCGAGTTCGATGTAATCACCCACCGCTGTCAGCGGGACCGGTGTATTGGTGAACAAGCCAACGACTTCTCCCAGAACGCTGGCGCTGTTCGGAAGGGTGATTGAAAGATTGTTCAGAGCGATGGTCGATGTCGTGTTCCCGCCGGAGAGACCAATATACGTCTGATAGCTGGAGGAATTGCCCGTGGGAGGGGCTACTGGTTGGTTAAGAGTGCTGGTGGTGAAATTATCGCTGAAAAAGGTTACTTGCGCCTTCGATGCGAGCGGCGCAGCGGCCAGGACGAGCGCAAAGTAAACTTGGAGGTTAAGGATTTTTTTCATGATGATTGGATTGTTTGGATTGTTGGGGTTACGATTGTTGTTCAGTCGCCTGTTTTGAAATTGCGCCAGTCGGGTCAGGGTTGAAATCCGTTCACGATGATCCGGAAACCGACTGGATCCTCACCTGGACCCGAGCCACCGGCATCGAGTGGATCCCATAACTTTGGGTCGAATGGCAGATAAGATCCTCTCGTGTTATTTCCTCTCACAGGTATAAACTTTACATGGCCATCGCCAAAAAGGGAATTCACACCGGCAGGCTGGCCGCCGGTCTTGTGGCTCAGAGTTATATAGGTTTGCAACAAATCAGTGGACACACTTTTGGTCTGATCCACGGCGGTAGATGGGAGTGGCACAGGTTCATTAATCGCGGTTTGTAAAGGATCGCCGGGATTGGGACTCGTGAAAGTCATTTTTTGCGCCGTTAGGATTGGTACAACTGCAGTGCCAGTGCCATAGCCGGTGCCGGTCAAGGTCTCGGTTGTCCTCGCCTGTGGATAATAATCGTAGGAGCAGCGAACATACGGGTTACCGTCGAATTGAGGATCAGTAGAAGCAATGTCGGGTGGAATCGAAGGCCAAGGCCAACCCTGCTCTGAGTATGTGGCGTAAGCGTAATTCCCACTCAGGACGCTGGGACAGTAGAAGGTTTGCGGGTTCGCAACGGCCTTGCTATAGAAAAGAAGGCCCAGACCATAAGGTCCCTCTGTGATTACGATGCTCCCAACCCCGGCCATGCGACATGCCTCGTACGTCTGCCATGGATTTCCAGGGTTTGGAGTAGGCGGGCAATCTTTCCAACTCCGTTGAGGAACGAAATCATTATTCTCCCCGGCATAAACGGCCGTGCCTATGCCAATTTGTCTTAAGTTGCCCGCACAGGAGGACCGCATTGCTTTCTCCTTTGCGGCGGACAAGGCCGGCAACAACAACGCCGCCAGGATGGCAATGATGGCGATAACCACGAGAAGCTCGATCAAAGTAAATCCCTGACCCATCCTTGCCCGGACCGAAATCCCGCGTCCGGATACGCCTTCACGCGCCCGGCTCGACGGCATTGCCCCCGACTGAACGAAGACATCGGGATGAAGCTCTTTTCGGTGATTCTGACGTGTATTCATAATCGTGTGGCTGGGGGATTGGGAACCTCGCTGGAGAGAAGTTCTTTTGACAGGATGGCATATTTCAGTCTGGTCATAAAAGTTAAGCGTTCTGCATCTAATATACATCATTTTACCAATTTGCAAGTTGTTCTCCCGCTTTGCCTGTCATGATATTCATTTTGTTCATGACACGGAGACGACACATGCCAGTGCCACCCAGCACCAGTGCCGGACAACGGCACAAAAGCATGAACAAAACCCATCATAACCTTTCGGGTTCAAATTCCAGTGTGAATTATTAATTGAAACTAACACCGTGGTTGGGCAAAGGAAAGTTATTACACTATATTAGCTTTGCAAAAACATTTGAAAAAAATGCACTTTGGCGTTTGGGGCCGGGTTGATGAAGACAGGGTTGCCTCGAAGCGCGAGCGAGCGCGGATTCGATCCGGCGCGACCAGAGGAGGCGCGCGACTTGATAAATCCATGAACGGCATTCACCTTTCACCTTCAACGAACGCCCTTCAGCATGAATAGGATCGGACGCCGGTCAAAAATCCGGCACCCGTTTGTTCCCGCGCCCTTGCCCTTCGCATGCTCAAAGACACAGTTGGCCGTGAGCATTGTCGGTGATATAAAGATCGTCCGAATAACCCCTGACGAAAATGGGTGCCCGGGCTTACGGATGTAACCTGTGGCAACACGCTTTTTGCAGCCAGCCCATCCGGCACTTTTAACGCGGGTGACAGCTTCTATCACTATCGCCGCAAGATCTGGCACCTTCCGTGCCCTTTCGCCGGCCCGCCGGGTGCAGGCAAGGCTTGGACGCTTCAACCGCCGGCGCCGGGTTACGGGCTATTTCGCCCGCGCCGGCGATCGCCGGCGGCCGGCAGTCGTGGCCCTCATCGGAAAAGCCATATACTGTTCGGCGTTGGCGTAACAGATGTTGCGAATCATCGGCCCGACCAGTTTTTCATCGTTGGGAACAAGACCGCTTTCCATGTCGCGGGCGATCAAATTACAGAGCGTGCGCCGGAAATATTCATGGCGCGGATACGACATGAACGAGCGCGAATCCGTGATCATGCCGATGAAGCGCGAGAGCAGGCCGAGATTCGACAGCGCATTCATCTGCCATTCCATGGCTTCCTTTTGGTCCAAAAACCACCAACCGGAACCAAACTGAAGCTTGCCGGGGATCGTGCCGTCCTGAAAATTCCCGATCATCGTGGCGAAGGCGTAATTGTCCGCCGGATTCAAATTGTAAATGATGATTTTGGGGAGCAAATTTTCCTGGTCAAGCCGGTCAAGATAGGCAGCGAGGGCCTGGCCTTGCGGGAAATCGCCGATGGAATCGAAGCCGGTGTCCGGGCCGAGCTGTTTGAGCAGCCGCGTGTTGGCGTTACGCAACGCGCCGAGGTGAAGCTGCTTCGTCCAACCCTTCAAGGCGTCGAGTTTGCCGAAAAACAGCATCATGAACGAGGCGAATTGTCCGTGCTCCGGCGGTGAAACCGCTTCGCTGCGCCGCGCCTTGGCGAAAATTTCGGCGGCAGTTTTCTCGGAACAAAAGTCGGCCAAACAATGGTTCAGGCCGTGATCGGACAAACGGCAGCCTTGCGAATGGAAAAAGTCGTGACGCTTTCGCAGCGCGGTCAGGAAGGCGGAAAAGCCGTTGATGTCCACGTTGCTGGCAGCGGCAAGCTGGTCCACCCACGGGTTGAAACTGGCGGGCTGATGGACCGTCAGCGCCTTGTCGGGCCGGAACGCAGGCAACATTTTCGTCGGATGGCCCTGTGACGCGAACGCGCGGTGATGTTCCAGATTGTCCACCGGATCGTCCGTGGTGCAAACGACCTTGACTGTGAATTTCTTCAGTACGCCCTGCGTGGTCAGTTCAGGGGTGGCCAGTTTTTCGTTCGCCTTTTTCCAGATTTTGTCGGCGGTTTTTCCGTCGAGCAATTCGGTAATGCCAAAATAACGCTTCAATTCCAAATGCGTCCAGTGATAGAGCGGATTGCGGAGCGTGTTCGGAACGGTTTTTGCCCAGGCTAGAAACTTTTCGTAAGGCGAGGCGGCGCCGGTGCAAAATTTTTCCGCAACGCCGTTGGCGCGCATCGCGCGCCATTTGTAGTGATCGCCTTCGAGCCAGATTTCAAAAAGGTTTTTGAATTGGCGGTTTGCCGCGATGTCGCGCGGCGAAATGTGGCAGTGGTAATCGAAAATCGGCTCGGCTTCGGCGTATTGGTGGTAAAGTTTGCGGGCCGTTTTGGTGCTCAACAAAAAATCTTCATGGATGAAGGGCATATTCGAGGAGATCGCTTGTCGGTTTAAGCGGGAACCGCTTCGCGCCGCAATGGTTTTTTTGCCGGTTTTGTTTCGTCGAGCAGCAGCGGTTTCATGTGCCGCTCGAACAGGTTTTCGGTGACATTTTTGGCGATGACCGCCTCATGTTTCTTGAGCGCGTTGAGATAGCGGTCGCCTTTCTTCGCCGCGATTTTGAAACCGACGTGGATCAATTGCCGGAAACTCGGATTGAAAGCATTGTTCTTCTGATCGTGCCGGAGCGCGGAAACGTATTGTTCCGACGTCCATCCGTTGACGGTTTCCTTCGTCGGCAGTTTCTTGCGGTCAATGTCAATGACCGTTACGTACGGCGCGCACAGTTCGTCCACGTGATCCAGTGCATCGGAATAAATCTCCTTCGCCAGCGCGAGGCCATCACCGCCCGCTTCGGCGAGACCGATGACTTCTTCCAGCCACGTCGTGCCGGCCGTCTTAAGGTGCAGGCCGGCGTTGAATTTTTTCAATGCGCGGCGGATTGGCGCGTAAATGGAAAACTTGTCGCTGCCGGAATGGACGCTGAGTTTGAGCGAGGCCGGCAGGCCGTATTTCTTGATGGCGAAGGCGATGACCGCCAGGTCCTCGTTGAATTCCTTCTCGAATTGCTTCACATCGCCGACGTAATCCACGCCCTTGTTGAAACGGCCGGTGAATTTCGGTGCGATGGTCTGTATCGGAACGTTTTCATCGGCGAGCGCCGCGAGAATGATGAGCAGTTCCGGCGGCGTTTGCGGGCTGTCGGTTTCATCCATCGAAACTTCCGTGATGAAATTGGCTTCGCCCTTGGCCTGGGCAATGTGCCGGTAAATCTTCCCCGCGTCCTGCACGGCGAGCAAAAATTTGTTGGCGACGCGTTTAACTTCAGCGCGCGTCGTTTCGAGCGGGCGGTCAATATGCGGGATGACCATCTTGCCCAGCAGTTCAGGGTGACGATCGACAAACGCCGTCACGCTGTTGGGGTCGGTGGGTTGGCCAATCGAGTCGGCCACGTCAATCGTGAAGAAATCCGAAGGCGCGATGAAACGATCCACGGTCTCGATCCGGATGTGGTCGGCGTCCACGTGATACGGTTTTTTCCAACCGAGCGCCTTCACCGCCGCATCCGCCTCGGCACGCAAACTGGAGGGTTCGGTGCCGATGAGCGTGTGTTCGCGGTTCGATTTGTTCCAGACGGGTACGATGTCCGCGCCGAGTTTGGTGGCCAGGACACAGGCGTCCAGTTGGGCCTTGCCCTGATGCGCAAAACGGTCGCCCATGCCAAACGAAAAATTCCCCAGTAATAAATACTTATTCATGATCATTTGCTTGATGACTGGCAATATAACAGATTCGTTCGCCGAAACATTATACGTCTTTTGCAGAATTGTTTGATAATTCTGCACTTAAAACGAAAATCTGTCCAGCCAATTCTCGCTTGCCAAGGCACGGCGGGACTGCCAGTTTGACTTTCTAGTGTAGCAGTTATCCTCAGTTCAACCTCATGAGTCGAGGATCGAAGAAAGAAGCCTCTGCTGTTCGGTTGAACGCGCCGGTTTCGCCGGCCGTTGACGAAACGGACGCGGCAGTCTACCGCTCGCTGAAACCTGATCGCTGTCTGTCGGCAGGGACGAATCCTAATTGGCTGGTTCCGGGGATCTGTGTTTTTCTGGCGGCTATTGTCTGGGTGGTCTTTGGCCAGACCTTGAGGTACGGGTTTGTCATCTTTGACGATGACCAGTATGTATATGATAACCCTATCGTCCAAAAGGGGCTGACGTGGGAAGGATTTCGTTGGGGATTGACCTACGGCGGCATCGGCCATTGGCACCCGCTAACTTGGGTTTCCCACATGCTCGACTGCCAGTTGTACGGGTTGCATGCGGGTGGCCATCATCTCACGAATATCGTTTTCCACGCGGCAGCCACGATCCTGCTCTTTCTGGTGCTGCGGCGGATGACAGGTTTGTTATGGCGGAGCGCGTTTGTGGCGGCGGTATTCGCCATTCATCCGCTGCGGGCGGAATCGGTGGCCTGGATTTCGGAGCGCAAGGACGTTTTGAGTGCGTTCTTTTTTATGTTGACGTTTCTTTGTTACGCAAAGGCGATAACCAGTGACAAGTGGCTAGTGACAAGCACAAAAACGTCTGCTGCCACGCCGGCGGCCATCCTGTCACGTGTCACGTGTCACCAGTCGCCTTATTATTACCTGGCCTTGATGTTTTTCACCTTGGGGTTGTTGTCCAAGAACATGCTGGTGACGTTGCCGTTTGTCCTGTTGCTGTTGGATTACTGGCCGCTGGGAAGGGTGACGGGTGACGGGTGGCGGGTGACACGTTTTGGCATACGAGTCCCGCAACTCTCAACTTATCGTCACCTGTTGCTCGAAAAGCTGCCGTTTTTTGTGCTGGTGGTGGGATCGTGTGTGGCGACGGCCCTGGTTCCGGAGAAGGTAACCGTTGCTGACAAGCTGCCTTTAGGGCTGCGGCTGGAGAATGGCCTGGTATCCTATGTCATCTACCTTTGGCAGATGGTTTATCCCTCGGGACTGGCGTGTGTTTATCCCAACCCGACCCATGATTTGCCGGTTTGGCAGGTGGGGGGAGCGCTAGGGTTGTTGCTGGCAATATCCGGAGCGGTATATGCCATCCGCAAGACGCAACCATGGCTCATTGTCGGCTGGCTCTGGTTTGTGGGAATGCTGGTACCGGTGATCGGGCTGCTGCAGATATCGTACTATGCCCACGCGGATCGATACACGTATCTGCCGGAGGTCGGGCTGTATCTGATGGTGACGTGGACGGCCTCGGAACTGTGCGCTGGCTGGCGTCAGCGCCGCTTGGTGCTGGGCGGTCTGGCGACGGTTATACTGGTGGCATTGATTTTGTGTGCGCGCACTCAGACGATGTATTGGCGGGACAGTGAAACGCTGTGGAATCACACCCTCGCCTGCACGTCGGACAACGCCGTTGCTCACTTCTACCTCGGCAAGACGCTGTTTCAAAAGGGCCAGATGGACGAAGCGATCACTCAATACCAACAGGCGCTGGAAATCAAACCCGACTATGCGGCCGCTCACGGCAACATCGGCAACGCTCTGGTTAAAAAGGGCCAGATGGACGAAGCGATCACCCAATACCAACAGGCGGTGCAAATCGACCCCGACTACGCGGAAGTCTGCAACAACCTCGGCAATGCGCTGCTCTCGAAGGGAAGAGCGGATGAAGCGGTCATCCAGTACCAAAGGGCGCTGCAACTCAAACCCGATGCCGTGGATGTCCTGAACAATCTGGCATGGCTGCTGGCGACCAGTCCGGACGCGCACATCCGAAATGGTGTTCAAGCCGTCCGATATGCCAGGCGCGCCTGCGAGCTGACCCACGACGACGTACCCATTCTCGTCGCTGCTTTGGCGGCCGCCTACGCTGAAACCGGGCGATTCCCCGAAGCGGTGAAAACCGCGCAGCGCGCCCTGCAATTGGCCGAGACACAGTCAAATCTGGCGTTGGCCGATGCCATTCGATCACAGATGAATCTCTATCAAGCGGGCATCCCATTTCGGCAGTAACCTTCCCCAAAACCGTGACCGAACAATTCATTGACGATCTTCTGGCCGACAAAAAGCCGGCAATGAATACCAACGTTTGGAAACGTGTCGGAGGGGCCGGGCTGGAAGCAAGCGATAAGCCAGAGTAACCACGCCGGAATGTTGACCGGGGTTCCATAGGATAGCAGGCATGGACAGATAGGGAGCGTGAGCGAGTGGATGAGCTTAAGAAAGCCGGCTCTTGGCCAGATTTCATGTGCTTTTCAGCTTGCCAGCGATGTGTACATCAGCGAGACTTTGCGCTGCAAAACACGTTGGAAACCTATGAAATGAACGCCTTCCTGAGGGGTTCCGTTTTGGATGCGCGGTTAGCTCAGTTGGCAGAGCACTACCTCGACACGGTAGGGGTCACAAGTTCAAGTCTTGTACCGCGCACCAGCCTTCGCCCTCCGCCCCGCTTCAAGCTACGGCCCGGCAAGCCAGCCAGGTTCCGTTCGTCGCCAAGTGACATTTCTTCAATGATGCTTTAGAGTCGGTCTGTTTATGATTCGTTGCCTGCTTTTGGTTTTGGCCGCGCTTTTGGAGTTGGGACTTTGCTCTGCCCACGCCCAATCGAATGACATTCCGCTCGTGCAAAGGCAGTGGTTCGAGACGCGCACCGCGCATTTCAACATCTACAGTTGCGGCATGCCCCAGGACGTTTACAAACTCTCCGCGCGCCTGGAGCAGTTTTGCCAGGCTTACACCCTCCTGGCCGGGGCGCAGGCGGTGGCCTCCCCGCCGATTGTGGTGATGGCTTTTCCCGACCACGAAACGATGAAGCCGTTCCTGCCGCTTTACCAGGGCCAGCCCGCCAATCTGGCTGCCTTCTTCCAGCGCGGCAGCGACGAAAACCTGATCGTGCTTGCCCTGCCCGGCACCAATTCGGCCTACACCGACATGGAAGTCATCTTTCACGAATACACCCACCTGCTGTTCCGGCACAACGACCGCGTCTGGCCGCTCTGGCTCAAGGAGGGAATGGCCGAAGTCTATTCCACCTTCGAAACGACCGGCTACAACGCCCGCATCGGCGACCCGATTGGCCATCATTTGCGCCTGCTGGCGCAACAACCCCTCCTGCCGCTGGCTGAATTGTTTGCCGTCGCTCATGACTCGCCCCAATACAATGAGCGCGACCGGCAGGGAATCTTCTACGCCGAATCGTGGCTGCTCACGCATTTCCTGATGGCAGGCGACAACCCCGCATACAAGGCCCGCTTCGGCCAGTTCACCCGGCTCCTCCGTGAAGGCCAGTTCCCCGAACAGGCCTTTACCAATGCGATGCAAACCACCCTGCCGGCGATGGAAACTGAACTTCGCCGCTATCTCCGGCAGGGCCGGTTTGCGCCGATTGAACTGGCATTGTCGGCGGACATTTCCTCGCCCATCACCCTGACCACGCGCAGCATCACCCCCGTGGAAACTTACTTCCGCCTGGGCGATGAACTTCTCCGGATTGATCGTCCGGATGCCGCCGAATTATATTTTACGCAGGCGCAAAAGCTCGCGCCCGCCAGTCCCCTGCCCTGTGAAGGATTGGGTCTGCTTGCCGCCCAACGCGGGCGGCACGATGATGCATTGCGCAACTTGAAGGACGCACTCCAACGCGGTTCGACAAGCTTCCTGGCCTATTATATCCATGCCCGGGAACGGTATCGGCTCACTGCAGATTCCCAGGACCGGTATGCTCCGCTCAAAAACGAGGCGGCGGCGGAGATTCGCGACGAATTCCAGAAATCGCTCGCGCTGATGCCGGACTTCGGGCCGGCGCATGAATTGTTGGGCTTTTTTGAGATGGTCCAGGGCGAAAACCTCGCGTTGGCGGAACAACACCTGCAACGCGCCATCCAACTGGAACCCGAAAATTCGTCGTATCTGTTTTCGCTGGCACAGGTGCAACTGCGAAACCGCAACCTCGACGCCGCGCGCGACACCCTGCAACCGCTCCTGCTGCCCAACGTGGACGCGAAACTTCGCGCCCATGCCGAGGAGATGATTCAGGGAATCACCCGAAACCACCCGGTTTATTGACCTTCACCCGCGTTCACTTGCAGAACCGGCGGGGAGGCTTCTATCGCGCCACAGGCCGCCGCGTTTCGCTGCTGGCCGCCGTGTCGGAATTTGTCGAGGCATCCGGCAAGCTCAACGGGCACACGCTGGGTGAGGCGGTGGAAGGTTTTAAGCGCAATGTTGCCAGCGTGAAACGGAAGGACATTGCGGAAGCTGTCGAGAAATTTATCGAGACTCGCAAGCCGCTCACCGAAGCCAAAGCCGGGAAGCGGGCGCAGTTGTCCAAACACCACGTCTATCTGACGGGTCTGTGGTTGCGGTGGTTCGCCAGGACTTTCCCGGCCACTGCGGTTTGCGATTTGAGCAAGGAGCATGTGAACCTTTGGCTGGCGAAGCACGACAAGCATTCCGCTGTGTCCAAAAACCATTACCGGGGAGCGGTCAAGATGTTCCTGAAATGGTGCGCCAAGCGCGATTATATTTCTCCTATGTGCCAAGCGACTTGAGCAGAACCGCTTCACCTGGCCGGTGTTTGTTCAGTGTAAATGGAAGGGGAGACCTGCTTGATAGAGCTTCATCTGTGATCGAAGGGCATCGGCCAGTCCGGTGTTGGACTGCGTCCCGGCCA
>Ga0074045_10002040_pt1 | contig 19022 bp, 16 predicted proteins | sample BogForMeECP23OM2_FD_94442 | JGI IMG/M metagenome (GOLD analysis project Ga0074045, IMG submission 94442) | Bog forest soil microbial communities from Calvert Island, British Columbia, Canada - Bog Forest MetaG ECP23OM2 | ecosystem: Environmental > Terrestrial > Soil > Wetlands ...
AAATACGGAGATTCTGGCTACGCCAGAATGACGACTCTTATGGCTACGCCAGAATGACGACTCTTGTGGCTACGTCAGAATGACGGTGTGAGGGAGGGTGAAGCCGTGCCCTTAAGCAAAACGCGGCCCATCCAACGATTCTGGCGCAATCTTGCAGGGGGTGACTTTGTGCGTTTATCGTATGATTAGTTCGACTATCGCACCACTTGGAATCTTCTGGCCCTTCGCTTCCAGTTTCAGGTTGGGCCGCTGCACAGCAGGCAATCCGATTGCCAGAGAACAAGAAGGAACACCGATGAGTCCTGCGTCCCGTCGTCCCGCTGCCAGTTCTCTTTCGGCCAACCCTGGGGCTGCCACAAAGGAGCGATCCGCGAGTCTCGCGTCCAGGCGCACAGCGCCAGCCGTTGCACCTGCGAACGCCAAATCCACACATGCCTCGACGCTGGACGTTTTTGCGGGCGACCCCAACTTCATGACCTCGCTGGCGCGCGGCCTGCTGGTGATCCAGGCGTTCAGCCCGCAGAGTCCGCAGATGACCATCTCGCAGCTTGCGGCGAAGACCGGCATCTCTCGCGCGGCCGTACGGCGCTGCCTGTATACATTGGCGAAGCTGGGATTTGCCGGCGCGGAGGAGGGCTCGCGCTACGCGCTGCGCCCGCACATGCTGGCGCTCTCCAATTGCTACTCGACCAGCAACTCGCTGTCGGCGGCGGCCCAGCCGGTTCTGGAACGCCTCTCCGCCGCGCTGCACGAGAGTTTTTCGGTGGCCACGCTGGACGGCGACGAGATTGTCTATATCGCGCGCTCGACTGTGTCGCGCGTGATGAGCGACGACCTGCACATCGGCAGCCGCCTGCCAGCCTACTGCACCAGCATCGGGCGGGTTCTGCTGGCCTATCTGCCCGCCGAACAACTGGAGCCGTATCTGGCGCGCGTGGTGCTGACCCCGCACACCGCGCGCACGGTGAGCAGCGTCGACAAGCTTCGCCTGGCGTTGCGCAACGTTCGCCGCCACGGATACGCGCTGGTGGACCAAGAGTACGAGGTTGGGCTGCGCTCGATCGCCGTGCCCGTCTACTCGCCTACGGGGCGCGTGGTGGCCACCATCAACCTGAGCGGAAGCGCGCCGCGAATCTCACTCTACGAGATGCAGACCCGGTTTTTGCCGCATTTGCGCAATGCAGCCACGGAACTGGGCGCCTTCCTGCGCTAGCAGATTTGTTGGTCACTCATCGGTACGGAAGAGCCTGCTTCTTAATTGTTGCCAACCAACTGCCTCACCGCGGTAAATGTTCCATCCACACCCATCGGAGCGATGGACATTGTGCCGTTCATCTTTGTGCCGCCGGCGGCCATGGTTGCGTTCATGGAGAACGTAATGGGCTGGCCCTGGTACTCGTCATCAAAGCGCCAAGCCACGCCCTTCGCCGTGGTCGCGCCGGTCAACGTGCGCGGCGTGGTGTCTTTGCCCCCGCCCACACAGGTTCCGGTCAGCTTATACTCCGCTTCGGCGATCACGCAGGTCATTGTCACTGGCGTTCCCTGCACATCACCATCAATCTTCCAGGTCCCGGTCGCAACCGGTTGCACAGATGCCGAGGCCGGTCCCATAGCACCAGCCTCTGCCGCTTCAGCCCCGGCTGCTGCCGCCCTGGCACCGGCCTGCGCTGCCTTTGCACCGGCCTGCGCTGCCTTTGCACCGGCCTGCGCCGCCTCGGCCCTGGCTGCCGCGACGTTTCCGGCAGCCAGGCCAGCCTGTGCCTCGGCTGCCCAGGCCTGCGCCGCCGCTGCGTCCGTCTGTGCTGCTGCCGCGTCAGCCTGTGCCGACGCAGTATCGTGTTCCAGCTCCTTGATCGCCGAAAACAATCCGCCGACGGCCATCGGCTCCACGTCCAAATCGCCGTCCATTCTGGTCCGGTCCTCGTTGAAAGTGCCGCTGACGATCAGCGTGAGGGGATTGCCGCCAAAAGCGGTCTGGAAGTAGAACTCGATCTTCTGCGCCTTTACGGTGCCTGCAACCTTGTGCGCGGCGTAGCCGTCCTCCGCGCCGGAGCATGTGCCGCTCAACTTGCGGTTGGTCTCGGTGAGGGCGCACATCATCCTGACCGGTTGGCCCATCATGTTGCCTTCGATCTTCCACAGGCCCGTGGTGGAGGGCTCGTTCGCAGCGGGCGCCGCAGACAACACCCCCGGCGAGAGCAACAGAAGCACCATGCAAGCAAATCGTCTCATCACACTCTCCCGGCAGAGTTGGAGCTGCCCCATCTTCCGTTGTGTTGTTATTCGGGTGCTGCAACGACGCGAGCTTTGGCCCCGGCGCTATTGCCGAGCGCGGGATCGAGCACCTTATCCAGCCCCTTGACCTTGATCCTCTGGGCCAGCGGCGTTGCTCCGCCGACGCGGGGTGCTGTCCCCATCAATGCGATGTATACCAGCGCGGCCACGGCGAAGCCCACGAACCACGCATAGTCGTAGAGAAAGCGCAGGTTTGGCAGAACAAGCCCGATCAGCGCGGCAAAGACCCCTGCGGCCAGCGCGACGAGCGCGCGCGGATTGATGCCCTTGCGGTACTCATACGGCCCCTCGCGGCGGTAGAGCGACTCCGTGTCCAGCCGCGTGCCGCGAACCAGGAAGTAGTCGGCGATCATGATTCCAGCCACCGGGCCGAGCAGTCCCGAGTAACTGACCAGCCATTGAATGTAATCGGTGTGGCTCGCCATCAGCCTCCAGGGCATCACCGCAAGGCCAAGGAAACCCGTAATCATCCCGCCGGTGCGGAAGCTGATGAGACGGGGAACGAGGTTGGAGAAGTCGTTCGACGGGCTGACCACGTTGGCCCCGATGTTAAGGTTGAGCGTCGCAAGCAGAATGCTGATGAGCGCGAGGAAGGCGACGAAGGGCTGGTGGAAGAGGCCGAGCAGCGTGATCGGGTTCCAGATGGCGTGGTGGAAGACGACGATGGAGGCCGAGGTGCATGCGATCCCGATGAAGGTGTAGAGGGTCATGGCAACCGGCAGGCCAAAGGACTGGCCGACGATTTGCGACTCCTGCGAGCGGGCGTAGCGCGTGAAGTCGGGAATGTTGAGCGAGAGCGTGGCCCAGTAGCCGACGATGCCGGTGAGCGAGAGGAAGAAGAAGTGCAGGAAGCTGGAATGCGTGTGGAACTGGCTGGGCGCGCTGAGCATGGGGCCGAAGCCGCCCGCCTTGTGGGTCATGAATGCGAGCAGCACCAGCGACATGAGGAGCAGAAACGGCGCGGAGAAGCTCTGCAGGAAACGGATCGACTCCACACCGCGCCATACCACGGCCATGTTGAGCAGCCAGAAGCCCAGGAAGCAGGCCCAGAGAACGAACGGCATCGCCGCCGAGGCGGGCCATAGCACATTGAGCATTGCGTAGATCGCCTGGCCGCCGATCCAGGTCTGGATGCCAAACCACCCGCACGCCACCAGCGCGCGCAGCATGGCGGGAATGTTTGCTCCGCGCACTCCAAACGAAGCGCGCACAAAGACCGGGAAGGGAATGCCGTACTTGGCGCCTGCGTGCGCGTTCAGCAGCATTGGGACAAGGACGATGAGATTGCCCAGCAGAATTGTCGCGAGCGCCTGCATGCAGTCCATGCCGCCGGCGATCAGGCTGGACGCAAGCATGTAGGTGGTGACCCCCATCGACATGGAGAACCAGAGCGCGATGTAACTGTAGGCGCCCCAGGTGCGCTGCTCGGGCGTGGTGGGCGCCAGGTCCGCGTTGTAGAGCGTCGGGTCGGCTCGCAGGCCGTAGGCATCGGTCAGACTGGCCGGCCCCTCGGGGTAAAGAGTCATCGCCCGGCAACCTCACGATGCAGCGACCGGCCGAATTCCGCCGCAGCAATCAGGCGTGCCTGCTCGACCGCCAGTTCGCCGCGCGAGAAAACATGGCGCGCGTTGACGGCGACTTCACAGCCTTCGAAGATGGAGGAATGGGGGTGCATATTCTGGGTCGCTGCCGTAATCGTATACTTCGCCAACGGGGTTCCACAGCAGAATATCCGCGATGGAACCGGCGGGCACAATCCTATTCTTCGCAACCCCGGTCCGTATCCCAACCGCAGCACGCCGCATCGAAGGCGCGCACGATCTGCCTGCCGCTGCTTTCATGGTTTAACGAGATCGCCGTACAACTCCGGTCTTCGGTCGCGATAGAAGGGCCATGCGCGGCGGACTTCGGCGATGAGATCGAGGTCGAGGCCGGCGGTGACGATCTCGTCCTGATCGCGCGAGCCTTCGGCAAGAACCTTCCCGCGCGGATTGCAAAAGTAGCTCTGGCCGAAGAACTCGCCGAGGTCCCAGGGCGCTTCGGTTCCCACGCGATTGATGGCGGCGACAAAGTATCCATTGGCCACGGCCAGCGCGGGCGGCTCGATCTTCCACAGAAAGTCATTGGGCCCGGCGATGACCGCCGAGGGATTGAAGACGATCTCCGCGCCGTTCAAGCCCATGACGCGCGCGCCCTCGGGGAAGTGACGGTCGTAGCAGAGATAGATGCCGATCTTGCAGCAGCCGAGGTCGAAGACGGGAAAGCCGAGGTTGCCGGGGCGGAAATAATACTTCTCCCAGAATCCTGGGGCAGCGTGCGGGATGTGGGCCTTGCGATACTTGCCGATGAAGGCGCCGTCGCGGCCGATGACGGCGGCGGAGTTGTAGAAGATCTTCGCGCCCTCTGCCTCCCCATCTTCAACTTCATAGATTGGAACGATGAGCGCGACGCCAAGTTCTCTGGCCAGCGACATCATGAGTTGCACGGTGGGGCCGTCGGGGATGCGCTCGGCGAAGTCGTGCCAGCGCGCGGTCTGCTCGGCGCAGAAGTAGGGGCCGTTGAAGATCTCCTGCAGGCAGACGATCTGGGCGCCATCGGCCGCCGCCGCGCGGACCATTGCCACGTGCTTGTCGAGCATCGCCTGCTTGATTGCGGCCAGCGGCGCACCCGCGCCGTCGGACCCCGCGGGGACTACGTTCTTCGCCTGGATCAGGGAACATCGAACCACTCGCGCCATCGTTCTCCGCCGCCTCCCGCTTCCTGAGTTACAACCACTTTCTCAAGTCAATCTGCCTTGCCGATTCGTGTCAAGGCACCGCGATTCGCGTCAGGGGGGGTGATCCGAGTGGTTGCTCAGACGCGGGCCACCCGGCGATGGAATCCATGGACCTTTGGTTGCAAATATCCAATCTCACCTTCCACTGGCCTCACCGGACGGAGTAAAATCGAGAGTACTGTATTCTTCTGCATGATTGCTGCATGCTCATCCAGCAGATGCGCCACTCTTCGCCGCCGAGCACTGCCAGTGTGCTTCCCTCGGTGCTCCTGAATCAGCTACGCGACACCCCCCGAAAGAAACCTCCTATTCATGGCAACAGCGACACTCCAGCCAACTCCCGATGAAGCGATGGACTGCACTGACGGTCGACTCTCTCGACGATCCAGAATGCGTCTTCTGCTGATGGTGGCCGCCGCCTGGGCGCTGCGCATGGTGGTGGTCGCCCTGATCTTCCGCGAGTTTCCCGACCCCGCCCGCCACTACGAGCGGTTCGGCAACGAAGTGGGCTGGGTGGCCCGCTCGATTGCACAGCACCAGGGCTTCTCCTCGCCGTTCTTCACGCTCACCGGGCCCACGGCGCTGTTGCCGCCGCTCTATCCGTATCTTCTCTCGGTCATCTTCCGGGTCTTCGGCATCTACTCGGCGAAGTCCGCGCTCACCATTCTGACGCTGAACAGCCTCTTCTCCGCGCTCACCTGCGTGCCGATCTATATGGCGACGCGGCTCTCGGTGAACGCGCGCGCCGCAATGTTTGCGGGATGGGGCTGGGCGATCTATCCCTTCGCCATTTACTTTTCGGCTGGGCGCGTATGGGAGTTCTCGCTGACATCCTTGCTGCTGACCACCTGCTTCTGGCTGGCGCTGAGCCTGCATCTTCATCCCCGGCCGGCGCGCTGGCTGGGCTTTGGGGCGCTGTACGGACTGGCCGGGCTCTGCAACCCCGCCGTATTCTCGCTCTTCCCGGTCCTGCTGCTGCTTCCGCTGTGGAGGCTGTGGAAGCTGCGCCGCGCCGGTTCCCGGTTCTCCAGCGACGTGCTGCGCAGCGGCCTGTTGGCCGCAGTCGGACTCTTTGCCGTGCTCACGCCATGGACCATCCGCAACACCCGCACCATGCACGTTCTGTGCCCGGTGCGCGACTGCTTCTGGTACGAGTTCTGGTCGGCCAACAACGGCGACAGCTCCAACCCCACGCTGGAATGGACCCACCCCGCCAGCAACCCCGACGAGATGCAGCTATACCAGTCGCAAGGCGAGATCGCCTACATCGCGCAGAAGCGCGTCGTGGTGATGGACACCATCAGCCGCCACCCCGGCTTCTTTGTCCGGCTCACGCTGCGCCGCGTGGTCAACTACTGGACCGGCTTCTGGAGCCTCGACCCAAACTACATCCGGCAAGAGCCATTCCAACTGCCCAACGTCTTCTTCTGCACGAGCCTGACGCTGCTGTTGCTGTTCGGCGCGCGCGACTGGTGGCGGAGGGACCGCGACGCCGCACTGCCCTACCTGCTCTCGATCGCCATCTTTCCCATCGCCTACTACATCTCGCACCCGCTGATGGACTATCGCCAGCCGATTGAGCCGGAGATTGTGGTTCTGGTGGTGGTCGGACTGCGCGCCGTCAAAGCGCGGATCGAATCGAGGGCCGAGGAATCCGGAACGATGCGCGAGAGCGAAGCGGCTGCAATCTTCGCCCAGATGAGCGACTCTGTGAGCTTCCCGATGGAACACGCTTTTGGCGCTGACGACTGCTCCTGCTCGGTCTGCATCGCTGCCAGCGCCACCGGCGAACCCTCCGCCAGCGCAGGCTGACGCCTCCGGCTTAGTACTACAGTTGTATTTCCTTTAGATACTCGAAAAGCATCAAGAGCCCAGGCCTGAAGGCCCCGCAAATACGCTCTCTTTCCGGGGGCTGAAGCCCCCGGCTCCCTCCGGAATTTGCGATCTACAACTGTAGTATTAGCTCACTGTCATTCTGTAGAGTGTTGGGGACGGTGCGTTCAGATTGATGGCGTACAACCCATCCCCTGGCTATGCGCTATGGGGCGATGAGCGTGAAACAATTGCGCAGGGGGGACGCGCATTGGAGCGATCGCTGGGGGCGTATATCTCGGTGCCGTTCTGCCGGGCGAAGTGCAGCTACTGCAACTTTGCCTCGGGGGTACTTGGCGCGGGGGCGTCCGGTGTGGGTGCGTCCATGCCGGGTTCTTCAAGGCCAGACCGGATGGAGCGGTATGTGGAACGGGTGTGCGCGGAGATTCGCTTGGCACGGGCGCGGACAGTGGAGTTGCAGGCGGAGCTGCCGGGGCGGATGGATACGGTCTACTTCGGCGGAGGGACGCCGAGCCTGTTGGGCGCGGAGCAGATGCGGCGGATCTTTGCGGCGCTCGGCGGCGAGTTCGAAATAACGGCGGATGCGGAGATCACCATCGAGTGCGCGCCCGGGCAGATGGGCGACCAGACGCTCGATGAGATGCTGCGGCTGGGGATGAACCGCGTGAGCTTCGGGGTGCAGTCGTTTGTGGATGCGGAGGCGCGCGCGGTGGGGCGGATGCACACGCGCGAGATATGCCTCGGCGAGCTGGCGCGGATGCGCGCGGCGGGCGTGGAGGAGATCAATGTGGACCTGATCGTGGGGCTGCCGCGTCAGACGGCGGCAAGCTGGCGCGAGTCGGTCGATGTGGCGATTGAGTGCGGCGTTCCGCATGTGAGCGTGTACATGCTGGAGGTGGATGAAGATTCGCGGCTGGGCCGCGAGTTGCTGGCGCACGGCACGCGATACGGCGCGGAATCCGTGGCCACGGAGGACGAGACGGCGGAGCGGTACGCGGCGGCCTGCGAGTGGCTGGAGGCGAATGGCGTCATGCAGTACGAGATCTCGAACTTCGCGCGCAGGGGTCATGAATCGCGGCACAATGTGAAGTATTGGCGGCGTGAGCCGTATGTGGGATTTGGGCTGGACGCGCACTCGATGCTGCGCTGTGGCGAGGGCGCGGTGAGGTGGGGGAATACGGATGATCTGGGAAGGTACGAGGTTCAAGGTTCGAGGTTCGAGGGAGTCGGAGCGTTGGCGCAGGTTGATTGCGATGCCGGTTTGGAAGTGGAACGGATCTGCATGGAGCGGGGATTTGAGGAGGCAATGTTTCTGGGGCTGCGGATGAATGAGGGAGTCGATCTGGAGGCCCTGCGGGCGGAGTTTGGCAAGGGGTTGGTGCGGGGGGCGGTGGCTGCGCTGAATGAGGTGGAGGAAGCTGGGCTGGTGGAGCGCGAGGGCGGTTGGGTGCGGCTGACGGCGCGGGGCCGGATGGCGTCAAATGAGGTATTCAGCAGATTGCTGGTGTGAGTTGCCGGTTGCGGTGCGCTGGTGCGTCGGGTCAGTCGCCGTTGAGGTTGAGGATGGGTTTGGCGGCGAGGAAGACGCGTGCGGTGGCGCCGTGGGCGGGGCCATCGGTGCGGCTGTCCAGGTCGATGGTGCCGGCGTGTTTGCGGATGATTCCCTGCGAGACCCAGAGGCCGAGGCCGGTGCCGCGTTCTCCCTTGGTGGTGAAGAAGGGCTGGAAGAGGCGGTCGCGGACCTGCGGGGGGATTCCGGGGCCGTTGTCGATGATTTCGACGATGGCTCCGTCTTCTTGCGTCTGACTGGAGCCGTTATTGGCTGCGAGGGTGCGGGCGGGCTGGTGCGTGATGCGCACGGTGACGGCGCCGCCCTGGCCGGCGGCCTCGGCGGCGTTGGTGATGAGGTTGGTGAAGACCTGGCGCAGTTCGGCGGGGAAGCCTTCGACGACGATGTCGGGGGGGAGCTCTGCGGAGACGGTGACGCCGAGGATCTGGAAGCGGCGTTGCATGAGCAGGAGCAGGTCGTCGAGCGTCTCCTTGAGGTTGACGGGAACGGGCGCTTTGGATTCGCGATATAGGCTGAGCATGGCGCGGCTGATCTGGGTGACGCGGGCGAGTTCGGACTGGGCCATCTGCAGGAAGTGTTTCGATTCTTCCTCTTGGGGCTCATGCTGCAGCAGGTAGAGTAGGTTAGCGACGGAGTCGAGGGGGTTGTGGATCTCGTGTGCGATGGTGGCGGCGAGGCGTCCGGCGACGGCCAACTTCTCGTTGGCGAGCAGGGCGGCGCGGGTTTTGAGCTCGAGGGTGATGTCGCGGAAGACCATGACGATGCCGGTGATCTGGCCGGTGGCATTGCGGATGGGCGCGCCGCTGTCGTCGACGGAGATCTCGGAGCCGTCCTTGCGCAGCAGGATGGTGTGGTTGCCTATGGAGACGATGCGCTGCAGGCGCTGGACCTTGACAACGGGATTTTCGACGGGCAGGCGTGTGGTCTCGTTGACGATGTGGAAGACCTCGTCGAGTGGACGGTTTAGGGCCTGGGACTCGGTCCATCCGGTGAGTTTCTCGGCTACGGGGTTCATCATCTGGATACGGGCTTCAGCGTCGCAGGTGATGACTGCATCGCCGATGGAGGAGAGGGTGGTGCGCAGGTGCTGCTCGGATTGGAAGAGCTCTTCGGCGCGGCGGCGCTGGAGGTCGATGGCGCGGCGAAATGCGGCGTAGGCGGACTCCATGCGGCCCCGGGTGAAGAGGCCGACGAAGAGGCCGATGGCGAGGGCGAGGCCGATGAGGAGGAAGAGCAGATGGCGGGTCTGTTGACGCCATAGGTCGATGCGTTCCTTGCGGTTCTGCCTGGATATGGCGATGATGGCGTCGAGGTGGGCGCGCATGGAGTCCATGTGGCTCTTGCCGAGTAGATTGAGGTCGAGATCGTCGGCGTTGCCGCCGCCGGCAATGGTGGCGATTAGCGTCTCGGCGAAGGCCTGGTGCCATATCCGATGCTCGGCGAGGAACTGCTTGAGATCGTCCTTTTGTTCGGGTCGCGCAATGGACTGGAGTTCGTCGATGTCCTGCTGCATGGGGGCTTCGGCGTCGCGGTAGGGCTGAAGGAAGCGCGGGTCGGAGGTGACCTGGTATCCGCGGAGGCCGGTCTCTTCGTCGACGACGAGCCCTTCGATTCTGGTTGTGAGGTCGATTCTGCTGTCAGACTCCTCAATGAGTCCGACCGTGGCGTTGGCCCCGCGGATCTGCCAGACGAGGACGCAGGCCAGCAGGAGGCAGGCGACGATTGGGAGAAGTAAAACCTGCCGCAGTGTTCGTTTAAACCGTTTAAACTCCAAGCCGTTTCATCCTTTATTGCCAACAATTGCCGATTGTTGTTTGCCCCGGCTAGCGGGTGAGATGCGGCGCGGATGAGAGCAGGTTGCCCAGCTTGTCCAGGAGGGCGGGCGCTCCCTCGCCCTTGGTCATGTAGACGTCGGCCAGTGAGGTGACCTCGGCGGGGAGATCGAGGTAGGCGGAGAGCAGGAGGATGGGGACTTTGGGCTTGGACTGGCGCATCTTCTGGGCGACCTGGCCGCCATGCATTCCCGGCATGGAGTAGTCGAGGACGACGGCATCGACGGGGTGGGCGGCGAAGAGCTCCAGACCGGAATGGCCGTCGGCGGCGGTGAGCACCTGGTATCCGGCGCGTTCCAGGAGAATCTGCCGGATGCGCAGACCGACGGCTTCGTCGTCCACGCACAGGACCAGATGCAATCGATTCTTCATAAATGCAACACTCTCCTGGGCCTTGCCCGATCTGTCGCAAGTATACCGTTGGCATGGGGCGGGGCAGGGCGTGGGGAAGATGTGGGGGTGCGGCGACAATCGGGCAGGGATGGGGCGGAGGGAAGCGAAGGATTTATCGTATGTTTGCAAAAGGAAGCAACTGCGTGGGCTATGCTGAGTTGGGCCACGCCCGAGGGTTTGCGCGGCGGCAGACAGGGCAGGACATTGAAGCGGGTCGAGCGAGGGGTTGCATAGTGAGTCAGACGGTGTTTGTGCTGGAAGACGATGCGGACATTCTGCGCCTGGTGCAGTTCCACCTGGAGGCGGCGGGCTACACGGTCCGGACGTATATGGCGATGGGCCAGATTGTGGCGGACGCGGAGCGGCAGCCGCCGGCGTTGTTTCTGCTGGACATCATGGTTCCCGGCGGGGACGGGCTGGACCTGTGCCGGAGGCTGAGGAAGAATACCGCGCTGAGCACGGTCCCGATCATCTTTCTGACCGCGCGGGCGGCGGAGGACGACCGCGTGATGGGGCTGGAACTGGGCGCGGACGACTACATCACGAAGCCCTTCGGGACGCGCGAGCTGGTGGCGCGGGTGAAGGCGGTGCTGCGGCGGTTCGAGCGGCCAACGGCGCCGTCGATGGTGAAGTTCGATGCGGTGGAGATCGACGCGAACGCCATGCAGTTGCGCGTGAACGGCGAGCTGGTGACGACGACGGCGACCGAGTTCCGCCTGCTGGACTACCTGGCGCGGCATCCGGGGCGGGTCTTCAGCCGCGACCAGTTGCTAGACGCGGTGTGGGGCGACGCGCGGTTCGTCACCCCGCGCTCGGTGGACGTCTACGTGCGCCGGATTCGCGAGAAGATCGAAGAGGACGCGGAGGAGCCGCGGTATCTTAAGACGATGCGCGGAGCAGGCTACCGGTTCGAGATTCCGAAGGAAGCCAAGGTTTAGGGAAGATCGGAACAAGTAGTCACTTCCCCTCGGCGACTAAAGCCGCGTCTAGAATTAGGCATCTACGGCGGGACTGAAGTCCCGCCCCTTCAAAACGTGGACTGATTCAGAACTTTCTTAGGGTGTAGGACGCACGGCACAGGTAGGGTTGGCTCAGGGACGGAGGAATACATTGCGCGTGGGTCGAGCTTCGTTGGCGAGCCTGATTTTTCTGATGATGCTGGCGATTGTATCGTCGGTCGAGCTGACGGCATTGGTCGTTGCAGGGAACTGGTGGGCGGGGTGGGGCTGCGGCATCTCTCTGGCGACGGTCTTTGCGTTGGTCTATCGCTGGCGAGTTCGGCGCGAGATGGAGCGGGTGAGCGATGCGGTGCAGGCGCTGCCTGAGTTCGATGCAGCAGAGGCGAAGGCCTCTTTTGCGGAGTGGAGCGGCACGTTTCAGACGCTGGAGAGCACGTCGCAGCGGTTGCGGCGGGACCTGAGTCTTGCGGGAGAGGACCGGATCGAGCTGGAAGGGTTGCTGGATTCGATGCAGGACGCAGTTGTGGCGGTGGACGCGAGCGGACGGATTCAGTGGGCCAACCAGCAGATGCAGCGGATCACGTCTGGAGCTACGTCGGCGAGCGCGGTCCGCGTGGGACACGCTCTGGTGGAGACGGTGCGCGACCCGGATGTTCTGACGTGCGTGCGAACGGCGCTGGCCGAACGGGTGGTGTGCGAGCGGAGGACAACGTCGCTGCTGCCGAGACGCATCTTCGAGGTGAATGCGTCGCCCATGCCGGCGGGCGGCGCGGTCGCGGTGCTGCACGACATTACGCGGATGGAAGAGATGGAGCGGACGCAGCGGGACTTTGTGGCCAATGTGTCGCACGAGCTGAGAACGCCGCTGACCTCGATCAGCGGCTATGTGGAGACGCTGCTGGACCACGAGGAGTTGAGCCCGATGGGGCAGGAGTTTCTGGCGACGATCCTGAAGAATGCGACGCGCATGAGCCGGCTGACCGAGGACCTGCTGACCATGGCGCGGGTGGAGTCGCGGGAGGCTGTGATGCATCCGCGGCCAGTGCGCGCCGACGTGCTGGTGCGCGACGCGGTGGCAGCGATGAGCGGAATGGTGCAAGACGCCGAGGCGGAGTTGGAGATTGGCGAGACGACTGGGGCGGAGGTCATCGTGGACACGGACTCCATGGTGCAGGTGCTGGGAAATTTGATTGAGAACGGGATCCGGTACGGGCAGGCCAAGGACTCCCAGCGAAGCCGGGTGGTGGTGAGCGCGCGGGAGGTGTGGACGCTGGATGCGGATGGGCCGGGCGGGGATGAATTGGGTTTGGAGGGTGCGGATGCGGTGGAGTTCAGCGTGCGGGACTTTGGATCGGGGATTGCCTCGGAGCATCTGACGCGCATCTTCGAGCGCTTCTATCGCGTGGACAAGGCGCGCTCGCGGGAGTCGGGCGGAACGGGGCTGGGGCTGGCGATCGCGCGGCACATGGTGGAGATGCAGGGTGGGACGATCCGGGCGGAGAGCGAGCTGGGCGCGGGGAGCAACTTTCTGGTGAGGCTGCCCAAGGCGCGGTCTGTCCCGGAATGAGACGGTTGACAGGGTGAGCGGCGGAGGATGTTGGCGTGGCGTAAGGGTTTCTTTTGTATTTTATTGCGGTGTAATCACTCCGTAACAATCGGGCATCACACTGGTTTGCAGTACCTAAGGAAGCGTCTGAGCCTGTGTTGTTGGGCAGGTCAGGCCGGGCGCTCCAACTTCGAGGGGGAACCACCAGTGAGACTGAACTTTGTTGCAGCAGGTTTATTGGCAATGGTTGCGGTCGGCGCGAGCGCGCAGAACATTACGGCGGCGGGAGCCACCTTCCCGTACCCGATCTACAACAAGTGGTTCACCGAGTACAACCAGATCCATCCCAATGTGAAGATCAACTACCAGTCGATCGGCTCCGGCGGCGGCATCACGCAGACCTCGGAGGGAACGGTGGACTTCGGCGCCAGCGACATGCCTGTGACCGACGACAAGATTGCGGCGGCGAAGGTTAAATTCATGCATATCCCGACGGTGCTGGGCGCGGTTGTGCCGATCTACAACATTCCCGGAGTGAGCAAGGTGCTGAACTTCAGCGGCGATGTGATTGCGGACATCTATCTGGGCAAGATCACGAAGTGGAACGACCCGCGGCTGGTGAAGGACAATCCCGGAGCCAATCTTCCGGACACGGCGATCCTTCCTGTGTACCGGTCGGAGAGCAGCGGCACCACGTTTATCTTCACCGACTATCTGTCGAAGGTTAGCCCTGCCTGGAAGACAGGGGTGGGCAACAACTCGGCGGTCAAGTGGCCGGCGGGCATCGGCGCCAAGGGCAATGAAGGCGTGGCTGGGATGGTGCGGCAGACCCCTGGATCGCTGGGATATGTCGAGTTGATCTACGCGCTCAGCAACAATATGTCGTACGGCGCGGTGAAGAATGCGGCGGGCAAGTTCCTGCAGGGATCTCCGGAGGGCGTGACGGCGGCAGCGGCGGCGGCGGCCAAGACCATGCCGGCGGACTACCGCGTGTCGATCACCAACGCTCCGGGTGCGGCCTCGTACCCGATCTCGAGCTTTACATACCTGTTGATTCCGCTGAAGTTTGCCGATCCTGCGAAGGGCGTGGCGGTGAAGGAGTTCCTCTCCTGGATGCTGGAGCATGGCGAGAGCGAGGCCGCAGGAATGCACTACGCGCCGCTGCCGGCGCAGGTGCAGGTGATGGTGAAGCACACCATTACCACCATCAAGTAGACTGTGTGTGCCGCGCGGACGCCATGGGTTTGCGGCCGCGCGGCATGGCTTTTTCGGGCTCCGGTGCGCCCTGAGAGAGAGAACAAGCGACTGCGGAATACAGAGATTCTGAGCTGCGCTCAGAATGACGGCTGAACCATTGAAGATATATCGTGACACCATCGTCCATGTCCCTTGAGAGAGAGCCGGAGCCTTCGTCGCTGTTGACTGCGCCTTCGCTACCGATGGATGCGGCGCCGATCCATGCGCCGGCGATCATCAACTTTGTCGCGGCAGCCGGGCCGGTTGCAGCGGAGGGACCGCCCTCGCCGATCCGGCAATACCTGAGAGCGCGCGGCAACGGCGGGCTTGCGGACAGGACCTTTGCGGCGGCGATGCTGGTGTGCGCGCTGAGCATCTTCGCGATTGTGCTGTTTATTCTGACGATTTTGATTGCGCGATCCAGGCTGAGCCTGTCGCAGTTCGGGTTGGGGTTCTTCCTGCGCTCGGCGTGGAACCCGGTGACGGGGGACTTCGGCGCGCTGCCGTTCATCTTCGGGACGCTGACCACGTCGTTGCTGGCGCTGGCGATGGCGGTGCCGCTGGCGCTGGGGGTTGCGGTGTTTCTCTCCGAGCTTTGTCCGGCGAAGCTGCGCGCTCCGATCTCGTTTCTGACCGAGCTGCTGGCTGCGATTCCCAGCGTGGTGTATGGGCTGTGGGCGGTGTTTGTGCTGGTGCCGATCGTGCGCGACCAGCTTGGGCCGCTGCTGGTGAAGTACCTCGGCTGGACGGGGTTCTTTGGGGGGTACAACTTCGGCGTGGGGATGCTGACGGCCAGCATCATTCTGGCGATCATGATTCTGCCCATCATCTCCTCGATTTCGCGGGACATCATGCTTGCGGTCCCGGTGTCGCAGCGCGAGGCTGTGCTGGCGCTGGGGGCGACGCGCTGGGAGATGATCCGCACCGGCGTACTGCGCAACGCGCGCATCGGCATTGTGGGCGCGGTGATTCTGGGACTGGGACGCGCGCTGGGCGAGACGATGGCCGTGACCATGGTGATCGGCAACCATCCGGACATTTCGAGGAGCCTGTTTGCTCCCGCGAATACACTGGCCAGCGTGATTGCGGGCGAGTTCAGCGAAGCGACCAGCAGCATGTACATCAGCGCGCTGATCGAGATCGGGCTGGCGCTGTTTCTGGTGACGATTGTGGTGAATGCGATTGCGCGCGCGCTGGTGTGGGCGGTGACGCGCGGCGCACCGGCGAGGGTGCATTGAGATGAGCACGACTCCTATTCCGACTGTGACGCCCAGTGGTGAGGATGGCCCGTTGCGTCCGCCGACGGACTATCAGACCAGAAGCATGCGGTTGAACTCGGCGCGGCGCTACGCGGTGAACCATCTGGTGACGGGGCTTGCGGTGTTGAGCACGGTGCTGGTGATTGTGCCGCTGGTGGCGATCCTTGGGTACCTGATCTACAAGGGCGCGAGCTCGCTGAACCTGGCGTTCTTCACCCACATTCCCGCGCCGGTGGGCGAGACGGGCGGAGGCATGGCGAACGCCATGCTGGGCTCGGGAATTATTCTTGCGCTGGCCAGTTCGATGGGGGTCCCGGTGGGCATCGCGGCGGGCGTCTATCTGGCGGAGTACGGCTGGGGCACGATGCTGGGGATGGCGGTGCGGTTCACGGCGGACGTGCTGAACGGGATTCCGTCGATTGTGATGGGGATTGCGGCCTACTCGCTGATTGTGATGCGGCAGATGCATTTTTCGGCGTTCTCGGGCGGGGTTGCGCTGGCCATCATGATGGTGCCGACGATCACGCGCACGACCGAGGAGATGCTGATGACGGTGCCGCACGCAATCCGCGAGGCGGCGCTGGGGCTGGGCGTGCCGAAGTGGCGGACGGTGATCTCAGTGAGCCTGCGCACGGCGTCGCCGGGAATTATTACGGGGTGTATGCTGGCGTTTGCGCGGGTGGCGGGCGAGACGGCGCCGCTGCTGTTTACGGCGTTCGGCAACCAGTTCTGGAGCTTCAAGCTGAATGAGCCGATTGCGGCGCTGCCGTTGCAGATCTATGTGTACGCCATCTCGCCGTACGACGAGTGGCACCGGCTGGCGTGGGCGGGAGCGCTGGTGCTGATCCTGATGATTATGGTGTCGGTGACGCTGGTGCGCATCTATGCGGGACGAGGCATTCTGAAGGGGGCAAGCTAAGTGGGAGTCGGCATCAATGTGGAGCACCTGAACGCGTGGTACGGGACGAACCACACGCTGCAGGACATCAATTTGAATATTCCCGCCAACCACGCGACGGCGCTGATTGGGCCGTCGGGCTGCGGCAAGAGCACGTTTGTGCGCTGCCTGAACCGGATGCATGAGACCAACCCGATTGCGCGTGCGACGGGCGTGGTGAAGATGGGCGATGTGGACATCTACAAGGACGCTTCGCCGGTGGACATTCGGCGGAGGGTGGGGATGGTCTTTCAGCGGCCCAATCCTTTTCCTACGATGTCGATCTACGACAATGTGGCCAGCGGACTGAAGTTGAACGGGTTCCGCAACAAGGCCATTCTGGACGAGACGGTGGAGCGCAGCCTCAAAGCCGCCGCGCTGTGGGAAGAGGTCAAAGACGAGTTGAAGAAGAAGTCGGGCGCGAGCCTCTCCGGCGGGCAGCAGCAGAGGATGTGCATCGCGCGGGCGCTGGCGGTCGATCCCGAGGTGCTGCTGATGGACGAGCCGGCATCGGCGCTGGACCCGGTTTCGACCTCGAAGATCGAGGACCTGATCTTCCAGTTGAAGAGCCAGTATACGATTGTGATTGTGACGCATAATATGCAGCAGGCGGCGCGCGTGGCGGAGAATACGGGATTCTTCCTGAACGGCAAGATGGTGGAATTCAACTCGACGGACAAGATCTTCACCACCCCGAAGGACAAGCGCACCGAGGACTACATTACGGGAAGGTTTGGCTGATGACGACTCGCATCAAGTTTCAGCAAAGCCTCGACGATCTGAAGGAACGGCTGCTGATGATGGCGGGCATGGCGGAGCAGGCGATCCAGCGCTCCATCGAGGCCTACCGCACGCGCGATCTTTCCATCTGCGAGCTGGTGTTCCGCTCGGAGCCGGCGATCAACCGGATGGAGCGCGAGATCGACCAGTTGGCGCTGGACCTGCTGGCGATGGAGCAGCCGATGGCGATCGACCTGCGATTCATCCTGTCGGTGATCCGCATCAACGCGGACCTGGAGCGGGTGGGCGACCAGGCGGTAAACATCGCGGTGCGTGTGCGCGAGATGGGCGCGTTCGCCAACATCGACTTGCCGGTGGACATTCCACGGCTGGCGTCGCTGGCCTCGGCGATGGTGCGCAAGGCGCTGCAGGCGTTCATCGAGGCGGACGCGGAGCTGGCGCAGTCGGTGCTGACGCTGGACGACCAGGTGGACGAGATGAACGACGGCGCGTTCGATACACTGAGCGCGCTGATCAAGGAGAAGCCGGAGCTGACGCCGCAGAGCCTGAACGCGCTGATCATTGCGCGCAACCTGGAGCGGGTGGGCGACCATGCGACCAACATAGCCGAGGACGTGATCTTCTGGGTGCGCGGCGCGGACGTTCGCCACAACAGCAGCGTGGCGTAGGGCGAGCGGTGGGACCAGACCATTGCGGCAAGTTTTCGTTGACTCGACTTTGACCTTCCAATAAGCTCGGTGCACTCCGGTGTGACGAATTTCAGCGTGCGTCTGCGTGGATGGCCGGAAGAGAATCAAGGAGAATCGAAATGGCTTGCGTCTGCGCGAAGTGTGGTGCGCCTCTTGAGTCGAGTACGGCTCACTGTAATTCCTGTGGTGCACCAGGTTCATCGAAGAGTTTGGACGATACGCTGAACTATAAGTTTGTCCTGGTCCTGCTGGTTGCTGGCAGCATCGCTGCGGTATGCGGCCTTCATTTCTGGCGGACGATGCACTCGAATGGCAACTCCATCACGATCAGTTTGCCGAATAGGTCAAACGATTTCGGCCTCGGCGTCAGCGTCTATCCTGGCGCATTTACTGGAGTAGTCAGCATATCTGATACGGGAATAGGAAATCCTGTCTTGAGGATAAAGAAGGGCAATACTGAGTCGGTGAGGGCGATGTACACCACACCCGATTCGGAGAGCAGAGTGTTGCGATACTATCAGGACACGCTGGGCCCGGACGCGATAACGAAGCGAGGTTTACTGTTGACCACGGTGACCTTGACGAAGGTCTCTGTGGTTGGGACGGACAGTGTGGTTGTCACGTTGATTCCAGATCCCGAGAGACGCGGCCACCTTCGCCAGACCCGGATCATGATAGAGCACACGAAGACGGCGGCCTCGTAGATGGCTCGCTGGATGCGCGGGGCGGACGTTCGCCACAAGAGCGGCGTGGCGTAGATCGCATCTCGCATCCCACCCATCGCGATAGGACTGCGATGGATGGTGCACCCGGCTATGGGCTGTGTGCGGTCAGGTTGACTGCTCGAGCAGGTCGAGTGCGCCGCGGGATTTGAGGTCTTCGGCGACGCGCAAGCCGAGGGCGCGAGCGGAGACGCCGGCGGGGACTTCGGCGGAGAAGCAGATCATGCGTTCGCC
>Ga0074045_10002041_pt1 | contig 19005 bp, 18 predicted proteins | sample BogForMeECP23OM2_FD_94442 | JGI IMG/M metagenome (GOLD analysis project Ga0074045, IMG submission 94442) | Bog forest soil microbial communities from Calvert Island, British Columbia, Canada - Bog Forest MetaG ECP23OM2 | ecosystem: Environmental > Terrestrial > Soil > Wetlands ...
AACTGCCGGGGCGTTGCCCCGGCTTGCTTCTTCGCTGTCATTGTTGAGTCCTTTTTTAAGGCTCAACGTGTGTCCGTCAAATCGGGGGAGGCTCAGATTACCTGCGTCCGAATGCATTTCGCACCGCCATCATTGCCGCTTGATGGCTCAATGCCCCGACATTGCTATCGGGGCTTGGGTTCTTTGCTGTAAGAATGGGGCGGCCAACGGGACTCGAACCCGCGACCCCAAGATCCACAATCTTGTGCTCTAACCAACTGAGCTATGACCGCCGTAAAAAATTGCCGAATGGGGACTTTCCCGTCGGCCGAAAGTGCTGTCAACCCGTTTCCCGATTGTGTCTGGGCGGGGCGCCGCCGAGACTGCTATGCGTGCCGACTCAGCGCCTGCGACTGGTGACGTTCAACATCGCCCACGGACGGGGGCTCACGCCGATTCAGGGCCTCACCTCGCCGCGCAAGCTGCGCGTCAACCTGAGGCGGATCGCGGATCTCCTGGGCAGGCTCGGCGCCGACCTGGTCGCGCTCCAGGAGATCGACGAGTGCTCGGTGTGGTCGGGAAGCTTCGACCATCTGGACTACCTGCGGGCGCACGCCCACTTCCCCCACGCGGCCTTCGGGATCAACAACCGGCGCGAGGGCCTGGTCAGCCTGAGCTACGGCAACGCGATCCTCTCGCGCTTTCGGATCAACGAGACCGAGACGATCGCGTTCGGGCAACGCAAGCTGGGCGAGAAGGGGTTCCTGTTCGCGGAGATTGACGTCGGAGGCCGCATAGTGCCGGTGGTCAACCTCCACCTGCACTTCAGTTCGAGGCGCCGCAGGCTAATCCAAATCGAGCACCTGGTCACCTGGCTTAGGGGAAAGCAGCGCGAGCGCGGGCGGGCCTGGACGATCCAGCCCATCGTGTGCGGCGACTTCAACAACCCCGGCACTCGCAACGACGCGACCGCGGCGCTCCTCAGCCACCTGAACGACTACGGCGACTATGCCCTGCACCCCCTGATGGGCCGCACATTCCCTTCGCCCCTTCCCGGGCGCGCCCTCGACTTTGTCTTTATCCCGCCGGGCTGCAGGTCGGTTCGCAGCGAGGTCGTGCGCTCGTTCCTTTCGGACCACAGGCCCGTCATGGTGGAGTTTTCGGTGGCGTGACGCGGTGAATTGCTCTTGAAACGATCCCCCGATGTCACGGATCAAAGATGCCTTCGCCCGCGCCCGCGCCGAGAACCGGGCCGCGTTCGTCGCCTACCTCTGCGCGGGCGACCCCGACTTTGACACGTCGGTGTCCGCCTGCCGCGCCGTGGTGGCCGCCGGCGCCGACATCCTCGAGCTGGGGGTTCCGTTCTCGGATCCCTTGGCCGACGGGCCCACGAACCAGCTTGCGGCCCAGCGCGCGCTCGAGTCGGGCACGACCCCGGCGAGGGTCTTCGAGCTTGCGAGGAGCGTCCGGGAGTCGAGCGAGGCCCCGATCGTCCTGTACACGTACTACAACCTCGTATTCTCAAGGGGCGTCGAGAGCTTCGTCAGGGCCGCGCGGACGGCGGGGGTCGACGGCATGCTCGTGCTCGACCTCCCCCCGGAGGAAGCGCAGGAGGTGGCCGCCGCGTCGGGGGCCCACGGCCTCGACACGGTCTGCATCGTCGCGCCGACCACCCCCGATTCCAGGCTGCCGAGGATCGCCGCGGCCGCGACGGGCTTCATCTACTACGTCTCCCGCGAGGGCGTAACGGGCGTCCGCGACCAGATGGCCGCGGGCGTCCCCGAGGCCGTCGCGCGCATACGGCTCCACTCGGCGCTTCCCGTGGCGGTCGGGTTCGGGATCTCGACCCGGGCGCAGGTGGCCCAGGCGGCCGCCTGCGCCGACGGCGTCGTGGTCGGCAGCGCCCTCGTCAACGTGGTCCGCGACGGCCTTGGGGAGCGCGCCGGTATCGCAGCGGCGCTCTCGCGGAAGGTCGCCGACCTTGCGGCGGGAACGGCGAGACGATGACCAAGGTGCTTGTCATCGACGACGACCGGATGCAGTTCCGGCTGGTCCAGGCCCATTTCAAGAACTTCCGCAGGGGCTCGTACGAGCTCGAATGGTGCGAGACCTACGAGCAGGGCCTCGACAGGCTAATGACGGGAGACTTCGCGGTGTGCCTTCTCGACTACCGCCTCGGGGAGCGCGACGGCCTCCAGCTGATCCGCGAGGCCGCCGAGATCGGGTGCCGGACGCCGATCGTCTTCCTCACGGCCGAGGCGTCGGAGAACGTGGACATCCAGGCGATGGAGGCCGGGGCCCTGGACTACCTGGTGAAGGGCGAGATCACCCCCCGCTCGCTGGAAAGGTCCCTCCGGTACGCGCTCAAGCTCGGCGACACGCTCGAGGCGCTGCGCCGGCTCGCCACGAGGGACGAGCTCACGGGACTCCTGAACCGGCGCGAGTTCGACCGCATCCTCGCGGACGAGGAGGAGCGCTCGCGGCGCTTCGGCCACCCGGTGGGGCTCGTCGTCATCGACGTCGACTGGTTCAAGGCCGTCAACGACACCTACGGGCACCCCGCCGGCGACGTCGTCCTGGCGGAGGTGGCCCGGCGCGTCGCGGAGACGGTGCGCAACGTCGACAGGGTCGCCCGCATCGGCGGCGAGGAGTTCGCGATGATCCTGGTCCAGACCGACGGCCTGTCGGCGCTCGACGTGGCCCGCAGGGCCATCGAGGCGGTGGCCGGCGCCAAGTTCGCGCTGGGGGACGGGCGATCGATCGGCGTGACGGCAAGCGCCGGCGTTGCGTCGCTGCCCGCGGACGCCAAGACGGCCGACGAGCTCTTCGCCGTGGCCGACAAGGCGCTCTACGCCGCCAAGGCTCGGGGGCGGGACAGGGTGGTGCCGGCACTGGAGGCGCGGGGCGGGTCGTGAGCGGGCCAGGGGAGCCCGGGCGGACGCTCCACGTCCTCACGGGATGCACGGCGGTCGGAAAGACCGAGTGGGCCCTGCGGTGGGCGGAGGCGAACTCGGGCGAGATCATCTCGTGCGACTCGCTTCTCTTCTACAGGGGCATGGACATCGGGACGGCCAAGCCCACGCCCGAGGATCGCCGCCGCGTGCCCCACCATCTCGTAGACATCCGCGACGTCACCGAGCCGATGAACGTATCCCTCTACTGCTCGATGGCGCTCGCCGCCGCGCGCGATATCGCGGCGCGCGGGCGCGCGGTCCTTGTCGTCGGGGGCAGCGGGTTCTACCTGAGGTCGTTCTTCGCCCCCGTCGCCGACGCCCTGGACGTGCCGCCCGACGTCCGCGCCCGGGTCGAGGCCGCGCTCGAGTCGGGCGGGCTGGCCGCCCTGGTCGCCGAGCTCAGGCGCGTCAACCCCGCCGGCCTGGGCGGGCTCGACACGGCCAACCCCCGGCGCGTCGCGGCCGCGCTGGGCCGCTGCCTAGCGTCGGGAAGGACGCTTGCCGAGCTCAGGTCGGAATTCGCGCGCGCCCCCGCTCCCTTCTCCGGATGGGATGTACGGCTCGCGCGCCTGGCGCGCGCGGGCCCGGACCTCGAGGCGAGGATCTCCGGCCGCGCCGAGGCGATGGTTGGCGCGGGCCTGGCGGACGAGGTCTCGCGGCTGCTCGGGGCGGGCCTGAGGTCGAACCCGAGCGCCGCCAGGGCGATCGGATACCGCGAGGCGATCGACGTCCTCGAGGGGAGGGCGCCCCAGTGCGGCCTTGCCGCGGCGATCGCGAGGCACACGCGCGCGCTCGTCAAGAAGCAGCGCACGTGGTTCCGCACCCAGCTTCCCCCCCACCGCGTGCTCGACGCGGCCGAGCTCACGGACGAGGCCGCCCTATTCCTTTGTTGAGGGGCGCCTCTTCTGGTAGACGTCCTTGTAATAGACGAGGGTGTCGCCGACCAGGTCGACGACGCCGCTGTCGGGCGTCGAGAGGCACAGCACGCCGTCGTGGCGGCCGATGCGGTACGTGTCCGTGGTGTCGTTTATGGGGCCCTTCAGGCCTATCTCGTAGAAGCGGATCTGCCCGCCGGCTCCGACATCGATGACCCGGTCGCCCGTCCTGCTGCCGGTCGCGTAGACCCCGGTCAGCACCGCCTGCCTGGACTTCAGCTCGTCCGAGTCGGTGATCAGCTTGACGTCCGGCTTCTTGTTGACGCTTTCGACATAGAAGACCGAGTAGAGGATGTAGCCGTTCAGCGCCAGGCCGACGAGCAGCATGGCGAACGCGATGCCGCGGTGGGGGGCGGTCGGCGGGGGCTGGCTGGCCCCCTCCTCGGTCGGTATGGGCGAAGCACTCTCGGGGACCTGGTCGAGGCGCGCCAGGATGGCGGGCACGGTCATCTCGACGGCCGGTGCCGAGTGGTCCCTACCGTCGTACACCTGCAGCCTGCCCCGGCTGGTGCGGATGATCACCTTGGCGACGCGCCCCGTCGCCAGGATGTGGGGGTCGAGCTCCTCGTTGTCCACGGGATCGATCTCGGTGAACGCGTCCAGGAGCACGGTGAGCTCGGCCGCGCTGAACTCGCCGCGGTCGGCGCTTTCGCTCGATGCGCTCGCCCTTCGGCCGTCCGGGCCCAGGTGGAATGTGGTGATCTGGTACAAGCTAGTGCTCCAACACAAAGACCGGATAGTTGCGGTATCCGAGGAAAAAATTGCCCGTGGCCAGGTTGCCGTCGTCGAACTTGCGGTCGATGTCGGAGAGCTGGATCGAGTCGGACGAGACCTGGTTCCCGCCGACGGACGCGATGATGATCACGGCCGCGTAGCGGCCCCCCTGCTGGGGGCTCTGCGTCGCGAACTGGTAGTAGCCGCCTATCGGCGTCACGCGCCCCCAGTTCGTCTGGTTCAGGTATCCCTCCATGCCAGGGGGGAACGCGCCGGGCGCCTCACCGCCGGGCGGCCAGTCGCCGTGCTCCTGTGCGTACGCCTGGAACGCGCCGGCGTAGACGCGAAGGTCGTTCATCACGGCGCTCGAGCGCGCGTTGAGCGCGTTCCTCATGAGCGCCGGCACCGACGCGGCCGCAAGTATCCCGATGATCAGGACGACGACCGCAAGCTCGACAAGGCTGAACCCGTCCTCGCCGCGCCCCTCACTCCGGGAGTTTGATGCGGTACAGTTGCAGCGAACTTCCCTCGAGGAAACGCAAGTCTGCGATTGCCGAGAGTAGATTGACCTTCGCCTGCAACTCGCTGACTCGGGCTGTTTCAAGAGTGTTCTGAGCTTGGAGCACAAGGTAGCTTGTTGCAAGACCGGCGTCGAATTCGGCCTTCTGGAGCTCGTACGACTTCGCGGCGAACTTGGTGTTTTCCGCGGAGGCGCGCACGCTGGCGATGTTAGTCTGGACCGCGCGGACGGCGGCCCTCACCTGGACCACAAGGTTCTGGTCGGCCTGGTCATACGCGACCTCCTGGCTGCGCACGCCGGCCATGGCCTGGCGGTAGAGGGCCCGGTTCGCCTGCATCCCCCATGGCACGCTCAAGGTGACCCCCGCGTTCCAGTTGTACCCGTTCCAGCTGCCCGTAATCGACTGGCTGGCCGTGGAGGCGTAGGAGCTGTACCCGAGGCCGCCGTTCACGTTGAGCTCGGGCAGCGTGTTGCGCTTCGCCTTGAGGGCGGTGAGCTTGAACTGGTCGATGGTCGCCTGGGCCACCGCGAGGTTCGGGCCGTTGTCCCTGGCGAGCTTGTACGAGCGCTCGAACGAGACGTCGGGCTCGCCAATCACCGGGAAGTCGATGTTGCCCACCAACGACCTGAACTGGCGGTCGCCCAGCAGCTGCAGGAGGGCGTCCTCGCTGTTGTGGACGGCCTGCTCGTCCAGGATGAGCTGGTTCTGCGCCGCGGCGACCCCGGCCCGGGCCTGCATCACATCGAGGTCGGTGAGAACGCCCGTCTGGCGCTTGATCGTATTCTCGTCGAGGAGCTGCTGGGCCTGCCGCAGCTCCTCCTGCTGCACCTTGTACTGCTCCCGCTGGTAGAGCAGGTTGTAGTAGGTGGTCTCGACGTTGAAGATCATCGTGAGGACCGTGCTCTTGAAGTTGAGGTTCGCGATTTTCACCCCGAGCTTGGCGCTTTCAATCGCGGCGCGGTTGTAGTCGGTCCCGGCCCCCTGGAGGAGCGGCTGGGCCACGGAGATGGAGGCCGTGCTGCCGAAGGCGGGGTTGGGCAGGAAGAAGGAGGGGGTGTAGTCGGACCGGACCAGCTGGTAGCTCGCCGTGAGCGTCCCGCCTGTCACCACCGTGTCGCTCAGGGTGAAGGCCCCGGTGTCCGTGACGGACTTGGGGGGCACGCCGAAGGCCTCCTCGTTGACGGCTGTCTTGGAGCTCTGGCGGCTCCCGGTAAACCCGAACGTCGGCTCAAAGGCCGCCTGCTGGATCACCACGTCGTCCACGGACTGGATCACGCTGAACTGCTGGATCCTCACCGTGAAGTTCCGGCCGAGCGCCATGGCGACGCAGTTCTGGAGCGTCACCTGGCCGGACAGGTCCACCGGAGTCGACATGTCGCCGAAGGCCGGCATGGGGGGATAGCTGTCCGCGGCGCGGGCGCACCAAAGCGGCGAAAGCCACAGCAGGGCAAGGCATGCGCGAACGATGGGTCGGAGCATTGGAGGCATGGGATGGGACGGTCGCCCGGTCATCAACACAGCCGGACGGCCGGAAGTTACTCCTTTTTCTACGTGCGGCGCGCCAAACCGGCGGGGCGGTCGAAACCCGAGGTTGAGCGGCGCTCAGGGAATCGCCTTCTTGAGGGCTTCATCCGATCGTTTCAGCTCCTTGTCGGTGACCTCGGCCAGAATGGAGTACGAGTCGGTCTGGGAGTAGACCGTGGCGAGCTGCGCCCTCACCTGGACATAGCGGGCGTTGGACTCGTTGAGGGGCGGAACCTTCTTGTCGGCGGCGTACACCAGGTAGCCCTTGTCGGCCGTGATCGCCATGTCCGACACGCTGCCCTTGTCGAGGCGAGCCAGCGCCTCGATGACCGACTGGTCGACGTCGTGGGGCTGGTCGCGGTAGGTGAACGGCGGATAGGTCTTCACTGCCACCTTGACCGCGCCCCCGGCCTCCCCGGCCGCCTTGTCGAAAGTCTCCCCGGCCTTCATCCTGCGCTCGACGGAGGCCCTGAGGGTCCTGCCGAAGTCGGTGAAGCGCTTCCTCTTCATGTCGTCGATCGCGTCGGCGCGGACCTTCTCGCGGACGTCGGCGAGCGCCGGCTCGTGGGCCGGGAGCGACTCCTTCCAGAAGAGCACGACGGCCCCGTCCGGGCTGGGAATCCCCTCGGAATAGTACCGGTCGCCGTTGAGCTCGAAGGCGGCGCTCGCGATCTGGCGCGATCCGCCGAGCTCCGACGGGCCCGAGTCCCTCGTGAACGGCGCGAGGCTCGAGGCCTTGAGCTTGCGGGCGGCGAGGAACGAATCCAGGGAGGAGCCCCGGGTGACCTTGCCCTCGTATATGGCGTAGGCGAGGTCGGACGCCTCCTTCACCGCGCTCTTCATCGCCCGCTCGCTCTGAAGCATGACCCGCACAAGCGGCTGGATGGCCCTGAAGTCCGCCGCAGGGTCGGGTTTGGCCGCGGCATCGGGCTTGGCAGCAGGCGTCTTCGCAGCGGAAGGCTTCGGGAACTTCGCCGGGTTTGCATCGTAGTATTCCCTAACCTCGGCATCCGTGGGCACGTTCTGGGCCGTGAACGCCCCGGCCGGGAACTGGACGTAGTCAACCGAGACGCGCGGGGGCACCGTGTAACGGAACGCGTTTTCCGAAAAAAACTTGGATATCTCGGCATCCGTCGGGTTGATGCCCGGGTCAAAATCGGCGTAATTGACGGTCGCGGTCTCGATGGTCCAGGTCGTGTCGGCCTTCACGATCACGCTGCGGACCTCGCCCGGAAGGACGTAGCCCGGACCGGCCAGCAGCTGCTGGATCCGGCCCATCCTCGCATCCTCCCTGAGAACCCGCGCGATGTCCGGCTCCGAAAAGAACCCATTGTTCTTCAACCCGGTGCGGAACAGGTTGTAGCGCGAGACATCAAACCGGCCGTCGTTCCCCGCGAAGACGCGCAGGCTCTTGATGTAATCGGTGACGTCGGTGTCGCTGATCCTCGGGATGTGCATCTCGTCGGCAAAGTGGAGGGCCGCCGCCCTTTGCAGGGCGTAGGCCTGGAGCCGGTCGCCGGTGACGTCGGCGCCGTACTGCAGGAAGGCGCTGATGCGGGCGTCGCCGAGCAGCCCCGACAGCTCCTCCTGGGACGCCAGATTGCGGCCGAAGAAGTCCCGGACCACCACGCGCCGGTCGGCGCGCCCGATTCCCGGGGTCGAACCGATCGTGAAAATGAACGAAATTATGGTAACGGCCAGCAGGACGCTGAAGATTATCCTAAAGTGCCGCTGGAAGTACCGTTGTATCCACGAAATCATCTTAGTAAAAGCAGCGAAGGCTAGAGCGCCGGCCTATGCTGGCAACGATTTAATTGGCGCCCGGCGCCTGCGCGATCAGTTCCTCGACCGACTTGCGGAAGAAGGCCTGCTCGCCCAGCCGCCCGATGGCGTCGGAGAACTCACGCACCACCGGGTCCATCGCGATGAGGGCGTCGCCGGCCGGGTCGGCGCCCGCGTTGTCCGCCGCCGTCTTGAGCTGGAGCAGCGTAATGCGGCTCAGCGGCCGCGCGGGCTGGTAGAGCACTCCCGGGGAGTGCGCGCCGTGCGACTGGGGCACCGACGCCACGAATCCCAGGTCGACGATCCGGTTCAGGCACTCGTTTAGGACCTGCGTGGGCAGCTTCACCGCGTCGGAGAGCTCTGCGACCGACATCGGCGGCTTGCAGGCGTGGAAGCGGCGGCAGATCGCCATCAGGACCGCGAGGGAGAGCCGCTCGCGGTTGGCCGCGCTCAGGCTGCCCCAGGCAAGCTGGCTGTTTCGGACATGGGCGTTTTGGACTGCGTAGCTGATCTGCCCGCCGACCAGGACGATGAGCCAAAAGACGTACAGGCCCAGCATCAGCACCGGGATGATCCCGAGCGAGCCGAACATGCTCTTGGTTATGAGGACGCGCCTCAGGTACATGAACCCGAGGAAGTTGTTCGCCGAGAGCAGGAGGGCCACCGTGGTCGCGCCCGCAAGGGCCGCGCCCCAGCGAACGCGGGTGTTGGGGATCGCCCGGTAGAAGGTGACGAGCAGCCCCACCAGGAGGACGAAGGAGAACAGAGGGAGCGACCAGCGCAGGAACCGGACGATCTCCGCGCCGAAAGGCAGCCTCCCGACGAACACGTTGACGAAGGCGCCCGCCCCGAGAAGCGCGACGGCCGCGAAGAAGACCACGCCTCCCAGGGTGAGGACGGTCCAATAGAGCACGACCCGTGTCAGGATCGACCGGCCGCGCCGCACTCCCCAGATCTCGTTGAACGCGTCCTCGATGGACTTGAAGAGCAGCAGGACGATCAGGACGAGCGACAGGGCGCCCACGACGCCGATCGCGTCGGACCGGGCCCCCTTGATGAAGCCGTTTATCATGGCGACAAGCTGGGGGTTGACGGGCACGGCGCCGCCGGCGTTCAGGCTCTCGTACTGGCCGAGCTGCGGCGCGACAAACGTGATCACGCGGTTCAGGGTTTCGGCGGCCAGGTTGGGGTCGCGTTCGCCGAGCACGGTGGACGCGATCAGCACGGCCACCGCTATTAGGGGGCCGAGCCCCAGCATGGAGCTGAAGCTCAGGTCCGCGGCCCGGCTGAGCGTCTTCGTCTCGAGGAACGAATGCGCCGAGATGGAGACGACCCTTAGCAGGGCGTACAGCCAACCCCTGGGAGAACGCTCCGACAGGAGCGTGACCTGCCAGATGTCCTTGGTCCAGAGGAGGGAGAGCCGCTGTCCAATGCCTTGAAACGGCATTTCGGTCGGTCAGACGTTCAAGAGGAAGTACGACGTCCCGGCCATGCCGGCGAGCCCGAGCAGCGAGACGACGATGACGGGAAAGACGTTTATGCACACCGTCTCCATGTAAAGGCCCGCGCATCCCCCTATCGCGGCGATCAGGGGCAGGTCCTGGCCCTGCGTGTAGTACACGAACCCGAACAGGCCCAGCCCGAGCGCGGCCCGGAAGCGGACGACGGGGTAGAAGGCCGTGACGCCGAGCCCGAGCATGATGGCCAGGAACAGGTCGACCGCGCCCAGAAAGGCGAGCGGCTGGTAGACGAGCTTGCTGATGTCCAGGGCCTGGATCGCGTCTGCCGCGGGCAGGAGCTCGCCGGCGGCGGCGAGGACGAGGCAGAGAACCGCCGCCCACATCCCGATCCTGGCGGCTTGCGCCTGCATGAGCAGCGGGCTGATCTTGCCCCTTGTCTCGGGGGTCCTTCCCTCCGCGCCCGCGAGCATCTCCTCCACCGTGATGGGGGGAAGCAGGTCGGAGCGCCTGGCCGGCGTGGACGCGTCCTTCACCTTCATCCGCAGTTTCCGCTTCTCGGGGAAGAGGGTGCTCTTGAGGTCCTCGGTCGCCCCGATCGCGGTCCAATCCTCGATGGCCGCGTCGTACCAGAGCGTCTCCACCGTGACCTGCCCGGTCTCGGCCAGGGACACGAGCTGCTCGATGTTGAAGGGACCGCGCGCCTCGTTCTCCGACGCCTCGCGAATATAGTATTCCTGCGTGGCCATTAGAGGGGAAGGCTGGTCTTGGACGCCAGGGGCGGCAAGCGCGTTTTAGGTCACATGCGCTCGAGCGTGCGCAGGCCGAGCAAGCCGAGGCCGGTCTCGAGGACGAGGAGCGTGCGCGCGCAGAGCAGGAGCCGGCGGGCGCGGGTCGCCGGCTCGGGCACGATCACCTTGTCGGCGTTGTAGAACGCGCTGAACTCGCCCGCGAGCTCGTAGAGGTACAGGCAGAGGAAGTGGGGGCGGAGCGTCTCGACCGCGAGCCGGAGCGCGTCGGCGAACTTAAGGAGCTTGCGCGCCAGGGCGACCTCGCCCGGCGTGCGCAGGTCGTCGGCCCCGGACTCCGCGGCCGGATCGCCGCACTCGATGCCCTGGCGCCGGAATATCGAGCGGATGCGGGCGAGCGCGTAGAGCAGGTACGCGGCGGTGTTGCCCTCGAGCGAGATCATCTTGTCCCACGAGAAGACGTAGTCGCTCGACCTGTTCTGGGAAAGGTCGGCGTACTGAACGGAGCCGACGCCGACGATCCCGGCGATCGCCCTGCGCTCCTCCTCGGGGAACTCGGGGCTCTTCTCGGTGACCAGCGCGAAGGCGCGCTGCGCCGCCTCGTCGAGCAGGTCCGTGAGCTTGACGTGGTCGCCCGTGCGCGTCTTGAGCGGCCTGCCGTCCCCGCCGAGCACGGTCCCGAAGTCGACGTGCTCGAGCCTCGGCAGGGGGCGCCCCAGCTTTTCGAACCACTTCCTCGCGGTCAGGAACAGCTGCTCGAAATGGTCGCCCTGGCGCTTGTCGACGACATAGAGGATGACGTTCGCGCCAAAGTGCTCGGACCGGTAAAGGATCGTCGCCAGGTCGGTCGTGGCGTAGTTGGCGGCGCCGTCCGACTTGCGCACGATCATGGGCTGCGTCTTGAAGCGCGGATGCTCTGGATGAAAGACGACCTGCGCGCCCTCGCTCTGTGTCGAGATCCCGGCCGACGAGAGCTCCGAATAGACCCGCTCGACCTTGTCGTTGTAGAAGCTCTCGCCGAGGGTCTCGTCGAAACGGATCCCGAGGCGCTCGTAGACGCCCCCGAACGCGGCGAGGCTCGCCTCGTTGATGCGCCGCCACAGCGCGAGGTTCTCGGGGTCGCCCGACTGGAGATTCACGAGCTCGGCCCGCGCCTCCTCCATGACGGCCGCGTCGGACTCGGCGGCCCCGTTGCCGAGCTTGTAGAGGCGCTCGAACTCCTCGATCGGGTCCCTGGCGAGCGCGGCCTCGTCGAGGTGGCGCTTGTAGGCCCAGATCAGCTTGCCGTACTGGGTGCCCCAGTCGCCGATGTGGTTGTCGCGCACCACGCGGGCGCCCGTGAAGGCGAGGAGCCGCGCGATGGCCTCTCCGATGACGGCCGACCTCAGGTGGCCGACGTGCATCTGCTTCGCCGTGTTGGGGGAGCTGTAGTCGACGACCCAGGTCTCCCCGGCGTGCGCCGCTGAGGCCCCGGAGGCAAGGTCGTCCCTTGAGCGATGGGCTCTAAGCCACGCCTGCAGGAGGCCGGGCCGGGCCGCGAAATTGATGAATCCCGGCCCGGAGACGGAAACCTCGAACCCGGCCCGGATGTCGTCGGGCAGGGCCGACGCTATTGCCTCGGCCATGGGCCGCGGCGCCCTTCCCGCCTTTTTTGCGGCCGCGAGCACCCCGTTCGCCTGGAAGTCGCCGTGCCTGGGGTCGGCGGTGCGCACCCCCGGCTCAAAGGGTCCCGGTTCGACGCCGGCAGCGGCCGCCTTCAGGGCCCGCTCCAACTCGCCGATCAAGTCGAACGCAAGCTGCATCCGGCCAGTCCACCATCCCGCCGCCGGAGGGCGCAAGCGAAGAGTCGATGGGTCGTTTTGGCTCGACATTTTCAGCGAGGCATATTGACTCGTACGCTTTCCCCGTCCCGGGGGCCCCCTCCTCCCGCCCATCAACTCCATGACGAGCAAACGCAATATCCCAGCACGCCGATTCACAAAGCCCACGTTTAACTTCTTGATTGAGAAGAAGAGAGATGGAGGAGAGTTCACGCAGGAGGAGATCCGGTATATCATCGACAGCACGCTCGACGGCGAAATGCCGCTCCATCAGCTGGCCGCGCTGGCCATGGCGATCTACTTCTCGGGCATGTCGGCGCAGGAGACGGCGGACCTCACCGAGGAGATGATGCTATCCGGCGAGGTGATAGACCTTTCCCACATCGCGAAGCCGAAGATCGACAAGTACTCGACGGGGGGTGTGGGCGACAAGACGGCGCTCGTTCTCGTGCCGCTCGCGATGGCGTCCGGGGTCGTCGTCCCCATGATGTGCGGGGTCGAGCATGACTTCGTAATCAACACGCTAGAGAAGCTTGCTGCCATTCCGGGCTTCAAGGGCCACCAGACAAACGAGCAATTCGCGGCGCAGCTGGCAAAGATCGGCGGCGCCATCGTGGCCCAGAACGAGGACCTGGCCCCGGCCGACGCGAAGCTCTACGAGCTCAGGAAGGACACCGGCACGATCCCGAGCCTTCCGCTCATCACCGGCAGCGTGCTCTCTAAGAAGCTCGCGGAGGGGGCCGAGGGCCTCGTCATCGACGTCAAGTGGGGCAACGGATCCTTCATCAAGGACTTGGAGCAGGCGAAGCAGCTGGCCCGCTCGATGACGCGCGTCGGGCGCTCGATGAAGCGCCGCTGCGTCGCGCTCGTGACCGACATGAACCAGCCCCTTGGCGACTCGGTGGGGACCGCGCTCGAGGTCAAGGAGGCGATCCAGCTGCTGAAGGGGGAGGGCCCGGAGGACGTGAAGGAGCTCGTGCTCAAGCTCGGCATGGAGATCGTGCGGCTTGCCGGGGTCGCCGGCTCCACGCTCTCGGCCAAGCAGACGGTCCAGAGGCACCTCACCGACGGGTCGGCCCTCGAGAAGTTCAAGGAGCTGGTGAGGGCCCAGGGCGGGGACACCGCCTACATCGACCACCCGGAAAAATTCCCGCAGGCCAGGCACATCCGGAAGCTGCCGGCCCCCAAGCGCGGATACGTCCACACCATCAACGCGGCGATGATCGCCCGCGGCGTGCACCTCCTCGGCGCCGGCCGGGAGAGCGCGCACGACAAGGTCGACCATTCGGTCGGCGTGTCCGAGATCAAGAAGGTCGGCACCCAGGTCAAGCAGGGCGAGCCGCTCATGATGATCCACTACAACGACGAGGCGAAGCTCGAGCAGGCCCTCGAATTCTTCAAGAACGCCTACCGTCTCGCCCCGAAGCGCCCGACCCCGCCCCCCGCCATCGTAGAGCGGGTGGCCTGAGCCGCCTTCGCCGGGTCCGTCCGCCGTGGTCGACCGTTCGTGCTGGCCGCGGCCCTGGGCGCAGCTGAAGTACGTCACCTTCCAGCCGGCCATCTTCTCGCGCCTCCTCGGCAAGGTCTCGCCCGACGCCCGCCCCGGCGACTGGGTCAGCGTCTACGACAAGAACGGCGAGCGGGTGGGGGCGGGCCTCTTCAATCCGAGGGCCAAGATACCGCTCCGGGTCGTCGTCCACGGCGCGGAGCCGATCGGCGAGGACTACTTCGAGGGGGCGATCCGGCGCGCCGTGGAGCTGCGCAGGGGCCTATTCAAGCTCGACGCCGCGACGGACGCCTACCGCCTCGTAAACTCGGACGGCGACGGGCTGAGCGGCCTCACGGTCGACCGCTACGCCGACGTGCTGCTCTGCGAGGTGTTCAGCCTCGGGATCGCGCAGAGGCTGCCGAGGTGGCTGCCGCTCCTTCACGAGCTCGCCGGCACGCGCTTCGCGCGCGTCCAGGTCGACCACGACCTCGGCAGCCTCGAGGGCATCAAGCCGTCCACGTTCAACGAGACCAACGCGGCGGCGCCTCGCGCCGTGAAGATCCTCGAGAACGGGGTGCGCTACGAGGTCGACTTCGCCGGGGGCCACAAGACGGGCTTCTTCTGCGACCAGCGCGACAACCGCAGGGCGATCGCGCAGTTCTCGCAGGGGGCCCGCGTTCTCGACCTGTGCTGCTACACGGGCGGGTTCTCGCTGTGCGCCAAGGTTCTCGGCGGGGCGGGTGAGGTCACGGGCGTCGACCTCGACGAGGTGGCCGTCGCCCAGGCCAGGCGCAACGCGAACCTCAACCAGGTGCGCCTCAGCCTCGTCCACGCGGACGCGTTCGCCTACGCCAGGCAGATGTACCAGAACAAGGAGGCTTGGGACGTCGTCGTCCTCGATCCCCCGAAGTTCATATTCACCCGAGAGGCGGCCGGCAACTGGGAGGGCCGCAGGAAGTACGAGGACCTGAACCAGCTTGCCGTCGGCCTCGTGAAGCCGGGGGGGATCTTCGTCACATGCTCGTGCTCGGGCCTGCTCAGCCTCGAGGACTTCGAGCAGCACGTGATCAAGGCCGCCCACCGCCTCGGCCGGCGACTCCAGTTCTTCGGCCGAACGGGCCCCGGGCCGGACCACCCGGTCTACTCCAACTGCCTTGAGGGAAGGTACCTCAAGGTCCTCTGGTCGCGCGTGACCTGAAGCGCGCCCCCGTCAGGCGCGGCCCATGTAGGCGCCGTCGGCGGTGCTGACCCGCACCAGCTCGCCTTCCTTCACAAAGAGGGGCACCTGGATGACGAGCCCGGTCTCCAGCTTGGCCGGCTTCTGCACGTTGCTTGTCGTGTCGCCGCGCACGCCGTCGGCCGACTCCACGATCTTCAGGGTCACCGCCGACGGGAGCTCGATGGTGACGGGCTTGTCGTCCACGAAGAGCACGTCCACCTTGCCGCCCGGAGTCAGGTAGTTCTTCACGTCGCCCAGGGTCTGTGCGCTCAGCTCTATCTGTTCGAAGCTCGAGGGGTCGATGAACGCGTAGTTCTCGCGGTCGGCGTAGCTGAACTCGAGCACGCGCCGGTCCGTCGGGAGCACCTCTATGGTGTCGGTGGACGCGAATCGCTGGTCGAGGGCCTTGCCGAAGCGCAGGTTGCGCATCTTGACCTGGACGAACGCGCGCAGATTTCCCGGCGTGCGGTGCTGGGTTTCCATGACGAGGTGGGGCTCGCCGTTATGTTTGATTACCTGACCCTTGCGAATGTCGTTGGCTGCTGGCATGGCGTCTTGGCGGATCGTGCTGGGCTGTTTCCTGTGCGGGAAGGATCAGTCCTACGGAGACCGCCGTGCCTGTCAAGGCCGGCGCCGCCGACTCTCCGCGCTTGCGCTGGCCCGCACGAGTTGCCGACACTGACTCAAAGCCGCACCCATGAAACAACGGACCCTCTCGCACCCCGTGTCCATCAAGGGCAACGCCCTGCACACCGGGGAGGCGGTGACGCTCACCCTCAGGCCGGCGCCCGCGAACCACGGGGTCGTCTTCAGGCGCATGGACCTCGGAGGCTCGCCGGAGATCAGGCCGCGCGTGGACCACGTCACCGACCTGGTGCGGGCGACGACGATCCAGTCCGGCCATGCGAAGATCCACACCGTCGAGCACGTCCTGAGCGCGCTGAGCGGCTGCTGCGTGGACAACGTCGTCGTCGAGATGAACGCGTCCGAGCCCCCCATACTGGACGGGTCGGCCCGGCCCTTCGTGAACCTGATAATCGAGGGCGAGCCGCTCGAGCAGGACAGGGACCGCGACTACTATGCGCTCGACGCGCCGGTGTCGGTCACCCGCGGCAACTCCTCGATCATCGCCCTTCCCCACGACGAGCTGAAGATCTCCTGCACGTCGGCCGACGACCGCGGCGTCCACACCCAGCACCTGTCGCTGTCCATCGACCCCGAGACGTACGTGAGCCAGATCGCCCCGGCCCGCACGTTCACGTTCTACGAGGACATCGAGGAGCTCCTGAGGCTAGGCAAGATCCGCGGGGGCTCCCTCGACTGCGCCGTCGTCATCAAGGGCGACAAGGTGATGTCCAAGGAGCCCCTGCGGTTCAAGGACGAGTTCGTCCGCCACAAGATCCTGGACATAATAGGGGACGTCTCGCTCCTCGGCATGGCGCTCAAGGCGCACATCGTCGCGACCCGCCCCGGGCACGCGATCAACGCCGAGCTGACGAAGGCCCTCTTCGAGCGGCTCCACGAGCGCAGGAAGGGCGGGGCGCGCAAGAGGGCCGCGGACCACGCGGCCGCGCCCGACGACGTGTCGGCACTCGACATCCGGAGCATCCTCGAGCTGATCCCCCACCGGTATCCGTTCCTGATGATCGACCGCGTCGTCGAGCTGAAAGGGTCCGAGGAGCTGGTCGCGGTGAAGAACGTCACCTACAACGAGCCCTACTTCAACGGGCACTTCCCCGGCAATCCCGTCATGCCGGGCGTCCTCCAGCTCGAGGCGATGGCCCAGGCCGCGGGGATCCTTTTCGTGCGCCACGACAACAGCTGGGAGGCCAAGCCGGCGTTCTTCATGAGCGCCGACAAGGTCAAGTTCCGCAGGCCGGTCGGCCCGGGCGACCAGCTGCGGATCCACGCGAAGCTCACCAAGGTGCGCAACAACAAGTTCGCGTTCGCGGAGGTGAGCTGCTCGGTGGACGGTCAGGTGGTCTCGAGCGCGCAGATCATGATCGCGATCGTCGGGTGAGCGGCCCGGTGAGGGCGGCGCCGGGGCGCTACTTCTTGTACACCGTCGAGGGGTCGTAGGCGCGCGTGGCCGCGAATTCCAGCTTGAGCGCCTTCGGCCGGTCGAAGTCGGCCCCTTCGGCGAGCTTGCGGTAGAAGCACGACTTGTAGCCGTTGTGGCACGCCCCCGGCCCCGAGTTCTCGACCTTCAGCAGGACGACGTCCTGGTCGCAGTCCACGAAGAGGTCCACCACCCTCAGGGAATGGCCGGACTGCTCCCCCTTGATCCAGAGCTTGTTGCGCGACCTGCTCCAGAATGCGGCCTTCCTGTTGCGTATCGTGTACTCGAGAGCCTCGGCGTTCATGAAGGCGAACATGAGGACCTCGTTGGTGGCGTGGTCCACGGCGATGCAGGGGATCAGCCCGTCCGGGCCGAACTTCGGCTGGAGGAGCGTTCCCAGTTCGACTTCGGCGGGCGTGGTGCGCGCGGGGAATGAGGCGGGATTGGGCATGTTCAGGGCGGGCGGAGGGCGCCCAGTCTTCTCAGGTAGTCGTAAGTGTAAAGCCCGGTCCCGTGGCCGTCGCTGAAGTCGAACCTCAGGGCGTAGTTGCCGATGCGCTCCCACCCGAGGACCCGTACCCCGGAGTAATCGGCCCTGCCGGCGCCCCCGTACTGCGTCCCGAATATGTCGCGCTCCCCCTGGGTCTCGGCGCTCGGCGAGGCGCGGCGCAGCAGGTCGTGGCGCAGGAAGCTCTCGGTCCCGTCGCTCCAGGCTATCGCGACCTCTTCTCCGACAATCTGGACGTTCACGGGGGTCTGCATTCGCGGAAGGGGGCGGGAGGCGCGCGCCACAGTCGCCGCGGCGCGGCCGGACCGCAAACCCGATCTGGCCCGGCGGGGGCGGCCGCCACGGTCTTCTTTGCAATTGCCCGGGAGAGGGCCCGGTGCTAGCCGTTCCCGTCCCATGGGACGTCAATGGCTCCACGCAAAGCGCGCGATCGTCAACCTGAAGAAGGGCCAGGTCGTCGGGAAGCTGGTCAAGGAGATCACGGTCGCCGCGAAGCTTGGCGGCCCCGACCCCGCGGCCAACGCGCGGCTCTTCGCGGCGCTCGAGAAGGCGCGCAAGGCGAGCGTCACCCGCGACGTGATCGAGCGGGCGATCAAGAAGGGGGCGGGCATCGGCGGCGAGAAGCTCTCCCTCGAGCACGTCGTGTTCGAGGGCTACGCCCCCCACAAGGTTCCCGTCATCGTCGAGGTCTACACCGACAACCACCAGCGCTCCGCTGCCGAGATGCGGTTCCTCTTCAAGCGGGGTAGCCTTGGGACGGCGGGCAGCAACAAGTTCCTCTTCGACCACGTCGGCCTTGTCGAGGCGCACCACCCGGACCCGGCGTCCGACCTGGAGGCTGCGGCGATCGAGGCGGGAGCCAATGACTTCGAGGCGATCAGCCACCTGCAGAACGACGACATCCCCGAGGGGCACGCGGGAGCCAGGTTCATAACGGACCGCACGGCCGTGCACGCCGTGTCCACCTGGCTCGCGCAGCACGGCTGGTCCGTCGTGACGAGCGAGCTCGGCTACATCGCAAAGGCCTTTCCCGGGCTCGACGACCTGACGAGGTCCGACGTCGGGGAGTTCCTGCAGGCGATCGAGGACCACGACGACGTCCAGCGGGTCTGGGCCGCCGTCAAGTGACCGGGCCCCCCGTCCATTCCCATAGCCATGCACCGCAACGGTTGACACGGGGCGACGTTTCCAGCGATATGACAGGCCGTCGCCTCCACCCGTCGTGAACATCCTAATCGTCGAAGACGAAGCCACGTCGCGCGAGATGTTGCTGAACATCCTCGAGATGGAGGGCG
>Ga0074045_10002042_pt1 | contig 18999 bp, 16 predicted proteins | sample BogForMeECP23OM2_FD_94442 | JGI IMG/M metagenome (GOLD analysis project Ga0074045, IMG submission 94442) | Bog forest soil microbial communities from Calvert Island, British Columbia, Canada - Bog Forest MetaG ECP23OM2 | ecosystem: Environmental > Terrestrial > Soil > Wetlands ...
CGATTCAAATCCCTGTTCGGTCGCTTTGGGAATTTGGCAGGGGATTTGTGATATTCCAATCGCTTACCGTCGCCGGATCCGGCTCCAGCTGGCCCGAAAACGGCTTTTTGCCAGTATCTTCCCGTAGACCCGGGAAATCGGTCGAACCGGCGGTATCCCCCGTGACAAGACGCCCGCTTGTCGTCTGAGCGCGATCGAGGCAGCATCGGCGGCGCGCACGAGAACTCACGGCAACAGGCGGAGGGGAGGATGAGTTCGTCGGCCTTTTTTGGAAGCGCGGCCGCAGCGGTGCTGGTCGTCTGCATCTTGACGCCGGCGTTCGGTCAAATCCTGATCGTCGGCAACGACGAGAAGCAGGGCTGGGACGAGAACGCGAAGCCGATCCTCAAGGAGCCCGGTCACGACACGCTGTCGGTCATCGACATCTCCAAGCCAGAAGCGCCGCGCATCGCGGCGACCATCCCATTGATCAACTCGATCCAAGGGCCGCCGACCAATCTCGCGATCCACCCCTCGGGCGAAATCGCTCTTGTCGCCAATTCCGTCGAGCCCGTGATCCAGGGATGGGGCCACCGGCTGGAACCCGACAACAAGGTCTTCCTGATCGACTTGAAGACGAGCCCGCCCGCGGTGATCGGCACGATCACCGTCGGGAAGCAGCCCTCGGGCATGGCGATCAGCCCGAAGGGGGACCTTGCGCTCGTCGCCAATCGCGCCGATGGCACGATCTCAGTACTGTCGATCCGCGGCAAGGACGTCCTCGTCCTCGACACCGTCACGGTCGGAGCGGCCGCCGACCAGGTCTCCGCCGTCGCCATTACCCCTGACGGCAAGCGTGCTCTCGCAACCAAACCCGCAGCCAACAAGGTTGCGCTGCTGTCGATCGACGGCCAGAAGGTGACGTACGACAAACGCGACCTGCCGGCCGGCATTTTCCCCTACAACATAGCGGTGACGCCGGATGGGAAACTGGCGCTGACCGCCGACAACGGCAACGGCGGCAGCTCCGACGGCAATGTCGATACGGTCGGCGTGATCGACCTGGAGGCAGACCCGCCGCGGGTCATCGACCATGTGACCGTCGGGGATTCGCCCGAAGGTCTGGCGATCGGCCCAAAGGGTGATCTCGCAGTGACGGTCGAGGCACGCGGCTCGAACATGCCCAAGACGTCTTTCTTTTATCATCCCGGCGGGGCCGTCACCGCTCTCAAGATCGATGGCAAAAAGGTCAACAATGTCGGTGAGATCAATGTCGGTGCGCTGCCCGAAGCTGTCGCGTTCAGTCCCGACGGACAGTACCTCTATGTCGGCAACTTCATCGATGGCGATCTGTCGGTCCTGAAGGTCGACGGCACCACGCTGACCGATACCGGACAGCGGTTCAAGCTGCCGGGCCACCCCGCCTCGATGCGCGGCGAACCGCAATAAGCCGCCGGGACAAACACGCTCCTCACCCTTATGACCGGAAATATCGAGGCCGGTAAGAGCTCTGCGCGCGAGACGACGGGTGCCGGCCCGCCCGTCCTCGGTTTGGTGCGCGCCGCCGTTCACCGCGGTTCGGCAACCTCGCTGCGGGAAGGCCTCGCGGTCGAAGCCAATCTCCTTTCAGACCGGCAACGCAGCCCGCAGGCATGACCGCGTTCCTCGAAGAGCGCCAACCGGTGTTCCACGATGGTTGAGAGCGCCGCGGTCCCTCCATTCTCTCTCCTGCAAGCGGGAAGGGCAAGGGCGGGGGCTGTCCGATCGCCTCAATGCGCTCCCGCCATTCTCGGCTGAGGAGAGCCAAATCCTGGACAGAGAGCGGGCGCAGGTACGCAACTGGATCGCGCCGCGTGCCGAGCACTACGACCGCTCGGCCGAGTTCCCGTGGGACAATGTCCGGGCGATCAATGCGCTCGGTCTCAATGCGGTCTTCTTTCCGGAGGCCTATGGCGGGGCTGGGCTCGGCTACGCCGCCTACCTCGCTTGTGTGCGCGAGTTCAGCCAAGCCTGCGCCTCGACCGGCATCATCTGGGCGACCAATTTTCACGCGATGAAGCCGCTGATCGACTTCGGCACCGAGGATGCGCGCGTCAGATCTCGCGATGCGGATTGCGACCGAAGCCGTGCAGCTGCATGGTGGCTACGGCTATTGCAATGACTACCGCGTCGAGCGGCTGATGCGCGACGCCAAGATCACCCAAATCCGGGAGGGCACGAACCAGATCCGTCGGCAACTCATCGGCCGCAGCTTCATCGCCAAGCGTTGGGCGACAGAATCTACTATTTCACGCTCGATGAGACGAACGTGACGCTCTGGATTGCGTGATCCGCGCAGAATGAATCATCGGCGCGCTGCACGCGGACCGCGTCTTGATCCGAACTGCGCACGAGGTCCAGCGCCATCAGGATCTCGTCGTAATAGCGTCCGTCTTGTTTCAGCGAGTTCTTCTCGACCCCGTATTCGACGAAACCGAGACGGGCATAGAGCCGCCTCGCTTGCTCGTTTACCTTGACCAGACTCAGTTGAAGCAGTTCGACACGCTGACGAGCAAAATCGATGACCGCCTCGACCAATCGCCGGCCGACACCGGCTTTTCTCGCTTCGGGTCGAACATACATACCCCAGAGCAAGCCCTTATGTGCCTCCTTCACCCCCTTACGCTGGGCAAACCCGGCAATTCCCAATAATTCTTTGCCACGGAACGCGCCAAACACTGCAGAACTGCTGACCCTTTCGCGGAAGCTGCTCAAAGGTTGGGCGTTTTCGGTCTCGTAGGTGCTGCCGAATGCTTCCGGGCTGCTCTCGAGCCCGGCGAGCCGGATCTCCCGATAGCGAGCGGCGTCGGCCGGCATCAGCCGGCGTATCTTAATATCCGTGTTCACGCGAAATCCTTCCGTTGGCCCAGAGCTCTAACCGCGTCGATCTGCGGTGCGGTAAGCGCAACCCTTATAGAGCCAACCCGTGGCAAATTTATGTTCGCCGCACGAAGGTCATACGCAGCACGATTGCATCGGTATTCCGGAAGCGGGAACCCGGGTGAGACCTTCGCGTTTCAGCACAGGTCACAAACCGGCCTCAATCGGGCCGTTGTCAGAACACATCAGACCGCCTTTCGTGTTTGCATCATGTATCGCCTGCTCGCCAGCCTTACCTTCCTGACCGTGGTTGCCGGCGCTCCGGCGCTGGCGCAGCAGCAACCGCCGGTCCGCGTCGGGCGGGTAAGCTTTGTTTCCGGCAATCTCGCCTTCCACACCGCCGGGGAGACGGAATGGTCAGCGGCGACGGTCAACTACCCGGTCGCGACCGGGGCTTCGCTGTGGACCGACGCCGAGGCGCGCGCCGAGATCCGGATCGGTCCCGATACGATCGAGATGGCGAGCAGCACGGCGCTCGACGTCGCCGTCCTCGACGACCGGGCCACGCAGCTCAATGTTCCGCAAGGGCGCATCTACATTCATCTGCGCCGGCTCGACGAGGGCCAGAGCGTCGAGGTCGACATACCGGGCGGCGCCGTTCAGCCGGTGCGGCCGGGATATTACGACATCGATGCCGGGACCCCGGATCAGGCGGCGCGCATCGGGGTCTTCGAAGGCAGCGCGCGTTTTGTCGGTGGCGGTGCCGATATCGCTGTCAAATCCGGCGATGTGGCGATGTTGAGCGGGATCAGCCCGGTTACCGCGGCGCTCGAGCGGGCGGCCGCCGACGCCTTCGTCGAATGGTGCCGTTCGCGCGACTATGACGAGAGGCGTCTTGTCGCGCCCTACCACGTCTCGCCCAACATGACGGGCTATGCGGAGCTCGATTCCTCCGGCCGCTGGGACACTGCCCAAGGTTACGGCGATGTCTGGTACCCGAACGTGCCGGCAGGCTGGGTGCCCTACGCCGACGGCCGGTGGGTCTGGATCGCGCCATGGGGCTGGACTTGGGTCGATGCCGAATCCTGGAGGTTCGCACCCTGCCATTACGGACGCTGGGCGTTGATCGGAGAGAGCTGGGCGTGGGTACCGGGTGCCTTTGAGCCATCCCCGGTTTATGCGCCGGCGCTCGTCGGCTTTCTCAGCGGGTCGGGCGTCGGTCTGTATTTTTCTGGAGCGATCGGGCCCCAGGTCGGCTGGTTCCCGCTCGCTCCCGGCGAGGTCTATTGGCCGAGCTACGCCTCCGATCCGAGCTACATTCGCAGGCTCAATCAGGCCAATGTGGCAGATATCGACGGAATTCACATCCCGCGGGATGGGAGGCCTCCCGCAGACGTCGCCACCGCGGTATTTGTCAACCGCCGGTTCGCGACCGTCGTCCCGCAACACGTGTTCGCTGGCGCCGGTAGGGTCGCTCCTGCAGCACTCCATCCTGCAGCCTCGGCGCTGGAGCGCGCGCCGATAACAATGTGGGCGCCCCAGATCAGACCGGCGCCGGCGCGCGGAGCGCCTAGCCGTACTGCGCTTCTACCGTCGCGCCTCGGGACGGCATACGGAAGCCCTCAGCCGGGCCGACCGACCGGCACCACTGCGGTGCCCCGGTTGCCTCGTCCGGGCGAAGCACCGGTCCACCCGGGGATTACCGTGAGTCTCTCACGGCGATCCTTCACCGGTCAGGAGAACCATCCGACACGATCGGTCGCAACGCACCTGCATGCGCCGGCGCCGGCTTTCCATGCCCCGGCCCAGGCCTATCACGCGCCGGCGCATGCACCACAACAGGTGGCGCGCGTGCCGCAAAGGCTTAAGTCTAGCGGTGCGGTGGCGCAAGCACCCAGGGGCGGCGGCGCGGCACCGGCTCGCAGCAGCGGGGACAAAGGCGACAGGCATGACTAGCGGTGGCCATCGCCTGCGGCGTCAGCCACTCAGCGATTTCCGAAAGCGGAGGGAATTCGGCTCGAAGCACAAATCACGGTAAAAGGCGTGCGCCTCGGTGCGCTTCAGCGCCGAGGTCAATTCGACAAGCTCGCACTCGCCTTGCTCTGCCCAAACCAACGCGTGGTCAATCAGCAGGCGGCCGATCCCGCGCCGCCTCGCCTCCCGATGGACGATGAGCGTCGTGATCCGCGCGACCGGCTTGCGATACTGAATCATGTAACAGCGATGGAGCGCCATCAGAGCCAGCGGCCGGCTGTCCTCGCAGGCGATGAATATCGGGTCCGACCCGGTTGCGTTCAGTCGCTGCGCGCGCTCGGCAGCCTCCTCGAGTGATGTCTCATACCCGAGGTCGTTGAGCAGAGCGCTGACATCGGCAACGTCCCCGGGCGTGCAAGGTCGGATCTCGATCACGAGCTGGCTCCTATGCCGAGCATCTCGCCGATTCCCTCCGCTGCTTTCAGCCCCGAGCCGGTCAAGACCACAACGGTCGTTTGGTGGGGCTCGATCGTGCCATCGCGTAAGAGCCGCGTCAGCGCGGCACCCGCTGTCGCGGCGGTCGGCTCGACAAAAAACCCTAGTCGGCCGAGTGCGGCGAGCGCCGGGGAGATCTCCTCTTCGGCAACAGCAACGACGGCCCCCTGCGAACGGCGCAATGCTCGCAATACCTCCGCAACGCGCACCGGCCTTGGGGCGGCGATCCCGTCGGCAATGGTGCGCGCCGCGGCGAATGGCACGAACCGGTCCTCGCCTGCTGCCCAGGCGGCGGCGAGCGCCGCGCAATTGGCTGCCTGGACGGCGAAGAGCCGTGGTCGCCCCGCAATCTCACCGCTCCGCTCGAGCTCATCGAAGCCGCGGTCGAGACCCAGGACGTTGCTGCCGTAGCCGGTCGGAACGAGGATGTTGTCGGGCAGGCGAAAGCCCAGCTGTTCCCATAATTCGAAGGCCAGGGTCTTGGTGCCCTCGATGAAGTAGGGATGCCAGTTGTGGCTGGCGTAGAAGCTTTCGTCGGATGCAGCGAACGCCGCCTCGGTCACCGCTTGCCGGTCGCCGGGGATTGCCCGAACATCGGCCCCCGCAACGGCGATCTGCACCAGCTTCGCGCGCGGTGCCGCGGCAGGAACGTAGATGCGGCAAGGAATCCCGCAAGCGGCCGCGTAGGTCGCGATCGACGCGCCTGCGTTTCCCGAGGAATCTTCGTGGATCGGTCCGACCCCGACCTCAAGCAGATGGTTGATCACGACCGCGGTGCCGCGATCCTTGAACGACCCGGTAGGCATCTGCGATTCGAGTTTAAAGCGGACCCCCGCCCCTTGCCAGTCACGCAACACGAGTGGGGTCCAGCCCTCGCCGAGCGAGGTTCGCGGCGCCCCGCGCAGTGCCAGTGCGGCGGCGTAGCGCCACAATGACGCTTCGCCCGGGGCAATCTCACCGCGCGACAGACCGCGTCCGGGCGTCAAGTTGAGATAATTGCCGCATTCGCACCGCCACAGCGGTCGATCGGCCGCGTACGCGCGCCCACACGCGGGGCAATGATAGGTCGCAAATGCCGTCGTCGCCATACAAGCTCCTCCTGGCTGCGGAAGGAGGTTAGCCCATGCCAAACCTTCGGCGTGATGCCAAAGCGACTGGCCGAAGCGGGCGCGCCGGAGCAGGCAAACGAGGGATCGGCGATCGACACCCACTTCCGCAGGCCCATCACCCTTGTGTAGTTTCCGCTGTCGGCAAGCGGGGAGCGCGGTGTGGCCCGGGCAAGAGTGATCGACGGCAAGGCAATAGCCGCCGGGCTGCGCAAGCGTATCGCCGATGTTGCGGCGAGATTGCGGACCGAGATGGACCTCACCCCTCGTCTTGCCGCGGTCATCGTTGGCAACGACCCGGCGAGCCAGGTCTATGTGCGGGGCAAGAGCCGTGCCTGCATTGATGCGGGACTGGCGTCTTTCGAATTATGTTTGGCGACCGATATCCCAGAGGCCGCTCTCGTGGCCGAGGTCGAAAAGCTCAACGCCGACGCCAGCGTCGATGGGGTGCTGGTTCAACTTCCATTGCCGCGCCACATCGATGCCCACCGCGTTATCGCCGCCATCGATCCTGCCAAGGATGTCGACGGCTTTCACCCGGTCAATGTGGGTCGGCTGTGGACAGGGCTCCGCGGCCTCGTGCCCTGCACGCCGCAAGGCTGCCTGATCCTGCTTCGCACGGTGCATGACGATCTCTCAGGCGCCGAGGCGGTCGTGCTCGGGCGATCGAACCTGGTCGGAAAGCCAATGACGGCGCTGCTTCTTGCGGCAGATTGCACGGTGACGATGGTCCACTCGAAGAGCCGCGATGCGGCGGCGATCTGCCGGCGCGCCGATATCGTGGTCGCGGCGATCGGCCGGCCGAGGGCGGTCAAGGCCGACTGGATCAGGCCCGGCACGACGGTGATCGATGTTGGGATTAACCCGGTCGCCTGGCCAGACGGCAGAACGCGAGTCGTCGGCGACGTCGATTATGCTTCTGTTGGCGCCCTCGCCGGCGCGATCACGCCGGTGCCGGGCGGAGTGGGCCCGATGACCGTCGCCTGCTTGTTGCGTAACACCCTGCTCGCCGCCTGTCGCCGCCGAAACCTTCCCGATCCCCTATTGTGAGCATTGCGCTGTGCGATTACCCCCGCGCCGCCGCCGAGCGGTCCGAACCCGAGCACACGTGACAGGGGTTGGTGCAGGCTGGGAGGCGCTCGGGGAAGCATCCGCGCTATCGGGCGAGACCTCGAGCCAGCCACGACAACACATCGTCGACCGTTGTCAGATAATGGCGTGCAATGGTGACGCCGTCTCCGACGCGTACCGAGATTCCGCCCAGCCGATTGACCGCGGCAAAGCCATCCTCGTCGGTGGTATCGTCGCCGATGAACATCGGCACGCGGCCGTGGAACGGCGCCTCGGCGAGAAATTCCGTGATCGCTCGACCCTTACCGCCTGATCGAGGCACCAGCTCGATTACCATCTTACCGGGGACTGCCTCGAGCGCGCCGCCGCTCGCGCACGCAGCCCGCCGCAGGAGCGTGCAGCACTCCGCCTCGAGCGGCGGGGCCTGTCGATAATGGAGGGCGAGGCTGCCGCCTTTGTCTTCGAGGATTACCCCGTCATGCCGCGCCGCGAAGCCCGCGATCTCCGGGCGGATCTGCTCGAGTTCCGGCCGGGTCGCGCCGCGGATCGTGCTTCCGTCGCTGCGGCGGCGCTCGATCCCGTGCTGCCCCGCCATCGCACCCGCAAAGGGCGCGAGCATGCGGGTAAGCTCAGCGAGCGGCCGGCCACTGACCACCGCTACGGCACCTTCGAGCTGGTCAGCCAGCTCACCCAACAGACCCGGCAACTTCGCCGGCACCTGCACCAGTTGGGGTGATGCAGCAATCTCGACAAGCGTTCCATCGAAATCGAGAAACAGCGCGTGATCGCGATGCAACGTCGGCGGTGCGCCCAGGCGCATAGCGGGCTTCTCCGTGATGACGCCGTCGTACATCGCTCACTCGGCTGCCATCGGCGGGCTCGCCGCGAACACGCCATCGCGTTGCTGCAAGGCGTCGAGGAATGCATCGCGCCAGGCATGGACGTCGTGCTCGACGAGCTGCGCCATCATCGTCTCGTAGCGTGCGCGGCGCTCCTCGAGCGGCATGGCGAGCGCCTGATCGAGCGCATCGGTGATCTGATCGACGTCGAACGGGTTGACGATCAGCGCGGTGTCCAGTTCGCGTGCCGCGCCGGCAAAGCGCGACAGCACCAAAACGCCCGGATCGTCGGGGTTTTGGCTTGCGACGAACTCCTTGGCGACGAGGTTCATGCCGTCGCGCAACGGTGTTACCATCGCCACCCGGCTCGCCCGGTAGAAACCGAACAGCGTCTCTTGCCTGAAGCTGCGGTTGACGTAGCGCACCGGATGATAATCGGGCTCACCGAAGCGGCCATTGATGCGGCCGATGCGGGCGTCGAGCTCGGCGCGAATTCGCTGGTACTCCAACACATCCTCGCGTGACGGCTGCGCGATCTGCAGCACCACGATGGCGCGGCGATATTGAGGATTGGCCTCGAGCAGCCGTTCCACTGCGTCGAAGCGGTGTACCAAGCCCTTGGTGTAATCGAGGCGGTCGACACCAATGACGAGCCGCCGGTCCGAGAGACTCTCGCGCAACCGCGCCGCCTGGCGAGTGCTCGCCGCACGCGTTGCCCGGGCAGCGACGAGCCGCGTATCAATGCTGATCGGAAAGCTCGCGGCGCGGACGCTGGTCCCGTACGCGTGCATTGTCCGATTGTCGCCGGCCCAGCCGCCGGCTTCCCGCTCGACATAATCCCTGAAGGCCTGCAGGTCGCTTTCCGTCTGAAAGCCGACGAGATCATAAGCAAACAGCGCGCGCACCAACGCCTCGTGCACCGGCAGCGTCGAGAGCACCTCGGGCGCCGGGAAGGGGATATGCAGGAAGAACCCGATTGGGTTGTCGACACCCAGCCGACGCAGTGCCGCGCCGAGCGGTATCATGTGATAGTCGTGAACCCACAGAATGTCGTCGGGCTTGAGAGCCGGGGCGAGACGTTCGGCGAACATCTCGTTGACCCGACCGTAGGCCGCCCATCGCTCTCGACCGTACTCTGCGAGGTTCACACGATAGTGGAATACCGGCCAGAGCACGCTATTGGCGAATTCGAGATAATAACCCTCGTAGTCGGAGCGTTCCAGATCGACGAGCATGCGGGTGAGCCTTCGCTCGCGGTGGACGCGCGTCGGGCCCGACGGCTCGTCCGTGACCTCGCCGCTCCAACCGAACCAGACCACCTCGCGCTGATCGAAGGCTGCCAGCATCGCGGTCGCGAGGCCACCTTCGTTGCCCAAGAGCGACGATCCGACACGGTTCGACGCGATGACCAACCGTCCCATTCCGGCCTCCCTCGATTAGAGCAACTCAAACGACGGCCCAACTCTTTCGAGCTCGCCCTCGATATATTAACGCTAAACGGGGTCAAATTGCGTCACCACAATTTTGCCAATCTTGCTCGCCGCAGAAGGGACCGCACGACGCGCGATTTCGGGGTCTCATGGCCGGAGCGGCGCAACGGATCCAAGAAAGGTAGCGGAACTGAAGCGGTGTCTTCCTTGTTTGGCTCGCTGACTACAATTGCGAGGAGACGACGGTCATGATCCTAAAGACTTCCAGTTTGGCTTTTGCAGCGGCTTGCCTGATGACGATTTCAGCCGTGCCGGCTGCCCACGCGCAATATGCGGGGACCCCGCCAACGGTGGTAACCAATGGTCCGCAGACCAACCCGGGCGATGTGTCGCCGTCCTGGTCCGCTCGGCAGAATGTAATCGAAAGCGAGCGTTACGATCGTCTATTGGACACACGCCGCGGCGTTCGCGAGGCGCGGATGCGCAAGGAGTGCGGTCCGATCACCGATCCGCAACTCCATGACAATTGTCTGGCGAGCTTCAATCAGGACGAGCCTTACGTCGGCTCGTCGACGCCGCCTCGAGCCTACAAAAGGGGATACGGACGCTGACCCATCCCACCGGGTTCGGAAGCCGCCCACCATGGGCGGCCTCCGATTTTGAGGCTTGCCAAGCTGGGGTAATTCTTCTCAGGCCCGTTCCCTGACGGGCGGGGTCAGCACTTCGACACCCGTCATCGAGGCCACGACCGCAATCGCGGTCCGGCCGACGAAAAGGCCGCTCTCGACCGTGCCGACCGTCATCGCGATTTGTTGCTCGATGGCAGCCGGATCGGCGAGCGGTCCAAATCGGCAGTCGAGAATATAGTTGCCCCCATCGGTCACGTAAGGCTGTTCGCCGATCATGTAGCGCCGCTCGGGAGCACAGCCGAGCTTGGCAAGCGCAACAGCAGTAGCCTGCCAGCCGAATTGTGCAACCTCGACTGGCACTGGGGTGTGCTCGCCGAGCCGCTCGACCAGTTTTTCTTGATCGACGACGATGACCAGACGGTCGCTCGCCGCCGCGACGATCTTTTCGCGCAACAGCGCGCCACCCAGACCCTTGATCAGGTCGAGGGTTTCGAGCTGAACCTCGTCGGCGCCGTCTATCGTTATATCTAGGCGCTGGTGTTCTGCGAACGTCGCGATCGGGATCCCGAGCCGACGGGCGTGGGCCGCCGTTCGCTCGGATGTCGGGATGCCGACCACCCGGAGTCCATCGGCGAGACGCGCGGCAAGCCCTTCGACGACAAAGGCGGCGGTCGAGCCCGTGCCGAGCCCGACGACCATTCCGTCCCCAACCTCCTCGATCGCACGCAAAGCCGCGGCGCGCTTCAGCTGATCACGATCGACGCGCATGAGTCCGAATTGCGAATGGCCGCGATTGCGCGGGCGTAGTCCGGCGCGTGGAATATGTGGGAGCCGGCGACGATGGCGGTGGCGCCGGCCTCGTGCACTTGCCAGGCGTTTTCGCCGCCCAATCCACCATCCACCTCGATCACGGGATCGAGGCCGCGCTCGTCGCACAGGCACCGCAACGCGCGGATCTTCGCCAGCATCTCCGGCAGGAATTGCTGCCCGCCAAAGCCCGGATTGACGGTCATGACCAGCACAATCCCACAGAGATCCAGCACATACTCGATCAGCGACAGCGGGGTTGCCGGGTTCAGCACCACCCCGGCGGTTTTTCCGAGGTCGCGGATGTGAGCCAGAGTACGGTGCAGATGGACCGTCGAGCTCGGCTCGCAGTGGACGAGCAGATGATCGGCGCCGGCTCGGGCGAAGTCGTCGAGGTAGCGCTCGGGCTCGACGATCATCAGATGCACGTCGACGGGCTTCGCCGTCGCCTTGCGTACGGCTTCGACGACAACCGGCCCGATCGTGATGTTCGGCACAAAGCGCCCATCCATCACGTCGACATGGATCCAGTCGGCCCCCGCCGCGTCGACGGCACGGACCTCGTCGGCGAGCCGGCCGAAATCGGCCGACAGGATCGACGGGGCGACGATAATTGGGCGGGTCATTAAGCTGCTGCCCTCAGGTGATCGGCCGCCATTGGCGGCCGCTGCGCCACAACAAATTATCCGCGCCCTCCGGACCGGCGCTGCCCGCCGGATATATTTCGAGCGGGGTTGTCTTGTCGTTTTGCCACAGATCGAGGATCGGCTGCACCACTGCCCACCCGGCCTCGACGCCATCAGCGCGGTTGAACAGCATCGCGTCACCGATCATGCAGTCATAGACAAGGGTCTCGTACCCGGTGGTCGGCTCCGTGCTGAAGTAGTCTTTATAAGAGAAATTCATCCGCACGCCGCCGAGTGCTATCTCCGGGCCCGGAATCTTTGCGCCGAATTGCAGCGATGCACCCTCGTCGGGCTGCAGCTGAAGAGCAAGAACGTTGGGCGGCAAGCTATCGACAGGAGTGTCGCGGAACAGCGCGAAGGGCGCCTGCTTGAACTGAATCGCGATTTCGGTCGTGCGCCGCGCGAGCCGCTTGCCGGTGCGCAGGTAAAACGGCACCCCTGCCCAGCGCCAATTATCGATACCGAGACGCATCGCGACGTAAGTCTCGGTCCCGCTGTCGTGGGCGACACCGGGCTCCTCCCGATATGCTTTGACCGACTTACCCGCCATTTCGCCCGCCCCGTACTGCCCGCGTACCGTGCTGCTGCGCACCTCTGCGTCATCGAGCGGATGTACGGCTTCCAACACTTTGTGCTTTTCTGTGCGGACCGCGTCGGCGTCGAAGGAGTTTGGCGGCTCCATCGCGGTCAGGCTGAGGAGCTGGAAGACATGGTTCGGCACCATGTCGCGCAACGCACCGGTCGCCTCGTAGAATCTCGCTCGCAGCTCTACGCCGACCGTTTCCGCGACGGTAATTTGCACATGATCGATGTGGTCGCGGTTCCAAATCGGCTCGAAGACCCCGTTGGCGAAACGCAACACCATGATGTTCTGGACGGTCTCCTTGCCGAGGAAATGATCCATTCGGTAGATCTGCGATTCTGACAGAACCTTGAGGATGCGAGCGTTCAATGCACGGGCCGATGCGAGATCGGTGCCGAACGGCTTTTCGATGATGACACGGCGAAAGCAGCCGTCTTTTTCCTCGGTGAGACCGACGGCGCCTATTTGCTCGACAATCGTGCCGAACAATTGACTGGCGACGGCTAGATAGAAAATCGCGTTGCCGCCAGTCTTTTCAACGATACCGTACAGCCGCGCGTAAGTATCGGACTGTGTCAAATCCCCCGCGAAATGCGTGATGCGGCTGGCGACGAACTCCCATGCCTCTTTGTCAAACGGCTCGGTTGCTGGACCCGCCGCGGTGTCAGAGACAAAGCTTCTGATTCCCTCGGCGAGGTAATCGCGAAAGTCCTCGACCGGTTTCGGTGTCCGGTCGACGGCGATGATCGCGAATTTTTCGGAGAGAAGCTTGGCCTTCGCCAGATTGTAGATGGCCGGCATCAAAAGCCGCTTGGTTAAATCGCCGCCTGCGCCAAAGATCACCAAGGTGCACGGCGGCGCCTTTTGCGCCCGTGACAGCGTCACCGAACGGTTCGTGCTGTTTTCGATCCGAACGTCCATGGTCAAGTCCTTTGCTTCTTACCGCAGGGCTTGCTCGACAGCGCGGCCGAGCCGCTCAAGCCCGGCATCGAGATCACCCGTTATGTGCACACGCAGCGCGCGCCTGCCCCGCTCGGCGAGAACCTCGAAATCGCCGCGCGCTTGCGCCTCCTTGACGACGCCAAAGGTATAGGACTGACCGGGCACCGGCAGATCTTCAGGATCGTCGCAGGTGATTTGCAGGAAGACGCCGCTGTTTGGTCCGCCCTTGTAGGCCTGCCCCGTAGAGTGCTGGAAGCGCGGCCCAAAACCGACGCAGGTGGCTGCCCTGGTCCGGTCGCGGATCAGGCGGCGAAGTCGCTGCAGCGCCTCGATATGGGGGGAACTGCGCTCGATATAGGCGAGCAGTGCCGCGTAATCCCCGGCGCCGATCCGCCCGAAATGGGCCTTCAGCGCCGCCGCGAGGCTCCACGCCTGCGGCTTCAGCACTGCTTCATTGCGCGGATCTGCGAACAGCCAGATGCCGTCGCTCTCGAGGAACGCTCGCTGCTCGGGTAGCGCCTTGCTTCTTTCATACGCCGCGGTCAGCTCTCGAGTCTTGACCTTGGCTGCCTCGACATCGGGCTGGTCGAACGGGTTGATCCCGATGATCGAACCGGCGACGGCCGTCGCCATCTCCCAGCGGAAGAACTCTTGTCCGAGCTGCATCCGGTCATTAACCGTGATCCGCACCACCGGGTGTCCCGCCGCCTCGAGCGCTGCAACTGCCCGCTCCTGTTCCCCATCCTGATCGCCGGCCAGCCGCAGATAGGCAAAGACGCGATCGCTCCCGTAAACCGACGGTGTCCCCAAGGGCTCGCTATCGACCGGGACGATACCCTTGCCGAGCTTGCCCGTAGATTCGGCGAGAAGTTGCTCGAGCCAAGCGCCAAAATCGGTGATGCCCATGGAGGTAACGATCGTCACCTTGTCGCGCCCGTGGCGCTGGCAAATCCCGAGGATCGCACCCAGGATTACGCCCGGGTTCTCCAGGGGCGGCGCGCTCGCCGCACACGACCGCATCATCTCGGCCGTGCTTTCCAAAAACGCCTGAGGGTCCACACCGATCGCCGCGGCCGGGACCATGCCGAAATCCGAGAGCACCGAATACCGGCCGCCGATGCTCGGCAGCCCATGGAAGACACAGCGGAAGCCTTCGGTAACCGCCGCCTTTTCGAGCGACGAGCCCGGATCGGTGATCGCGACGAAGCGATTTGGCGCCTCTTTCGCGCCCACCGCCTGCTTTGCCCGCTCGTAAAAATACTGCTTGAAGATATTCGGCTCGAGCGTGCTGCCGGACTTGCTCGACACCAGGAACAAGGTTCGCGCGGGGTCGATACGGGCTTCGAAATGCCGAATCTGCGCGGGGTCGGTCGAGTCGAGCACGTGCAGGTTCGGGAAGCCGGGCTTGCTGCGAAAGGTTTCGCCGAGCACCTCGGGACCAAGGCTCGACCCGCCCATCCCGAGCAACAGCACATCCCTGAAGCCCGCGCGCCTGGCATCCTCGGCGAAGTGTTGGAGGTGCGCGATACCCTTCAGCTGCTTGTCGACGATCTCCAGCCATCCGAGCCAATTGGCCTCGTCTGTTTCGGTCCAGAGCGAAGCGTCGGCGGCCCACAGCCGTCTGACCTTGCCCGCCTTGCGCCAATCCTCGATCGCCGCCTGGACATCCTCGTCCAATTCTTCGGGCAGCTTGTAGGCCATGGCATTGAGCTTGCTGCCGAGCACGGTGCGGCGCTTCGTTTGCACTGCCGCGTAGAGCTGGTCGGCGGCGTCGGCGAACAGCCGCACACCGTCATCGACCAGCTTTGCCGTCACCGCATCGATCGAAATCCCGACGCGTGGGAGCGCATCCATGACCGCTCCGGCGCCGGCGATGTCTTCTTCCAGGCTGGACCGAGGGCGGCCATGGTCGCGGTAGGCGTCCATCGTCGCCGGTGGCATCGTATTGACCGTGTCCGAGCCGACCAGTTCATCGACATAGAGGACGTCGCTGTACGCCTTGTTCTTGGTCCCGGTGCTCGCCCAGAGGAGCCGCTGGGTCTGTGCGCCTTGTTGTGCGAGATGCTGCCAGCGTTCGTCCGCGTAGATCCTTTTATAGAGCTGATAGGCGAGCTTGGCGTTGGCGATCGCTACCTTGCCCTTCAGCGCTTGCAGCCGCGCCCTCTCGGCCGGCTCGGCAGCCGCCGCGATCTTTTTGTCGAGCTCGTCATCCACGAGGGTGTCGATCCGGCTGACAAAGAAGCTCGCCACGCTCGAGACCTTGTGCGGATCACCGCCCTTTTTGGCGAACGCTTCGAGACCCGAAATGTAGGCCTCGGCAACCTCGGCATAGACCTTCTGCGAGAAAAGCAAGGTGACATTGACGTTGATCCCCTCGCCGATCAGTGTCCGGATCGCCGTGAGCCCCGGCTCGGTCCCGGGCACCTTGACCATCAGGTTACGGCGATTGACCTCATGCCAAAGCCGTCGCGCTTCCTCGATCGTCTCGTGCGTGTTCATCGCCAGATAGGGCGAGACCTCGAGGCTGATAAAGCCGTCGCGCCGCTGCGTCTGCTCGTAAACCGCATTCAGCGCGTCGGCGCCCTCCTGGATGTCGCGTACCGCGAGATCCTCGAACAATGCGCCGGGATCGAGATCCCCGGAAGCTTCCGCGGCGGCGATCAGCGCGTCGTAATCGTCGCCGTGACCGATCGCTTTCTCGAAGATCGAGGGGTTTGAGGTGACGCCGCGCAGCCCATCTTCCGCGATCAGCTTGGCGAGCCCGCCGCTCTTCAACAAATCACGGCTGACGAAGTCGAGCCACACCGATTGCCCGTATTCCTGAAGCGTTCTCAAAGGATTAGGCATGGGCTCCTATTCCTTGCGCGCCAACTGCTGTTTGGCCGCGGCATAGACGTTGTCGCCGGTGAAGCCGAATTTGACCAGCAGCTCCTTCAACGGCGCCGAGGCGCCGAAGGTCCTCATGCCGAGGATCGTGCCGCGCAGCCCGGTGTACCGCTCCCAGCCGAGGGTAGAGGCCTGCTCGACCGCGACCCGTCGCGTGACGTCGGGCGGCAGGACCGCTGCACGATAAGCATCGTCCTGCTGCTCGAACAATTCCCAGGACGGCATGCTGACGACCCTTGTGGCGACTCCCTCGGCGGTCAGTTTCTCATAGACCTCGACGCAGAGTCTCACCTCGCTTCCGGTGCCGATCAGGATCACATCAGGCTCGCCGTTTGCAGCATCCGCAAGAACGTAGGCGCCACGCCGGACGCCACTTGCCGCACCATAGCGTGTGCGGTCGAAGGTCGGCAGGTTCTGCCGGCTCAGGATCAGACAGGCCGGCTCGTGCTTGAGCCCGAGGACGACGCGCCAGGCCTCGGCCACCTCGTTGGCATCGGCGGGACGCAACACGATCAGCCCGGGGATGCTGCGCAATGCTGCCAGCTGCTCGACCGGCTGATGCGTCGGGCCGTCCTCTCCCACCCCGATCGAATCATGGGTGAACGCATAAACGACCGGCAGTTCCATAATCGCGCCGAGCCGGATGGGTGGCTTCATGTAATCGGAAAAGATCAGGAAGCCCGAGCCGTACGGCCGTAATTTCGACAGCGAGAGACCATTGCAGATAGAACCCATGGCGTGCTCGCGGATGCCGAAGTGAAAGTTTCGGCCGCCGTAGTCATCGGCCTCGAAATCACCGGCGCCTTCGAAAGTAAGGCGCGTTTTTGTCGATGGCGCGAGATCGGCGGCGCCGCCGAGAAGCCACGGCAGGCGCGGCGCGATCGCGTTCAAAACCCGGGCCGAAGAGTCGCGACTGGCGACCCCGTTAGGATCGGCCGGGAATAGCGGGATGTCCCTGTCCCAGCCCTCGGGAAGGTCGCGCCGCTGCATGCGCTCGCACGCGTCGGCCAGCTCGGGGTGGGCGCTCCGGTAGCGCTCGAACAGCGCCAGCCACTCCGCCCGGAGCTTCTTGCCGCGGGCGCCGAATTTCGACGCGAAGTGCTCGTACACGCCATCCGGCACCAGAAATTTCGCGTCCTCGGGCCAACCGTAGGAACGCTTGGTCAGCTTGACCTCCTCCTCGCCCAAGGGTTCGCCGTGCGCGCCAGAGGTATCCTGCTTATGCGGCGCGCCGTAACCGATATGGCTCTCGATGATGATCAGGCTCGGCCGATCGTCGATGCGCTTGGCGATCGCGATCGCGTCGGCGACCCGCTCACGATCGTTGGCGTCGCTGACCCGCTGCACGTGCCAGCGATAGGCGAGGAACCGCCCGGCGACGTCCTCGCTGAAGGCAAGAGCGGTATTACCCTCGATCGTGATGTGGTTGCTGTCGTATATCCAGCAGAGATTGCCGAGCTGCAGATGGCCGGCGAGCGAAGCGGCCTCGCTGCCTACCCCCTCCATCATGCACCCGTCGCCGCACAGCGCGAAGATGTCGTAATCGAACAGCGTAAACCCGGGCCTGTTGTAATGCCGCGCCAGCCAGTCGGCCGCGATTGCCATGCCGACGCTGGTGGCGATGCCCTGGCCGAGCGGCCCTGTCGTCGTCTCGACACCCGAGGTCAAGTGGTATTCCGGATGACCCGGACACTTGCTGTCGAGCTGCCGGAAGCGCTTTAGATCCTCGATCGAGACTGTCGGCGTGCCGAGCCGCTCGTATTTTTCGTTGACCGATTTGACGCCGGTCAGGTGCAGCATCGAATAGAGCAAGGTCGAAGCATGGCCGTTGGACAGCACAAAACGATCGCGATTGGGCCAGATCGGATCCTCCGGATCGAAGCGGAGAAAATCCTGCCACAGCGCGTAGACGACTGGCGCCATCCCCATCGGCGTACCCGGATGACCGGATTTCGCCCGCTGAACCGCATCGATGCACAGGGTGCGAATGGTGTTGACGCAGATCTCGTCGAACGAACCGCGTGGCGTCATCATGTTGTCCCTCTTGAAATTAAGACCGGTTGCCGCGGTGGTTATGCCGATCAGAGAAGAACGCCCGCGAACGTAATCTGATGCCGATCGGCCTCTGGCAGTTCGAGCACCGATTAGGCTGCCCCACCGAGACTCCATTCGAAAGTGTCTCCGGTGCTTACGTGTGATGCGGCGCATCAACGGCAAGGTCACTCGGGTCTTTCTCGAAAATTTCACGCGGCTTGCCGCAAACACACCGGCTCAGGCTCAGCCCGAGCTTTCGAGCGTTCCCCGGAACAGCGCTGGTGCGGTCGGTGCGGCAGCGGGTGTGCCGCCGACCGGTTCCAGAGTTACCTCGAGCTCGCCTTCGCCCATCAGCCGGCGCGCAATTTCCGGCGACACTGCGATGCGCTTGCGCGCCGATTGGGGCAACAGGCCAATCGGCCGTGGCGCTGTAGCATTCGGCACCAAAAGCCAGAGCTGATAGACACGGTCCGGTGGAACGGGTTGCGGGCGCAGGCAGTCGGCCGAGATCTGGTGAGCCTCGCGCGCGAGCCGGATAGCCCAGATCGGGTGGTGGTCGCCGTCGCGTACCACAGCGATGATCGGCATGACCGCAAAATCGGGCGGCTCACGGGCAATGATCGCAGCGACGAGCAGCGTCGACGACAGTACGGCAAGACCGAGCGCTGCCCGGCGCCAA
>Ga0074045_10002043_pt1 | contig 18996 bp, 16 predicted proteins | sample BogForMeECP23OM2_FD_94442 | JGI IMG/M metagenome (GOLD analysis project Ga0074045, IMG submission 94442) | Bog forest soil microbial communities from Calvert Island, British Columbia, Canada - Bog Forest MetaG ECP23OM2 | ecosystem: Environmental > Terrestrial > Soil > Wetlands ...
AAGTATCTGGGGATCGAGCCGCCGAAGAAAGCTGCCAACTGAACCAGCCCGTTCCTCTTCCTCCGCTGCCGCTGCTATTCTCTGAGACTGCGATTCTCCCGAGAACAATGCCTGAGTTCTGCGATGTTGCGTTGCCCTTGCCGCTCGACATGGTTTTCACCTATCATGTCCCCGCAGAAGCCGCTCCTGTGGCCGGCGGTCGGGTGCTCGTGCCCTTCCGGCAGCAGCGCATGACCGGCATCGTGGTTGAACTTCACGATCGGAAGCCGGCGGTCAAAACAAAATCGATCATCAACGTGCTCGAAGTCACACCGGTGCTCGACGAGCAATTGCTGCGACTTGGCCGCTGGATCGCTGACTACTATCTCGCTCCGCTTGGCGAAGTCTTCCGCACCATGCTGCCGTTGAGCGCGGAGTTCAAACGCGCAATTGCCTACAGCATAACCAAAGAAGGGCAGATGGCTTTGCATTTGGCGGGAATGTCGGGATCGTCTGCGCGCTCGCGGCGCACCCCGGAAGAGCAAGCAGCGGAATTTCGCGTGCTGGACTATCTGGCTGCGCAAGAACCGGAACCGGGAGGGAGCTTCCAGGTCCGCGAACAGACGTTGCGCTCCGCTACGCGCGTCTCGAAGTTGATTCTGAATGGGATGGTGCGTAAGAAATGGATCGTTCGCGAGGATACATCCGCTGTACGGGATGCGACCCGCACAATCAAGGTTGCGCTGCTTAAATCCACCGACGAAAAGCTGAACGACAATCAGCGGCAGCTGGTCGAAACGCTTGCCGCATCCGGAGGCCGAGTGCCTGTGGAGACGTTGCAAGCGCTCGATATCCCACGAACGCTTCGAACGCTGGTCAAGCGCGGTCTGATCGAAATCATGGAAGAGCCTGCAGCCTTTACGGTCTCGCGCGGTAGGCCGCGGCCGCCGCGCTTTGCCTTCGACTTCAACTCTGCGCAGCAAGCCGCACTGAACCGTTTGCGCGAAGCGGTGGATACGCGAAAGTTTGCCGGCATCCTTCTGCACGGCGTCACCGGTTCGGGGAAAACCGCTGTTTACCTTGCGGGAATGCGTGCTGTGCTTGACGCTGGACGCTCGGCCATACTGCTTGTTCCCGAGATCGGCCTCACACCAGCCGTTGCCGCTGACCTGCACCAGATCTTCGGGGACGAAGTTGCGATCCTGCACTCCGCGCTCTCCGATAAAGAACGCGCGCAGCAGTGGCACCGCATCAAGAAAGGTGAAGCGCGCATGGTGGTGGGCACGCGTTCCGCCGTCTTCGCGCCGGTTGCCGATCTCGCGCTGATCATCGTCGACGAAGAACACGATTCTTCCTACAAGCAAGAAGAGACGCCACGCTACCACGCTCGCGATGTGGCGGTGATGCGAGCGAAGATGGCGAATGCCGTTGTAGTTCTGGGCTCAGCCACGCCCTCGTTGGAGTCGTATTACAACGCGAAGAGGAATAAATACGCGCTGGTCGAATTGCCCGACCGCGTGGAGCGGCGGCCGCTGCCGGAAGTCGAGATTATTGACATGCGGCAGGAATTTCAGGAGACCGGACAGGAGCAGGTCATCTCCCGCAAGCTGATCGCAGAGATCAAAGACCGATTCGAGCGCAAAGAACAGGTAATGGTTTTGCTCAACCGCCGCGGATATTCGCCGGTGGTGCTGTGCCGCACTTGCGGAAAGACTCTGGAGTGCCAAAACTGCGCGATCGCCCTCACGCATCACAAACGCGAACACAAAATGGTTTGCCATTACTGCGGCTATACCGCGCCCGTGCCCAAAGCTTGCGTCCACTGCGGCAGCGAGTATGTATATTTTCTTGGGACCGGCTCAGAGAAGTTGGAGGAATTGCTGCATGGGATCTTCCCGCAGGCGCGCATTGCCCGTCTGGATCGCGACACGGTCCGCGGACACGAAGATTTCGAGCGCACGCTGAACGCGCTCAGCGAGGGCGAACTCGACCTGGTTGTAGGCACCCAGATGATTGCCAAGGGGCATGACATTCACGGGGTAACTCTGGTGGGAGTAATTGGCGCCGACAGCGCGCTGGGCCTGCCCGACTTCCGCGCCGCCGAACGTACTTTTCAGCTGCTCACTCAAGTTGCGGGAAGAGCCGGGCGCGGACAGACTCCGGGCAAAGTGATTCTGCAAACTTATTTTCAAGACCACTATGCGGTGCAGTACGCCGCCCACCACGACTTCGCAGGATTCTACGAGAAAGAATTGCGTTTCCGCAGCTGGATGCACTATCCGCCATACTCGGCGTTGGCTAACGTTGTTATCCGCAGTGACAAGCTTGACGAAGCCCTGCAATGGTCGGGAACGCTGGGCCGATGGTTCGAGCAAAATCGCCACGAAGGGGTGCGTGTGCTGGGCCCGGCGGCCGCACCCATCCTGCGTCTGAAGCGCGATTATCGTTATCACCTTGTGCTGAAGTCGCCCAGCCGTGAAAAGTTGAACCGCACGCTGCGCGCCATGCTGGGCTATGCGATGGCACAGAAAATTCCGCGCACGCAGGTGATCGTGGATGTAGACGCGCTGTGGCTGATGTGAGGGCGCTTCTTAGACTTCTTTTGCAGATTGTCATCCCGAGCGAAGCGAGGGATCTTGGTGTTTGCTTGCGCTGGCAGTGGGCAGGCAAGAACCAAGGTCCCTGGCTTCGCTCGGTATGACAATTCGGAGGCGCTGCGAATGTCTCGGAGGGCGGCGAATGTCTCGAACAGGCGCCTATTTCGCTCCGCCGATTTTGCCCCGAATCACCACCACCGACGCCGCCGGCAGTTCGTAGAGCGTATCTTTTGCCGCCGCTAGTTTGGCGTGAACGATGGGTCCGTCAGGATCGGCCCAACCCTTGCTGGTCTGCAGAATCGTATGTTCCGCGCCCGATTCAGCGTGCGCCATGAAGCGAGTTTGCGGGGGATGCCATTGATACTGGGGGCTGCCGAAGGTTGAGACATCGACCGGGCCGGAGAAACTGGTTTGTTTGTCGGCCGGGCCATCGAATGCAATCCGAATCCGGTGTCCATTCTGCTGATCTTTATTTACTGCCATCACCGCCCAAGTGCCGTCCGGACGCTTCACCGCATACGCCGTCACTAGCTCATCTCCGGCGCCATCTTTCACATCGCTACTTGCAGCAAATACGTGATGCTCGCCGCCACTTGGCTGCACCCACTCCAGATTGATGAGCTGTGCCACGAAGAACTGCGCCAGCGGTTGTTCAATCTGATAATTCGCATCGACGGTAAACATTCCAAATGTGCCGGGAGAGCTATTGCAACCTGGCTCCATTTGCAGGGGCAGATAATGGAAGAAGTAAACGCCGTTGCCGCCTGAGTTCAAGAACGATCCGATGTAATCAGCAAGCCAGAGACCGGCGAAGATATCCTGATAGGTTTCGCTCGCGCCCGACGAAAGATTCCCTTCGGTGATGAACATCGGCATATCGGTGGGAATGCCGTCCTCATGCCACACCTGCATGATGTGGCGCACCAGGTCGGGTTCGTCGTAGAGCATGCCCCATGGCGTTTTGCACGGGTCATAGGGATAATGCTCGAAGGAAAAAAACGATAGATCGTTCATGCGACCGTGTTGCTTTAGATAATCGACGAACCGTCCCGTCCACGAGACTTTTCCGTTCGCATCCGGCCAGACTTCGATGTCCTTGTTTACACCTTGAAACGACGGCCCGCCCAGCTTCAGCGCCGGGTCTACGCGGTGAATCGCCGTCGCCCACTGCAGGTAAAGCGCAGCGTAATCTTCCGGCAGCATGAACTGGCCGTCGGCTTCTTCGCCCATCTCGACGTAAGAGATGGGATAGCCGCGCTTCTTCAAATATGCAATTTCCGCCGCAGCATTCTCGGGAGTGTCGTACAGCATTGCCACCGGGACCATGGCGGGCAGTCCGCGGGTAACGCCGCTGGTGAAGAAGAGATCGAATCCCATCTGCGCCTGCTTCGTCGATCCCAGGTCTGACGCTTGATGCCAGGGATCGACCGACGAACAATAGGTCGTCGTCTGCTCCTGATCCGGCGTGTGCCGCAAGATGTCGTGAAAGGCCCCGTCCGGGGCGCTGGTGCCGAGGTACAGTTCGCGAATGGCATAACCGACGCAATCGCGCGCGTCATTTTTTTGAGAGTCGACAGCTTTCTGAGAATCGGCTTCTTTAGAGCCGCCGGCCGCACTGCAAGTGTTCGACGATTCCGTCATCCAAATGCGCACGAATTTCACCGCGACGGCAGTCGCGTTCAGACGAATCGTTTCACTGCCGCCTTTTCCTTCCGTAACCGCTCCTTGCGAAAACGTCTGCCACGCACCTTTCGTCACGGCCTTGATGGGGTCGTCGCCCGTCCAGTACTGCACTACGTAGCGCCGGGCATAAGGCGATCCCCAGGTGATGCGAATGCTATCGACCTGCTGCACCTGCGCCAGATCGAGCACCACCCACTGGGGATGCAGCGCATCGCTCACGCCGGTAAAGTGTTGCGTGAGATAGGGATTGCTTTTCCAGAAAGTGTTGAGATCGCCGTCGCTCAGCCGCGAGAAGCCAACGTTATCGGTGCCGTCATTGCGCGTGGTGCCACGCCGCGGCAGGGGATAGCCGTAGGAGTAGCGAAGCATCTCTGTGGGCTCTGCCGAGCCTGTGAAATATCCTTTGCCGCCAGCCTCGCTCCAGCTTCCCATTGGATTCCAATGCCACGCCTCGATTGCGAGTTCCGTGTTCTGACGATAGGTAACTGGCTGCCAGCCCGAGGCCAGAGTCTTGTCCAGCGTGGGTTGCAGCAGATCTTTGTCGATCGCCTCTACTGCAATGCGGTCCACGCCCGCACCCAAAGTTTCCCGAGGAATGAAATGGTTGGTGGGATGCGAAGTGTCGATCTCGATGGTCTGCGCTGAGGCGGAAAACGCGAAAGCAAAAAGCGTAGCGAAACAGATGACAATGGCGGCCATCGTTCTCAAGGGTAATCCTCCCGTGCTCAGGCATTAAAACGATTCAATAGGGGAGTATACGAGAGAAGAGGCCTGATCGGCGAGCTGCCGCCAGGAATCATTATCTGCGGATTTCGCGAACTATCTCCTGCACGGAAAAATGCAGGAACGGCGCCGGAGCGAGAGTCAGCGCAAGCATGAGGACGGCGAAACCAGTCAGCACTGCGCGCGAGCCCGCAACCCTCGGCCACTCCGCCACCTGCGGGTGACGCAGACTACTCAAGCGCAGCAGAATTGCCCAGACGAACCAGATATAACAAAGGTAGTAGGACATGAACAGCAGGACGATGGTGGTGGCCCAGGAAATCCATCGATGGGCCCGCGGGGCAATCGAAAACACGATGTGCCCGCCGTCGAGCTGGCCTCCGGGCAGCAGATTCAGCGCAGTGGCAAACATGCCAACCCAGGCGGCAATCGCCGTGGGATGTAAGATGACCCGATTCAACGGTAAACCGGCCACGCTCTGGGGACCCATGGCGAGCAACAGCAGCCGATGCACGACGTGGAAGATCAAGGGCAGGCCAAGTTCCAGATCAGCTGGCGGCGATCCAGCGGGAACGGGTTGAGACAATCCCAGAGAAACCGCAAGGACTCCCACGGCCACGACAAACCCCGCAATTGGCCCGGCGATTCCAATATCAAACAGCGCAGTCCGCGACCTGATCGGCGACCGGATTCGAATGAAGGCTCCGAGCGTGCCGATCAATGTAGGAGCGGGTATAAAAAACGGCAGCGTGGCCCAAACCCCGTAGCGTTTGCAATACAAGTAATGACCCATTTCGTGGGCCAGCAGGATCAACATCAGCGTGCCGGCAAATGGAATCCCCAGCAACAGCCGGGAGGGATCCGAAAGCGCCCATTTCACCGGGAAGAACGAAGCCGCGCTATCGTCGAGCAGAAACACCGGCTGGCCATGCGCAAAGTGGTACTGCATACGAGCTCCAACTACCAGCGTGGTGAAGCAGGTCAGCAGAAACAGCAGCGCGTGCAGCCAGTAACGCGGTCGCGGCCGGCGCGCCGCATATACCGGCATGGACCGGTAGATTTCGGTGGTGGAAGAGGCAAGAGGCAGGCTGGATTCCGACATACGATTCGTGCGGCCTCGCGGGTTCCACCGAAGCCTCTCTTTAGATGCTACTACGACGGTCGCGAATGCGGGCTGAGGGCGTGCGCTTACGCTCGCTCAATTCGACTTTGCAATTGAGTCTCGCGCGGAATCTTACCAGCGGAAGTCCGGAAGCCGGAAGCCGAAGTCCGAAAGTCGAAGCTTGGAAGCCGCTTTCCTCAATCAATCGATTGCAGTTCTTTGCCGGGCTTGAAGCGGACCGCCTTACCGGGCGGAATCGAGACTTCAGCGCCGGTGCGCGGGTTGCGTCCGATGCCGGTCTTGCGGGGGCGGACATTGAACACGCCAAAGCCTCGCAGCTCAATGCGATGGCCGTGCGCCAGCGCCTTCTTCATGCTCTCAAAGACTGTTTCCACCGCCAGCTCGGCCTTGGTCTTGGTGATGCCGGTTCTAGCTACCACTTCGTTGATGATGTCGAGCTTAATCACGGACGGCCCCCGGGTGCGTCGTCAGGTTCATCCCTCAAGTGATTGATGCTATGGGAGATAAGAGAGATTGTCAACGGGAGCATCTGGCCCGTAAACGCGGGCGGACCCAAAAGCGGCAATCCACTAATCAATAATTGTGTAGTCTTTCTTCGGAAGCAGATTAGCAAGAAGAGTAATGAGGGGACTCACCTAATTACAAATTAAGCAATTCCCAATTTCCTCAGGCTCCGTTTTCGTCCTCTTTGAACATGTATTTAATGGCGGGTTTGTAGATCATCAGGTTCGGTCCACCGTCTTCGCGGACCACCTTGATGCAGGTCTTGTCGTACCACTCGATGATGCCGTGCACTTCTTCGCCGTCGCGCAGCACAATGACCATCGGTGTTCTCGACTGCATCTGCTTTTGATAATAGAAATTCTCCGCGTTGGTCTGCTCCGGAGGCGCAGTCTTGCGGCCGCCCCCTCCCATCGAACGGTCGCCCCGGTCGCCTCGCTCAAAGCCCCGGTCTATGCCCCGGTCAATACCCCGATCCAGTCCTCGTTCCGGGCGGTCGTGCCGGGCCGCGCGCTCACGATGTTCCGCGCCCGGCATGTGGTTAGCACTCAGGTGGGTGGAGTTGTGGTTGCCCTGGTTGCCGTGATTCTGGTCGACCCGGGTTAGCGCCGGACGGATCAGCTTGCGGTTGGCAAAGTTGTCCTGATCGTCGGAGGGCTGGGCCGGAATCGAATCCATGGTTTCCTTCATAAGTGGCGTACCCCGCACACGCTTTCGCGCAAAGCAACTTCGCCGGGTTGTGAAAATGTGTTTACGAAGGCGTGAAATTTCACCTACCGTACCACAGGAATCGCCCCATGACAATGCTACTGTGGTATCGACTATGCCAACTCCCGGCGCGAGGAATCCTGCTCTCTAATGGGTAGTCGACAGGTCCGCGCCTCTCCTCTCCCGCCCGCTCCAGCTGACTACCGCCACTAACGTTGCAATGATCAGGACGGTCCAGGCCAGCACCGGTGCGAAAAGGCCACCATAGCGCTGCTCGGCCAATTTGGCCTGGATCACCACATTGCGCGAGGAAAGAAGATTGCCCACCTGGTAGGCGAAGCCGGGGAAGGTTCCCCGCACCGCCGGCGGAGAGAGTTCGTTCAAATGCGCCGGAATTACTCCCCAGGCACCCTGCACCATGAATTGCATCACAAAGCCGCCCAGCGCCAGCATGGGCACGGTGTGCGAGTAGGCCCACAACCGAATGACCGGGATGGCCAGCAATGCAGCGATTACGATGGCTCGCCGACGGCCGATTTTCTCTGACCACGTCCCGAAGACAATCCCTCCCAATAGGGCGCCGATGTTGGCGATAATCGCGATCAAACCCACCGTCTGCGGAGTAAAGTGATTGTCTTTTTGTAGAAACGTGGGATAAAGATCCTGAGTTCCGTGGCTGAACGAGTTGAAAGCAAACATCAGCACAACCAGGAAGGCAAATGTACCTACATAAGTCAGAATGTCCTTGCCCAGGCGCCGTTCTGAGTCTCTCGCGACCTTGCCCTGCAACCAGGCAGGGGATTCGTCCACCTTGGTGCGAATGTAAATCACCAGAAATGCCGGCAAGGCGCCGACAATAAACATTCCCCGCCAGCCGAAGGCCGGGAACAGAGTGCGGTAAACCAGCGCCGCCACCAGATAGCCCACAGCATAGCCTTCCTGCAGTAGTCCGGAGAAAAATCCGCGGCCCTCGGCGGGCAAAGTTTCAAAGGCCAACGCCGCGCCCACGCCCCACTCTCCGCCCATGGCGATTCCGAACAAAGCCCGCGTGATGAGCAGAACTTTCAGCGAAGGAGCGAAGGCGGAAGCCAGCTCGAAGACCGAGTACGCAATAATGTCGACCATCAGCGTGAGCCGGCGGCCATAGCGGTCGGCCATCAGCCCGAACAGAAAGGCGCCCACCGGCCGCATGGCCAGAGTGAGGAAAATCGCCTCGGCGACGGCGGAAACCTTTGCCTGGAATTGACCGGCGATGGCGCTGACACAGAAAGTCAGAATGAAGAAATCGAAAGCGTCCAGCGACCAGCCCAGAAAACATGCGACAAAAGTATTTCGCTGCACTGGGGTAAGCCGGCGAAAATGTCCGATAAACTCGATGGTGGTTTCCTCCGCACGCGGTATGCGGGCCGAAAAGCACTGCGAATGCTAGCATATGTCTTTCAATCGGCCATCTAAAATTGATCGTCGGCAATCCCGCCATGCCCGAACTCGACTCTCCGCAACGCCAGATGCCCGATTCGCTGATGCTGACCGGTTTCTGGTATCGAGCCCTGCCCGCCGCCGACGTCCATCGGAATCAACTCCACAAAGCCATGCTGCTTGAGATCCCGCTCGTGGTCGGACGCGATCGGGCCGGCCACCCCTTCGCGCTGCGCGATGCCTGTCCTCATCGCGGGATGCCGCTCTACTGCGGAAAATTCGATGGCGAAAATGTTGAGTGCTCCTACCATGGCTGGACCTTCGACGCGCACAATGGACAATGCCAGCTAATCCCTTCGCTCACCCCAGACCAGAACTTGAAAGTCGACCGCATTTACGCCGGCAGCTATCCCTGCGAAGAGCAGGATGGTTTTGTCTGGGTCTACATTTCGGACCCTCGCCCGAGTGCGGGATTCACCAAGCCTGAAGAGGCTCCCGACGCGGCCCCTCAGATTGAGAAGTTCACCGGCAAATACAAACTTGCTTACCTCACCGCCGACATGCCAGTCAGCATCGATCACGGCATTATTGGTCTCATGGATCCAGCGCACGGCCCGTTCGTGCATCAGGCCTGGTGGTGGCGCAGCCGCCACAGCATTCACGAGAAGAAGAAAAATTTTGAGCCGATTCCCAACGGCTTTCGCATGAGCGCTCACACCCCCAGTTCGAACTCCGCGCCCTACAAGCTGTTGCGCCTCTATGCTGCCGCAGATTCCATTACTACCACGATCGATTTCGTTCTGCCCAACCTTCGGCGCGAAACCATCCGGGCAGGGAAGTACTGGTTCTCGTCGCTCACCACGGTGACGCCCATCACCCGCAATCAATGCCGCATCGACGTGGTCGCCGCCTGGAACATCTTCCGCTGGCTGCCCTTCGGAGCTGAACTGCTGAAGTTCGTCTTTGCCAAGTTTGTCGAGCAGGACCGCCGCACCATGGAACTGCAGGCCGAAGGCTTGCAGCACAATCCGCATCTCATGCTGATCGATGACGCCGACCGCCCCGCTAAATGGTATTTCCAGTTGAAGGCCGCGTACCTCGAGGCGAAACGCACCGGCGATGAGATGAAGCATCCTATGACGGGCCCGGTCACGTTGAAGTGGAGAAGTTGAGGCGCTTGCGCGGCGTAACCTTGAGCTGAGCCGAAGGGGGAGCCGCGCGCCGAAATCCCGAGCGCAGCGAGGAATCCCCGTCGTTACGGCGCCTGGGCCTGATCGGAAGAATTCGGCATCCTCCAGCCAGCGCTCAGCATCGAAGCGCAACAAGCGGAAGCGCCGATCTCACTGCGGCGATTATTCGCCCCAGATGTTCAACTAGGGGAAAGAGAATCCGGCCATGGCAGAGCGCGAAATTGAAATTCCCATGCAGGAGGGCACCAGCGAAAGCGTTCTTTACCATCCCGACGGCAATGGAAACTGGCCCGGCATTCTCTACCTGACCGATATCGGAGGCATTCGCGCCGCCAACCGCGAGTCGGCAGCGCGTCTGTCGAAACAAGGATATGCCGTGCTCATGCCTAACATTTTCTATCGCACTGGACGCGCGCCGCTCCAGCCTTCCCTGCGGACTCTGGAGCCGGAGGCAATGAAGATGCGCATGGCGGCGTTGAGCACTCCGCTTACCCCCGAGGCCATGGAGCGCGACTCATCGACGTACATCGATTTTCTATTGTCACAGGCTTGCTCGCGCAAGGGCCCAGTCGGCGTCGTGGGATATTGTTTCAGCGGGAAAATGGCGACGTACGCCGCGGCGAAGCGGCCCGATAAGGTCGTGGCCGCCGCATCTTTTCACGGCGGTGGCCTGTTCACGGACGCGCCGGCCAGTCCTCATCTCACTCTGCCCCGGATAAAAGCGCGCCTCTACTTCGCGCACGCCACCAAAGACCGCAGCATGCCTGAGGAAGCCATCGCTCACTTCGAACAGGCCCTCAAGGGCTGGGGCGGAGAATACGAAAGCGAAACCTACAAGGATGCGTTCCACAGCTGGACCAGCTCCGACAGCCCCGTCTACAACGAGCCCCAGGCTGAGCGCGCTTTTCGAAAACTTCTGGAACTCTTCGAGCAGACGCTGCACTCCTAACTGGCTGCGTCCCTCTCCGCGTTAGTCTTTCACCAGCCACTCCATGGCTTCTTCCCGGGTCTTGAATACGGGAAGGTCGCGTTGCGAGAAAGACTTGAAGTGTTCGTAGAATACATGCGGCAGGTTTTCTGTTCCCACCCACGCCGACCGCTTCACATAGGGCCGGTCCAGCACCAGCACTTCCTTGATGCGAGTGGCCACCTTCTTGTCGATTTGCGCGCCCGTGGCGTCCACCAGGGTCAGCACGGATCCCGGTGCGTGGCGCGCGATATCGGCGCGGATCAGCTCAAGCAGCACCAACAGCTCCTTCGGCGTGCAGTGTGTGAGGTCGACAAGGTAGATAGCATGGCCTTTGTGCTTGATGAACCGCAGGCGTTCGTCGAAAGGAGTGCCGCTTGAGCTCATGCCAGTAGCGACTCCACGACTGCGTAAGCGCCGTCCAGTGCGGCATCCAGCGCCGCCGTATCTTTGCCGCCAGCTTCGGCGAGATCGGGGCGGCCTCCGCCCTTGCCGCCGACTCTCTGCGCCACCGGGCCAATGACTTTTCCCGCCTGAACTTTGTTGACGAGATCTTTCGTGACCCCAACGATCAGCGATACATTGCCGTTCGAGGCCGATCCAAGCACGACCACGCCCGAGCCAATCTTGTCGCGCAGTTGATCGACCAGCGTCCGCATTTGGGCCCGCTCCAGATTGTCGACGCGATGCGCCAGAACCTTCACGCCGCGGACTTCCTTGATCTTTTCTCCAGCCGAGGCTACCGATGACGACGCAGACTTCATCCGCGCCTGATCCAGTTCGCGCGCCAGCCGCTTGATCTCGGCATCTTTCTTTTCCATCTCGAGCTTCAGCGCCTCTGCCGGAGAAGCCAAACCCTCCTCGGAAGCGCCTGATCCATCTCCAACACTGGGTGCCCCATCCTTGCGCTTTCTTTGCGCAAGGGTGGGATTAGCGAAAGCCGACACCACCCGTTCCAACTCATGATCCATGCGAAAATGCCGCAGCGATCCCTCGCCCGTAACTGCCTCCACGCGCCGCACTCCAGACGATACACTGCCTTCCTTCAGAATCTTGATCAGCCCGATCTCACCAGTCGCGCCCGTATGCGTGCCCCCGCAAAGCTCCGTTGAAAAATCGCCAATCCGCACCACCCGCACCTTGTCGCCGTACTTCTCGCCGAACAGCGCCATGGCGTGGTACTGGCTGATGGCTTCGTCGATGGGCACGTCGGTGATGGTCTCGACGATCTGGTTGCGCAGAACTTCCTTGTTGATGATGTCTTCAATATCCTGCAACTCTTCGTCTTCCACCGCCGTGAAGTGCGAGAAATCAAAGCGCAAATGATTCGGCGCCACCAGCGACCCGGCCTGCTTCACATGCTTGCCGAGAACTTCTCTCAACCCGGCATGAAGCAGATGCGTAGCCGTGTGATTGCGCATGGTCGACTGACGAACTTCAGTGTTGACGACCGCATCGACGTGATCTCCAATCCTGAGGGTGCCCCACCCAACGCGGTTTTCGTTGGATGGGGATTTCATGATTACCTGATGCGCCCGCACGCCCTGAATCGGCGAATAGCATCCAGTGACCTCGGCGACGACAGTATTGTGGTCATCGGAGTAAAACCATCCTTTGTCGCCCACTTGCCCGCCGGATTCGGCGTAGAACGGCGTGTGATCAAGGATGACCTCGCCGGATTCGCCGCCTTTGAGTTCCCGTGCTCCCTGCCCATCGTGGATAATGGCCAGCACTTCGCAGCCATCAGACCGAGTCTGGCGATAGCCTTCGAAGATTGATTTCGGCAGCTGCTGGTAGGCCGGGTTAGCAGTCTGCTTGGCCGCGCCCTTCCAAGAGGCGCGAGCACGGGTGCGCTGTTCACCCATCGCCGAATCGAAGCCGGCCTGATCAAAGTCGATTCCCCGATCCCGGGCCGCATCCTGCATGAAGTCGAGCGGCATACCGTAGGTGTCGTACAGCTTGAACGCCCAATCGCCGGGATAGGTTAGCAGCCCGTCCCGCATGAATGACGGCGAGGAGGGATTCTCACCAACCGTTGCCAACTCTTGTTCCAAGCGAACAAGGCCCACATCCAGCGTGTGCGCAAAGCGAGTTTCTTCAACCTGCACCGTTTTCGATACCCGCCCCACAGTCTCGTTCAGCTCCGGATACGCATCCCGCATCAGATCGCGCACCGCAAAAACCATCCGATGGAGAAACGGCTTCGTCTGTCCCAGCAACCGTCCATGCGTGATTGCGCGACGGATTATCTTCCGCAGCACATAGCCGCGTCCTTCATTCGAGGGAAGCACTCCATCTGAAATCAAAAACGTCGCCGCGCGCGAGTGGTCAGCGATGACTCGAAGCGACGCTGCAGATTTGTGGCTAGGAACCCGAGCCGAGCCTTGCTCGGCCTGGACGGCCGAGGCGGCCGTTCCCACATGGTTTGTGCTGCTTGCCTGCGACAAAGAAGCCGTACCCTTTTCTGCTCGTGTGGGGACAGCCGCCCTCGGCTGTCCTTCCGAGCGAAGCTCGGATGCTTCGCCGCCAGCGCCCGTCAACTCCGCCGCCCTGTTGATCAGCGGCGTAAAGAGATCCGTCTCATAATTCGAGATCACCCCCTGCATCACCGCCGCCACCCGCTCCAACCCCATGCCCGTATCGATGGATGGCTTAGGCAGCGGATTCAGCTTGCCGCTCACGTCGCGGTCGAACTGCATGAACACCAGATTCCAAATCTCGACATAGCGCCCGCAGTCGCAGGGAAAAGCGCAATCGGCGTGTCCCTGCTCCGACGCCGCTGGTCCCATGTCGTAATGAATCTCGCTGCAAGGGCCGCAGGGGCCGCTGTCGCCCATCTGCCAGAAATTGTCTTTCAGGCCGCCATCAAAAATCCGTTCCTTGGCCACACCCTGCGCTAGCCACAGGTCGTAGGCCTCGATATCGCGGGGAACCGGCATGGGTTCGCCCGAGCCCTCGAAAATCGTCACGTACAACTTGTTCTTATCGATCCCGAACCATTCAGGCGAAGTAATCAGCTCCCAGGCGTAGGCGATGGCATCCTTTTTGAAATAATCGCCGAACGAGAAATTCCCCAGCATCTCAAAAAATGTGTGATGCCGGTTGGTGAAGCCAACATTTTCCAGATCGTTGTGCTTGCCGCCGGCGCGCACGCATTTTTGCGAAGTCGTGGCGCGGGAGTAGTCGCGCTTCTCCAGCCCCAGAAAAACGTCTTTGAACTGGTTCATGCCCGCGTTGGTGAACAGCAGCGTGGGATCATTCGCCGGCACGAGCGACGAGGAATGCACCTCCCGGTGCCCTTTCTGCACAAAGAAGTCCAAGAATTTACGGCGGATTTCAGAACCGGTCAGCATTTGGGTGGCACAAAAGGCAATTCTAAATGAAAACTGCTGGAGACATAGAGACCGCAGAGGAATCAAACCACGCCACGATGGCCAGAAGAAAAGGGCCGCGCCAACTCTGGCGTAGCCCTCGAGATTAGATCTCTGCCGTGTTACTGGGGCTTCGAAGTGTCGCTGCTTTTTTCGTCGGCCTTCTTCATTTCGTGCCCTGGGGCCTCGACGCCCTTCTTCACGACGTGCCCCGTCTTCTTGGCAACTTTCTCCGTGCCCTTCCCGGTGTCCTTGGCCACCACTTTAGTTTCGTGACCGGTCTTGTCGGCCACCTTCTCCGTGCCCTTTGCCGTATCTTTCGCGGCCACCTTGGTGTCATGGCCGACGGTCTTGGCGGCCTTTTCGGTCGCAGAGCCAGTCTTATCGGCGGCCTTCTTCGTATCCGTGGCCACGTCCTGAGCCAGCGCGACGGGTACTGCGCTCAGCAACACAACTGCGAGAATTGCTTTCACGAACTTCATAACGCCCTCCTGGGATTGTTGGGATTGACCTTGGAGTATGCAACATTGCGAGGGCCTTTGCCAAGTGCGCCCGCACTTTCTTACGCTCAAAACCCACAAAAGGATAGCCCGTTGTCTTTGGCACTTACGCGCTCTCGCTCTCCAACGCGCTCAACATCTCTTCATCCACATTCCATTTCTTCAGGATAGTGAAGATTGTCCTGCTGCCGAACCCGGCGCGCATCAGTTGCCGGAAGACGCGCGCCGTCTCTTTCTGATCTTTCGGTTTTATCAACCGCTTTTTGCGTAGAAATTCGCGCGCCTGCTTTTCTTCGCTGATGCCCTCGAAAGCCGCGTCCACAGCCTTACCGATCACATCGCCGTGCACGCCCTTGATTTTCAGATCGGTGACGACGCGCATGCGCCCGAATTTTTGATTGTCCCTGCGCAGAGAAGAAAAGTATGCGGCATACTGCGAATCGTTGAGATAGCCATTATCTTTCAAGCGCCGGATGATGAGTTCAACCAGCGTCTGGCCGTATTCCGTCTCCGTCTCCACCCGCGCGCGCAGCAGGCGCTTCAGCTCAGCCACCGTCCGCATACGCCGCGCCAGCGCTCCCACGGCATACTCGTACAACTCATCTTCAGAATAAAATCGCTTTTTCGGACGCGGAAACGCCATGGCCAAACGATAGACCATTTCACCGCGTAGGGAAAATGATTTAGAAGGGAAGGACCGACTAATTGACCATAAAGGGCACGAAAGAGAACCAAGGCAAACTCTAACGAGATTTTACCTTAATGTAACTTCGTGTCCTTTGACGTTGAGTCTTATCTTCCGCCGAAGCCGGCAGACTGCATCGACTGCCGCGAGATATCGGCGGTCGAAGCGATGCCCTGCATGCGCAGCTTGAAGTCGTCGGCGTTCGAGGCGTTCTCCAGCGCGGTTTCGTAGTTGACCAGCCCCGCCTGGAACAAATCCCACAACGACTGATCGAAGGTCTGCATACCGTATTGCGACGTCCCGGCCGCGATAGCGTCACGCACCGAGCGCGTCTTTTCGGGCACCAGAATGCATTCGCGGATAAAAGCAGTATTGATCATTACCTCAACCGCGGGCACGCGGCCTTCGGAGTCGCAGCGCCGCACCAATCTCTGACTCACAATCGCCCGCAGCACCGCAGCCAGCTGCAGGCGAATCTGTTTTTGCTCAGGCGGCGGGAAGATTGAAATGACGCGGTTGATGGTTTCCACTGCATCCAGCGTATGCAGCGTGGAGAAAACCATGTGGCCGGTTTCGGCCGCGTGCAGCGCCGTGGAGATGGTTTCCAGGTCGCGCATTTCGCCGACCAGAATTACGTCGGGATCCTGACGTAGAGATGCTCGCAGCGCCGCGCTGAACGAGGGCGTATCCACGCCAATCTCGCGCTGGTTCACGTAGCCTTTTTTGTCGCGATGCAGGAATTCGATGGGGTCTTCGATCGTGATGATGTGCTCGGCGCGGCTGGAGTTGACGCGATCCACCATGGCCGCCAGCGTGGTCGACTTACCGGAACCAGTCACGCCCGTTACCAGCACCAGGCCGCGCGGCATTTCGCAAATCTGTTCCACCACCTTGGGCAGGAAGAGTTCGTCGAGGGCGCGAATCTTGGTCGGGATGACGCGCAGCACCAGTCCCACGTTGCCCCGCTGCTGAAAAATATTCACACGAAACCGCCCCAGCCCGGCCACGCCGTAAGCCATGTCGATTTCGGTGGTCTCTTTGAATTTCTGCTTCTGCCGCGCCGACATCATGCTGAACGCCATGGTCAGCATGTCTTCGGCGCTAACCCGGGGCTGGTCGGTCAACGGCGCCAGTTCGCCATCCACGCGCAGGTGAGGATAGTTTCCCACCTTCAAATGCAAGTCTGAGGCTTTGCGTTCCGTCGCGATCCGCAGCAGGTCGTCAATATTCATGGAGGATTTTCCCGGGAGGCGCTTCCTGCCCCACAAGTTCTCCTCATGATGAACCGAATCGTCACCTTCCCCAAGATGACCTAAGTAATGGCAGTCAATCGGAAGTAGGACAACACCTTACAGATTCGAGCGATTTCATTTCCTGCTCACGCTGATTTGCTGGACCAGGACGTCGATCTCTTCGGATGTTAATTTGCCTGCAAACTTCGGCATGCGACCCCTGCCATTCGTAATGATATTTCGCAGGTCATCAGCCGACATGGTTGCAGCCTTTCCGGAGACGAGCGACGGTCCGGCAAAACGGCGGCCTTCGGCCGTCTTACCGTGACACTTCACGCAACTCTTCTGCAAGACAGGATTTACAGTCAGACTCGAACCCGTCGGCGGCATCTGGGCACAGACGGCTGCGGTTACGAAGAACGAAAAACACACTGAGATGGCCAGCCGGAATGTTTTCAAGTCGAAGCCTCAACCAGGTTGAAGTGACCTAAACAACTACGATGCGCTCTAACCATCCGTCGGATGGCCGCCAAGATCCGTGTCAGGATCTTGCCGAATGCTGTGGCGAGGCCGTGTCCGCGGATCGAGCATCCGGGATTGCGACTCTGGACGCACTCACCGGCTCGCCCTGCCACTTCCTCGCCAATTTCTCAAGTTGTGCCAGCACCTTCTCAATGTCCTTCATGCGCTCGGTGATGCCGTAGGTCACCGCGGGCGGAATGGTCGGCTCGTAATGCCGGAAGACGAATCCGGCACCTTCCAGCGTGCGCAGCCGTTCCGTCAGCACGCGGGAGGAAATGCCGTCGATCTGCTTTCGGAGGACCCCGAAGCGCAGGGGGCCGTTGTGGCTCAGGGACCACAGAATGTGAAGTGTCCAGGGACGCGTGAGCAGTTCCAGCATCCCACCGATGGCACATGGAGACGGAGTTTGCGCGGATCGCCGCTTGGGAGACATATCGATACTAGGTTACTCCAAAGTTCCTACAATGTAAAGAGATCACAGTTATTTATTGTAACCAACAATCGGGACTCTCATCTAAGCCAGAGTCTGACGGTTTTCGTTCTCGGAAACTGTGCTCGTCAGGTCTTATTCGCATTTTGTGAAACAACAAAATACTCAAGGAGAACCCGAATGTCCGCCACAACTTCACACTCTTACCCTTCAACCTCTGCCCGGCCTCAAGTGGTAGCTGTTTCTGCCGTCTCAGGCCTGACCGCTCTGATCGGCCGGTTCCTCTTCGTGCTGATCTTCGTACTGTCTGGACCGCGGCACTTTATGAGCCAAACCATCGCCTACGCATCATCGCAAGGCGTGCCGCTGGCGTCGATCGCGGTTCCCCTCTCGGGCGTACTGGCGCTTGCGGGAGGCCTTTCCGTTCTGCTCGGTTACCGCGCCAAGATCGGCGCGTGGCTGCTGGTTCTGTTTCTAGCTGCCGTAACTCCGTTGATGCACAGGTTCTGGGTCGTGACCGATCCCATGATGCACCAGATGCAACTCATCATGTTCATGAAGAACGTTTCCATGCTGGGCGGCGCGCTGCTCATCTCGCAGCTTGGCGCAGGGCCCTGGAGTCTTGACGCGCGGCGGAAGTAATCGATTTCCAAGGTCGGGCTGTCCATTTCATAACGCGAATACTCAAAGGAGAGAAAAAATGTCAGATCCAACGATTCAGGTTTTGCCCAAAGGTCCATATCTGGTTGCGGGAAAGTTTGCTCTGCTCGATGCCAGCGGCAACAAGATCGAGGCGGGAGAAAAAATAGCACTCTGCCGCTGCGGGGCGTCCACCAAGAAGCCGTTCTGCGACGGCACCCACACCAAAGTAGGATTCGAAGCCGCCGCCGCGGCTGTTCCCGGCAGCGCCGAATAAATCATGCGTGCGACCGCCGGATCTCATAATCCCTTTTGATCGCCTAATTGTTCCAGGCAGCAGATTGAGTTCGATCGAAACAAAAAGCCGCCCTTATGGGCGGCTTTCCAAAAATCGAGTGACTGAATCCTACGCTGCGGTTTCTTCCGAGACGGGCGGCTGGAATGGTTCATCGTAGCTGCCGCCGTAGATCGAAGGCACCTTCGACCCCATGGGCCGCAGGTACGTCGCCAACTCGCCGCGATGATGAATGCTGTGGTTGTTGAGGAAGCCCAGATACAGCACCGCGGGCAGGTTGAAGACGCCGTAGAAATCGATGGGCGTCAGCAACTGCTCAGGTGTCATCGCCGCAATGCGCGCCGCGCCACGCTTTAAGTTCTCGTCGTACCAGGCCACCACTTCGGCTGAGCTTTCCGGCTTGTGTTCCGGGTTTGCCATCTTGAAGCTCAG
>Ga0074045_10002044_pt1 | contig 18986 bp, 20 predicted proteins | sample BogForMeECP23OM2_FD_94442 | JGI IMG/M metagenome (GOLD analysis project Ga0074045, IMG submission 94442) | Bog forest soil microbial communities from Calvert Island, British Columbia, Canada - Bog Forest MetaG ECP23OM2 | ecosystem: Environmental > Terrestrial > Soil > Wetlands ...
ATGGTCTATGGGTTCAAACTGTTCTACGTCCAATTGAAAGCGTAGGCTGCTATGTCCCAGGCGGACAAGCCGCTTACCCGAGCACACTTATTATGACTGCGGTTCCAGCTAAAGTCGCAGGAGTCCCAAGAATTGTCGTTTGTTCCCCATCAGATACAAAAGGCAGAGTCAACCCGCTTGTTCTTGTCGCCGCCGATATCTGCGGAGTCGATGAGGTTTACAAGGTCGGCGGAGCCCAAGCCATCGCCGCCTTAGCTTACGGCACAAAAACCATAAAGCCAGTGCAGAAAATTGTTGGTCCTGGCAGCAAATACGTGACAGAGGCGAAGGTTCTGGTTTCACCTGACGTCGCAATTGATATGCCCGCAGGCCCAAGTGAAGTGCTTATTTTGGCGGATGAGACAGCTGATGCACGGTTCATCGCTTTTGACATGGTTTCGCAGGCTGAACATGGAGGAGACAGCGTTGCAGGACTCATAACCACCTCTGAAAAGGTTGCTATGCGTGTTCAAGAAAACTTGGAGATTGTTGCCGCATCAGCAGAAAGACGCGAAAAAGTCCAAGAGGCACTGGCCAAATACGGCTTCATCATTGTCTGCAGAAACATGGAAGAGGGTATCATCCTGGTTAATCAGTTTGCTCCTGAACACTTGGAAGTCATGACTGTCAAGCCCAAGGACATTGCAGAGAAACTTACTGCTGGTCTCATACTTTTGGGTCCCTATAGCCCCGTTGCCCTCAGCGATTACGGCAGCGGAACCAACCATGTTCTGCCAACAAACGGCTTCGCCAAGTCTTTTTCAGGCTTATCGGTTTTTGATTTTATGCGAAGAGTAAGCATAGTTGAAAGCTCAAGGACGGGTCTGGAAAGAGTAAAAGACAGCGTTAAAGTTATGGCTGAAGCTGAAAACCTTCCGAATCACTACAAAGCGATACAAGCAAGGTTCGAAAAATGAGCGCCTCATATAGAAAATGGTTAAGAGACAAAATTGCAAAGCTCCAAACGATAGACTGTTATTCAGCGGGAGCCACCCCTGAAACGGTAGCGAAGCAAATAGGCGTCAAACCCGAAGCGATTGTGAAGCTGAACTTTAACGAAAACCTCTTCATGGACAAATCAAAGCAGGCGAAACTCCTCAAGGAGCTGGCTGACGAGTTTGATTTGCGCTTGTACCCTGAGGATGAAGTTCCCAAATTCATTTCCAAACTTTCTGGTTACATAGGCGCCCCAGAAGATTGCCTTTTAGTGGGCAATGGAAGCGATGAACTAATTGACCGCTTAATGCGGCTCTTCCTGGGAAAAGGGGAAGTTGCAGTTTCTTTCTCACCGACCTTCAGCATCCCACGTTTATGCGTCAAGAGGCAAGGAGCCGACTACGTTGCAATCCCGCTTCAAAACGACTTGCAGCTCGATGTAAAAGGTATGCTCGCCAGCTTTTCAGACAAAACAAGGATGCTGTACCTTTGCTCGCCAAATAATCCAACGTCAACCCAATTTAAGATGGAAGACGTTGAGACTTTAATCCGAGCCTTCCCCGGAATAGTCATTTTAGACGAGGCTTACGGGGAATTCGCTCCCTACTCGTTCGTACCTAGAATCAGAGATTTCGGGAACCTGATTGTTCTGCGGACATTCTCCAAAGCCTTTGGCCTCGCTGCCCTACGGCTCGGCTACGCAGTTGCAAACCCCGAGTTGGCAAAGGTTCTTACAGAAAAGTCTCCGTTGCCTTATCCAGTCAGCGGTTTCACGTTGCGGATGGGTGGCAAAATGCTGGACAACGTGGATTTAATGAAAACCTCCGTAAAAGCGCTGATTAAAGAACGGGGAAAACTGATAAAGTCGCTAAACGAAATAAAAGGAGTGAAGGCGTTCGATTCGCAAGCAGACTTCCTGCTGGTCAACACCCAGATGGATGCTGTTGAAATTAATCAAAAGCTGCTGAAACGGGGCATTATGCTCAAGAAATGGGGCAAAATCCTCCAATACGAGAACTGTTTCCGAGTCACAGTGGGTTTGCCAGAAATGAACGCAAAGTTGGTTGCAGCTCTAAAGGAGATTCAAGGTGATTATAGATGAGGACTGAAGAAGTATATCGTAAAACCAAGGAGACCGAAGTTCAAGTGAAAGTAAACCTTGACGGAGAAGGCAAAGCAAACATAGCCACAGGCGTGCCTTTCCTTGACCACATGTTGACCTCTCTTGCCACCCACAGCCTAATCGACATAACCGCCTCTGTCAAAGGCGACTTGGTGCACCACTGCGTCGAAGACTTAGCCATAAGTCTCGGCGAAGCCCTAAACAAAGCGCTGGGCACAAGGGAGGGCATCGCAAGATTCGGGAACTCGGCGGCGCCGATGGATTGCTCCCTAGCGTTTGCAGCCGTGGATCTCGTGAAGCGACCTTACTTCAAGATTGAACTAAAATTAAGAGGCAAGAAAGTTGAGGACATGCCAACCGAAGACATAGTTCACTTCTTCGAATCCTTCGCGACCTCGCTCGTATCAAACGTCCATGTTTTCGTAGAATACGGCAGCAACGACCACCACAAAGCCGAAGCTGCAGTTAAAGCGCTCGCCCTGTCACTTCGACAGGCAGCAACGTTAGACCCCAGACGCAAAGGCATTCCAAGCTCAAAAGGAGTCATCTAAACGTGCCCAAAGCAGTAATCTTCGACTACGGAGTCGGCAACCTGCTTAGCCTAAAGACCGCGCTGGAAAAAGCAGGATTAGAAACAGCAATCGGCACTTCAGCTAAAGATTTAGCAGACTCAGATGCCATCGCTTTGCCAGGCGTAGGCGCATTCACACCTGCAGCGAAAAAACTATATGCAGTCAAAGAGACGCTAAAATCTAAGGTTGAAGGCGGGACGCCTCTGATTGGCATCTGCCTTGGTCTGCAGCTTTTCTTTGAAGAAAGCGAGGAAGGACCAGGAAAAGGCTTAGCGCTCTTCAAAGGAAAAACTGTCCAGTTGCCCACGACAGTTAAAGTGCCACATATGGGCTGGAACACACTCAACATCGTCAGTCAAAACGAACTTTTCGACGGCGTCGCTGAGGGCTCATACGTTTACTTCGTGCACTCCCTCTACCCAGTGCCTACAGACAAAAGCATAGTTGTGACACAAACTGAGTACGGCACCACATTCACTTCAGCGGTAGCGTGCAAGAACATCTATGGCACCCAGTTCCACCCAGAGAAGTCAGGTGACCTGGGATTGAAAATCCTCAAAAACTTCGCTAAGGCAGTGGTAAGGTGAGCAATTTTGCAGTTGATTCCAGCAATAGATTTAATGAATGGTAAGATAGTTCGGCTTACTCGTGGAGAAGCAAAAACAGCCAAGTTCTATGATACACAATTCGGCACGCCAGTTGAAGCGGCGAAGCGTTGGGCCGATGAAGGCGCTGGGAAATTGCACATTATCGATTTGGATGCCGCTTTCGGACTCGGCAATAACCGCGAAGTCATAGCTGAGATTGCCAAGAACGTCAAGTTGCCTATTCAAGTCGGCGGCGGAATACGCAGCTGCGAAACAGCGGAAACACTTTTTCAAACGGGCATAACCCAAGTCATCCTCGGCGCCTTAGCCTTCAGTGACCCTTCAGCAATCACCAAAATTCGAAAACGATTCGGCGTTGACTCAGTCATCGTTGCCCTAGATAACAAAGATGGGCAAATCATGGTTGAGGGTTGGAAAACGGCGACCGCCATGACCGTAGACGAAGCACTTGAAAAATACACCACCATGAGCGTCCGGAATTTTCTTATAACTTCCATCGCGCAAGATGGCATGCTTAATGGTCCCGACTTGCTAACGCTCAGCCAAGCCGCTCAGTACCCTAACGCCAAAATCACTGCGGCAGGCGGAATCGGAAGCATAGGCGATTTGGCTGCTCTCAGAGACATCGGAGTGGAGGGCGCAGTCATCGGAAAAGCCCTTTATGAAGGCAGATTCACTTTAAAGGAAGCCATAAGCAAAATAGGAGCCTAAAAATGCCGTTAGCAAAACGAATCATCCCCTGCCTTGATGTTGACCACGGAAAAGTAGTGAAATGCATAAATTTCCTCAACCCGAAATGCGCAGGCGATCCCGTTGAAATGGCTAAACGCTACTCAGACGACGGTGCTGACGAACTAGTCTTCCTCGACATCACTGCTTCCTCCGAAGAACGCGATATTTTGCGTGGAGTCGTTGAGGGCGTCGCTAAGGCCATCAGCATCCCGTTCACAGTGGGCGGAGGGATACGCAACATCTTTGATGCAAGGCTGGTTTTGTGCAGTGGCGCCGACAAAGTCTCAATTAACACCGCAGCCGTCGAGAACCCGAAGCTAATTTCCGATTTGGCTCAGGTATTCGGTAGGCAATGTGTAGTCACTGCCATCGACGCAAGAAGGAATTGTACACGCGCACCCGGCGACGGCAAAATCTTGGTTGACACAGCTGATGGGAAAGTGTGGTTCGAGGTGGTTACTTATGGGGGCAGAAAGCCGACAGGAATCGATGCTATAGCGTGGGCGCTGCAGGCGGAGCGGCTTGGGGCAGGGGAGTTCCTTGTGACTTCAATGGATAAGGACGGCACAAAAGACGGCTACGACATCGAGTTAACCCGGGCAATCTCAGAGCGCGTTAACGTTCCAATCATCGCAAGCGGCGGCGCAGGAACGCCTCAGCACCTTTTTGAAGTTTTCACGCAGGGAAAAGCGGACGCCGCGTTGGCCGCCTCAATTTTCCACTACAACCAGTACCCAGTCCCAGTTGTGAAAGATTACCTTCGTAAGATGGGGGTGACTATTAGAACATGACAACAAATTCCGGGATGATTGACAGGTTGGATTTCAAGAAAGGCAACGGACTCATCCCAGTGGTTGTACAAGACGCAAAAACTAAAGAAACATTAATGTTAGCTTACGCAAACAAAGAAGCCGTCGAATTAACATTAAAGACAAAAAAAGCCACCTATTGGAGCAGGTCTCGGAGTGAACTTTGGGTTAAAGGCGAAACCTCAGGAAACACCCAAAAAATCATTTCAGTAACAACCGACTGCGACTACGACGCCTTACTTTACGTTGTAGAGCAGAAAGGGGTCACATGCCACACTGGAGCACCGACCTGCTTCTTCAACAAAATGCTATAAAACTGGAAATATGCATTTTTCATGCTATTTCAGTTTTAACCCAAGAATCTTAAGCCTTTGAAAATGGGCATCATTGGTCTCAAGAATTAAGTCATGTCCTATGGCTGTCGCGGCAATCAAGAGGTCTGCTTCAGGTAGCATCGTGCCTTCTTCTTTTAATCGGCGATAAATTTTGCAGTAAGCTTCGATTGTGCTGTTGTCAAAGTTTAGAACTGAAAAACTTTCTTCCAGTAGATGCTTTATCTGAAGCCTTTTTTTATCTTCAACTCCTCTCAATACTTCTAGAAGAGTTATTGGAGAAATAATGGCTGGAAAATAATTGTTAGTTTCCATAATGTCGATAACTACGCCGGTATCCAATAGGTTCATCTGAGTTTAAAATTCTCCCTAAATTCCTTGCTAGATTCACGCATAGCTTTTAGGTCCTCTTTCGACAAGAGTTGTCTAAGTTCTTCGAAAGCCTTCTTTCCTTTCAGCCGCTGTCCTTCAGTGCACATTTCGAGCAAAAATTCGCCCCACTCCCGGTCACCCTTTGCTTTTTCTAAACGCGACTTTACCTCGACCGGAACTGAGATTGTTGCGTATTTGCTCAATTATTTTACCACGTAACTATATAACTACATAACTATTAATGGTTGTCGCTAATCGGTATGCGCTGGCCAGCCCTTGTAGTTAATGCTTTTAAACAAAAAAGCACTTCTAGTGTTTTGGAGTCAGAGAAGTATGTCACTTCATGAAGCCATGCTTTATGAGAAGGAAAATGAAAACAAAGTAAAATGCTGCTTGTGCGCCAGGCGGTGCCTCATAAATGATGATTCGACAGGTTTTTGTCTGGTTCGAAAAAATCAAGGTGGTATCCTTTACACGCTCAACTACGCTAAAGCCGTTTCAGCTGGCGTGGACCCGATTAGCAAAAAGCCCTTATCACATTTCAATCCAGGAGCGTTAGTCCTGTCGGTTGCTGCGGCAGGCTGCAATTTCCGCTGCCAATTCTGCGACAACTGGATGATAAGCCAAGACAAAGAAGTCGCGGGTAGACCTTTCCCTCCCGACGAAGTGGTCAAATCCGCTCTGGACAGCCAGTGCCAGGGAATAAGCTTCACTTACACGGAGCCAACTATCTTTATGGAGTATGCTTACGACACGGCGAAGCTAGCGCGTGAAGCAGGTTTGTTCAGCACATTTGTCACCAATGGCTACATGACACCTGAAGCAGTAAGAACCATCGCCCCATACTTGGATGCAGCAACGGTCGATTTCAAAGGCGGAGGCGACCCGGACTTCTATAAATCCGTGATGGCTGTGCCAAACGTCGAGCACATCTACGAAACCCTGAAAGAACTCAAACTTGGCGGCGTCCATATAGAAATCACCAACTTGGTCGTGCCGAAAATAGGTGATTCCATGGGCAAAATTCTGGAGATGGCAACTTGGATAAAGAATTACTTGGGCGCAGACACACCTTTCCATCTTCTTCGATTCCACCCTGACTACAAACTTACTACAGTCCCAGCGACAAGCATACCCGACATGGAGAAAGCATACATGACCGCTAAACATGCAGGTTTAAACTACGTCTACCTTGGAAACGTGCCAGGTCATGCTTCGGAAGACACTTACTGCCCGAACTGCAACGAAGCAATCATTAGGCGCAACGGCTTCGACATAACCCAGTGGAAACTTACCAGTGACATGCGATGCCCCGTCTGCGGACAAGCAATCCCTATAAAAGGTAAACTATACCGGTCCAACCTGCGCTACCCCTACTCCTTGCTATAGAAAACTGACGAGTAAACGGCTTTTCTCGGCTTAATTCCTGTGGAAAGACGGTAATCCAGAGTGAACGATGGAAATGCGAACCTTTGAAAGAACATCTAGCTGGAACTGCTAGATTTAGACGTAGAGCAATCCAATGCCTGCCCATTTTTGGTTTGAGTCTTCAATTATTTCCGTGTGAGGATATCTGTTTTTTATTTCGGACCAGTATCGGTCTACTTCGCTTATGCCTAAGTCGTGACCACAGATGTCGTGAAATGCGACTAAGCCGCCCTTGCGTACAAGTGGGCTGTACATTTCAAAGTCTTTTTTGACTCCCTCATAGGTGTGGTCGCCGTCGATGAAAAGAAAATCTAGTTTTTCACCTTTTAACGCTGCCTTTGCTTTCGACAGGCTCGATGGATTGTGGGAATCGCCTCTTAAAAGGGTTAATTGTTGACCTGTCTGGATGAAACTGGCAAGGCGAGAAGTTTTAAAGCGGTCGTACCCGCGTTTAATTGACTGTTCACTGGGCAAATCTAGGCTGATGATTTTTGCGTCGGATGGCAGTGTCCAGCTGAACAGAAATAGTGTTCCTCCGTTGCGTGTGCCAATCTCCATCATAGACTTAACGTTTCTTTTTCGAAGCATCGAGAGCAAAGTGCCTATTTCTCTTTTAACCTGCTGAAGACTATTGCTCCAACCTAACGGTTTCAAAGGCGCGGAAACGTTGGAGATGACGCTGATTAATTCCTCAGTTTTTACGCTTCTCTGCGCCCTAAGTTTGAGCGAGGAACCGGCTGTGTGCCCAAGGAATTCATATATGAACGGGTAGTCATGCATCATGTAAATTATGATTTTTCCATACTGCACCATGATTGGCTAACTGCCCCGTCTTTCGCCTCTTGACTTGTCTTCTCGTGTTTTGGTATAAAGATTTTCCTACTTTAGGGGTAAAAAACTGCAACAGACCAATTAGAAATCGGAGATCCGGTTGTTAGAAGGACTGAAGGCGACGGAAACAAGAACAAAGAGCATATAGGTCAGGTTTTAAAGCGTTTAGATAAGACATTTTATTAGGGCTGAGCCGGAGACTGCATTGTGAAAGTGCCAAACTGATGGTTAAGTACTACGCGTTGGCGGTCTGCACCAGTTACTGGAAACCAAAAGACGACTACGTAACCAAGATAATCGATGCTTTAGCCGAGAGAATTGAAAACGGAGACTTTGTGGTCATCTCTGAAAAAGCAGTCTCAACAGCCAAAGGCTGTATGATAGATGAAAAAGAGATAGAACCCAATTTAGCAGCCAAGGGTTTGGCGCGTTTTTGGATGCAGATAGCCTGGGGCTACCCTGTTGGGATAATGTGCCGCTTTGGGCAAAGATTGTTGGAAAGGTTGAGGAATTATCCGCTTGAATCGGGGAGCAGACACAAACAGTTGACGCTCGAACGGGCGGGTGTTTTGCAGGCGCTTATGTTTGGGTCTGAAGGCGGCATCGACGGCTCAAACCTTCCGTACTCGTATGTGTCATTGCCTTTGGAAAACGCCGCTGAAGTGGCAGATGAAATTCAGAAACAGATTCAACAAAAATTGAAGAGAAACGTCTGCGTCATTGTGGCTGATACCGACAAGACTTACAAGTTCAGAAGTTTCTTTTTTACGCCAAGGCCGAAACCAATGAAGGGCATAAATTCCTTCGGAGGCGTAGCGACCTACATTGTTGGCCGGGTTCTTAAGCTGAAGAAAAGTTCAACGCCTCTAGCTGTCGCCGGATGTAGCCTTCAAGCTATCCAAGCGTTAACAATTACAAACATAGCTGACAGAGCGAGAGGCCCCGGTTCAGGTGCAACGGTTTGGGATATGGCATCCCGGTTTCAAGTGGATGTCAACGCAGTAAGTTGGGAGATGCTGTCCAAGATCAAACATAAACCTCTGGTTATAGTGCGTAAAACCTCGGCGAACAAGGTTAATAGCTGGGACAAATAATGTTCTATTGGAAAACCGCGTTTTTGAGCAGTAACAGATAAAAACAAGATTTGGAGCCAACTTACGGTTACAAGGTGAATAGTGACATGGAAGAAGCATTAAGGAAATTGGATGCTTTCTTTAATCCTCAAGCAGTAGCAGTAGTCGGCGCCACAAAAAAAATTGACAAAGCAGGATTCGTTATCTTCAAAAACTTTTCAACGAGCAAACTGCGTGGAGTCTTCAAAGGGGAACTCTATCCTGTTAACCCAAACGAAGACTCAATTCTGGGATTCAAATGCTACAAAGCCCTGAGTGAGGTTCCGGGTGCAGTAGACTTAATCGTTATCATCGTTCCGGCGACGGTTGTACCGAGTGTAATGGAGGAAGCCGTAGGAAAAAAAGTCAAAGCTTGCGTTATCATCAGCGCTGGCTTCAAGGAAGTTGGGAACGTTGAACTTGAAGAGCAAGTGGTCGCTATCGCCAAGAAAGGCGGAATACGAGTCTTGGGACCAAACTGTTTAGGAGTTTACTACTCAAAAACAGGCGTCGACACACTTTTTCTCCCAGAAACTAAAACCCTTACAACAGGAGACGAAGTCGTTGCGACGCCCAGACCGATGCCTGGCAACATCGCGATGATTACCCAAAGTGGTGCCTTCGGATCCGCAGCTCTAGACTTCTTAACCGGTCGCCAAATGGGCGTAAGCAAGTTCGTCAGTTTTGGCAACAAATGCGACGTGGACGAATCAGACATCCTTCACTATCTGCTTTACGATAAAGAAACCCACGTGACGCTCATGTACTTGGAAGACGTTAAGAATGGGCGAAAGTTCCTGGAAATAGCCAAAAAAGTAACGCTCAAAAAACCCGTTGTCGTCATCAAAACTGGCAGGAGCTCTGCAGGTGCTCGAGCAGCCGCGTCTCACACTGGCGCTATCGCTGGGTCAGACAAAATCTATGATGCAGCATTCAAGCAGGGAGGAGTTATCAGGGCAAGAGACATGGATGAGTTTTTCGGCATGGGTAAAGCCCTTGCTATGCAGCCCCCAGCCACTGGCAGAAACATCGGGATACTCACGGATGCAGGAGGACCCGGCGTCATGACCGTGGATGAATGCGAGTTTTTAGACTTGACGGTTAACAAATTCTCTGATGACATCCTCAAGAAGTTTCAAGAGCTTAAAGACCAAAACCTCATTCTAAAGATTTCCGCAACGTCGAACCCAGTTGACTTAACAGGATCAGTCACCGACGACCAGTTTGTAACCTCTGCTGACCTGATGTTCCAAGACCAAGAAATCGACGGTATCATCCTGCTGGGACTTCATCACATGCCTGGACTGCGGGAAAAATACATCGACGGCATAGTCAAAATCTCCTCGAAATACCTTAAACCCATCGTGATGTGCGACATCGGCGAAACAGAAATGGCGCTCTATACACGCTCAAGATTCGACAGGCTCTGCGTGCCATCTTACTCTTCGCCAGAAGGCGCAGCTCGAGCCATGAAGGCACTGGTAACTTGGGGCGAATACCTTGAAAGAAACGGCGCTGCAGATGAACGAATTGCATTTATAAAGAAATACTGTCTAATTAAACCGTAACCGAAACGCAGACTTCACTGCCGTCCTCCAGTTTGAGATGCTCCCGCAAATTCAAAGCGGAAACAACTTCCAATACCTCTTTTGGGTAGCCGGGTACCTTCGGCTGCACAATTCCACAATTCAAATCTTCAATGTACGCCTCGATCAGGATTCCCGTGCAGAAACCTTTCTCCGGCAGAATCTCGGATTTTTTAGCTTTCTCCAGCATTTCTTTCTGCATTGCGCTTTCTTTTGTTAGGCAAATGTTTAGTGTTCCAGCGTAAGGAGTAAAACCAAGTTTTTCTATTATCTGCCGCTTAACCCACGGTAACCCGATGAATTTTCTTCCATTGCCGTTTCCAGAAAAAACAGTGCCTTTGAAGGTTATCTGACGCAAAAAATAGCCTTCATTTCAGGCTTACTTCTGCTGTTTTAGCCATATCGCTACCTGTTTCAGAACAGGGTCTGTGGATATATCAACTACTGGAACAATCATTTTCTCTTTGGTTTCAATTATCTGCGCGTATTTCGGCATGAGCGAGTAGCCAACGAAGGTCCAAAAGACCTTGCGGTTCTCGAGCAGCTCCCTAGCAACTGCTGTTGTTGAGGCTGGAAGGGGAAAATACAGGAAGACTACGCCTTCAACCCAGTAAAGGCCTGCTAGTTTGCCACCTGCTATCACAGAGGTAAATCTTGCAATGTCTTCAGGTGTGTTGAAGAGGGTTTTCTCCATAACCACGATTTCTTTAAACGGCGAATAAGAAATGCTTACTTCAGGTACACTCATAACAACCATCTTAGCTGGCTAGCTAGTGTGTGAGCGCTTCCCTTTTAATTTTGCCATGCCCTTTAGAAAAAGTTATAGCGTAGGTGAACATTAAGCCTTCACTAACATAATACACTTGGATGGTTACCCCTCAATGCCTGAAATACGTGTAGCATTAGTCGGCGTTGGCAACAGCGCATCAGCCCTGATTCAGGGAACACAATTCTATAAGGACGCAAAAGAAAACACAACCGTCCCAGGATTAATGCATGTCAATTACGGCGGCTACCACATCCGCGACATCCACTTCGTCGCCGCATTTGAAGTTAACAAAGACAAAATTGGCAAAGATCTCTCCGAAGCCATCTGGGTTAAACCCAATGTTTGCGAAAAATTCAGCGATGTCCCCAACTTGGGCGTTAAGGTTTCGCCGGGAATCATACTTGACGGTGCAGCACCCCACATGAGGGAAACATTCAACGTTTACGACGACGCCAAAACCACAAAGGAAAGCATCGTTAAAACTCTTAAAGACAGCAAAACCCAAGTTTTGGTTAATTACTTGCCTGTCGGCAGCCACGACGCGGTTCGATTCTACGCGCAGTGCGCCATAGACGCGGGATGCGCTTTTGTGAACTGTATGCCTGAGTTTATCGGGTCGGACAAGAGTGGGGAGTGGCCTAAGAAATTTGAGAAAGCGGGTTTGCCTGTGCTTGGGGACGATATTAAGAGTCAGGTTGGCGCTACAATTTTGCATCGCACTCTTGTGCGATTGTGTTTGGATCGTGGTACGATTGTTGATGAGACTTATCAGCTTAATTTGGGCGGCGACACGGACTTCCAAAACATGACTGTGGAGAGTCGCCTTACGTCTAAGCGCATCAGCAAAACTGAAGCCGTTACAAGCCTGGTGCCCTATAACTTGCCAACACGCATTGGACCCAGCGATTATGTGCCGTTCCTAAAAAACAAGAAAATCTGCTACATCTCACTTAAAACCCGAGCGTTCGGCAACCGACCCATAACCATCAGCGCAAAACTTGAGGTTGAAGACAGCCCCAATAGCGCAGGCGTAGTTATCGACCTGATTCGAGCGGCAAAAATCGCATTAGACCGCAAAATTTCGGGAACCCTGCTAAGCATGCCATCCTACGCGTTCAAGCACCCGCCAGTTCAGGTGCCTGACCCGCAAGCGCGGCAGTGGACGGAAGACTGGATAGCTGGCAAAAGGGAACGATAGCCCTTTTTCTTTCTGTGAAACCTTTTTTAGCTTGAAGAAGAAAAAGGATAATGATAGTATCTAGAAGGTTTGAAATGCATGGTTAAAGTTGAATCTTACGAAGTGCCTGAGGGGCTCTATTTTTCGAAGGATTTTGAATGGATAAAGATCGAAGGCGACAAAATCCGCATGGGCATCACTGACTACGCGCAGAAGGCTTTAAGAGAAATCGTTTATGCTGAATTGCCCAGCGTAGGCACTGAAGTCAAGCAAGGCGAGCCTTACGGTACACTGGAATCTGTCAAAGCCGTGTCAGACCTTGTTGCCGCAGTAACCGGAACCATAGTGGAAATCAACGAAGAAGTCCAGTCAAAACCTGAAATCCTCAACGAGGACCCATACGGAAAAGCATGGTTAATCGTTGTTAAACCCTCAAACCTACAGGCGGAGCTTGCAAACTTGATGGACTTTGACAAAGCAGTCGATTGGCACAAGTGCCAAGTTCATTCCAAATAGACTGAAGGCATCGGTATGGCAAGACGAGTAATCATTATTGGCGCAAACGCCGCAGGCGTCGAAGCAGCTTCAGCCGCACGCAAAAAAGACCGCGCAGCCGAAATCACCCTCATAACCCAGGAAAAGACCGCTGGGTACTCACGTTGCGGATTGCCCTTCGTGATCGGCGGGCAAATCCCAAGCTTCAGTGACCTGGTCGTTTACCCAACTGCCTATTTTCAGATGCTCAAACTGAATCTTCGCAATGAAACAAAAGCCACAGCCATCAACACCAAAGAAAAAACTGTCACCATCCAAACGAAAGAAGGAGCAACCGAAGTTCTCCAATACGATAGTCTAGTCATTTCAACGGGAGCTGACTCATTCACTCCCCCGATCAAAGGCAGAGAAAAACCCGGTGTGCTGAGCCTGCGTGGCATTGAAGATGGCGAAAAAATCGATGCGGCAGTAAAGGCTGGCGCGAAATCCGCGATTATTATGGGTGCTGGCTTAATCGGCTTAGAACTCGGCGTCGCTTTGATCGAACGAGGGTTAAAGGTTACGGTTGTGGAAATGTTGCCTCAGATTCTGCCTCAGATGCTTGACGCGGACATGGCGCAACAGGTTGCGGCGCACCTGCAAGAGAAAGGCATGACTATTCTATTGAGTAAACCTGTTGAGGAATTCGTTGGCGAAGGCAAAGTTACAGCTATTATGGCTGGTGGAGAAAAAATCGAAGCCGATCTATTTGTCAGCTCTTTCGGTGTGAGAGCCAACACGAAACTCGCCGCCGACGCAAGTATTCCTTTGGGCGAAACCCGAGCGATCAAAACGAATGGGCGCATGGAAACAGACGTTAAAGACGTGTACGCTGTAGGTGACTGCGCTGAAGCCCCAAACATCATAACACACAGATCAACCTGCGCTCAACTCGGCACGATAGCAGTTCGAGAAGGCAAAGTTGCCGGAGCAAACGCAGGAGGCGGCTACTCACAGTTCTCAGGAGTCCTAGCTTCTGCAGTGACCCGACTCTTCGAGATGGAAGCGGGATCAACAGGCATAAGCGAAACAGCCGCAGCACGCAACAGAATCGAAGTCGTCACAGGAGCGATCAGCAGCAAAACCAAAGCCGACTACTACCCAACAGCTAAACCCATCAAAGTCAAACTCATCGTCGAAAAAGAGTCGGAGCGCATAATCGGAGCCCAAATAGTCGGCGGAGAAGAAGTCACCCAACGCATAAACGCCCTCTCCTTTGCAATACAGAACCACATGACGGTTCGGGAACTAGCAAAAGCCGACACAGCCTATGCCCCGCCGCTATGCGAAACATGGGAACCCATGGTTTTAGCCGCAGAAATGGTCCTAATGAAACTCCGTTAAATCAGCCCTTTTCTTTTTTCTTCATTTTATGAAACAAAAGGTCTAACTCAGAAAAATCGTTCGCAAAAAATAGTTGCAAAAGCTACCCCCGGTTTGGGCGGCAATAGCCACTCTTTTTTCTTATTCCGATGTTGGGTTCTAGATGAGGTAGGCTTCTGTGATGTATCTTCGCACAACCCATTGGGTCTGGAAGTAGTAAGCTATCTTCGCGATCGAGTTCTTCATGAGATTTATCCAAGCGTCTTTTTGCCTGTAGAATGTTGGAACAATTAGGTACTCGAGTTTGCTGTAAAGGTCTTGAAGTTCCAGCTCTCTTCTTTCGTCTTCAGCCAATAGCTCTCTTGGGTGAGGACCTATTGCCCAGCCGGTTACGCCTTCGATACAGCCCTCCATCCACCAACCATCTAGAACACTGAAGTTTACGACACCGTTGTGGGCGGCTTTCATACCGCTGGTTCCTGAAGCCTCAAAAGGTGGCAAGGGAGTGTTGAGCCAAACATCCACGCCTGAAGTAAGTTTGGCTGCAATGTCCATATCATAATTCTCCAAATAAACTACGCTTACTTGGCCTTCCAATTTACGTGCGTAATCATGAATTTGCCTTATGAGTCCCTTTCCATCGGTGTCCTTTGGATGCGCTTTTCCGGCAAATATCATTTGGATTTTTTCTTTACGATTTATATCCGTTAGTCTGTGCAGATCGCTGAAGATGAGGGTTGCGCGTTTGTATCCTGTGGCTCTTCTAGCGAAGCCGATCGTCAATGCTTGCGGATCCAGTATTTTCCCATTGGCTTTTTCTACGTACGTTAGCAGGTCTGTTTTTGCTTTGATGTGTGCATCCCAGACTTCTCGATTGGGAATCTCGCTGGCTTTGGCAAGAAGTATGGGTTCGTTGGTCCAGCCTGGAATGTACTTGTCGAAGAGCTGTCTGAAATAAATGCTCGTCCATGTGGCGGAGTGGACTCCATTTGTGACCGCTCGGATATAGCGACCTGGAAAAAGCCTTCTGGAGTAATCCACATGTGCCAAGGAGACACCGTTGATGTATTTGCTTAGATTTAATGCTAGGAAAGCCATGTTGAGGTTTTCTGTTCCTGCATACTGCTTCATTTCAGCCAGTGGGTATTCTTTGCCAAGCATCTGCTGGACAAGTTCATATGAGAATTGATCGAATGCTGCTTCCACTGGGCTGTGGGTGGTGAAAACGCAGAGGTTTTGGACTTTTTCTGCATCCATGTCGTTCTCTTTTAACAGTTCAAGTGTTAGTAGGCTGGAGTGGCCTTCGTTCATGTGGTATTTTCGGATTTTGAAAGGCAAATTTTTCAGGAGTTTAGTGCCTCCTATGCCGAGAACAATCTCCTGTTTTAGTCTGTAACTCTTGTCGCCGCCGTACAGTGAATCTGTGATTCTTCGGTCTTCAGGAAAGTTTTCTTCCATGTCTGTGTCTAGAAATAGAATTGGCACCATGCCGCCCGTAATGCTTTGGTATTCATGAAGCCAAGCTTGTACTTTGACTGGGCGCCCTTCGATGGTTACCGTGACAACGTTTGGCATGCGAGTTAAGGTTTTGGCTGGGTCCCATTCGTCAGGAAACTCAAGTTGCTCCCCTTGATCGGTGAGTTTTTGCCTAAAGTAACCCTTTCTGCTTGCGAGTGTGATGGCAACCATCTGGAGTCGTAGGTCTGCACTAGATTTCACTATGTCCCCTGCTAAAACGCCTAAGCCTCCGCTGTAGGTAGGCATGTTACTGGAAATACCTATTTCCATCGAGAAGTAGGCAATTCGGCGGTCTTCTAAAAAGTGTCGTCGGCAGTTTTCGCTGCAGAAACAGTGTTTTTTGCCACCGAAGCTTTCACAAGTCGCTTCGATTCTTGTTGCCAAGTTTTCTGCATCTATCTGGATTCCACAAACTGGGCACCTTAAAAACATAGGATCAACCAAACTTGGCACCACTGAAGGAAACCCATCTGTGCCCACGTTGATATATGTGTATTGCTGTGAGGGGAGGTGCTCCAAGCCGTTCGTACCAGTAAAATTGGCGATACATGAAATCTTGAATTGTGCCCAGCTTGCTTGAAAAAGTTGAGGTCACGTCAGGTATCATATGATCTCTCTTAAGTTTAAGTTACCCAAAGAACTGCCATACCCGCAGAAATGGTTCTGATGAAACTGCGGTGAACGCGAACTTTTTCTTTTCCTTTTTCGTTATCCCGTATTTGACATTTCCGGCTGTGTGAAGGGTTCGGTCAAGCCGACAATCAGCTTCCCAAAAGTGTTAATGTGCGTTTCCTCATCAGCTAAAATCTCCTCCAGCAGTCGCCTTGTTGTGTAGTCGCCTTCTTTCGCCGCTGCTTGTATTCCCTCTTTGTAGAGTTCGATGGCTCCCTCTTCATCCCGTTCGTCCTGCGTGAGCATTTCGATGAGGCTGCCTCCAACGAAAATCGGCTCAGGCGTGGTTGTAGGTACGCCGTCAAGGTAGTCAAGCTGCTCGGCCAGACGTTCGGCATGTTTCATTTCGGCAATGGCAATCTTTCGGAAGACGCCTTCTACGACGGCGCCGTCAATCCCCGTGACTTGAATGTGTTGCCACATATACTGAATGCTGACTTGGAGTTCGCGGGCTATGGCTTTGTTTAGAAAGTCTAAGAGTTTTTCAGAAACCAAAACTTTCACCTAAAAAAACTAAGTTAAGCTTGATATATAAATCCAGCCCACCGATAAGGCGCATGTGCCCTTTCATGTTGAAACGTGTATCGGACGGGTTTAACGCTTAAAAGGTAATTGGCTCTATTTTGAGACATGGCTTCCCAGTCGATCACTCCTTTTCAGGCTTTCTTAATGGTTTTGCTGATTATTTTCTGGGGAAGCTCATTTGTGGTTGTCAAGCAGCTTCTAAATGTTGGGTTGACACCGATTGCAATAGCAACTTTTCGGTTCCTGTTGGCTGGCGTACTCTTCCTTGTCGCGCTTGCAATTAAAAAGCTGGTAAGCCCAACTTACAGGCTAAGCGTCGAGCGCAAAGACCTGCTTGTTTTGTTGGCGCTGGCGTTGACAGGCGTAACTTTCTTCTTCACCATACAGTACACGGGAATTCAACTGGCTGGAGCATCAATAGCCGCAATAATGGTTTGTCTTCTTTCACCTATATTGATCACACTTTTCTCGGTAAAACTATTTGGGGACAAATTAAGAAGAAAGCAGTATATCGGCGTTGCAGTCGCCGCTGCGGGCACGTTACTGGTTGTTTTGGCTGACCTTCTGAACCTTGAGGGAAGCATGACTTTCTTGGTTGGCACTTTGATTTTGCTTTCAACTCCGTTTCTATGGGCAGGCTACAGTTTGCTAGGACAAAAAATCATGAAGAAGTATGATGCCTTCCTTGTGGTTGCTTACGTAAGCCTGATTGGCGGAGCATGCTTAATTCCGTTCTCGTTAGCTGAAGGATCCTTCATGCAGCTCTTCACCATGAACCCCGGTGACTGGCTAAGCGTGCTTTATTTAGCTTTTACCTGCTCACTGCTTGGTTACTACATCTGGTTTTACGTGCTCAAAAAGGCTGGGGCAACAGCAAGCACATTCCTTTTCGGCGAACCCCTGATAACCGCGGTTTTCGCAGTGATTTTCATCAGCGAAACACTCTACCCATCGGTCATTGCGGGCGCAGTCCTGATTTTCATAGGCGTTTTCCTGGTCACTTTCAATAACCGCAAAAACCAAGCCTAATTAAAGCCGAGAGTTCGGAGAAGGAAAATTCTAATATGAATCGACACAGTTTCTTAATCCAAACAACTTAAATCAATCATTGAATAAGCAAACTGTGCGGGCCGGTCGTCTAGCCTGGTTAGGACGTTGGCTTTACACGCCAAAGGTCGCCGGTTCAAGTCCGGCTCGGCCCACCAATAAACCCTTTAGTATCTATTTTTTCAATCTGATTTGAAAAGAATTTCAAATAAAAACTGCGTAGTTTCTAATTTTTTAGAAACTGAAAAGCTGATGTTTGTTTTTTTGCGGTTTTCTATTCTTTAAGTTTAGGCATTATCTTTGTTGCCCATTCAGTTTTAGTGGCGTAGGTTTCGCGAAGTTTGGGCGTAGCTATTAGGACCCATGGTTTGATCAAAGCTCGTTTCTTTGCTCGACCCGCTGAGTTTCTTGATTTTGGCTGTCCCTTTCGTTTTGTCTTGTAATTTTCAGGGTTCATATTGAATCGCTGCTATTCAATTCTTGATATCTAACATATAGGGGTTTGCCCTCTTTTCTTCATTTGCATGGTTTCTATAACTATTAAGAAAAAATGAGTGGCAACTCGGATTTGCGCGAGGCTAAATGCTGAACATTGGGCTGGAAATTATCATGTTGGCTGTTGCTCTGTTGCAGGCGGTTGGGATATTGTAGAGGACGGCTAACCTGAGAACGGCTTTAACGTCGACATCGTGCGGTTGAGACTCCAAGGGATCCCAGAAGAATATAAGAATGTCCAGTTTATTATTTGCAATCAAAGCTCCCAGCTCCATGTCTCCGCCGTAGGGTCCGCTTTTAAGCAAGTTTATATTTAGTCCTGTTTTGTCAATTATTTGCTGACCAGTGGTTCCTGTGGCGTAGAGGCAGAATTGGGATAACGTTCCCTTGTTGAAATCACACCATTCAACTATGTCTTTTTTCTTATTGTCATGTGCGACCAATGC
>Ga0074045_10002045_pt1 | contig 18972 bp, 17 predicted proteins | sample BogForMeECP23OM2_FD_94442 | JGI IMG/M metagenome (GOLD analysis project Ga0074045, IMG submission 94442) | Bog forest soil microbial communities from Calvert Island, British Columbia, Canada - Bog Forest MetaG ECP23OM2 | ecosystem: Environmental > Terrestrial > Soil > Wetlands ...
AACGGGTGTTCGGGGCAACATAGGCGCAAAATTCCGCTGTGTTGTTTGGGGGTGATGCTCTGCGCTTCGGATTCGATTATAATTACGCTTTACAATTCGATAAACAATAGAATTTCACAGGCGCTAAATTGAACTCTAAACCCGAACTCCTCGCCCCGGCCGGTAATGTCGAATCGTTTTTTGGTGCAATTCAAAGCGGCGCGGACGCGGTCTATCTCGGCCTGAAAAAGTTCAGCGCCAGGGCTACGGCAGCCAACTTTACCATCGAGGACCTCGCCACGCTCATGCCGTTTGCACATAATCGGGGTGTCCACATCTACGTAGCTTTGAACAGCCAGATCGTCTCAAGCCAGGTTCCCGAACTGCTTGACACCCTCAATGCTCTTGCATCTCTAAAACCGGATGGCCTGATAGTTCAGGACGCAGGGATTTTTCACCTTGTCCGCCGCTGGTTCCCCGGTCTTAAGCTGCACGCCAGCACGCTAGCAGCCGCACACAATACAGCCGGTGTAAAAGCTCTTCAGGGAATCGGCGCCGGCCGGGTGGTGCTTGCCCGCGAACTGAGTCTTGGTGAGATCGAAAAGATATGCAGGGGCACCGAAGCCGAACTGGAAATCTTCATTCACGGCGCGCTCTGTTATTCCTATTCCGGCCTGTGTTTGGCAAGCAGCTTCCGCGGTGGGCGAAGCGGCCTTCGCGGTGAATGCGTCCAGCCATGCCGTCTGAGGTTCCGTCAGGGGAACAAAGAGGGGTTCTTCCTTTCGTGCAACGATTTGTGCGCCCTGCCGCTGATCCCGAGACTCAAGCGGCTGCGAATCGCCGCTTTCAAAATAGAAGGCCGAATGAAGCCTGCGGCCTGGGTTGCCCGCGTCGTAAAGGCCTACCGCCTGGTTCTGGACGCCGAATCCGCAGACGAAGAGCAGCAGGCTTTGATTAATGCACAAGAATTGATTGCCCAGGCCCCTTCAAGGCGCCTGAGCTCCGGACATCTCGACCAGACCGGCGCCGGGAAAATTCTCGCGCCGCACCGGTCGGGCTCAAGCGGCGCCTGGTCGGCCACCGTGAAGTCTGTTCTTGGAAATCGCGTCCTGATCGATTTGCGCTATCCGATTGCAAAAGGAGATCGGCTTCGCCCGGAATCCTCCACAGGCAGAGAGCAGGAGGCCTTTACGGTATCGCAACTCTTTGACGGCGCCGGCAAAAGCATTGTTTCCGCCCAAGCCGGCGCCCGGGTATATCTTGGCTGCCCAAAACCCCTTTGTTCAGGGGACAGGCTTTTCAAAGTGGGCACGAAATCGGAATCGGCCGCCGCAATATGGAAAACAATAAGAGAGGAAGTTCCGAGGGGTTTTCACCAAAAAACTAAATTTTCCCGCAGGCAAAACATTCTTGACGATCTCGAAAAACCTGTTGAAGCGCGAACAAAGCAAAATGAAACCCTCATCGTCAAAGTGGACTCGGGAAACGACCTGGTGGAGGCCTTGAAATCCTCCGCTGCAATGGTCCTTCTCAGCGCAACCAAAAATAACCTGGAGCGCATCGCCAAACAGAGGTTTTCGCCTTCCCAGATGAAGAAACTCGGGTTCTCCCTGCCCCCGCTTATTTCTGAGGGGGACATCGAATATTTCAGGGCGGCCGTCATGTGGTTTATCAAAAAGGGTTTTCTGCTGTGGGAGATCAATAACTGGGGGCATTTCGATCTGACCGGGCAGGGCAGGGGAGTGCGCCTCGTTGCCGGCTCGAGACTAAACCTTCGAAACAGCGCCGCGTTCGCCCAGGCCGTTGAGCTGGGATGCAGGCGGAGCGTTGTTTCCCTTGAAATCACGAAGGAAGAACTCAAAGAACTTGCGCACAAAAGATTCAGCGCCGGACTTGTTCTTACGGTCTATTGCCGGCCCCCGCTTTTTACGTCGCGCCTGATTCCGACCCTCCATGAGGACCGGCCGTTTCTGAGCCCCCGTAAAGAGGTCTACCATCTGATAAGGAAGGCCGGCAGCGTGGAAATCTACGCCGACCGGCCCGTAAGTTTGCTGGAACAGCTTCCTGTTCTTAGATCTTTTGGCTACAGTAATTTTCTTGTCGATTTCAGCGAAGGTAGCGGAAAGCGGCCTGATTCCCTTGAGGCCGCTTTGAGCGGGTTTGCCGCTTCCAGGTCCCCGACGAAGAACTACTCCCTGTTCAACTTCGAGCGAAGACCATAGGAGCAGTTTTTAGTCGTTAGTTGCCGGTTTTGAGCTAATTAACTAAAAACTGAAAACTAAAAACTGTAAACTCACTCAGGCCGCCGCCGAGGTGTTGATGCTATTTACGATAGGGGTCCTTTCGTGGAGACTCAATTGAGGAGATTGACAGCGGACAGATCAAGCCATTCGATTTCGGAGGCTAACCAGGTCTTTGTAGAATGACGATCTGGATCATCTGCTTGAGTTTATCTTCTCTGCCGTTTTATCGCAGTCTGGAACGAAAGTTCTGGAGATCAGCAGCAACTGCCGATAACAGAGCGGAAATCCGTGTGACCACCACTTGACTGACTACGTCATGAGATTTACAGCGCGGGCGGCGCCCGAACCCGCCTGTCTACCCGTGAGACAGCCGTTTCTCGGGGACTTCTGCCTCCGGCCCATATCAACATTCAACCCCTGCAGCAGTGATGAGAACTGCAGACATGATCCGAATATTTAAAGGTCCCGGCTAACCCAACGCAGAACGCCATATAGGAGAGATGTGTTGAACAGTCATTCGATCAAGACCCTGATGGACAATTCGCTAATGCAAATAGATTAATGTTCCTTATCAATGAAATTGTACAAATCTTCTCCAATTGTCTTTAACTCTTTTCCATTATCTGGATCAATTATATAGTAGAAGTCGTAAGATCCACCTTGTAGATTGTATTTATGTGTACTAGTAATCAATTTATCAGTGAAATTACCTTTACTTATTATATCCAAGAAGTTACCACTACTGAGAAACTTAACTCTCTTATTCCTTCTATTAAAAGAAAATATTGCACCTGAAGTTGCCCATGCTCTAGCGAGAAAATATATCATACATGAATTCTGAGAAACAATTGCTTTGTAAATTTGGCCAATCCCTTTGCCGAATGTGTCGATATAATTCTTTGGAATAATCGCATACCGGTTGGATATTTGACCTGCTGTGAGAATACATTCTTCCTTAAAGGAACTTAAGTTAATACTCCATATTTGATTTAGTTTGTTTTCATCATTTAAGTCCCCGTAGTCTCTCAGAAAGATGAGCTCATTTTTATCGGTTGACAAATACGGAGCTGAATCAATGCCAGCAAAGGTTATCTGCCTCGAACTGTTGATTTCATCACTGATAAACAGATTGCCATTCGTGACGTAAACAGATTTGACGCTGCTAAGATAAGAGATTGGCTGCTTCTGCGCGTTCGCGTCAGTACTTACTTTATGGCCATTGGTAATCGCCATTGATGTGATTTCTTCTACCTGGATTTGTTGCACAGGCAATATATCTTGTTCGAAGTGCCAGCCCCGTACAGTTGCCGTTGCGCCAAACTCCGGGTAAACTTCGCCTGAAGTCCCGACGATAAGACGATTCCCATACACATCAGTGAAAATAAATAGGCAATGTGCGAGCCCATTTGGGCATGCGTGACGAATCTCCCGATATCCCTTGTCCCAGAAGTATTTACCATTACCAGCAATCATTTCAGGGTCGCTGCCGTGGGACCAATGGTGCATGAGTGGCTGCCAACCGGAGTCAATCAGCAGAGACCGAGCAGCGTCGTAAGCAAGGCCATGGATTTTCGGAATTGGACTATGCACTGCGGCCGGACTAGAGGGATAGTGTCGATCGAAGTTCTTGCCGACAATTTCGATAAACGACTCCTGCTCTGCAGCCGCTTTCCATTCGAGAAGTAGATCAACGGTAAACCGGTTGGTGTCGCTGTCCACCAACTTTGCACAATCCTGGCACAGCCACACTGCATTAGTGATCGCGCTTCGTTGCACGCTATTTAGTGATGCGTCGTATCGCGGGCCTTTCCTTGCTGCGCCAGTGATGTGCGCAGCTACCCCGACGCTAACGGATCTCGCTGGATCGAGGTGCGGACCGCTCGTAGTCTGACGACATGCTGGGTTCGAACAGCGCAGACCCACTCGTTTAGCCAGCACGTCTTTCACTCGCTCCGGGAAATCATCTCGATTCATTGATGCCATGGCAAGTACCGCCTACTCTCAACTATATTGCGCTCATGTCAAGTGCCTTTCAGGGCACTTCTGATAATGATCATACATTAACATGATCAACTCGGTTTTTCTCCAGATTTCCTCCTCGGTTTGCTCTCCACGACTTCGTACGACACTCGTGCGATGGGCTACGTCCATGTCAAAAGAAGACACAGCAAGAAGCGACATTGAAGGCATGCCGAGATTCCGATGCTGAGAAGTATAACCACAGCCAATATGGTGAATCGGCAGGTTTATTCCATATGATCTGGTAATCTTAATTTTTTCACCCTTCCGATTTGTCAAGATCGAGGAGAGATGTAGTAACTTTTGCGGGACAATTATTATCTCAGTCCCGCCGAGTTCGAGTGGAAGACGCCGTTGGCCTTCAATGAGAGTAGCACGTCCGTAGTCATCGTCGAGGCCGGTGCTCTTCGGGTGCTTGGCAGCCTTGCCCTTGACTCCCTCGACGTGCTTTTCGGCATGCAAGCCGAGGGTGAAGGGATGGGTGCCTCTTGCCGCCTCCGGCTCAGAGATGGCCGTTTTGAGACACTACTGATGTCAACTGAATTTGCTTCACTCCCTCTCCATAAAAATGGGGAAGTTCACTGTTTCACTGATTAGACAATACAGAATTGTCTAATATCGACTACATTACTTTGCGCCAGCCTTGATAAGCAGTTCTTTAACCTCTCGGCCGCCATAATTGATAATACCGCCAAACTCATTATTCTTGCTCTCAAGTGAAAGATCCTCAAATTGAACCGTTCTACTAAAAGCGGTCCTGTTGATTTTTTTCTTGTGCTTTTGATTCATATATGGGAATGGTCTATGGCATTCAAGTTGTCCTCAGAGGTTTTTAGTGCGGTAAACGAACCCAAAATGCCCGTCGAGATCCGTGGGTGGTTAGGCTGACGCATTATTCGGACCAATTAACCAACTGGCAACCCTTTACTTCGGCACTGATCAAGGGGCCGCTGTTTCGCTATATCCAGAGTCGTCGTCTCACATTCATAAACGGCCAAAAGCCAAACCTTTCATCATCGAGGTGACACCATGGCTGATTGTAGCGATTCGACCGGTTTTTGTGACTCGATTCTCCGCCCAATCAGGCTGAAGCCCGGAAATAAGCGCGGTGAGGCTCCTTGCGAACACCCTTTGCGATCGGGACGGCCTGCATCCATCAAGAAAATAGTCCTCCTGTTTCTGCTGTTTCTGGTTTTCCAGTGTTGCCAGACAGGTTTCACGAGCGCGTCCAATGTCCCCGTGGGCCGCTTGATCAATCCTCAGGGTTCGGTTGGCGTTCTTCCATTTGAGAAGGTCTCCTGGGAGGAGGCAAAGACCGGCATGGACCTTTTTGCCGGAGATTCCGTAAAAACCGGGCAGGATTCCCGCGCTTCGATTCTGTGTATCGACGAGACACAGCTTAAATTGAATGAAAATACCATTGTAGTCCTTAAGGGCATTGGGCCTTCTCCGCGAATGGGAATCGCCGTTCCCGCAACGCAAAAAGATTTGGGCGGCAGTCTCTATGAAGTGCCCGCAGGGGAAATCTGGCTACGGAACAAAAACGAAAAAACTCGGTTTGGTGTCAAAACTCCTGCTGTAACTGCAACAATTCGCGGTACCGAATTCAATCTGAAGGTGGATCGAGACGGTGCAACGGACCTTGTCCTTCTTGAGGGAAGACTCACACTGGCCAATCCTCAGGGACAGATCGATCTCGATCCCGGTGAAGAAGGTTTTGCCGAGGTCGGCCGGGCACCGGTAAAAAGAGTGATCCTGCAGCCAAAGGATGCTGTCCAGTGGTCGCTCTATTATCCGGGAATCTTCAGCTACCGCGATATTCCCCTCGGGGAGTCCCATGAGGATAGGGATACATCTCCGATGATTCGCAAGGCCCTGGCCGGCTATGACAGTGGGGACCTGGACAGCAGCGAGCGTGAGGCTAATGAAGCGCTGGCCCAAGAGCCCGAAAATGGCCAGGCCCTTGTGATCCTTGGCTGGATATGTCTGCAGAGGCAGGACCCGCAGAAAGCCATGGCCTATTTCGAAAGAGCCGGAAAGCAGAATGCCCCGCCTGGATTGACCGTATCCGGCATGGCCCTGGCCGTCTACCGCGCGGGCGATGCCGTAGGGGCCTATAAGCTCATGGCCGCTGAGCTGAAAAAGGGGCCTCCTTCTTCTCTCATGCTGGTTATGTCGGGCTATTTTTCAATGCTTGTCGGGAAAATAGACCAGGCTAAGGCGCTTCTCGCGGACAGCCGCATCAGCGGGCGGGAATCAGCCATCGCACATTCGCTGCTGAGCCAGATATATCTCGCCCAGAACAGCAAGGAGCAGGCGTCCAGCGAGGCGGCAACCGCCATGCAGCTAAATGGTGAGTCGCCGATGGTGCGCATGACGGCCGCTTTGGTCAAGATATCCTATTTTGACTTGCCTGAGGCCCGGAGACTTCTGGAAGAAGCCCTTGCCGCCGACCCGCACTTCCTGGAAGCTTACGTATATCTTGCCAGGCTTTGGCTTGGGGCCGAGTATCTGGACCGGGCATGGGAGGTTATCGGCAAGGCGCTCGAGATTTCAAAAACGGACAGCGAGGTCTTGAGTCTTGCTGGATTTATCCGCCTGGGCTACAGGGATTTTGATAAGGCTCTGAAGCTGTTCACAGAGGCGGTAAAGAATAATCCGGGGTTTGGAGAACCTCACATTGGCCTTGCCAATGTTGCGTTCAGGAATCGAAATTTCAGACTGGGCCTTATGGAAATGCTTACGGCAACTCTTCTCGAGCCCAGGGTATCGCTCTACCAGAGCAGCCTTGGAAAGGCGCTCTATCAGACGAGGTCTTTCGATAAGGCGCTCGAGGTCTACGATTACGCCAAGACTCTCGATCCCAACGATCCAACGCCGTATCTCTACAGAGGCATTGCCCTCTCCGATCTGTACCGTCCCGGTGAAGCAATACAGGAAATCAACAAATCGATAGAATTAAACGATAACATGGCGGTTTTTCGGACCAGACTCATGCTGGACCGGGACCTGGCCGTAAGGAATACCGATCTGTCGCGCGCCTACAACCAGCTTGGCCTGTCAGATTGGGCATACAGCAAGGCCCTTACCGCCGTTAAAAAAGACCCTCTGAACCCTTCGGCCCACCTCTTTCTCGCCGATGCATACCTGGCCACGACGCAATACACCACCCCCGGCGCTTCCGAATTACTCCAGTATTGGCTGTTATCTCCGGCCAACGAAAACACCTTCAGTGGGTACACCGACTATACACCGATGTTCGAAATGCCGTATGCCAGAGTCAAGCTTGAGTCCGACATCGGCACCTGGGCAGACAATCATGCCCTGTATCAGGATCACAGTGTCTATGTTATCGGCGGCCTCCCAGGGTTGGCATTTGCTGCTGATGCCCAATATCATGACGATCCCGGTTTCAGCGAGATCAATGACGACTACAGATACTTTTATGGATACGCGCAGGGGAAATTCGAACCCACAATCAAGGATTCTTTTTACACCAGTTATACGTATAACAAAACCCTCGAGGGAGATACCTCCAACCCGAATGATTTCTCTTATACGCCTGACCGAAACTTTGGAGAGAAGCTCGTCGAGAACTCTGTCGAGGGCGGATACGTTCACCGTTTTTCACCTGAGGCTGTTTTCATCGGCTATTTCAATTGGGGCAAGCAAAGCTGGCTGTTTACGGATTTGAACCTTTTTCAGTTCGGCCAACCCCCGCAGCAGCTCTTAGCCTATTACTATAACCGCATGATGTGGGATTTCAATAATGTCCAGCTTCAGCAACAACTAAAGCTTGGCAATCATACCTTCATAGCGGGGTTTGACTATTTTGGCGGCTCTCTGGATTACGCAACTTTTATCGACAATTTCCCTCGGCCTTTCCTTCCGGGCAATCCGCCCGATCGTGCCACATCGGGCTATTTACGCGACTACTGGCACATTTGCCCGCAGCTTCTCCTGGAACTGGGCGTTTCGGGGGACTCTGTGTCAAATGCGCGTATCGCTCCCATTTTCGATTATCCCCGGCCTATATCTTCGGCTACCGTCAATCCATTGGTTGGTCTCAATTATGAAATCGATAAATCAAATACTCTTCGTTTTGCTTATCAGAGCTATGTAAACGGTCACTATCTTTTGAACAACACCATAGCTCCCTCTGAAGTGGCCGGGTTCCCGTCATGGATCAATGCCGATGACGGTACGAAGGTAAGGGAATTGGGCTTTTCGTGGGAGTCGCAGTGGAACCCTAAAACATTCACCGTGCTGCGCATGCAGGCCGATCGCATCGAAGATCCCGAATATTTTCCCTATCCGGAGGTAGCTGATTGTCGAATTGAAAGTTTCACGGGATCGTTCGCTGTCAACCGCTTATTGACCTCATCGCTTGGCCTCGCGGCCAGTGTCTCCGGAAAAAAGGTGTCCCAGGACTTTCCCATTTACCTTCTGCCAACGACGGGCGATTTCAGCGAGATATTCGGAAGCGTCTTGCTTTCGTACATGCACCCCAGCGGCTGGTTTGCATCGATACAAGACAGGGTGGTGTACCAGGACCTTGGCGGTCTGAGCGATAAGAGCTATGCGCAAAAGCAGGCGGAGATGGGAAATCCTTTCAATCTGGTCGATATCAGCATAGGCAAATATTTTGACAACAAACGTGGATTTGCTCAACTGGCAATAACCAACATATTCAATCAGCATTTCTTTTATGAAGTCGAACCGGTTGAGTTGTGGAACTTTTACCCGGATCGTGAGATAATATTTACTGTACGCATTTATTTTTGACCAGCTGCGGGCCCGCGGCGGGCAATGATCATCCTCGTGAATATCGACTCTTTTCTAAAAACTAGATACCGGGTTGGCGCCCTTTGGATACTCAGCCTGCTTCTGATGCTCCCGCTTGTGTCCTCCTTTATCACGAAACTTGAAAAGCGGATCATTGATTAGGGTAAATCAAAAATGGGAAATAGAACTGAGAACAGCTTGCCAATGTGAGAAAGCCCCATGTGGCCGGAGTGCATAACGAAAATGATTTTAATATGTTAACTCGCGACTGCTGAAAGAACAGTAAGGTGCCGGGCTCCCTGTTGACGTCGTTTCCGCAATCTCGGCGCTCCGCGTGGCGGGTTAGACAACCCTGGCCGCCGGCGCAAACTTCAGGGCAAGGTCATGCCTAACAGGGCGATGAAAAAGGGTTCTTTAGTGGGAGAAACGCCTGAAAATTGCTAATGATTTCGTCATTTCGACGGAAGCCGGAATCCAGGCATTTTCCCAACTAATTGATTTTAAAGCAAAAGACACTGGACCCCGGCTTGCGCCGGGGTGACGGCTATAGGGTTTTTCGCCCTGATGTGGGAATTCCAATCCTTTTTCATCAGCCTGCTAAGGTTTGAATGCCGATCCTGGCTGCGGCCCTGCCGTTCAGGCCGCCCTGGCATGCCGGCTTTCAAGCATTTTCAAAGAGGCTTCGATAAACGCCGGAATATCCGATGGCTGTCTGCTTGTAACCAGGTTGCCGTCAACTACCACCTCGTTGTCAATATAATGGGCCCCCGCGTATTTTATGTCCTCAGTGAGCGACTTCCATCCGGTGGCCCTGCGGCCTTCGAGTTTCCTGGCCGATATCAGAAGCTGAGGCCCATGGCATATTGCAAAAACGGGCTTGCCGCTCTCCATGAATTCCTTGACGAACCGCACGGGCCCCTCGTGCGCCCTGAGATTGTCCGGGGAGTAACCTCCAGGAATAAGCAATGCGTCAAATTCCCGCACATTGGCGTCATTTACTTCCATATCTATCCGAACGGGGGTATTCTGTTTCTTGCCAGTGACGGTGTCGCCCTTCTTCAACCCAAGGTGCACAAGCTCATAGCCGGCCTTTTTAAAGGCTTCGGCAGGTTGGATATATTCGGAATCTTCGAAATCCTTCCCGATCAATACTGCAATCCTGGTCATTTTTTTCCTCCTGAATCAGAGAACTTTCCATAAAGATTTGCATCTCGGAGGAATTTGCAAGAGGGCCGGGGCATAACCGGGGTCGGCAGTAAAATTCGGTTTTTGTAGTATATCCCCTTGCGGGCGTTATTTTTAATTTATGAGACCCGCGTTTTCTGCTGAGCCATTGCCTATGGCGGTCCCACCGCCCCGCCAGGGCGTAGAAGGACTCTTTTAGGACAAAAAATCCGGACGGAAACTAATTAATGAGCCTTCTGCGCATTACGGCCAGTGCGACCGGGAAAAGCAGGGCAAACAAAACCGTGATGTAAGCGATACGCCACACGAGGTCAGGGGTCAATTCGCCCAGGCAAAAAGCGCGGCACAGGTCCACAAGGTGGGTCAGAGGGAGCGCCAGGGAAACCTTTTGAGCCCATCCGGGGAGGGCCGATATTGGGAAAAAGGTCCCGCTGAACAGGAACATCGGGGTTATAAAAAGAAAAATCGGAAGGTTGAACATGTCGATAGTGGGCACAAGACCCGTAAAAACCATCCCGACCGTTCCGAAAGCAAGCCCGCCCAGAAAAGAGAGGGGCAGAATCAGCAGGCCGTGAGGAAAATAGACCAATCCGAAAAAGCTTACCACCGCGAGCATTATTGCGGTTGCGATAACGGCTTTGGTGGCGCCCCAGACAATTTCACCGGCGATGATATCTTCCAGGGACAGCGGGGTCGCCATCATGGCGTCAAAAGTCTTCTGGTAGTACATGCGCACGAATGAAGCGTAAGTATTTTCGAAAAAGGAGTTGTACATCATTGTGATAGCCAGCAGTGCCGGGGCGATGAAAACGATGTAGGAAAGCTCTTCTCCATGATAGTGTACCTGCCCGATAAGAGCGCTCATTCCCACTCCGAAGGCCGCAAGGTATAAAAGAGGTTCGAACAGGGGTACGAGAAAGTTTACAAGCCAGATTTTGCGATACACTAACATATTACGGTTCCAGACGCGGATAAAGCGCCATGAGATATTGGTAATCCGAAGCCCGCCGCTCATTCCCGAAGTTCCCTTCCCGTGAGTCTCAGAAAAACGTCTTCAAGGGTTGCCAGTCTCTTTATGCAGGTTTCCGGGCAAAATTTGTCCCCGATTATGTCGAAGAGTTTATCGGCCTCCCTGCCGTAGATAATCATCCGATGGTCCAGGGCATCGTGCAGGAAATTGTGAGCATCTACGAACTCCTTTACATCGCGGCCCGGGTTTACGATTTCAACCACGTGATCACCGGCATGGGAACGGATCAGATCGGCAGGTTTTCCTTCAACGAGAATCTTGCCGTGATCCATGATTATCAGCCTCTCGCACAGCCGCGATGCCTCGTCCATATTGTGGGTGCTAAGAAGGATCGAAAGCCCGTTTGCCTGAAGCAGTTCCAGCCGCTCCCAGACCTGGTGTCTTGCCTGTGGATCGAGCCCGGTGGTCGGTTCATCCAGGATGAGCAGTTCAGGATTATTGATGAGGGCTCGTGCAAGCACCAGCCTGCGCATCATTCCCCCCGAAAGGCTGGTTACCTTGTCGTCTTTTCGGCTCTCAAGCGCTATAAACTTCAGAAGCTGAAGCGAGCGGTCTCGAGTCTCCTTGCGCGCAATGTTGAAATAGCGTGCAAATACCTCCAGGTTCTGGAGTACGGAAAGATCGGGGTCGAGGTTGTTCTCCTGCTGACATACACCGATTGCCGCCTTTATCTGGCGCCACCTGGTGTTTATGTCCAGACCGAAGACCTTCAGGCTGCCGGAAGTCATCGGAGAGAATCCGTATACCATGCGTATAGTCGACGTCTTGCCGGCGCCGTTGGGGCCCAGCAAACCGAGGCACTCACCCGGAACCAGATGAAACGATACACCGTCAACGGCCGGGAAGCCGTCGAATTTTTTTCGCAAGTCCGTAGCCCGGATTATGTACCGTTCGTTTTCAGCCATTGTCTGAAATCTGTCTCAAGATTTTCGTTCTTGTCCGCATGCAAGACAGAATAAGGGGTAAGGCCGTTAAGCTCAAGATATTTGTGCAGGGTGGCAGTTCCGGCGCAACGATAAAGCCAGGACCCCCGGCAACCTGAATCCTTGCAGCATGTCTAAAAAGTCTCCATCGGAAACACCGGATGCGAGACCAGCGGTTTCCGACTGATTCAATTTTGCAGAATGCTGGTTTGCGGCACGTTGGCAGGTGCGGAAAAGATAAAAGAAAGGAGCGAAGAATTCAGGAATTAAGGAACTGAGAATTGGGATTTAGTCCCCCGTCCCTCAATTCCCCGATCACCGCGCCGCCCCCGGGTTGCTTTTATCCTTCATCTGGTTGCTCGGTCAGGCGATGAGAGAATCTTTCCTCGATTGTCCAGTCATCGACGTCAATATACTTGAAGACCCCCGGTCCATCCGGAAGAACGACCCGGCTGATGCCTGCGTTTATGATTACTCGTTTGCAGAGCAGGCAGGGAATGACTTGTGAGACCAACTCGCCCGTTGCCACTTCTATGCCCACCAGATACAGGTCGGCCCCGGCCATGTCGAGCCGTGAGGCATGGATTATGGCGTTCATCTCGGCGTGAACCGCCCGGCAAAGCTCATAGTTTTGGCCGGCAGGAATATTTTTTTCCTGGCGGATGCAATACCCCAGGTCGATACAGTTGGTGGTTTGCCGCGGGGCGCCATTATAGCCGGTGCTGATTATCTGATCGTTTTTGACAATTACCGCGCCGAATCTGCGCCTGAGACACGTGCTCCGCATTGCCACAGCACTGGCGATATCCACGTAATACTGGCTCTTCGTCGGTCTTTTCACTTTCGCCTCATGAGTTATGATCTTCATCAAACCTTGGTACCGGGTACCGGTTCCGGAGACCGGTCAAAAACCGCCCCCTCAAGGGCCGGAATCCGGTATCCGGAATCCGGCGCGCGTCGTCCGCTATCTATTTAGACCACCAGCGGCGAAAAATTCAATCTGAAAATGACAAGGTGACTTTATCTCTTGACATCGGGCAGATCATCATATAAACGTGTATTTATGTGTTTTTGACCCCGCTGTTTATGGAATTTGCACAAAGATATGTGCGCTCGATCTGCGGCCCTGTGAATGGAAAGGCAATTTGAAATGGCTCGAAACGAAATGTACGACGTTATCATCATCGGTGGGGGACCTGCGGGTCTTACGGCCGGAATTTACGCCATACGGGCGGCGCTAAAGGCTGTGCTTGTCGAAAAGGGCCTTCCGGGCGGTCAGGTAGCCATCACAAAAGGAGTGGAAAACTACCCGGGATTTATCGACATAAGTGGATTTGATCTTTCAGACAAGTTCTTGCAGCACGCCAGGTGGTACGGCCTGGAGATAGTGCAGCAGGAGGCCGTGGCGGTAGAGCCGGGAATCGATTTCCACTCGGTTCGCCTCGAGAATGGGGAAGTCTTGAACGCATACAGCATCATCATGGCCGCGGGAGGCAAGCCCCGGAGGCTCAACGTTCCGGGCGAGATCGACAATTTTGGTAAAGGAGTTTCCTATTGCGCTACGTGCGATGGCTTTTTCTTTCGCGATCAGATCGTTTGTGTGGTGGGTGGCGGTGATACTGCCCTCGAGGATGCGCTCTATTTGGCAAAGATAACGGAGCGCGTTTATCTGATCCATCGGCGTGATGAGTTCCGGGCCAGCAGGATTCTCCAGCAGCGCGTCTTTTTAGAACCCAAGATTGAAATCATTCTGAATACGGTTGTCACCGAGATTAAATCCGGTGAGCAGGGTGTCCGGGCGGTCGCGTTAAGAAACACTCAGACGAGCGAACAGAGAGAGCTTGAAGTCGATGGTGTTTTTATTTTTGTCGGTTTTTCGCCAAATAGCGTATTGGCGCCCATAGGCGTAAAGACGAGCACGACAGGTTACGTGCTGACTGATGACAAATGCGAGACGGATATTCCTGGAATCTTTGCCGCCGGGGATCTGCGGCAAAATTACGCCAAACAGATAGTAATTGCGGCTTCCGAAGGCTGCATTGCCGCATTGGCTGCGGCTCGTTACGTAGAGGCGAAAAAGCCGCAAGCAAAGCATGCGGCCGTTCAGCCTGAACCGGCCGATGCTTCGCGATGACGCAGGGTGGTTGCAATGCAAGAGATAATTGGAACAAAGCCGTCAAATCTGAGTGATGCTCTGAAAGGCGCCAAAGAAGCGGTGGACGAACTGAGGCAGGAGAAGCTGGTATCAGCGGCCGAATATCTCCAGCCGGTAGCCTTTTTATCCAGGAGTCTTTCGGACGAAAACCGGCTGCGGATTCTTCAGTACATCAGCGCCGGGAAGAGGTCGGTTACCAGTATAGTCGAGGAGCTAAACCTTTCACAGCCTCTTGTATCCCATCACTTGAGGGAGCTGAAACGGTCTCTTCTTGTCAAAATCGAGCGCAACGGGCCATTCATTTACTACGAACTGAGCGATGCGAGGATTCTGAATATAATCCAATCCCTTAGCACCGTTGCAAGGGATTTGCTCTCGGCAAGAAAAATCTTTTAGCCGACACGGGAGATCGGATCTTGAAGGGAGATGTGAAAAAGGTAACCGACCGGATGGAGCCAGGGGAGGCAGTTGCTCAAATGGGCGAAGCCCTGAAGCGGCTTTTACCAATTCTCGATGAGGAAGACCGCATCGGATTCGTCATGAACCTTGTTGGGGATTCCGGTGGAGATAAACTCTCGAGCATGGTGCATTTGTGACTCGCTGAGTGCATGGGCGAAGGTATCGACCCAACGCAGATGTGTCAAAATCTGGTTGATAAAGTTGCTCAATCCAAGCAACTCATGGCGATAACAGACCCCGAAGTTCTGGTTCTGTTCGAAGATTGGCTCGAAGAGTTGGAAGATGAGGTTGTCAAGCTTGTCAAAAAACACGGCCGTCTGGATGCAGGCGAGCTTGCCGGAAAGTTGGGACTTTCTCATAGGGGCATGGCCTTCCTTCTCTCAAAGCTCCGGCGTGCGGGAAAGCTGTAGCACCTCGGCAGTTTCCAATCTTCAGGAAAGGTTTTCCATGCGAAACAAGAAAACGACACTCATAGCCTTCATGGCGGTGCTGCTCACGATTGGAGCTCTCTGGTACACCAATCGCGCCGTTACTCCCAAGCAGGCTACATGGGATGATGTTGTGGCCGAAGCGAGAAACGGGGGCTACAAAACTATCACCACTGAGGAACTGTCCGAGCGCTATCAGAGAGATGCCAAAGGCCTTCTTCTGGTGGACACCCGCCAGGAGTGGGAATACCGGACAGGGCACATCAAAGGGGCGTTAAATTTCCCCATCGAGCCGACATGGTGGTCGAGACGGAGCAAGGCATCGGCACTCGAAAGCTTTCTTGGGCCCGATAAAGACCGTATGGTCGTTTTCTACTGAGCAGGTGTTACATGAGTCCGCAGCGACTCGGCGGCCCGTGTGGCAGCAACACTGGGATACAAGAACATCTATCGTGATCCCCAAGGCTATCCCGAGTGGCAGGGGAGGGGCCTGCCCATTGAGAGCGCCCCTGCGGGTCTTACTCTGACCGGTGAAGAGCCCAAAGCCCCGGGGCCTCTGCATGGATGGGCAATGATCTGGACCCTGCTGGGCATCTTTGCGGGAGGAATGGCCCTAAACCTTACTCCTTGCGTCTATCCCCTGATCCCTATCACTGTTTCCTATTTTGGCGGTCAGGCCGCCATGGCCGAAAAGGGTCAAAGCAACCTTGTCGCGCATGGCCTGTGCTATATGCTTGGCCTTGCGCTCATGAATTCGGCGCTCGGCGTCGTTTCGGCTTTAACCGGAGGATTGATGGGGGCGATGCTGCAAAATCCGGTAGTTCTCATAGTAGTTGCAGCAGTCCTCGTCTTTTTCGCGACAAGCCTCTTCGGCCTTTGGGAGCTTCGTCTTCCAGGCGCTCTTACCCAGTCTGCCGCAAAATCCCACTCAGGCTACTTCGGCAGCCTCTTTATGGGACTTACCCTCGGTGTGGTTGCAGCCCCTTGCATCGGCCCCTTTGTCTTAGGGCTGCTTACCTGGGTTGCCGGCATGGGAAGCCCCTGGCTTGGATTCATTATATTTTTTACCCTGAGTATCGGTCTTGGCGTGCCGCTCTTTTTCCTCGCCCTTTTCTCAGGTCAGTTGGAGAAGCTTCCACGCTCCGGCGGCTGGATGATCTGGGTTCGAAAGCTCATGGGCTGGGTCCTCGTCGGCATGGCAGTCCACTTCATCAGGCCCATCCTGCCGGAAGCTGTGAGTGTGACTCTCCTTGCCGCCGCAGCGTTGGCTGCAGGGATCCATCTGGGATGGCTTGACAGGAGCCAGGCAAGTTTCAAAGCTTTTCCCTGGATAAAAACGGGTGCAGGTGTGGCGTGCCTTGTTCTTGCCGCTTTTCTTGTTTCATCCTGGGCAATGCGCGGACCGGGCGTTGCCTGGAAGCCATACTCAAATGAAGTTTTGCAAGAGGCGCAAAGACTGAACAAACCTGTGATCATCGACTTCTATGCCACCTGGTGCACTCCATGCCGAGAACTTGAAGAGGTCACCTTCCATGATGCATCTGTAGTCAAGGCGGCGGAAAAAGATTTCATCATGGTCAAAGTGGATCTGACCAAGGGCGGAAATCCAGTTCATGAGCGGCTGCTGCAGCAATTTGGGATTAAGGGGGTCCCGACAATAGTGTTTTTGGCAGGGAACGGAAAAGAGAAGTCCGATTTGCGCCTGGTCGATTATCTGCCTCCCGTTCAGTTTATTGGCAAAATGGCTGGAGTCAAAAAATCCGGCAACTGAGAAAGGAGACAAAGCATGGCCAAGGTAAGATTTTTCCTTAACGAACCAAATGGAAAGCCCTGAAAGAACTTCATCGTGATGATGCCCAGGTTGGGCGCAAAATACCCTGTTGAAATTGAAGTAATATCCAAACCCATTGCTGAATACCAGTGCGATGAGTACTTTGAGCTCGATCTTCCGGTGGCCCCGGCGGTCATGGTGGACGAGCAAATCGTAGTCGAAGGCTCCGATATTTCACAAGATGAAGTGGAATCGGCGATCTGTCGATGCCTGGGGCTTCCCGAACCGGAGCGACAAAAGAAGGGGATATTGGGCCGCATCCTCGGAAAATAAAAGGGCAGGGCCGGCAACCGTGCGCTCACACCAGGTCCGGCCGAACTGCCGGAGCTGGAACTGACCGGCGACGCTGTGAACCGTCCTTGTGAAGTGCTATAGGGAAGAGCGAAGGTGGCATAATGCAGTTAACAAAGGATCGCAGGGGTGCCACAATCAAGGCGGTTTTTCTTCTTTCTTTTGTAATCACGGCCATTGTGCTCGTGCGTTTCACGCCTCTAAAGGAGTATCTTAGACCCGAAAGGTTGGGTCTTCTGCTCGAAACTGCCGGGTTTTGGGCGCCCATGGTGTATGTGTGCATATATGCCGCAGGAGTCTGCCTTTTCATACCCGGAACACTTCTTACCGCCTTGGGCGCTGCCATATTCGGCCCTTACCTGGGCTTTCTTTACGTATGGCTCGGGGCTATGATCGGCTCCAGCCTGGCCTTCTTTATCGGGCGCTATCTCGGAAGAGATTTTGCCGCCTCGCTCATCGGGGACAAACTGAAAAAATACGATGACGAGATCGAGAGAAACGGTTTTGCAACCGTACTCTATCTGCGCCTTGTCTATTTCCCGTTTACGCCCATGAACTTCGGGATGGGCCTCACTAAAGTGCGTTTCAGAGATTATCTTGCCGGAACGGCCCTGGGCATTATCGTGGGGACCTTTATCTTTACATTCTTCATCGGAACAGTAAAGCAGGTTTGGGCAAACGGTCGGTGGGCAGAACTTCTCTCCTGGAAAATTTTCTTTTCCCTTGGCCTCTTTGTGTTTTCGTTCTTCATTCCGAAAATTGTCGAGAAAATAAAGTTGTCGCATGGGATGAAAGTTGGCTAGAGGGTTATTCTCGGGCCGTCAAAAAGATTGCGTTATGGATCGAGAGATAGTCATCCGCCTTTGCTTCTTTTTTGTTATCTTCGCCATTATGACTACCTGGGAAATCCTTTCACCGCGCCGCATGCTCACAGTATCGAAGAGAAACCGCTGGTTGACTAACCTTGTGCTTCTCTCCTTTAATCCAATATTGGTGTACCTGGTTTTTCCTTTGTTGCCTGTCAGCATGTCAATTCTTGCCGAGCAGCGTCACTGGGGACTGCTGAACAACATCGGCCCGCTGCCCTGCCTGTTAAGGGTGGTGGCGGGAATGATGGTCCTTGATTTTGCGATATACCTGCAGCACGTCTTGCACCATGCGGTCCCGATTCTTTGGCGTTTGCACATGGTTCATCATTCAGACCTGGATTTTGACGTCACAACAGGGCTGCGTTTTCATCCTCTGGAAATTGTTGTCTCGATGGGCATAAAACTCATGACCGTAACTGTGTTCGGCCCCCCGGCCCTGGCTGTTCTGATCTTTGAGGTGGCCCTTAATTCAACATCGATGTTCAACCACAGCAATGTATTTCTTCCGTCCAAAATTGACCGGGTACTTCGGCTCTTAGTGGTGACCCCCGAGATGCACAGGGTGCATCATTCCGTTATAATACGGGAGACAAACAGCAATTTTGGCTTTAGTTTCCCCTGGTGGGACCGTCTGCTTGGCACCTATCGTGATCAGCCTTCCAATGGCCATGAAGGAATGACGATAGGGGTTTCGCACATTCGCGACTCCAGGAGGCTGACATTGCCCCGGTTGATCGTTATGCCCTTTGTTGATGACCCTGGCGCCGTACCTATC
>Ga0074045_10002046_pt1 | contig 18972 bp, 17 predicted proteins | sample BogForMeECP23OM2_FD_94442 | JGI IMG/M metagenome (GOLD analysis project Ga0074045, IMG submission 94442) | Bog forest soil microbial communities from Calvert Island, British Columbia, Canada - Bog Forest MetaG ECP23OM2 | ecosystem: Environmental > Terrestrial > Soil > Wetlands ...
CATCTGCTTTAGTTGCTCGGGACTCGGCATGCCGTTCATGGCTCTGATCGGCGTTTGTGGCGCATTCGCCAGAGCGGGTTTCCGCGGGTGCAGCAGGTAACCGACGGCGTAGCCTAGTAACAGGCAGGCCAGCGCAAAGCCATAAGCCTGGAGATTGCTCCAGCGTTTGGATTCTTCGGTTGCATTCATCGGAGCTCCTTAACCCCAGCCTCTGTAACAGGCGTCCTGTTAATTTCTGCAAAGCTACGCATGGTCGCCGGCGCTCGGCACGCGCGCGCTCATGGCATCGCCGGCTTGTCGGTCTTAGTCCCAGGCTGGACGCCCAGGTGTTGCCTGGCCTGCGCCATCATCTGAACAACCTTGTCTTTTCCCGCGAAGGCGGGGTTGGTGTCGAGCAGCTTTTGCCAGGTAGCCAGCGCTGCCTCGGCGTCCATCTTGCCCTTCCATTGCACTACCCCGAGATTGAATAGCGTGTTCGCCTGATTCGGTGCGGTTTTTAACGCCGTCTGGAACTCGGCAATCGCCCGGTCGGCATTACCCAAAAGCCAATAGGCGGTGCCCAGGTCGGTGCGCACCGCAGTGTTGAGCGGCTGAACCTGCAAGACGCGGCTGTAATACGGGGCTGCCTGGTCGTACTGGTGCGCGTCGAAATACATGTTCCCGATATCGGCAAGGAGCTCGGCGTTGTTGGGATCGCTCTTCAGCCGTTCCAGCAAGGGCGGGACCTGCTGCGCGAGGGCCTGCTGCAACTCTTGCGGCGGCATTTGGCTGGGGCTCGCACCGGCGCTTGCGAACGGCTGCGCGTTTGGGCCGGGGGCCGTGGCCGGTTGGCCCGATGAGCCACGCGTCAGATAGCCCCCCGCGATACCAATCAGCATACACACCACAGCCAGGACGTAGGCCTGCGCGGACGTCCATCCGGCCATATTGCTCTTCGTTGGATTGTCATCACTCATTACGCTAGTTGCTCCTTCGCGCCAAGCCGAGACCTATGGTCACGGCCTGTCTTCCGGTTCGCGCACCTGCCCGAGTTTGCCGGCCTGCAGGGAACGAACAGATCGGCAGCGGAGTGTCCACCTTTGGCAGCGCTTCTGGTGCAGGCGCCGCGCAGCGGCGCAAGAAGGTCTTGGGGGCGCCAGCCTGCCAGAGATACCGTCCGTCGTACTCGATGCCGCTCTCTCAGAGAAGTTCCACCTGCTTTTCTGTGCGCCCCTGCCGCTTGGATTTTAACACTCATCGCCGTCGGCGCAGGTCGCGGTGCTGGGATCGGAGCCGGAAATTTTGTTTTATGCGCGACGCCGGTCCGCCACAGGATACCTGTACGCCTATAGTCTGACGGAGGAGCAGAAATATGCTGCCACCATGCAGCAGGAAGCAATCGCGACCGTTTGCCGCAGCTCGGCAAGGCTCGCCGCTCTTTGGCCGGCCCTTACGACGCAGTTATGATAACAATTACAAGTTCGCTAGCACTTTGCGGCTGCTCTCTTTCAGATGACTGCCAAAACCGACAGGTCTCCCCTCTACCACAGGTCAGCTAGCACCACCATCCCCGCTGTGCCCATCCGCGCGTCGAGCGTCACACTCTCCACTGATTCCTCTATGATTCTCGTCGTGCCACGGCATTCGGCGGACAACTCCACAGGCCCGGTCACATATGAGACGCGCGCAGCGTCGAATGCCTCATCGCCCAGCCGATCCTATTAGTTCCTGCCCGTCGTCCACTAGCCGGATGGCTTGCGGCACAAAGGCTTGAGGTAATGCTAGCTCGTTCTCTACTACAACGTAGCCGTCGCGACGGATAATCGTCTTCATGCCGTCCGGCACATCTTGTGTCGAAACTAAGCAGCATACAGTACGCCCGCACGCCATGATGTGATCGCCGTCACTCACCAGCGATGTCGTCTGAAATATTCTGCAATCTGAAGCGAACCAAATGCCCCAAGAAGTCGAAAATCGCCCCGCTGAGGCTGCACCTTCCGTCAGCAGGCAGTTCACCATGGTGGCCACACTGGCGGCCTACTGCACAGTTATCCTCGTGGGCGTCACTCACCACGAACCCTGGGCGGATGAGGCGCAAGCTTGGTTGTTGAGCCGCGACTTGGGCTACCGCTACCTCGTGTTCCATCAACTGGCGTATGAGGGGCACCCTCCACTGTGGCCCACGATCCTTTGGGTTGCCAACCACTGGCTTCATCTTCCGTACCAGTCGCTGGGTTGGATTGGTGGCCTGTGCGCGATTGCGGGATGCTGGTTTTTCGCCCGGTACAGCCCGTTTCCTGCTGTCATTCGAGTACTGCTCCCGTTCACCTATTTCCTTGCCTTCCAATACGCAATCGTGGCGCGTCCCTACGTGCTTCTTCCACTGTTCGCGTTCACCGCAGCACATTTCTTCGCTGAGGCCGAACGGCGGCCATGGAGGTTTATATCCGCGACATCGGCGTTGGCGCTGCTTTCTGCTCACGGTATAATGCTTGCCTTAGGCTTGACGGCCTCCCGCGCGTGGTATTCCTTCCGGTCGTGGAAAGAGATTCCGGCGCAGGCACGGAAACAGTTGCTCGGTGCGGCGATTGTGTTCTGCATCGTCATCGCTTTCGTCGCCCGCGTCAACTGGCCACCGTCAGACCGTTTCTTTGCGAGGTTCGACCGTCCAGCCAACGAGAACTTTGGCCTCGCGGTACTCCCGGCTATAATCTCAAATGCGTTCTTCGGTTCTTTAGTCCCGTCGATCGCATTCCTGTCAGCTGTAGGGGGATGGTGTGCTTGCCGACGCCGTTTCCTGCCCTTTGCACTTCCAACAGCTTTCTTGCTGGTTTTCTTCGCCAAGGTGTATGTAAATTTTTGGCATTGCGGAGCGCTCACGCTCGTCGTCGTCACGGCTCTCTGGATCGCGTGGCCGATGCAACCGAATGCAGCGCCAGGGCCGGAAAGAGTGCTGTACGCCCTGGTGTTATTTGGGGTGATCAGTTTGTCCGTTCTTCAGATCTACTGGTCTGCAAGAACCCTGGCCATGGATTACTCAGGTGCCTACTCGGGCAGCCTGGACGCCGCAAAGTATTTGCGCAGCGTGGGTGCAGATGCATCGTCAACGTGCGGGTTTGACTATAACAGCGTCGCCGTACAACCCTATTTTCGGGAGAGCATATTCAGCAACTGGCCGCATGGCGAGTCATTCTGGCGATCGGACACAGCGAACAGAGCCGATCAGAGTTGCCACCACGCCAAGTGGCTAGTTGCCTCCAGCAGTTCCTTTGACAACACGGAGCAGCTGATCTCAGCGGATCGTTTCGTACGCTCGCAGGGTTATGTCCCAATCCACATCTCGCATGGAGCAATCTTTTTCGAGGGTCGCGAGGTTGCGCCAGCCGATTTTATCATTTACAGGCTGGTGGACACGGGTACTTCAAATTGATTTGCAAAACAGCGACTGTCCTTCTCGCATTATAATTTAAAATCAAATGCCGAAAGAATCCGCACTTTCAGCACCGGGAGGAAGTGGCGCGGTTCTTCCGTCTGCTCCAGAGGAAACCCATTCCAGCCACGCTCCGGAGACAAGCACGGAACAAAAGGGAGAATCAACTCAAGCTGCGTCTGGAGACACCGCCAATTCTTCCGCTGTCATGGGTTTACGCCCTTATCTTCCTGTTCTGTTGTTGCTTTTTGTCGGCAGCGGCTGTGCCGCGCTGATTTATGAAGTGGTCTGGTTCCAGTTACTGCAACTGGCAATCGGGTCCTCCGCAGTCTCTCTCGGCGTTCTGCTGGGAACGTACATGGGCGGCATGTGCGTAGGCAGCTTGCTGCTTTCCAAGTACGTCTCCTTCCGCCAGCATCCGTTGCGCGTTTACGCGAAAATCGAGTGCGGAATCGGCGTGTTCGCAATTCTGGTGTTATGGGCGATTCCGTATCTGGACAAGATTTACGCCGCGGTCGCGTCACATGGGCTGCAAGGAATTGCGCTGCGGGCGGTGTTCGCGGCGGTCTGCCTGATTATCCCGACGCTGCTGATGGGCGCTTCTCTGCCCGCGATGTCACGCTGGGTTGAGGCCACGCCGGAGGGCGTCTCGTGGCTTGGTTTTCTTTACGGCGGCAATCTGGCCGGGGCCGTCACGGGCTGCCTTCTCGCGGGCTTCTATCTGCTGCGCGTGTTTGACATGCCGACCGCGACCTACGTTGCGGCGCTGATCAACGGCACGGTCGCTCTCACCAGTTGGTTGCTGGCCAGGAGCACGGAGTTCAGTGCGTCACCCGAGATCCAGCCCGCGGAAGCCACGCCGCGTGCTCGGGGCGTGTGGGCCGTCTACGTGGCGATCGCGCTCTCCGGCATGTCCGCCCTCGGCGCCGAGGTGGTCTGGACGCGCCTGCTCTCTCTGATGATCGGCGCGACGGTCTACACCTTTTCGATCATTCTGGCCGTCTTCCTGGTCGGCTTGGGCATTGGCAGCGCGGGCGGCTCCGTCCTGGGCCGGAGGCATCCGCGCGCGGCACTTGGCTGGTGCCAGTTGCTGCTGGCCGCCGGCATCGCCTGGACCACCTTTTCGGTGGCCGATTTGATCCCGTACTGGCCCATCTTTCCGACTCTTTCCATCAGCCCATGGTTCAATTTTCAGGTGGACCTGATGCGCTGCTTCTGGGCGATTCTTCCGCCCAGTATTCTGTGGGGCGCGAGTTTTCCATTGGCCCTGGCCGCGGCTGCGGCGGGCCGGCAGGAAGATCCGGGCAAACTGGTGGGCGAGACCTATGCCGCCAACACGATCGGGGCGATTCTGGGCGCGATCGGCTTCAGCTTTATCTTCGTTCCGTACCTGGGATCGCGCAATTCCGAGCGGCTCCTCATTCTGCTAGCCGTCGCCAGCGCACTGCTGGTGCTGATGCCGCTGGTTCGGAACTGGCGGATGCCCGCAGTGATGACTTTGGCGGTGTCAACGGTTTTCGCGGTGATGCTGGCCCTGAAGGTGGACGCGATGCCATGGCACGCGGTCGCCTACGGCCGGGAAATGCTTCTTCTGAAGCGGCCAGACCGTCTGCTGTACCAGGCCGAAGGCATGAATTCCTCGATCGTGATCTCGCAGTCCGGTGCCGGCCAAATTTTCTTCCATGTCAGTGGGAGGGTGGAAGCCTCCACCTTGTTGGTCGACATGAGGGTGGAACGCATGCTGGGGCATCTGCCCGCGCTGATCCATCCCAATCCGCACTCGGTGCTCGTCGTGGGCTTCGGGGCCGGCGTCACCGCGGGCACCTTCGTCTCGCACCCGGAAATTCAAAAGATCGACATCTGCGAGATCGAGAAAGTGATTCCGCCCACCACGTCGAACTACTTCAATGCCGCCAATCACAACGTGCTAAACGATCCGCGCACGACGGTTCACTACGACGACGCACGGCACTTCGTGCTGACCTCCCGCGACAAGTACGACATCATTACCACGGACCCGATCCATCCATGGGTCAAGGGCACCGCCACGCTGTATTCGCGGGAATACTTTCTGGTTGTGAAGGACCACCTGAACCCAGGGGGAGTGATTACGCAGTGGGTGCCGCTCTACGAAAGCGATCCTGACACGGTCAAGACCGAGTTGGCGACGTTCTTCGACGTTTTCCCGAACGGCACCGTCTGGGCGAACGACAAAGGCAACTCGGGCTATGACCTTGTCCTGTTGGCACAGAACGGACCTGCCACGATCGACCTGGATCAGATGGCCCGGCGCTGGAGGGGTGCGGTGGCGCAGTCGCTCGGCGAGGTCGGATTCTGGTCGCCTGCCGAATTGATGTCCGCCTATGCGGGTCGCAACGCAGAACTGCAGAGTTGGACCGCCGGCGCGCACATCAACCGCGATATGGATCTGCGCCTGCAGTATTTAGCTGGGATGGGTCTGAATTACAACTCCCCAAACACCATCCGGCGGGAGATTGCGGATCACTACAAATATCCAGAAAGGATGTTCTCGGGATCGCCGGAATTGCTGTCCGCGATCCAACAATCATATCAATAGAGAAGCCGGGCGGACAGAGTTCCGACCCCGCCCGTACTCGCTCTTATCGCGTCGGCGGCGTAACAGACAGAATCCCAACCGTCCACCTGATACGTTCGGAGCGTCATGCGGCAATCGGGAATAAGCTCGTGGATCAAGATTATTTGTGTATAAAAGGGTGACGACCGGGATGGGAAACCGCGCCAGATTGACGCGAAAGAAGGCAACTGAGTGGACAAAGCCAACCGCGTGGGAATTCAAGAAGGAAACCCCAGCACACACGTAAGTGCCTTTCCCTTTGAGCGATTGATTGGCGATTTGCGCCAGAAACCGATCCTGCTGAGCGCACTGCTCGTGCTCGCCACTCTGCTGTTGTATGGTCCGGTTACGCATCATGAGTTCCTCCGGTTTGATGACGCCCAATACGTCACCAGGAACATTCATGTAAACACAGGGTTGAATCTCGGCAATGTTGTTTGGGCTCTCGCCAGTTTTGAAGAGGGGAACTGGCACCCGCTCACGTGGATCTCCCACATGGCGGATTGTCAACTGTTTGGCCTAAATTCCGGGGCACATCACTTGGTCAATGTCGCGCTGCATGTAGCCAACATTCTATTGCTGTTTTTCCTGCTGCAAAGAGCGACCGGCGCGGTGGGGCGCAGTTTTCTGGTGGCCGCTCTTTTCGCCGTGCACCCGCTGAACGTGGAAACGGTTGCTTGGGTGGCGGAAAGAAAAAGTCTGCTCTGCACCCTCTTTTCCTTTCTCTCGATTGGCGCTTATGGCTGGTACGTTCGGCGGCCCGACTGGAGGAAGTACCTGGTGGTCGTCGCCGCCTTTGCGCTGGCGCTGATGTCCAAGCCCATGGCAGTGAGCCTCCCGCTGGTCTTGTTGCTTCTCGACTACTGGCCGTTGGAGAGGTACGAGGATCTTCCATTTCGACGTAAGTGGGTGTGGTTGTCACTGGAGAAGCTGCCACTGCTATTGCTGAGCGCAGCGAGTTCCGTCGTAACGATGATCGCACAGCGTTCTCGCGGGGCTGTTGCATCGGAATCTATACTGCCACTCTCCTGGCGTCTGAAAAATGCCGTCGTGTCCTACGTTGCCTACATAGGGAAGACAGTTTGGCCCGCCAAGCTGGCCGTCTTTTACCCCCATCCCGAGGACTCCTTGTCCTGGTCCGACGTCATCGCAGCGGCTGTTATCTTGGTAGCGATCACGATGGCGGTGTTCTACTTTCACCGCGCTCGCTACCTGGCGATGGGCTGGTTTCTCTTTGTCATAACGCTGATTCCAGTAATCGGGATTATTCAGGTCGGCCGCCAAGCCATGGCCGACCGTTACGCTTACATTCCTTGCATCGGCCTTTTTATCATCATTGCATGGGGCTTAAGCAGCATAGTCCATGCGACCGCTCTCCCTCGGGTCGTGCCAGGGGTGGCTGCGCTGTGTTTGATCTTGGCCTTTGCGACTGTCACTAGCTGCTATCTGCCGTACTGGCAGAGCGGCGTGAAGTTGTTCACACACGCGCGCATGGTTGCATGGCGACCGAACTCTGTGATCGAAGAGGTTCTTGCGGAGGCTCTGTTTGCCGTCGGCCGATATGATGAGGCCTTTCCGCTCTCACAAGAAGCGTGCGTATTGCGTCCGGAAGACGCAAACTGCCATTACCATTTGGCAGAAATCCTCTTTTTTGTTCGACGTCAACTCCCAGACGCCCTGGAACAGTACGAGCTCGCGGCGAGGTTTACCAGGGCCAAGGACGTGGAACTCCGGAGCTTGATCAATTCTGGTGAGATACTGTTGGACCTCGGCGATTACGAAACGGCGGAGGTGAAATTGGCGGAGGCGTTGCAGATCGACCCCAATAACAGCACTGCGTTGTTGCTACGCCAACGGGCATTCAGTCAAAGGAGCAGCAAAAACCGTTAAGCGGGTGCTTACGTCCCGATAGTGTGAGGATCCGAGTTACCGCAATCCCGGCGCTGCCGCTTGCTGACTCGCGCACAATCCTTCGCTTTTGCGATTGGAAGCCCGCTGGCAACTGGTTGTGCGTCGCGTGCGTAGCACCTAGGCCAAACGAATACAATTTCTGCAAGAAGGAAGACAAATGCATGAAGACGATGAAGACAGTCGTATTGGCAGCAATGCTAACGATCAGCGCAGTAAGCCAAGCAAAACCTAAACACCTTCCCATCTCCAACTATATGCGGGAACTTGGATTAACCTATCTTGAGGAAACACAAGATTTAGCTGATAGATGCGAAGACCCGACAAGTAAATGCAGCGCTGTGATTGATAACTGGAAGAAGAAAATGGAGGCGATCGAAAAAAGGGCTGATCTTGCATTGGACGAAGCCCATCGGCCTGCTGGGGATACTGCATTCTTCAACTTGCTTGTTAGGACAAGAACTGAAGAGGAAATATACTTCACTGGGACTGTCATTGTTGGCAAGGAAGATTTAGATATTCATCTAGCAGGTTATCTAAACTGTCAGAGACACGCGAAGGAAGATATGAACAAAGGAATCACCAATGCAATACTCCTTTCAGATAAGACAGTCCTTGAAACAGATGACAAATGTGAAGCGGGAGTAAAGAGACCGAAGTAGAAAACTTCATGACAGAGAATGGGCTGAGCATCGCCCAGAATATCTGCCGACACGCTCTGAATTCGTTGCACGCTAGCTAGTTGCGGAACTTACATAGATCGAGCACCCACCCTGCGGCACACCCTGGGGCGACCATGAAGGGCAGCAGAGCGAGGCAGGCCTTGAGCGTCCCCAGCGTGTCTACCACCGTGAAATTTCACATGCAATTCGGAGCAGTTCTAAGCTTATTCTTCGCGCTGATTACGTTCGCGACACCGCCATGCTGGCGGAGATGCTCACTGCGCTCGCCCTATCCGACCCGATTCCACTGGCCACGGAATCTTGGCAAGTCTCGACAGCGCGTGCGCTTAGCCGGGCTTGATTTCGAGAGTCTGTCGAGAGCTTTTTCTGAGCGGAACGCGCGTCTCTTCGGCCCCTGCCTGCTGACCCGCTGCACCCGCCTCGTGGTATTCGGCGTCTTGGTTCACCGCCCAGACATCAAACTTGCGCGCTCCCGCAAGAATGTTCTTCGCCGTCAACATCGCTGTCATCATCGGATCGACTCAGGGAATCGCATCTTCGTCGCCGATGCGGGGAATAATCGGGTCGAGTCGTTTCAGTGGGGAGTCAGACACCAGACCAAACTACCGCATCCTCAGATCGGCAAGGCGATTCGCATCGACCATCCATTCTGACGAGTTTTGTATCTCTTTCCACACTTTGCGCAAGGTGTCCTTCAGCGAGCTAAAAACCGGATTTGAGGTGCGCTGCAGTAGCCGCAACACCGTTGCCGGGTGGACGCGAATCAGGCGCGCGGTTCGGTAGAATCATCCGAGGTTGCAAATCATGCCAAGGAGAAAGCGACAGAACAAATCCCGTGGCGAGCGCCCACGAGAAGCGCCAGCCGAGAAGAACGTTCTTCCTGATCCCGCAACTATTGATCGCGCAACCAATGCGCCGTGGCGGATTGCCGCCGTCTGCCTCGTTCTTGCGGTGGCCACCGTTTTTTCCTTTTGGGGTGTGCGAAACAACGATTTCCTTACCTACGACGATGACCACTATGTCCTGGAGAACCGGCACGTGCAGCAGGGGGTGACTATGCAGAGCATCGCGTGGGCGTTTACAACCTTCCATGTCGCAAACTGGCATCCGCTGACGTGGATTTCCCACATGGTGGACTGGAGCTTTTATGGCAGGAATCCCTGCGGCCACCATATAACCAATGTGTGTTTGCACACCGCCAACGCAGTTCTGCTCTTCCTTTTGCTGTTGTACATGACGGGGTTCTTATGGCGCGCCGCAGTGGTCGCATTTCTGTTCGCGCTGCATCCCGCACATGTCGAATCCGTTGCCTGGATTGCTGAACGCAAGGATGTTTTATGCGCGTTTTTCTGGTTCGCCACTTTGCTCGCCTATGCATGGTATCTTCGCAGGCCGTCCTGGAAGCGGTTCGCATGGATCGTGTGCGGCTTTGCCTGCGCACTCATGTCGAAACCAATGGTTGTCACTCTTCCGTTTACCCTGCTATTGCTTGACTATTGGCCGTTGCGCAGAATAAAGTTCGCACGAGAAACACGTCTGCTATGGTTATCTTCTCTTTGGAAGTTGTGCGTTGACAAATGGCCGCTTTTTATCCTAGCAGCTATCTCAAGCGTCATCACTATTTTCGCGCAGAAGGCCGGCGGCGCGGTGGCTGAGCTTCAAGTCTTGCCCTTGTGGGAGAGAATCTGCAACGCGGCGATTAGTTATTGCCGCTACGCGTTGATCATGTTATGTCCTGATCCGCTTCGAGTTTTTTATTTCCATGAGAGAAATAACATCGTGGTCTCGTCGGCAGTGTTATCGGCTATTGCGCTCTTCCTGGTTACTGCCTTCTGCTGGCATCTCCGCGAAAACAGATCTTACTGTCTCTTTGGCTGGCTGTGGTTCTTGGGAACATTGGTTCCGGTGATCGGCATCGTGCAGGTTGGAGATCAGGCCATGGCCGAGCGTTACACTTATGTTCCCTATATCGGCCTTTTTATTGCCGTTGTTTGGTTAGTCAGCGATGCTGCGGCGAAATCCCCAAAGATCCGGGTCGCAACTCAACTGCTTGCAGCCACGGCCATTGTAGCGTGCGCCGTAAAAACCGAGGCGCAGGTAAAGGTTTGGAAAGATATGATAACGCTTTTTAGCCATGTGCTCGAGATTGACTCGCGCGGATCAATTCCCAATACCAGCCTGGGCGTGGCGTACGCAAGGGAGGGAAGGATTGCCGAGGCGCAAAAATATCTCGAACGCGCGTTGGACTATAGTCCCAATGATTACGAAGCGCACAACAATTTAGGCACTAATCTGGCCAAGCAGGGACTGACACAGGAAGCGCTGAAGGAATTCCGGCTTTCTCTTGCCATCAAACCTGATCAGGCAGTGGCCCATTCCAAAATCGGCAGGATTCTTGCGGATACGCATCAGCTCCCCGAGGCGGTAGAGGAGTTTACCCAAGCCGTGCGGTTCGACGCTGACGACGCTTGGGCGCATAATGACCTCGGCGTGGTTCTATTTCAAATGGGGGATTATGAAAAAGCGGCTGAACAGTTTAGCGAAGCCGTGCGGATTGATCCCGCATACACCGATGCAAGGCGCAATCTCGATCTTGCTCAAGAAAGTACGAAGACCAAAAAGGTTGAAAACGGAAGAAGATGAAAACTGGGATAAGCACCTCCTTGCGGCGCATGGAAGTGCTGCTCGCCTTGTGGTGCGTCAGTAGCCTGCTCGACAACTCCGCCGTAACAGGCTACTGCAAAGGCTTTGCCGGCGTCCCTGGCTTGACCCCCGAGTGCTTTTTCGCTTGCGCTATCAGGTCCAGTACCTTGTTTTTGCCTTCGTAGTTCGGATTCGTATCCAATAACTTCTGCCACGCGGCAACAGCTTTGTCGACATCCATCTTGCCCTGCCACTCAACGAAGCCCAGGTTAAACAACGTGTTGACCTTGTTCGGCTCGTAAGAGAGCGCTTTCTGGAATTCCGCGATGGCGGCATCGGCGTTGCCGGTGTACCAATATGCGGTCCCCATGTCGGTGCGTACATTCGCGTTGGCTGGCTCTACCTTCAGCGCCCTCTGGTAGTAATCGACAGCTGTGGGGAACTGATGGGCGTCGTAATAGATGTTGCCGATGTTTTCCAGAAGTCCGGCGTTGGTCGGGTCTGCCTTGAGTTTCTCGATCAATGGTCCAGCTTGTGTTTCGGCCATTTTCTGCAACTGAGCCGGTGTCGGGGTTTGTGTGGCGGTATTTGCGCTCCCGACAGCCGGTGCGGGTACTCTCGCCGTCTCACTCCCAGCAGTCGCCGGACTCTGGGATCCGCGGATAAACCAGCCGGCGGCGATTCCAACCAGCAGGCAGATGACCGCCAAGGTATAAGCCTGCACGCTTGTCCATTGCTCGGTAGAAGTTGCTCGATTTGTATCCGTCATTTGCTTAGTGCTCCTTCAGATCCTCTTTCGCTTGCCGGCGGAATCCGCCGCGAGCTGCGTCTCTCCAGCCAGGGCGCTAGCTCTTGCCATGCATCTGGACCTCGTCTATCAGTTTCTGCAGATTGGCTTTGCGGTCTGCGCTCAATTGTGGATTCGACTTCAGCAGCTGCTGCCAAGCAGCTACCGCTCCCTTGCTGTCGTGTTTTCCCTGCCACTTGATCATGCCGAGGTTGAACAACGCGTTGGCATCCTTAGCGTCATAGTGTAGCGACTGCTGGAGCTGGTTGATTGCCCCGTCCACATCGCCGTTGTAGTAGAAGCACGAGGCCATCTGAATGCGAACGGCAACGTTCTTTGGATCGACCTGCAACGCCCTGTCGAGGTAGACGGCCGCTTCCTTGAACTGGTGGCTAGATAGGTAAATGTCTCCGGTCTGGATGAGCAGATCGCTGTTGTTCGGATCGCTCTGCAACTTTTCGAGCAGCGGTGCTGCCTTCTTGTCAGCCATCTGTTTCATCTGCTCGAGGCTGGGCATCTGTCCAGCCATGCCGCCGGGAGGGGCGGACGGCTGAACGCTGGCCTGGGAATTGGCCGCGGGTGGCGAAGGCGCCGCGGGCGATTGCGATCCTCGGAACAGATATCCGATCGCCAGCCCAACCACGAGGCAGATTACCGCCATCGCGTAGACCTGCCTCGCCTGCCAAGCCGATCCTGCAACCAGCTCCGAGGCGGGTTCATTCGCCATACTCCAATTCCCCTTTCTCTATGTTGCGCTTGAGGCGCGGTTTTCGCTCGTATGAATACTATTAGGAACGTTTTCCTAATAGATGTTTTTGCCATCCGCCAATCTTGCGAACTCACCTTAAAGGCGGAGCAAAAGGCGGGGCAGCGTTGTTTATCACTCAGGAATGTGATGCAGATCACAGGAAAGCGTGAGGACATGACAGCGGCTGCTGGAAACGATAACACAGCACCCATTTGCGGTGCCGGAGTTGTTCCTACATGGCTGACGCCGAGGAAGAGACTCAAACGAGTCTGTTACGAAACTCTTTTTTCGCCCCTTCGGGGTTTACATTTCTCCTTGGAAGCGGAGTGGTTTTCACCATCAATTTTCCCGATTTGGTTCAAATTGACGAGCGTCTGCCGGCCTAATGATTCCGCGGAACCAGCAGTTTGCGGCGGTGCCTGGTTCCCCACTCAAAGGACTGGACTTGATTATTCCCCTTATCCGCGACGAAGACGCGGTCCGACGAATCGATCCAGATACAACTCACCAATGACTTTGCCCGTGAGCCGGCGCCAGAGTAACCAAATCGATCAATGAACCGTCCATCGCGTTGGAAGATCCGGACAGTGTCTAGCGGTCCGTCGAGATAAATCCGGCCTTGGCTGTCTACAGAGAACGCAACCGAAGATCCCATAGATTCCGGGAAGATGCTCTCACGGAAATGCCCAGCCAGATCGAACACCTGAATACGGAAGTTCTGCGCATCCAGGACAAACAATTCCTCCTTCCGAACCACCACGTCTGTTGGCGCTGCGAACTCCGCCGAGCCGCCGCCACTGGCTCCAGCACCAATCTTCGCGATGATATTGCCGTCGGCATCGAGCACGACCACAACATTTCGCGGAGGATCGGCAACGTAGATGTTTCCGGACGCTCGGTCCACCGCGATTCCAGCAGGTCGCGCGAACAGCCGCTCTCCTTTCCGATTGCCGATATACCGGCGGAACTTGCCGTACGGGCGGTAAACCAGGATCGTCCCGAGTTGCGCGTCGGTGATGTACAACTGGTCGTGCCCATCGACGGCGAGGCCGGCAGGAGATTGCAGGCGCTCGCCGGGGCCGACCGAAATGTGCGAGTGCCTGCGCTTGAGGAAATCGAAAATGTGGACAGTGCCACTGTCGGCGACCATGATGCGGCCCTCGGAATCCGAGGTTATCTTGTAGGGCTGGAAAAGCTTTTCGTCGGGGTCCAATTCGCGCCTGCCCAGAGCCGTATCAACGACCTTCTCGCAACGAGAGGGAGAAGCTTTCCCGGCGAATTCGGAAAGCGGGATCGGCGTGCCCCCCGTTAGGCCAAAGGCACCGCAAATCCCACTGGGCGCCACCAGATCCAGCACCGAGGAAAAATTCCCCAAGTAGTAAAGGTCGCCGGAGTCGCTGGACAGCAAACGACCGACATCCCGACTCCGGCGCGGGCTCTCACTCTGCGCCAAGGCGGGGCCCGTCGGCTGGAGGGCCAGAAGAAGAACAACAACAGGAAAAAGCCGGATGAGCCGTAGCACAACAACCTCTCAAACGGGGGGCTATTGTTCCTCCCGCCAGCTTGCTGCTGGGATCATCCTACACGGGTTTTGACCGAGTCACTATAGCACAGGGCTGTGCAACAGGAGACCCTGCTGAGCAACATGCGTCACTTCTGGGGCCCTGATTTCGCGCAGGGGATAGGTTGATGGGGGAGGCACACGCCCGGATCGCAGGCTTTCAAAAAGGAAGGTTCCAAAGTTCATGCAGCGCCTGGTTGCCAAAAAGAAGGCCAGGGCCAACAACTCAAGGCCGGCGCAAGAAAGCGGCTCGCCATCGATGATCGAACTCGTGTTGACCGAGAAATATGGTGGCCGTTTGGGAATCCAAAATGGGAATCCCAGCACACACCATAAGTTTGGCCGGCCGGGCCGCGGGAAACACATACCGCCGCTTGCAGGAGGCGGCAACTTCCTCCGCCGCACTGAGGCCGAAAAATATGGGGGTCGTGCAGTTGCGGCGCTGTGATGAACGTCGCGGCTGCGTGTGATTCCCTGGCGAGTGTGAACCGGTCCCCGCCTTGACGCTTTCCCTCGCGTTCCCGACAACAGAAATACGAGCTGCCAATTTTCAGGACGAAAAAGCATATCACACCGAAAAGTGATGCCGTCTATTGCTGAGATTTATGAGAGGAGTAAACTTTTTTTGCGGCTGATCGTCTGATCGTCTCGCCTCTTCCAAAGGAGTTCCCGCCCTGTTGAGACGCAGCGCACCTGAGGCGAAAGCCACGAATGTCGCCTAACGGCGGCGTTTCTAGGGAGGTTACAAGGAATGCTGGTATCAACGATTCAAATCTGCTGGAATTAGGTGAACAAATGCGTAAATTCGTTTTGACCGCAAGCCTTCCCTTATTTCTCGTACTCAGCTTGCTTGCGGGAAAGAAGATCGGCGATTATCCGCTGCAAATCCAGGTGATCGAAACTCATTGGCACCGGCACATAAACCGGATCATCGGTATTGAACACGTTGATGGCTGGGGACGCGGAAATGTCAGGGAGGGCGATTCCATCCGGGGTTTCGATTTCGTCTACTCCTCGGCGCAGCCCTTGCAAAGAACCGACCCAAAGGCGCATTATCTCGCCAAGTGGAAAAAAGAATCGCTGAGAATGGAGGTGTTGGTCGGGAAAATCGGAGCCTCTGATAAGTATCAAACGTATGATCTCGAGACGACCGTGATAGAGGATGTTTATGTGCCCGGGGCCGGGGGAGCGATCGCGATCTCCCAGGAGCAATATAAGGATAAATGGGCGAAGTGACGGTCCGAGCGCCCTGCACGACTCCATCCGCCGTCGCTCCTCTTCGATCACGGCCAATTCCACTCTGCCGGAACTCCTCCGGCGTTCTGTAGTCCACTCCCTATTTCCACATTGCGCGGCGGAACTTTGGGACCGGAAATCGGTGAAAGGTTTTACAACGATTTCGCACACTCTGGGCCTTGTCATAGCGCTCCTTGAGCAGATTTTTGACCGGAAGAGGGACCACGACTCAGGTGATCGCCCTTTTTGATGGCCTTCCGCGTCCGGTGTCTGTGCCGTACATCGGACGCTGTGGGCAATATTTGAGTTTGCGCGGGCAACGTAAATGGCCAACCCTCTTCCCCGTCGCTTGCTGCAATGGTCGGGGCTCGGCACGTCCCTGTTTGCGGCTCGCAGGAGGCTGCCGCTCGGCCACCGGAAAAAGTGTACCGGCGGCGCGTTGGTTCTCCTTACACGCTCGCAGCGTTGGGAGCGGGATGCCGCGACCGCTCCCTCATTTTCTCCAGTCTGCTATCTTGGGAAAAAGCTGTTTACTGGCAACTACTCGGGGCCACTATGATGACTGGCACATTCGGCTATACTCAGCAGATGCGGATAATCTCTGTGGTGCTGTTGCTAGTGGCGTCGTTATTCGCCGATTCGGTCGCGGGTTTGAAATGGACGCCCCCGACGGGATGGAAGACGGAAGGCGCGCGACCGATGCGAGCCGAAACCTACACGATCCCGCCCGCGGTAGGCGACACGGCAAGCGGTGAGTGCGCGGTCTATTTCTTCGGAGCCGGACAGGGTGGCAGTGTACAGGCAAATCTGGACCGATGGAAAGGACAGTTGGTCGCTCCGGGTGGCAAGCCTGCGGAGGCGAAGATCGCGAAGCGGACGATTCACGGACTACCTGTAACGACCATGGATGCTTCGGGCGGCTATACCGCAATGGGTGGACCCACGGCCTCGTCGAAATCGGTGCAGAAGAATTACCGCTTGCTGGGCGCGATTATTGAGGGACCGGGAGGGAACGTGTTCATCAAGTTTACGGGACCGGCAAAGACTATCGCGGCCAGCCGAGCCGCGTTCGAGCAATTACTGAACTCGTTCGATAAGGAAAAATAATTAGTCGAGACACGGTTTCGCAGCTCTTGAGCAGCTTTCCGCGAAGGACTCCGTCGGGGAATCGAGCGTACAACCCTCCGAACTTGCTCTTCCGCCGGTAAGAACACGCCCCCGCGATCCCGTACCGCCTATGACGGGGAATGCGGTAAGCGTTACCCAGAACATCTGCCCATACACTCTCAATTGGTTGCACGCCAGTTGTCACCATGTTATTGGCAAAACAGGATGGCTCGTTTGGTGGCCTGAATTTAACCTCACAAAATCGGCGATAACCCTTAAGCCATTGCTGGCGATGACCCGGATGGAACACCGCGCCAGATTGGCGCGAAAGGAGGCATCTGGGTGGACTATGGCAACCGCTTGGGAATCCAACTACCTGCCGAGCTCGACGACGAAGAAAAGCGCGGTCGCGGTTGCAGCGGCATCAGCGTCGCAGGCTAGCGACCCGAATGGATCAGAAGGTGCGCAACGCGCCATTCGTCAATCTCATGTTCGGCCAGAGCGAGTTGCGGGGGGGTGAGCAATTTTCGAAGTTCTTGCGCGGTCGTGGCGCTCTCCTTCACCTTGTCCTGTGCCAGAATTAACCACTTGTAGGCGGATATCAGACTCGTTTCATTGCTGCGGTCGGCGGCGAGCAAGAGTCCAAGGCGATATTGCGCCTCGGCGATGCCATAATTCGCTGCAGGTTCATAGTATTTCGCGGCGGAAGCGGCATCGGCTGGACCGCCTGCTCCCGTCTCGAGCAACTTCGCCAGAAGGAATTGGGCATAGGGTTGGCCCCGGTCGGCCGCCCGGGTCAGCCAACGCCGAGCTTCTTGCATATCCTTTGGGACGCCCTGCCCGAGGAGGTATCGCGCTCCCAACCCAAGTTCACCCTCGCGCTGCCCCTGGTCGGCGGCCTTTCTATACCAGATGACCGCTTGCGGATAGTCGACGTGGCCAAGCTTCTCATCTACGAAGATGTCGCCTAATTCCACCTGCGCGGTTGCGTCGCCCAGATCGGCGGCTCTTTTCAACCAGACGATGGCAGAATCAACCTTGCTGCCATGCTCCGCGCCCAAGTCCCACCTTGCCAGTTCGAGCATCGCCGGAAGCGAGCCCTGGTCAGCGGCCTTGGTGAGCCAGAGGGTGGCTTGGGCTTCATCCTGTGGCAGTCCTTCACCGCGGTGATACAAAGCAGCGAGATTCAACTGGGCGGTTGCGTCGCCCGCCTCGGCGGCGCTGCGGAACCAAGTCGCCGCCTTAGCGGAGTCCTTTTGGATTCCATCGCCCGTGGAGTACATCAGCGCAAGGTCGTTGGCGGCCTCCCTCGATCCGTGTTGCGCCGCCTTGGTGTACCAGGAAACGGCCTGTGCTTTGTCCGGCGCCATCCCAAAGCCCGACTGACAGAAGATTCCCATGACTTCCTCAGCCGCAACAAAGCCACGATTCGCGGCTCGCCGCAGCAAGACAAGCGCTTCCGCATCGTCCATCTTGAGCAGTGTGCCGGCATGGTAAGCGAGCCCCAGGATCGTCTCAGCCTCGGGGCCGCCAGCTTTCGCCTTAGCTTCCAACGGCTCCAAATCGGAGAAGGCCAAAGCTCGAGCTTTGGCGAGAAGGGCATAAGCGGTTGCCGTGCGCGCTCCCCCCGATGGCTGTTGCGCACTTGGCCTCGGCAGGGCGTCATCCGAGGGTTTAGGTGCTGCTCGCTCTGATCCTCCCTCTGATTGCGGGACAAGTGGCTGGATGTCCGCTGCAGGGGTGATTCCCCCGCTTGCCGGAGCGAGACGCTTGTCACCTCCAGTTAAGTGGAGCTTGATGACGAGCTTGTTTCCGACATACGCCTCCTCGTGATCCTGAGGCGATTTGAGATCGATGACCACCCTTGCTATCGGCGGCACAACGCTGAATTCGGAAGCCCTCACTCCAAGGACGGATCCGCGATTCACCACTAGGTGCTGGCCTGGATGACCGAGTTCACATCCGGGGAAATCAAATACCAGGCGGTCGGGCTGCTCCAGCCTGTGCACGTCAGGTTGGACCAGCTTACTGAACTCGACTTCCACCTCGACACTGTCGGTGCTTTCCGCGACTTCTATACTCCTAATGGTCGGATGCGAATCGCGCACTCCGGAATCAGGGTTTACCTGGGAAATAACGGGAGTCGCAGCCAAGACGACCGATAGAAACAGAAGCGATAATGTTGAATCGATACGCATCGCTGCGCTGGCCTCTGCCCCTTTCGCTGCGCTGTCTTGGGTACTCCGCTTTCGTGATCTTAGCGTTGATGCCCTCTAGCGTGGCATGCCGTGCAC